>FTCU01001538.1_pt1 | contig 17124 bp, 24 predicted proteins | sample 1639521 | NCBI WGS metagenome assembly FTCU01 (sample SAMEA3914864, study PRJEB12502) | metagenome | biome: forest; material: soil | place: USA | collected 2012-03-12 | depth 0.3 m
AACCGCGCCGGCCTGCTCACCCCCTGGGCCGACCGCGGCGTACTGATGCTCAACACCTGCCTGACCGTCCGCGCCCACGAGGCCAACTCGCACAGCAACCGCGGCTGGGAGCGTTTCACACAGAAGGTGATTGACCTTGTCGCGGCGAGAAGGACGCTAGGGGTGGTGTTTATGGCGTGGGGCACGCCGGCCGGGAAGAGGGTTTTGAAGGTTGATGGGGGGAGACATCTTGTGTTGAAGAGTGTTCATCCGTCGCCGTTGAGTGCCGCGCGGGGGTTTTTTAACTGTGGGCATTTTCGGCGGGCGAATGAGTGGCTTGGGGAGAGGTATGGGGTGGAGGGGAGGGTGGATTGGGCGCTTGTTGAGGGGGGGAGTGTTTTTGAGGATGTCAAGGCAGAGAAGGAGGAGGTGGAGGAGGGGAAGGGGAAGGGTGTGGTTAAGAAGGGGGAGGTGGCGGTGGTGAAGAAGGGGGAGGAGGCGGCGGTGGGTGAGAAGAAGGGGGCGGAGAAGGCTGAGGGAGAGGAGAATGCTGTCCCGGCAGTCGAGGCCTGAGCTGGGTTTCGTTTGGGTTTGTTTTGTCTTGTCTTGTTTTCCTTTTCCTCTTTTTCCTGTTTCCTTGGTCGGGAATAGATGATGCCGGATGGGACTGGCTGCTAGCTACGGCTGCGGTATGAGGGACACGTTTTGATGACTCGTGGGGGTGTGGGAGGTTTCTGTCTGCCGAGGGTTCCGTCGTGGCCGTGGCCCCGTCAGACAACTCACACTGCGAGTCGAGGATTTTCTTTTGTTGGGATACTACGCCCTGGACTACGGGATGACGGACGTGGAACTGTTCTTGAAGGCCTTGGGTCAGGATTGGAGCCTTGTCCTGTCAACCGTTGGGCATGTTAGGTACTTTGGCGCCAGATTTGGCTGCTAGACACTTGCTGTCTGTATGAATGCGAACACACATCAACCATGACGATACGGAGAGCTACGAAGCACAATTTGAAGTCCAGGTGTTAGATGTGAGGTCAGACCAAGTGGCATCGTTGTAGCTCTGGATTCCGATGCGGACGGCTCTCGGATGCCGTTCGAGATCGGTGCAACATGACTCTTCTGGCCAATGCGCGCGGTGGTCTCGTGCTGCGTGTCCCGTTGTCACACTTGAGACATTGAGATCATCTTGCTGATTCTCTTGCGGCGTGCTTAAACCCGAGCAGCGGAGCACTGGGCGGATTGCGGCTCAGGCGAACACCGTGGGAATCCTCTCCGGGACTCCGAGAGGCAAGTGGCCTGAAGCCATTGACATTTGCGCGGTGCTTGTCTCAGGTCTCGGCCCGCATCCCGTCCGAGTCATGTGTTGCCGTGCTGCGCCAGGTCTTGCGTGGACCCGGGCGCGGCATGTCGTGCTGCAACGGCGGGACTTTGACATGCAGCAGCGTGGTATTCGTTTCAGGAAACGAAGCACGCGTCTAGAAAACGGACGGGGAAGAGATGTTCAGATGGTCACTAATCATCTAATGGCAAGCGCAGTCAGCACTGTTCTGGGTGTAAAGTTCTGAGCCGTCGAAAAGGAGAAGCAAGAAAAATCGAAAAAAAGCAAGACAAAAACGGAGAAAAAGATGAGACACGAAGCTGTCAGTCACAGAGTTCCGAGATAGGAAAGCGGCCCACCTGGATACAGCCGCTGATTGGACGCCGGGGAAGATCAAGGGTGTTGGCAGCAGGCTGGAACACGCCCGATGTTGCCGTGGAGGCCTTGGTTCCTGAAGATCCTGTTCAGGCCCTTCTCCCGCCTCGGGTTGGAGATGTGGCTGAGCTGCAGAGCATCGCGGATACTGGGTTCGGTATGTGCCTTCTGTCGAGTTATTCCGCAGTGTGTGTCCGTGTCCTCCGTGCTGGCACCGCAGCCCGCTCCGGCGGCTCACCAACGCCCAAGCCCACCCACACCTCACGACCGACAGCCTGACCCGCAGATCCCGCCCACCCACCTTGCATGCAGGGCCAAGGGTCGCCTGATTCGACATCAATGCACGAAACTGCGACCCCTCGACCGCTCTGACCAGCCAGAGCGAACACCATCGGAAGGCTCATGGCCCCTCAGCGTTACATGGGTGCTGTCTCGGTGCAATGCGTTCGAGGCTGGTTGGCTGGCTGTTCTTCAAGGTCAGTCAGGTCGGCAACCGCGCCTTTCCAACCGAATCGCGACCCGACAATCCTGGACGCGCCACGCCAGCGCAGACGCGGGGCCGGGGAGAGGCTCGCGGCGTGGTTGGTCAATCGCGGGCCAGCGAGGCAGCGGGCAGCGGGCTGTCATAGGGCGGGCGCCCGGCGTGGGGTGGATGAGCTGGCAGTCAGGTCTGGCACTGACGACGAGCAGCTAGGCCATATTTGTGCAACGACGCGGGGAAGAATTCCGCGGCGGAAAAGTCGGGTGTGCAGAGCAGCAGAATTGAGAGGAGGCTCGGAAGTGGCGCTCGCGAAATTTGACGGCAGCAGGGCAGCGCGGGTTGGCGGTCTGGTGCAACCTCGAAATGCCGTGCTGGGGGTTGTTGCCTTTTGACTTTTTGGGGCCCTGATGACCTCAGGCAGTCAGGCTAGCATAGGCCACATCTTGTATGCAAATGAGTCTCCTGCCTGGAGGTAAATGGTGCACCTTCCTGCAGCCAGCACTCAGTGCTTGCAAGTCTAGGTGGCTTTCACTTTGTGCTCCGCGAGGCCAGGCCAAAGACACCCATCTCTCGGATCAGGTCAATGGTGGAAGTGGAATTTGAGAGGGTCACGTCAAGTGCAAGTCGAAACAAGGGCCAAGGATCCAGGGGAGACAAAAAGAAGCACAACCTTGATCTCGGACCCTGTCATTGCACCCACTGCACCCACTGCACCCTCTTTCCCGCTCCGCACTCCACAGCACATCCAACGGGAACGACTCAGCCCAGCACAGCCCAAACTGCCATCCTTCACAGCATCAAAGCATTGTCGTCCAAATGATGGCGCGGGTTAATTACCTACCTACTACTATTCCGCAGCACAAGTAACATCAGCTTGTGCAAAATTGGCACTCGGCAGCTGCTGTGACCCCTCGCGCGACCCTTCATTTCACAGATAAAGAGCCCAGCACCACCAAGAGCCCAGTCTGCCGAGTCTGCCCACCCAATGCCAATGAACCTTGAACGGCCCAATGTGATGTGCTGGTCCTGTTCCTGAAATGGGCGGCAGCCATTCGTTATTTGTTGGCGGTGCTTGCTGGTCGCTGAGCCTAATCCCAATCCAGCCCGGCACCCCAGATCCCAGGTACCCTTCTGCTGCTGGGCCCAGCCAGAGGGACTTGGCCGTGGATGGGCGTGGACTGGCGGGACTGGCGGGGATTGGCGTGGATGGAGGCGGCCCCAGACCAGCATTGGCCTGGTCGGGAGCAATTTCCTGGGCGCAACCTGGGCTGTGATCTCGAGCCCCTGAAGACCATCTCGACGCCCACTTGCTGCCTTTGCTTTGCGTGGACGGGCCAGTTTCTTCCCTTCACTCTGCCTGACACGCCAGACACGCCGCCGCCTTGCATTCTCACCTCCTCCGCCTCGAACCCTTCTGCGGCCTCTTTTTGGTGTTTTTGGACCTGCAGCGTCTTGGGTTCCACTACCACACCCTCCCGCAGCAGCAGCCCAACTTTTAGTCCCGGACCGGCACCGAATCGACGCTAACACCGTACCTTACCTTGCCTGCGAGCTGCGACGAGACCCTGACCTTCAGCTGCCCGTCCAGTCCAATCCAGTCCAATCCAACCCGAGCTCGCGTCCGCCCCAGCCAAAATATTTCCTTTTTTTTTCTCCCTCCTCGAACCATCGCATGGCCGCAGCACATCTCCGTCTCGCCTCGGCCATCTAAACCGCGACCACTCGAATCCCCTTCTCCCGCGCAGTCTCCACGACGTTTTCCCGAGTTGCAGCCATCCATCGCCTGTTCGCAAGACAGGCGACAGGCGACCGGCGGCCCGAAACCACCATGCCGGGCCTCTTCTCCCGCCTCAAGGGCCGGGACGGCAAGCTCAAATCCAAGAAGGGCGCCCTCGACCAGCTCGCCAACCAGCAGCCCCAGAAACCCCGGTGGGATGACGCCTGGACCCGCAAGACCATCGAGCCCGACGAGGTCCAGCAGCTGATCCGCTTCTGCACCGAGGAGCTCAAGGCCCGAGGTATGACATCAAGTCGCTGCTGCGCCGGCCCACCACATTAGGCGGCTCCCGCACCGCGTCCCGTGCCACAACGGCAAGCTAACGGCACCCTGCAGCTCTCGACCTCCCGTTCCTCCTGCTCCCCTTCCGCCCGACCTCGGACCCGAGCGCCGTCCGGACCTTTGTGCGACACTTTTTCGACGGCAAGGATGGCGGCCAGCTCCTCCGCGGCGAGGCCCTGGCCCAGGAGCTGCGCATGACCGAGCCAATGGTACGCACGACCCAGCAATAGCCCGCCCTGCACACCGAGTTCGACGCGCTGATACTGGACACAGGTTATTTCGGGCGTCATCAAGTGGTGCTGGAGCCGACTCCAGGGTGGTGTCGTCGGATGGGACTCGTACGAGCTGTTCAAGGTCGGAGAGCAAGGTATGTCAGATGAAAACATCTAGGAGGGGCGGCAGCGCGTGGACTGAGCTGACCGAGAGCCCAGACTCCCACATGGCCAGAGACTCGTTCGGGACCTTCATCCCCCTCAGTGTCGACAATGACGCCAAGGCCAAGATCATCTTTGACTTCTTCGACCTCCTCTCGGCCATCGCCGCACATAGCAAGACGAATGGGTTCAGCGGTCGCAAGCTTTCGCGCGCCGCCGCGTGGTGGGCGTTTGAGCACAACGACAACGGAAATGGATTTGAGGGTGGATACAAGTCGTGGCTCAGGCAAGTCCCGCGGCCTGTCTCCCGTATTCCCCTGATTTGCTAACACACACCCAGCGCGGCCGACGCTACGAGCCATCTGTTCTTTGCCTATCTCCGCTCTCTCGCCCCCGAGCCCACCCGGGGCGGCATCTCCCTGCTGCCCATGTCGCTGCAGAAGCTCCTCCAGGAAACCGAATACCCGCCCCAAAGGCCGGCGCTCATGCAGACGTCGACCAACAGGGTGGCCATGATTGTCGACACCGTATCGCCGACGCCGTTCGCCCTGCTGCGGAGAGCCAATCATTTCCAATACCGCGAGGAAGATCGGGCGCTCCAGGAATGGTCCGAATACGACGACCCCATCAAGGCTCTGACCGAGGAGTGCCGCAGAGTTCTTAGGGCGATCTCCGCGGCGAACCAGTCGCAGGCCGTTTCGAGCTCCAAGCACTCCACCAGCCTCCGCGACGCCTCGTGGTCGCGGTTTGAGGATATCGGGTTTGCCAGCGCGCTCGAGGAGGATGACGCCGATGATGACTCGGCCGCTGCGATGCGCCGACGGCAGGGGCTGCGGAACACGCCCGCTTCTGGCAACGGCGATCTCGGCCGCCCGACTACCCCGTCGTGGGCCGACTTCCTCTCGTCCGGATTCGTTGACGAGCGCGGGACCTCAAATATGCTGCTGCCCCCCGACAAGGTGCTTCCTCCCATCGACACCCAGGTTCGGCAGCGGAGCTCGCAATCGCACCGCCCGAGGCTGGAGACTGAGTACCAACTTGAGCCTGGTGAGCTGGCAAGCATCGTCCGCTTCGATCTCGACGACGCCTTCTGGTGGGTCTGGATGAGCAGTCTGGCGCCCGAGGAGACCCCGGAGAGGAAGGCCGCCTTTGGGCGCTGCGCCGTGATCGAGACGATTATCCGCTCTGGCCGGTGGCTGGTGATGGAAGAGCTCGTCAAGGGCGCGGCCCCCGATCCCGAGGACGGCGCCTATATCGCCGAGAAGAAGGGCTTTTTCAGCTGGACCCGCCGCGGCAAGATTAATAGGAGAAAATCTACCGGAAAGCACGCCCTGGACAGGGGCGACGGCCACCTGAAACCGAGCTCCACCATAGGCTTCAGCAAGACGAGCATCGGCCCCGATCAGCAGGCCAAGATCCAGGCCGCTGCGCTGCAGCTGCAGAGACAGGAGCAGCAGAAGACGCACCAACAACAGGTTCTGGTGCAGGAACGGAGGGGACGGAAGGACACGGACTATCTGAACGAGAAGACCAACAGCGTCCTGACGCTTCAGCCAAGCATCCTTAACGAGGCGTCTCCGGCTGTCAAGTGGGCCAGCAAGTACGACAAGGAAGCGATCCGCGAGGCCTATCTTGCCGACATCAACGCGGGCCGTGGGAATGGGAGCACGCCTGCGCTCACCAACGGCCACGCTGCAGCAGCTGCAAGCGAGCAGGAGCAGCGTCCGGAAGTGCCCGCCAAGGCCCCATCGCCGATTTCACGGCCCGCCCCTATCGCCACGGCCAGCACGTCCTCAGTGCCGCGTCGCGCCGAGCCGCCTGTCCCAAAGACGCCGACACGAGAGGAGAAGGAAACAGAGGCACCCAAGGACTCCCACCCGGCAGAGCGCGTGGACAGCCCGCCGCCGCCGCCGAAGGACCCGGAGAGCGTGGAGCTGGCGCGGGAGCAGATGGTCTCCCCCGAGCCCGGCGCCAGCCCGGAGAGGCTGAAGCAGAAGAAGCTGCACAAGGAGGTCCCCAAGGCTAATGGCGGCACCGGCTTCATGAAGCTGTTCGGCCGGAACAAGAACAGGTCGTCCAAGCTTCCGGAGAACGCGGCCGAGCAGCTTAGGTCGTTTGTCGGCGCTGAGCAGTCGGCTCCTGCTGCCCCTGGTGCTGCTGCTGCTGCTGTCGCGCCTGTTGCTGCTCCTGCGCCCGCGCCTGCTCCTGCGCCTGCTCCTACTCCTGTTGCGGCTCCTGCCCCTGCCCCCACTCCTGCTGCTGCTCCTGCTCGCGCTGCGCCAGCCGTGCCTCAGAAGTCCACGCAGCGGGAAGAACCCCGGCGTTCCGTGCCGACCGAGGAGCCTGCCGTCCTGCGAAAGCCCGTCACCACCTCGCGGGTCCCGGTCCCGGTCGCGTCGGCCGCCTCCCCGCCTGCCGTCCGCTCTCCCGCGGCTGCTCCCCCGGCCGTCATCAAGCCCGCCCCAGCGCCGGGATCGCCCGCCCCCCGTGAGCTCTCGCCAGTGAGCACGAGAGAAGCTGCCACAGCAAAGGAGGAGTTCTCCCGCTTCGACCAGGGCCCGCTGCTTGACCAGCCGGCCTTCATCCCCGACGACGACGGCGACGATGATGACGATGCGGTGCCTCCGCCTATTGCTAGGCACTCGCCTCGCCTCCCGTCGCCGCCGCCGAAGCAGCAAGAGTCGGAGGCGGCCCCTCCCCCGGCGCCCGTTGCGCGTGCCCCGACCAACGAGGCACAGGACCGCTGGGCGCAGATCCGCAAGAATGCTGCCGAGCGCGCTGCCCAGCGCCAGGTTGTTTCTGCCAAGGTCGAGAGCATGCCGAGAGATGATGATAGCAGCGAAGAGAGTAAGCTTCCCCAAACTCCGACATGGCCGAAACCAGACTGACCAGCTTCTAGCGATCGAGTCCCGCGTCGCGCGCATCAAGGCGCGAGTCGCCGAGCTGACAGGCGGCATCGAAGGCGGCCCCGGAGCCCGCGCGCCGCCCCCGGTGGTCCGTCGCTAGTCGCGGTAGAGCCGCATCACGCTGTTGCCCCCTCCGCCAGCAGGCGAGGGCGCAGCAACGCCAACAGGAACCGCAACAACAACAACAAAGTGGAAATGGAAAGCTAATTTCGGGTCCTTTCTCGTCGTCACACTTACCGCCGTCTTTGGTCAGGCATTTTTGTTTCTGGTCCTCTCTGCCGCCCCGCGATGGGTGGGGGGTGGTATCAAGGCGGCTGCCTTGGTTTTTTTGTTTCAAATGCTTCTTCCTCGCGCTCGGTGGATTCTGGGTTCATCGATGTCGCTACCGCCGCCACCACCGCCGCTGCCGGTTGAGACTCGGCACTCGTAATACTTGTTGTGTTTTTGTTTTGAGCTTTCTTCTGATTCATACTGCTGCCGCCGCCGCCGCTAGGGGGAGGGGAAGGGATGGAGGCGGGTTGGTCTCGGCCTCTGCGGCTCTCTGCTGCTTTTCACACAACACACAAACACACACACACCACACACACCTTGTTGTTTATTCCCCTTTTTTTTTTTCCGAATTTGGCTTTCCCCGATGATACCACTAGAAAAGTTTGCGGACTAGCCGAGCAGTACAATGCTACCTACATCTCTCTCCTTGATCGCGTGGTGCTTGTGAGTGCGTGCGCGTATGTGTGGGTGTGTCCGTGATGGCGTCGCGGTGCGAAGGGAGATGCGATCCTCCAGGATACGGGACGCTTTCCAGCGGACGGCCAGACGTCAAGCTCGGACACGAAAAACTTCCACGGTATGTGTTTGTATCTCATAAGAGCCTACCTATGCTATGTACAAGAAACCCAGAAGCGCCCGCCCTCTCCCTCAAAACAACCAACTAAACCCCTCCCTCACCTCAAACCCAACCTCCCACTTGACATCCGCCGCGCTCGCCGCAACAAGCACCTTGAACCCCCCCTCCTCCGCAATCCACCTCCCAACCGCCTCATCCCAATACCCAACGGCATACCTATCAATCCCCACCCTCAAATGCCTAGTCTCCCCGGCCTCCAACTCCACCTTCTCAAACGCAACCAACTCCTTCTCCGGCCTGACCAGCCGTGACTTCTCATCCCGCACATAAACCTGCACCGTCTCCCACCCCTTTCTCTCTCCCACATTCGTCACCGCCACCACCAACTCTATCACATCCCCCTGTTGGGGAGAGAGTACCCGCTTGCTGAGCGAGGGCCGGCCGTACTCGAAGGCGGTGTAGCTGAGGCCGTGGCCGAAGGGGAATAAGGGGGGGAGGGAAAGGCGGTCGTAGTGGCGGTAGCCGATGAAGAGGGATTCGCCGTAGTGGGAAGTGAGGTTTTCGCCCGGCCAGGTGTGGTAGGCGGGTGTGTCGCGGAGGCGGCGGGGGAAGGTGCACTGTACAAGAAGAAACGAAGGGGTTAGTGGTGGAAAGTAAGGGGGGTGGGATGAGGGGCTTACGGGTAGTTTGCCGCTGGGGTTTTGGATCCCAAACAGCACGTCGGCGAGGGCGTTGCCGGCTTCTTGGCCTTGATACCAGGCCTGGAGGATAGCCGGGACGCGGTCGGCCCAGGGCATGGTCACCGGCGAGCCAGACTGGTTGACGACGACGGTGTTGGGGTTGGCAGCGACAACCGCCTCGATCAAGCGGTCCTGGCTGCCGTCGAACGGCAGGTCCATAGTCTGCCTATCGTAGCCCTCCGACTCCCACTCGGCGTCGAGCCCGACGATCACAACAGCCACGTCGGCGGCCTTGGCGGCGTCCACGGCTTCCTGGAGATAATCGACCTGGTCCTCCGTCTTGAACCCGATGCGGCACCCGCCGTACTTGTGCGTAACCCCAAACTCCTTCTGCTTCACCAGCGGCCGCAGCTCGTTGGTCATCTCGACGCGCAGCTCGACCGGCCGCCCGGCCTGCATCTCGACATCCACCAGGTAATCCACCGACCCATCAAACATGGCCTCGCCCTCCTCCGTCCAGTCCCACAGGTCCAACACCAACCGCCCATTAACAAACAACCTCCCGGGCCCAACCGACATAAACGACAGCGTGTGCTTCCCCGTCTCAGGCGGCGTGAGATAGCTGGTCACAACAGCCGACCACTCCGGCCCAACCTCCGCAACAGGCGCCGAGTCCCACAGGAACAAATCCGTATTCGCGCGCCGCTGCACCACCACCGGCTGGCCCGCGAACTGGTCCCCCCTGAACCACTCGATCGACACCCCCGGCTTGCCCGTCTTGTCGGAGCAGTACGGCGACGCCACGGGAAGCCACTTGTAGATGTGGCAGCCCTGGCTGTAGCTAACAGGCTGCTCTGCGACGGCGCGGATGCTGTCGAGCGGGAGGGTGGTGTAGTACGGGTTGAGGCTGGCGCTGCCGCCGCCGCCGGCGATGGCGCGGTTGGCGTTGGGGCCGATGACGGCGACGCGGGCGGTGGCGGGGTTGATGGGCAGGAGGGCGCGGTCGTTTTTCAGGAGGGTCAGGCCCTGCACGCCGGCCTCGCGGATCAGGGCGCGGGTGGCGGGGCGGTCGTCTTCGCGCTCGGCGGCTTCGGGGGAGGTGTCGCTGCCCTTTGTGCGCTCGACGAGGGTGAGGACGTTTTCGGCGGCGGTGTTGATGTCGGCTTCGGCGATGCGGTTTTCTTGGAGGGCGGCGAGGACTTTCTCGAAGCGCCATTTTGTGGAGAAGGGGAACTCGATGTCGCAGCCGGCTTGGATGGATTCGACGGTTGAGTTGGTGCCGGTCCAGTCTGAGATGACGGTTCTGGGGGGGTTAGTTTCATCTCACTGTTTCGTCGGGCTTAGGAGGGCTTACCCGTCATATCCCCACTCGCCGCGGAGGATGTCCTTGAGCGTGTGGTTGTTCATGTCCGCGTGGACGCCGTTCACCAGGTTGTACGAGGACATGAGCGCCCAGGGCTTGGCCTCGCGGACGGCAATCTCAAACGGGCGCAGGTAGAGCTCGCGGAGCGGCCGCTCGGCGATGACCGAGTTAATCGTCAGCCGGTGCGTCTCCTGCTCGTTTCCGACAAAGTCTGTTGCTCGTCAGCACCGCCTGCCCAGAACACCGTCGGAGCAAACTAACGCTTGATGGTGGCCGCCACGCCCTTCTCCTGCAGCCCCTTGATGTACTGGGCAGCCAGCTTGCCCGTCAGGAGCGGGTCCTCGGAGAAGGACTCAAAGTTGCGCCCTCCCAGCGGGTGCCGGTGCATGCAGACGGTGGGCGCGAGGAGCACGTTGGCGGACCGCGCCTTGGCCTCGTCGGCCAGGTGCTGGCCGACCTGGTAGAGGATGTCCTTGTTCCATGTGGCCGCCAGCGAGACGCCGCAGGGGAAGAGCGCCGCCTTCGTCGACGGTCAGCGCTGTCCATAGATGGGTCGTCATCAAGACAATGGATTCCTGGAAGCTCACCTTGGTGCCCCCGACAAAGATGCCGCCACGGGCACCGTTCGGGCCGTCGCTGGTCTTGACCGCGGGGATGTTCTTGGACGGGATCGACTTTGTTCTCCAAAAGTCTGCGGCCGTCAGAAGAGACACCTGCTGCATGTTAGCTCAATGGCCTCTCGATCTAGAGTGACATAGGGCAGCGGACCTTTTCCTCCAGGGTCAGGGTGGCCAACTTCTGCTTCGCCAGCGTCCGAGGGTCCTTCGGGGGCCCGCTCTGCAGGAACGGGCTCTCCGGAGGCGAGAACTCGGTGTCCGGGGTGGTGTTGGTGTCGATGCTGCCGACCGGCGACGCATTCGGGTCGATATCCTGCCCGAGATCGATGCTTTCCACCGGCCCGAGTGCTGCCATCTTGGCTCTCTTGTTCTAGTCTCTACCGCAAGCGGGACACGAAGTAACGGCCAACAGGGTGGCTGCTGGGGACGACAAGACAACAACCCCGACTTCAGGGTGGCTTGCTGGGGGCGTGACAGGGGAGGCCCGGAAGGAGTGTGGCGTTGAGACGACGGCAGAAGTCCAGCACAGCTGTCATGCAAGAGCAAACACTACGAGGCAGGCAGACAGGGGAACGTATATAAGTTGACGGGCAGACCTCGGGAGGCTCCAGCAGCTCCGGGCTGCCTGCCCACCCCGAACATTACCCGTGGGATGGGGGAAACGGTCCCATGGGGAGGGATCTCCCGGGACGAACGGAGGCAGGCCCTGGCGAGATGAAAATGGGGGGCTCCGTGGGGAGGAACAACGAAGTGTTGGATCTGGCGAGGGGCGCAACACACAAAAGATACCCATGGTCCAAGTCGACCTTGGTCAAGCCCATGGCATCTGGCAGCAAGCCGTGGGGCAGGCTAGACAGGGATGGCCAGAAAGTTGCCGCACCATGGGGGGAGTGGATTGGGGGAGGGATCTGAGACGCCCTTCCTGGGAGTGATCGGGACGGTAGCGTGAGTTGACGGCTTCGATCCGCAATGGCACTTTGATTGCTGCCCTTGGGTGCAAATAGCCACATCGGTAGGGACGGACCGTGTGAGCGGTAGCATTGTTTGCCACACCCCGGGGTTGGGAAGGGAGCCCACACGATTAAGGCGCATGCTCCGGCATCCAGCAAGGGCAGGTCGGCCGGGTGGGGTGGGCACAACGAGACGAGGGTTCCCCAGGATGGCGAAGCTCGGACATCTTGTTGGTGCCCTAGTCGCCAAGTGGTCAGTCTCGTCAGTCTACTATTATGAGAAGCCGTCTCAAGAATGGTGCCTTCTTGGTGTGCAAGTGACTGTGCGCTCCGGACTTCTCTCTGGGCATCTTCTCAACTCGCGGTGGGAGAGAATGAAGCGAGTGAAAGAGCTACGGGCACAACGGTGAAGGTCCAGCCCGGCCCAGGCCACATCTCTCGAGTCCAGGATGGGTTTCTAGGCTCTGCCGATCACTCAAGCGTGGCGATGACGGCGTCCCAGCCAAAAAACGGCGTCTCCGTCAAACCTCGCCTCCCAGCGTCCCAGCTAACCAAAACCGAATTTAGACTAACCGCCTCCCCCTGTCGATGAGGCTTGAGGGCCCGGCTTGGCAGCGAAAAGGGCTTCGTTGAGTCTTCGGGTTTTCATATAAACCAGTCAGTTCAGCAATTGTCTCTCCAAAGATCGCCGACCTTTCCGCTCCCTTCTTGGTAGCTGCTTGCGAGGCAATCCTGAAGGGAGTGTGTTTCGTGGCCCGGGAGCCCGTTCTCCAGTCTGGTCCTATCTTCGGCCCGGCATCCGTCTCAGACAGCGGCAGATGGCGGGCCCTCGTTGAACCCACCAGCTCGAGCGAGATTTTGCTCGATGGATTGGCGACGCGCAAGAGTCCACTCTTTGCATGCTGATCAGCACGGCAGGGCAGTCGGCAGAATGGCTCTGGTGTTGAGCCTCAGAGCCGAGAGATGACGAAACAGGGCAGAGGTCGAATCAAGAATGGCGGGTCCGCAAAAACTGGGGACTCGATGGGAGGATGTGATGGGATTCGGCGGCGCTGTCTCCTGGCACGGCATGTCGGGCCGAGGTCCTTGACAGGGCGACCCCGGCGGTGTGGATTGGCCGACCCGCGAGTGGGAGCTGTTGTTCTGCTGGAGCTCCTGGGTGTGATTAGCGAGGCTATGCCGCGCTTGCGTGTGCATCTCTCAGCATGCATCGACAGCGATGTGCTTAGCGACATGCATAACCATCAGACTCGTCTGCCGTCGATCGGGCGGCTAGGAGGGCTTAGACAGGCATGTCATATCCTGCCATGCAACCACGGCCAGGAGCTCGACCGGGAAATCACAGGTTTGAGATGAGCTCCCGTGTCACCGTGTGGTCAAACGGTGCCGACGCAACCGCGTCCAGGAGGCCGGGAGAAAGCGAAGCCGGGTGCCTTGTGCACTGAGATGATGAGACTCCATCCTGGTCCGAAGGGCGCGTCAGCAGGACCAGTGCTGGAGCTTGGAAGTTCGATTACCCATCGGCGGCATGCTGTTTGGACCGATCTGGCAATTCTGGGCGGATGGACGTCGGCCAAAAGCGCAAGCTGTGGGCTCCATCTGGGGGAGCTAGCGGCACTGAAGCCGACGCCCCTTGTCGAGCAGTCGGGGCACCCCGGCGAAGCACATCCATCCAGGGCTGTGAGCTTCCGTCCTGTGTAGCGGGACAACATGACTTGAAGATGCACAGTCCGACAGATGTGCTACTCTGGTACATAGGTTGTGGGCGTGCTGTCCAATGCCGGCACACCCTCTGGCTGCTCCCAGCAAATCGGAGAAATTTGTTGATTGCAAGCCTCCGTGCGTCGCCGGGAACGCCATCCCATCCCATCGTCAGAAACCTTCTCGAAAATTGATTGGAAATTGGGAATTGTGGGGAGAAGATGGCTGGGCCCACTCACCCGCGTTTCGGCTGTGAATTTGTTTGGTTCCGGCGCTTCGTTTCACGTGCTGCCTCTCGCTCCCTCTTCATCGGGGCATTCACCTGCCTTGGTGCCTGTCTGCTGCCTGGCGCCAGGCTGGATTTGGGACAATTGCAGAGAGTCCGTTTTGCCAGTTCCCAAAGCGGACAGCTTCCACCCAGGTTCCAATGGCATGTCGGACGAGCTTGGAGGGGAGCATTCTGTCCCTTGCGTCTTCCTTACCGACACCTCCTGCGAACCCGCCGCTTAGCATGTTCATGCAACCTTACCGTGGACGGCAGGGCAGTCATGCGGGATTCTGGAATGGGTGCCAGTTACAAGTACCCAACCGGCCCGGTTGGGTAATCCTCGGAGTTTCCTCCCCATCTTCGGTTGCGAGTGCGAGACTTCATGCTGCTGTGTCCCCTGTGCGCAGTTCGCGGTTCGCCGTCGACGGTTCGCCGGTTCCCGAGGGCGCGCCCTCCCTCCCGTTCTGCTCCCCTCCCTTCCCGCAGCAGCAGGTGTGGACGATGCAACGTTGAAGAGAGCCTCACCCGGCCAAGCCCTCCATTTCCTGGTCACATGGGCCTGGCGACCCCCCAAACGGAGCGACATCTCCCGCTCGAGGCAGGGCAGCCGTACAGGCGAGGCTGGCGGAGGGTGGCTTCCCATCACTTCCCCTCTCCCGATCGGCTGGCGACCGTCCTCGTGAACCGTCGCCGAAAACGCCATGTTCTCCGTGACGGGACGGTGTTCCGCCATGATTGGAGCGTGGGGGTCGGTCGACCGGCGAGATACAAGTATCTGCCTGCTTTCCTGCCTGTTCTGTCGACTGAGGCCGAGCTCGCCGGGCCGGCGCCGAGATGACCCGGTCAAGGCACGGCCTAACAGCCTGCTCGGTCTCGGATTGTTTATCCCGAGTTGTTACATAGTAAAGCCACACGGCCCCTCCATCTAACCAGACTCGCGTCCGGCCGCGACGGTGCCATTGCGTCCTGCCAGATGGCGAGCAGATGCATTGACACTCGTTACAACTTACTGGGATCGCCTTGATATTGCAAGTGTGTCGTGACATCCGACCATCTGCCAGCCGATGGCGGAATCCCACCCCTCCCCTCCACCACACCACGAGCGCCATTCTGCCATGGAAAGTCGGAGAGGCGTGCCGGGCAAAACTTCACTCGATCCCGTCCCGCCCAGCAGCCCTCGCCCATGTCTTTGCCACCGACTCCACGATCCAAGTGCCGGCGCTTGCAAAGCCGTTGTTCGCTTACCTAGTCGAGGCCGTCAGCTTGATTGCCTGCGTCCAGAGAGCTGCTAGCGGATTTAGGCTCTGCAACACGGCCCCCGGGAGAACATGCAGGCACCCTTCTAGCTCCAGGCCGTGCAATATCTCGTAGAGTGCTCTGCGACGTTGAGTCTGGCGTCCCCGGTAAGGCCCGCTGATCATGCGTCTGCTTGGCACGGTCAGACGCACTGCCGTCAACAGCAGCCATCCGAGATTACGTTCTGGTGGGCTCATCTGATATGATCGGCTGGACGGAGCACGATCGCGGCATCTCGTAGCTTGGCAAGTCGAAGATCCAGCACGAACGCGATGCCATCATTCTCACTTGCATGCCATTACCGGCCAGTCAGGCTCGCAAGCCAATGACCCTCACTTAGGGGCTTAATTCTGTTCATTGTCTCTACCCTCGATGACAGAGCAGAGTTCACTTGAGCCTCTCTCCAGGTCTTGGTCAGTTTAGGCCATGGTATCAAGAGCAAAATGGTAATATGAACCTTTCAGCTGGGTAAGCAGTGCTGACTTCAGTGTTGAGAGAGGCAGCCGGTTATGGAGCCTACCCGTGGATTAGTTCGATATCATGTTCAACAGGGCCTTTGTGCAGCAAGTACAATACTTGTTACGAGAGGAGTCTGGAGCGCCGACCACCTCCAGTGACTGTGTAGCCATTCCAGTGGTGGCCGGTGGAGTTGAGCCACCACACCAAACTGATCTACCAATGGCTGACGAGTCACCTGGCGGCCTTGCAACTCCTCGTCGATGTTTGGGCCGCAAAGACCCGGAGAATGGGCCATTCCTGCGGGACGGGTTGTAGACTATGGCGAGCCACATGCCTAAGACATCATCTCGTCTCAACTCAAGCAGCACCGTTTAGGCGAGGCTGTAGCCCACAAAGTGAATACGATTCAATTCGCCCAGAAAGAGGAAAGATTGATGAGAAGCATAGAACAAAATAAAAAGAAAACAGAATATGTCACAACCCTACCTGACAGAGACTCAAAGCCCCAAGGCTCCGACATATCCCACCACTGGGGTTCGTGATGTTCAGGAGTTGGCGTCGACGCTGCTCGCGCCTGGCAGACGGGAAAAGACAATGACTGACAAAAAAAAGAAAAAAAGAAGAAAAAAAGAGACGCAAAAAAGACAGAAGAATAAAAAAGAATAGAGAAAGAAACCAACGCCGGAAACTCTCAACAGGTCAAAGACGAGGTCGTGGGAGTTGGCAGTGCTGTGAAAGGCGGAAGCTGTGCTCAGCTCAGCTCAGCTCCAAGCAGTCGAAGCATCGCCCAGACCAGCCCCACTTGAGCCCGCCAATTGACCAATCACAGCCGCTCCAACATTTTCACCTCGAACCGCATCCATTTTGCCCAAACGCACCTCAACGTCAACCCCCAAACCACCCCCCGATCGACCGACCGACCGGCGACCCGATCCCGTCGGGGCCAGAAAAAAAAATCCCAAAAATACACACCGCAACCTCCCATCACAGAGCGCCAAACAAAAGCAACACGACCACCAAAAACAATGAACCGCCACGCCCTCCGGTCCGCCCTCGGGCGCGCCGGCCCCTCCTCCCACCGCGCAGCAGCAGCAGCAGCATCAACCCGACCAACACCACCAACAACCGCCCTCAGCACCCCAACCCCCCTCTCCTTCTTCTCCACCACCCCGACCGCCGCCTCCTCCTCGTCCGGCCCATCCAAACCCCCCTCCTACAACCCCCGCTCCACCGCGCAAACCGCCGCCGTCCAGCGCCTCGCCAAGCTCAACACCGCCCCGGCCAACAGTTCCAACAATGCCAACAAAAGCGCCAGCACCTTCATCGGCGGCTTCCCCACCCCCGCAGGCAGCAACACCAGCAGCAACCCGAGCGGCGCGCCGCGCGTCCTAAACGTGCGCAGCCTCCGCGGCGGGCTGCGCTCCCGCGGCGGCGGCGGCGGCGGCGGCGGC
>FTCU01003276.1_pt1 | contig 17097 bp, 17 predicted proteins | sample 1639521 | NCBI WGS metagenome assembly FTCU01 (sample SAMEA3914864, study PRJEB12502) | metagenome | biome: forest; material: soil | place: USA | collected 2012-03-12 | depth 0.3 m
ACCTGCCGCATGGCCGGGATGCTCGCGGGCAAGGGCCGATACGCCGAAGCGTTCGCCAAACTCGACGCAATCGACACCGACTCGCTCCGCTCCGCAAAGCCGGCCCAGTACTGGCACCTCTACCGCGGCCTTCTCAAGCTCCGCCTCGACCTGCACCACAGGAACCTCGCATCCGCCGACGCCCTTCTCGCCCAGCTCCTCCAAAACACCCCCGAAGACATCGAGCCCGACATGGTCTACATCATCGACACGCTGCACCTCGAAGCCCTCGCCCGCCGCCAAGACTACGCCACGGCCTTCACAAAAGTCGACCGCCTGATCGCCGACCTCCGCGCCGGCAACCGTGACACCTCCCTGCGCATCCGCCTGCTCCTCATCAAGGTCCACCTGTTTGACCGCGCGGGCCGGCCCGAAAAGGGCTTCACCATCGCCATGCGCGCCGCGGGCATGGCGTGGCGCGCCCGCCTCGCCGCCCTGCTCTGGCAGGCCGTCGGCGCCATCGCGAATATCCTCAACGCCCTGTGCGAGTTTGCCGCTGCCGAACGGCTGCTGCTGGCCGTGCTGCCGAGGTGTTTGGAGACCGAGGTGGCGTATTCGACGGGGATGCTGTACAGTCTGCTTGCAGACGCCAAGGCGGGGTTGGCTGGAGAAGCAAAAGATGAGATGGAAAGAGCCAGGGTGCTGGGCGGGGTGCACAAGATGCTGGATCGCGCGTTTGTGTGCTTTTCCGCGGTCGAGGATGTGGATAAGAGGTGCGAGATCATGGCCAAGAAGGCGGCGCTGTACAGGGCGGAAGGGGATCTGGTGCGGGCGGAGGGGTGTGCGGATACGTATTTGGCGTTGTGGGATGAGGAGAAGGGGAGGAAGGGGTAGGGCTGGGTGGTGGCCGGATGGGGGAGCATGACGGCCGGTGCTGGTTGTGGCGATGCCAAGGGATAAGCCCTTGTCCGTGTAGACTTCTTGAAAACAATCCATTGCGACGGCTGGGCAGCGGCTGGTGTATTTCCTCGCTTCTCGCAGCGGGAGCTGTGGATGGCTTGTCCGGGTTTGCGTGGTCGGTTCATACCCAGGACAACGGCAAACAGATCTCTCTCGGGCGGGCGAACACAGCTAAATCAGACCACAGACGTACGGCACTCACTGCCAGGGCAGGGCGTGTCAAAGAAAAATGAAGTGTCCCCTTCTCTCACGGGGGACCATATTGTTCAACTCTAGGAAACATGTACAGTCCGCGTCGTGGTGTTTTTGGCCTTTCCTCGGCTCTCCGTCTAAAACGTGCGTGTCCAACAACCCCGCCCTTCGTCCTCAAGAGGAAAGAAGAGGTTTGTTGCCTCGAATCACATTTATTTGGTCTTGTCCTTGTTGTGGTAGTTGACCGAGTCGTTCCAGCTGATTTCGTCATGGTTAGCACATTCAGGGGGTCTCTTGCTACATTCTCAAGAGCATCTCTCAAACGATGGAGAGGCGGCGGCTTTGGTAGAGACAGAGACAGAGATACATACAAGGCCGTCTATTTGTGGTTCTTGTTAGCTATCTGCATCCAAGTTGGAGAGGGGCAAAAGGGCATACCTTGTCACCGTCGCCAAACGGGAAGTTGCGGGTGCGGATGTTCTGGTAGGGGTACTCGACGCGCTCCTCAAGAGGGGGCATGTGCGACCAGTGCTCCCAATGCTCGTTCCAGAGGTTGTAGGCGTTCAGGCCGGCGAGGAGGAGGGCGGGAGGTACGGCGCTGTTCGGGGTGTCAGCCAACCTCGTTTCCGTCCAATTGTCCTTCAGCCCGCTGGGTTTGCTGGCACCGCTCCGCCCGCAACCACATCTGCAACGGCAGCCCAAATCTCCCTTCGCTTTCCGTACTGGCGGACTGGGGTACGTCGTCGGATCGGAGGCATGGAAGACGGACGGACGGGCTCACGAAAACCACGCATCGGGAGGAGCGGGGAGGGACGGGGAAGGCATACTAAAGGGAGATCTTGCGCCACAGCTCTGCTTCCCAGTCAGCTCTCTGATCGATCCACCACGGGCAACGACGAAGGCGGGGTCCTCACCGGTGGTGGCAGCGGCGTGCTCCTTGACATGCTGGCGCTCCTTCACGAAGTCACTGCCGGAGCTCGCGAAACGGCGCTGGCCCTGGGCGCGGGCCTGGGCACCGAAGCGCTGGGCAGCGCGGGAAACCTGGCGCTGCACAAACATGGCGGTGGTGTCTGCGGGACGGCGGGTCGAGTCGGAGTGGTGTGTTGTGTCAATTGGAGGGAGCTTGTCCAAGGTGCAAGCAGAAGCAGCAAGCTCAAGAGATGGATGATGCAGCAGTCCGGACCCACTTCTGCCGAGTGAGCTCCCCGGTTGGCTGGTGTGTTCGTTTTGGCCTGGTGTGAGGTCAGACCCCGATCAGCTCATTTTTCGGCTGGACCTCGGGTTGTGGGAGCTCGCTCTCGTGCACGGGCCAGCCACTCGCCAAGCTCAAGGGAAACCTGAAAATAGAAGTCAGGTGACCGCGCGCGATCGGCAGGTGCGATGGCTGGCGGCAACTCGCCCTGTTTGAGTTTGGGGGCAAGAAGCGTTTGCCAAGTCGGTTGCTCAGTGGGAAAAGAACTCGGGGAATCGCTTTCTTGTGCTCGTGACTTTGAGATGAATTCCGCGGGACATAAAGGCAATTGCTCGTTACACTCAACGTGATGCGGTTCTGGGATGGGAAGTTCCTCTCCAACAGCGCTCCCGAACCGCGACCTCACCACTTGACCTCGAGGTCGATGATCTCCTCGAGGCAACGCGCGTGTTCTGCCCTCATAATTTCCGGTCCTTTATTGGCGCTCTGATGTGACTCTGGTGCCAAATTACCCTCGAACGAGTCAACAGCCCAGCGAGCGACCCTGCAGGACAAGGCAGTCTCAAGATGCCGCTGCGAATCACGACATGGAACGGTGCGACACCCTCCATCTTTGCCCTGGCTGCCTCCATCTTCTTCCGTGTCTCTAACAGGTATTTTCTGTACAGTCAACGGCATACGGAATCCCTTTGGGTACCAGCCATGGCGGGAAAATCGCACATTCCAGGTACGGCCCCCTCCGCCGACAGCTCCGTGCCCCATGCAGCGCGGACCAGGCTGACAATCTCAGGCCATGTTCGACACCCTGGAGGCAGACATTGTCGTCATGCAGGAGACCAAGATCCAGCGGAAGGATCTTAGGGATGACATGGTTCTGGTCCCGGGCTGGGACGTCTTCTTCAGTCTCCCCAAGCACAAGAAAGGTTCGAACGCCCAGATCGTCTTTAGGAGGCCGTCGCGTTCGTTGCTTGCCTGCTAACTCTTTGAAAAGGCTACTCTGGAGTTGCCATCTACACTCGGTCCTCCAAGTGCTGCCCGATCCGCGCCGAAGAGGGTATGACCGGTGTCCTCTGCCCCCCGAATTCCTCTACCAAATTCCGAGATCTCCCTGCAGACCAGCAAATCGGCGGATACCCGGCCCCTGGGCAGCTCTCCGACGCGGTGGATGAACAAACCCTCGACTCCGAAGGCCGCTGCGTCATTCTGGAATTTCCTGCCTTTGTTCTCATCGGCCTCTACAGCCCTGCCACCCGAGACGAGACCAGAACCGAGTTCCGCGAGGCCTACATCGATGCCATCGACGCCAGGGTCCGCAATCTCGTTGCCATGGGCAAACAGGTCTTTCTCTGCGGCGACCTCAATATTGTCCGCTCCGAGATGGATACCGCCGGCCTAGCCGAGCGCCTGCGAAAGGAGGGCATGACCCTGGACGACTTCCTGTCTACCCCATCCCGCCGCTTCCTCAACCACCTCGTCTTCGGAGGGCACGTCGATGGAGAGAGGGACGGAGGCGGGGAGGAGCCCGTTCTCTGGGATCTCTGCCGAGAGTTCCATCCCAATCGTGCAGGCATGTTCACCTGCTGGGAGACCAGGAAGAATGCCCGCCCAGGCAACTTTGGGAGCCGGATAGACTACGTTCTGTGCAGCTCCGCAATCAAGGACTGGTTCGTCGACTCCAACATCCAAGAGGGCTTGTTGGGATCCGACCACTGCCCCGTATATGCAACAATTGGTGACGTTGTTAGTCTCGACGGAACCAACCTGCCTATCGAGGATGTCATGAATCCGCCTGGCATGTTCAAAGGCGGACAGCGCCAACGGGAGTGGTCTCCCAAGGATCACCTACCAATGTCCGCGAAGCTCATCCCTGAGTTCGACCGTCGGCAGAGTATCCGGGACATGTTCTTCAAGAAGGCTGCCCCGTCGGCCAAGGGGAATGCCACAACGGGCCCAACAAGCAAACCGGATTCTCCCACCGCCACCAAGGCCCCAGCCGCAGCTCATACGGGACCTGATGAGTTCCACCAAGACAGCATGGCCCCCATGTCCCCGACCCGAACCACAGCGACCGTGACAGAGAGCAAGACGGCATCGAGTGGCGACACATCAACCTCTCCACAAAGGCCTTTAGCAGCAAAACGACAAGCAGAGCCCTCGACGCCTCAAACCCGACCTTTGAAGAAGGGCAAGGTTGCCTTGAGTAGGGAAAACTCCACAAAACCCGCCCCGGGCAAGTCGCAAAGCAGTCTCAAGGGGTTCTTCAAGCCAAAAATGCCGATTCGAGATCCCGACTCCGCCAACGAACCAGAGGACACAGCGGCGTCCACACCGAAACCCGAGACCAAACCCTCGAAGCGAACCTCAACCCAAGACTCTCCGCCTAACCAACCCAACAACGGCTCTGCCACAGAGCCTCGCCCAGACACAGAGGACAAGTCCACGGAGAAGGTGTTTGATCCCATCGTGGCTAAGGAGTCCTGGTCCAAGCTCCTTGGCAAGCGAGTCCTCCCCAAGTGTGAGCACGGCGAAGACTGCCAGATGCTGGTTACCAAAAAGGCCGGCATCAACTGTGGTATGTATTGTGTGTTCTTCCTTGTCTACATGTTCGGCTCCCCCGGAGTCCTCGGGCTCAGCCGTCTCCTCCTCTCTCTCTCTGTCTCTCCGAAGAGCGTTTTATCTGTCTGTGGCACAGCTCTCCCCCCGTCTCCTCTTTCCATCCCCTTTCTCGGCCTTCAGCATTATCTCGGGTTCTCCCCCCGCCTCCCCCTCTGTCTTTCTCTTGTTCCAAACGGCATCTTTTGTGCCCTTGGAACAGTGACCGGTCCTCCTCTTGTTGTTCATCCCCCCTCAAGGTCCTCAGCAACATTTCTCTTCCCCATCCATTGCCTCATCCTTGCCCATCCTGTCTGTTCTTTTTCGCCGTCTTTGATATCCTCTCCTCCTCGTCCATTGCCATGTTTGTGTCCATCTTGACTGATGCTGTTGCAGGCAGGGCTTTCTTCATGTGTTCTCGCCCGCTGGGTCCGTCGGGGGACAAAGAGCAAGGGACCGAGTTCCGTTGCGGAACCTTTATCTGGAGCAGCGACTGGAGCGGTCGGCGGTAAACTTGCTTTGAGAGGGACGACCTGTTGCCGACGTCTTCTTGCTTTGCCGTAGCTTCTTGGATGTCTCGAGCTGTCGGTCGGTTGGATGGGTGGTCGTGGAATATGGAAGGGAGCGGATTGCCTACCAACCTCTTCTGCATCTTTTGTGTTTTCTGGGATCCAAAGGCGCGCTGAGCTTTCTGGCTGCTCTGGCTTTCAGCTAGCAATTAACTCGATGAACTCTGCGCTCTCTGGACTTTCCTCTCATTGCTAATGACTCGTTGTGACTCTGCTTCGCGTGACTGCGTGACCGCCGCGAGGTCCTCGGTGGTCTCGGTCAGTGCCCCAGCGAAAATCCTGTTTTCCCGCGATGGTTTCGTTGTCAGCATTTCCAGATGCGCCCTGAGATGTTGGGGGCACTCTCACCGTCGGAAGTATCTCCGGCCAATTTCAACCGCAGAATGGAGAGTTGCTTCCTGGCGTCGTCGAGTCAATTTTCGGTGGCGAGCGCCTCGCAGGTCGGAGAACCCCAGCGGCGATGGCGTCGGTCGCAGTCACAGCATTCACGCAAATTGGAGAACGCAATTTGGCAGTCAAGCCCAGTGTCCCAGTTTGTGCTACGAGGCTTAAGGCCTCTTTCTAATCTCAAGTGAATTCTCTCAGTGTCCCATGACCATGCCCATGAACAAATGACTCCCAATCTCGGGTATCCGCTACCTGATCCATCCCGTTCCGACTTGTCCCCCTTCCCAAGAACTGAATCCCAGAAAGTTCGTCTTCAAGAACCTAATCCCAAAGGCCGTCGTCGAGAGGCTCCTCCCCAGAGAACTTAATCACAAGGAAGTAGCTTGAGTGACCTTCAAGTGTTGGCGGTGTGGCCCGCCAACAGACAATTATTACGAGGGAGTTGTCTCGTTGTTCCTTGCATGGCGGCGAAAATGCAGGACGAAAAAAGAACCTTCAGTGGTCGAAAAAAAGGAAAATGTGTCGTGTCGCAGGCGCCTTCAGACGTGCCGGTCCAGACATGAACAATCGCTGATAGTGCAATTGAGTCCGGAGGTCGGCGAAGGGCCAAGTGCGAGCAAGTGTGCAATCTGTCGCGAATGGCATGTCAGTATCAGGTCATCGGGGAATTGATGAGATGTCGGACATCGTGGGCAATCACTGACCTTTTTGGTTTTGTGGGTTGAATTTTTTTTCTCGGGGTTTTCGGCTTTTCTGATGTTGTTGACGTTTCCTCTGGGATTGGTTTCGCTTGACTGTCGTGCCTGAAACGTCAGGGCTTCATGGATCGGCCTTGAGCAGATGTGTGCTGCCGGCGGCGATCATCGTGAGAATCCGAAGAGCTTAAAAGCCCGCGGCGATGAGTCTCTCAGCGACGCGCATGGGGTTGCGAGGGAGGTTGCGCTTCGACAGAGCCGGCTGAGGGTTCCGGCGGGCGGCCTCGTAGCGATAGCCAGGATACTTCATCTTGTGGCGGCGGTCCTCCTCATCGGCAAGAGACTTGAAGTGAGCCTTCACCTCAAGCTTCTCATCCCGCCACATCCGCGCCACAATTTGCGCTACTGAGCGTCAGCAGTGTCCAAAAGAGTACCGTCGGGAAAAACTCACAGATGCAGGCGGCAGTGACGCCAGGATTGTTGGCATGGATCTTGGCGGACATCCACTGGCGATAGATGATGAACTGATTCCGAGGCCGTCGGATGTGGATCTTGGAGACCTTGTGGGCGCTCACGACCTCCGAGGTGGTGAGAAGCTTGATGCCAGGCTCTGAGTTCAATTGATTAGACTTTTTCTGATGCTTGTCAAAGTTGTTGAGTCGCTTACCAGTGGTGCGACGGAGGATGCTGTAAACAGCCGTGTCCAAGGTGGCGGCATACGCGGCGCTGGTGATCCAGAATTGGGTCGTACCAATGCAGCGAACGATGGCGGCCTCTTTGCCGTCGTTGAAGCTCCTGTGCGAGGTTAGCTGGAAAAATTCAAGATGATAATAGTGCACAAAACTTACTGGAAGTTCTCCATCGCGGGCTGCAGGAGTTTGACAGCGGCCGCCTCGTTGTCGGTGTTGGCAGTGCACTGGACGATCATTTCATTGCCGCTGAAAATGAAGGCCAGCGGAGAAGGAGTCTCCATCACGCCGGGCTTGGTGGCTTGGACGAAGGAAGCCATGTTGTCGATGGTCGAAGTGGATTGGGAAAAAGAGGGATGAAGAAGAGGAGGAAGTCTGGTGCTGTGGGTTTGGAAAGGGAATTGGGTTTTCTCACGACCCAATTGATGAAACCCAATTTGACTTGGGATGTCAATAGAATCAGAGAATGCCCCAAAATAGAGGGAGAAAAAAAATCAGAGGGGATGGGAGCCGTTTTTGCTGTGGTCGAGGAAGTCGTTGGTCGGGGCCTCGCTGGTCGAGGAAGAAGTTGGTCGAGAAAGAAATTGGTCGAGGGGAAACAAACCTGGGAGTTTTGAATTTAACGAGTCGGTCGAATTTTGGTGGGCTTTGGAAATTTGGGAAGGGGGAAGGAAGGAAAGTGGCAGAATGCCCGGAGAACAATACCAAGTGGGAGCGGTAAACGATACTAAGGAGGCAGCACGAGAGGAAACCAATGCCACAATACTAAGGTTTACTTGCACAATATTAAAATTAATCCGCAATACTAAGAATTCTCCAAAGGCTGCTTCCAGAACACTAAAATTGCAATAATTGTTGTTGTGCACAAAAATGAATGGACCGGATCGCGCAACCAGGAATTAACTTGTACCCAACCTCTCAATCTCGTACCTTGGCCAGTCCTCTTCTCCCTGTTAACCATCCCAATTCCCAATCCCAAAACACCGTCCAACTTCTCAAACCAACATCATGGCCACCAATCCGGCGAGTTTGAGACGGCGAGTCCTTCTCGAGCAGCAGCGTCGCTCGATCCGCGAGGCTCAGATGGATCGACCTGCACTTGGCCAGGTGAGTGTCAACAAGATTGCTTTGCAAACTCGTAAACTTTGCTGATGCATTCTGTGCTAAATTTAGGTTGTCTTGCGCTTGCAATCTCGACACATTCGCACGTCCCTCGCAAAGGAAATTGAGGAATTTGAGGATTCCTTTGAGGAAATTCTGCAAACAGTCAGCGCATTTCTGGTCATGACCGAGAGGGTTGAACATTCTCCTTCTTTGGTGATCATCGATCAGGCGGCTGTGGTCCAGACAGTTTGCCAATTCCTCGTGTCATCGAACACCATCCTCGAGTTTCTCGATTTCCAACGGACCCGGACTGGTCTTGCTGCAGGAGGAGATGGCTCCCTCGAGAAACAAGTCAAGATAGCCCAGGCATTGACCCAAGAACTCCTCGGTACCCTTGTCCTTCACAGAAAGGCTGAAAGCTACCCTGGAAAGGATTCGGGACTCACTTACAACGAGGATGTCAAGCTCTATGGCAACTTTCTCTTGCACAAGAACTTCGACGCTGACCCGGACGACATCCCCAACCCCAACGACGACGAGGAAGACATCAACAAGGTGGTTCAGTACTGGCATACAACGGGTGTGTTCAACCCCCTGAGACATGTTCCTGGCACTCCTTGGCACAAGTTCTTTGGCAACCTCAGGCCTGGCCCACTTGAGAAACCGGCGTTGTTCAGGGAGAGGAAGCCTCTGCCCTTTTTCAAGGTCATTTTCCCCGAAACCATCTTTTGGGTGAAGCCAGAGGTGATGGCTGATTACGACAAGTACCGTGAGCTCTTCGAGAGAGTAAGTTTAAAAAACTACCGTCCTGCATAACCATCACATGCTGACGTCGTTCAAACAGTTCCGTCGGCGCCCCGGACCACGTCTCCCGGAACACACCAGAAATGCGAGTGGCCCTCCTCCTTAGATATAGCGCAGATATTGACAATAGGCAGATGATGGTCAGGAGGATCCAGCGCCGTTTTGCCCATCTCTTTAGGGGCTGGAAAAGGTTTGACGACAGGCGGTATTTACAGCTTGAAGACATGAGCGAGGTGCGTCGTGATCCCCCAATTTCGATATTGCCTTGACCTGATATTGACTGCAAAAATATAGATTCCCTGCCCGGAGTATGATCTCATGGGCCTCTCGAGATTTGAGGCACTGAATGCGGAGATCAACGCCCCGGAGTTGGCAGGGATTGCTTTGTTGGGCGACGATGTTCCCCAGGTTCCAGTCATTCTGGAAGGGGAACCCAGGAAATATTGCATTGAGTTTGATGGCAATTGGAACTATTGACATCCTGGGAGTTGGTGATTGGGATTGCTGGATTGAGCGCAGGACTCCAGGGGAGTGCGCGAAATTAAGTAGGACAATGCAATCTTCAGTTTGCATCCCTCGACATGCAGGCAAGAAAATGCTGCCACTGCCCGTAATGGAGGCATGCGAAAGTGATTAATTCTCCCTCAATTTTCAAAGAGCTGAACTTGGACAAAGAAAATGGTGTGAAAGCCGCTAGGCCTTAGGTAAGCGTCAGTTGGCGGCTGGTTGGTTGGGCTTTAATTCGGCACGTGGCGGCGCCTTCTCCTTTGCATTCCTGAGTGGCCTAAACTTTCTCCTCTTCCCTCCCTGGCACCTCTGCAAAACATCAAACTTCCTGGAATTCCACTTCTCGACCAGACTTCACCCGCGACTGCCCTCGCAATGTCGGGCGTCAATCAGATTCTCCAAACCTTTAAAGGTCTTGGCGATGGCGACCGCGAGGCGACGATGAAAGCGCTGTCGACCATGATGCGCGTCGAAAATCAGCAGCAGCCGCCCAAAAAGAAAGTTAATGGGTTTATGGGATACCGCGGTAAGCAGAATATATTGTCTTTTCGATTTTCTGATGCTAACATTACCAAGCGTATTACTCCTCTCTCTTTTCTCACCTCACCCAGAAGGAGAAGTCACCCATCATGACCATGCTCTGGAAGGAGGATCCCTTCCACAAGGAATGGGATTTCATGTGTGCGGTGTATTCGGCAATCCGAGATTTCCTTGCGGATGAGAATGTTTCGCTGCAGAACTGGATCCATTTCGCGATCAAGGACTTGGGCATTCTTCCCCGCGAGAATTATCTCGCCGCGCTGGGCTGGGAGTTGATCAGGCTCGAGGACGACACACACAAGTTGGAGCGCACATCGACACCGGTGGTCCAGGGCTGCCTCCAGCCGATGAACGCACTGGGGCTCTTCATGAGCTGCCTGAACAACGGCCTGGCAGTTCGCGACCCGCTCCCGATCATCGCGAAACTCTCGGGTCTGAGCAACGACGTGATTTGCATCAACACGCAGCCTGGGGCGACGGCAAAGTCGACCAACACCATGGACGGGTTTCGCCAATTCGCCAAGAACAATCCACACATGGCCATGTCGGCGCTGTTTCAGGTCCCGGCAGCCCACCCGCTCATCACCCAGGGTGTCTCAGTGCACCAAATCTCCGGAATGGGCGAATTGCCGGCTACTCATCCGTTGTTCATGGGACAGGATGAGGACGCGGAGCTCGATGCGATGCTGGATAGGATCTTTCGCGACGGCGAAGCGAACTCGGGCACCCAAGCCAATCTCGGAAACCAGTACTTCGCGATGGGCATGGGGGACGGAGCACCAAGTATGCATTGACTGGCCGTTTAATTATTTAACCCTCAGCGGACTGGTGATGCTAACCCGATTGCAGGCTTCAATTGAGACACCCGACCCAGCTGCATTTGATGATCCGCCCTGATTCACCACGAGCTTGAGGCTCCTCGACCCCCGACAGCAAGATCGACAACCCATCTTTGAGCCCGAAAAGCAGAGCGGGTCAGGCGACATCCCCTCTGGCAATTCGAGTGGCAATCTGGCAGCCACCGCAAGCGAACAGGGCAATCCTCGGAAATGACAGCGCCGTGTCATTCGTCAGTTTTCACTTACCGTGCAAGCACGGTGCATTCCCAGCCCGAGTGGCTTCGGCGGCGTGCATACAGCTCATATCTCTTTTTGCTTCTGCTGAACCAGAGAGACGCATGCATGCCCAAAGCCCAGGATTCCACCGTTTCTCGCAAATGCAGTTTCCCTTGGCACACCGCCAAAGTGTTTGCCTTCGTACTGCCCCCGCGCGGAGCAGAGAGGGAGGACAAAGGACACCAGACAAAGGGACTCCGATTTCACCAAGAGGTCAATTTTCTTCTCTACCAGTCGATTTTCCTTGTATCGTCTGTACATTACGTAGCTCAAGTCATCAACTCAGATAGAACTGGTCCGCCCGCGCAGGAACCGAACTCGCACGTCCCATTCTGCAGGTATTCATCCTGCTTGCATCATCTCCGAAAAATGCGAGCTGTCGTCGATTTAAGCGGCTGGAGGTTCCACAGACACTAATGCAAGCGCCGATCTGTACCAATCTGGCAAGCAGGCGGGGCCTCTCTCCAATCATCGCTCCTGACAAACAGGTCTGCAGCATGAGTCGGATTTAACTTGGTGACTGCCGCGCATCGTGCTTCCCAAAGTGGTGATAAAGCATGATACAACATGATTCCAGCTTTACTGATGGGGCTAGAGGAACCCTCAGTTCGTTTTTGAGGATTGCTGCTGGGAGAAGCGATAGGTCTTGGTCCGTAGGATGTTTGCTTCTTGGCGTCGGAATCATGATGTCGGGAGCGCATCCTGCAAAGCGGGGTCGGCAGGCCGCCCAGATCTGAATTGATCAGACATCGGCCAGGATCTGAGCCAGATGCGCATCAATGTCCCAGGTCTCCATGAAGTCATCAACGCCCTCAAAGTCCTGGCCAGCATTGATGTTCATGCCGTCGTCCAGAACCTGCTGAGCGGGAGCTTCCTCAACGAGGTCCTCGTCATCTTCATCGTCCTCGACGATGTCCTCTTCAACGGGAGCAGCAGCAGCCGGAGAAGAGGCGCCGGGCAGCAGATGATAGGGAGTCCAGCCAGGGGCCACGACGGGAGGCAGAAACTGCTGAGCGCCGGGAATGACCTTGGTGATCTGGCTGGTAGGCTTCAAGCCTGCCTTCATGTTGTTGGCCTGAGGGCTGAGGTGCGCATTGTGCTGGAAGGGCTGAGCATTGGAAGGCGAAGCCGGCTGCGAAGAAGTTTGGGCGGCGCGACGAGCGCGGCGACGGATCTCCGACGACTTGCGGGGCGAGTACTTGTAGCCGGGGTGAAGCGCCAGTAGGTGAGCCTTGATCTCCAGGGATTTCTGGAGATACTTGGCACGAACCTCGGGGCTTTCGCCCTTCCACATGGCACCGGTGATGACGGCTAAAAATTATCAATACATGAAACAAAATAAAAGAAGGCAGCAACTTACAGATCTCGTTGTTGTGAAGATGGGCGTTCTCGGCCTTGACCACGCTGTGCTTATCCTTGCGATAGAGGATATAGGCATTGGGAGGGCGAGGGACCTTGATCAGCTGCGGGGGGACATGTTTCTTCTTGGGATCCCAGATGGGGATGTTGCCGACGACCGTGATGTTGGGGTGCATGACCTGCTTGGGGCCGAGAATCCAGACCTTATCGTTGTCGGCGTCGCGCGCAAACATCACGTCGTCGTTGAGAAACTTTCTGATGCAATTGTAAGTTGAGGTCGGAATGATCGCAATTGCCGAACAAAAACTTACCTCATCTCGCGAGCGAGTTCGATCTTGACCGGAGTCGCCATGTGATTGAACACCTGGTCGTCCATGATGATGACCTTCAGGGCATTCCAATGACCAAGCTGGATCGCGAAGTGATTCCAGTACTTCTGGCCCAGAATTTTGGCCATCGCGGGGTCCATGGGAGTGGTCGCCATTTTTGTGGTAATGGCTTGTGATACCGACCGGAGGAATGGGGAATTTCCGAGATGGGGTTGAAGGTCGAAGGTCGAAGGTCGGAAAATGTACTTACGATGTGAAATTGTTGATCGGTGCAAGGGACCGAAGTGGAAAGGGAAAAAGAAATTGAGAAGAGTCGCGGCTGCACTGACGACCTCTGAAAATTTGGAGGGGTCGACGATGCGGTGTCGGTGGATGGCGCAAGAAAAGGTTTGGTTGAAAGGGAGAGGAAGATTGCGGCAAGAGTGGGAGGAATTTTAGGAATGGAGGGGTGTGGTCAAAGGGCTGGGGGATGTGAAAGAGAAACCAGGGCGGGGCAGAATTTCTTTCTTTATTCAGAGTCTATTCAGAGTTTTTGAACTCCACGGCAATGTGTGTGAGCCCATGGTGCCGGCCCTAATTTCAAACCCTAAAACCATTCCATGCCGTTCACCCCTCGATTTGTGAATGGGGGAAAGGTGATTGTGCCCAGTGTGGCCTGGAAGTTGGTAACCAAATTTGCATCAATCGTCTCCCTGATTTCCATAAAACTATCGAGGACAGCGTCTGCTCTTTGACTGCAGAGTTTAGCCTTTGAGCAACATCGAGTCAGCTGTTCCACAATATCGAGAGCCTTGGGAACCTGAACATGAAACCAAATGACAATCAGCATGGAGAAGGTGGCCCTTTTGACCACCAACGCTTATCTGTTGGATAATGCATTGCCCATTCATGGACTCCGAGCTGGATGACAAAAATTGAGCGCTCTAGAGAAGACATTTGGGGCCTTGCAGCGTCGCATGGGACACTACTCGAAAATGTGCAAAGGGGAGATCTAATGGTTTGTTGGGTCGTTTTTAATTCTTGCAAGTGAATTGCTCCAGGTCGAGTGCCGCGGCCGGCAAGGTCGTCTCCAAAAAAAAAAAAAAATTGATCAGTCGCCGACGAGCTGTTGAGCCCAGTTTAGAATCTACCAAGTAGGGCGAACTCCAAGTTAAATTTTACGTTTAACATTTCCATAGTTGGGTAAGAAGACACCATGTTGTTCCGAGCAACAACGCAGCTGGAAATAATGATTATTTAATTACTAGATTTGTGAAGTGCGACAACGACGACCATTTGTGCGGTCAACGAGGAAATAGGAACCCAAGAAATGGCCAGGAGCTACTCTATTTCTGACTTTCCACCCATCAGCTCATTAAGTTTAGGAGAAGGCTGGTTCCATTCGAAAACTCGGAGCGCAGACCGCTTGTGGGGGCATGCGATGTGCGCGGTATGTTGATTACTCGACGACCCGAGATTTTCTCGCGGATGAAAATGTTTAACTATAATCAAATATGGATCCGTGGCCGTTTGACCAAAAACTTAGGAACCATTGTTTTAAAGAGCATTCTGGTGAACCTAGGCTGGGAGCTAATTAATCAGGCTCAACGGCGACACACTGAGATTGGTGCGCACGCCGACTCCGGTGGTCCGGAGTTATCCCCAGAAAGTGAACGGGCAAGCGCTCATGATGAGCTACTTGAGCTACAACCCGACAGTTACAGGCATGCTCCTGACAATTAGAAACCTGTTAGTTATGACGAGCGACGCAATGTCCGTCAATAATTGTGCAGCTCAAGGCGTGAGCAAAGAAGGTCAGCCACCCCATGGACGGAGTTTCGCCAACCGGCCAAAAAAATCCGCACCTAGCCATGTCGGCACTTCACCAAGTCCCCGCGATCCATCCACTCGTTGCCAAAAGGTGCCACTGCATCAAATCTCCGGAACGGGCAGACTGGCGACGACCGAGCCATTGTTCATGTGGCAGCATACAGACGCGGAGCTCGATATCACGCTGGAGAGAATTTTCCGCCACGGAGAAGCGGACTTGAGAGACCAAGCCGACCTCGAGGGCCAGCACTCCGAAATGATCGTCGGGGACGGAGCACCAGGTGCACATCCACCCGGCGATCAATTATTTAGCGCTCGGTGGACTCGTCATTCTAAGCAATTGAAGGCTTCAAGGGCAACTTTCGTTTGACAATTCATCACAATCCACCTTGGGACCCTTCATCGGCCGACACGAATACGCGGACAAACAGACAGGCCCCTGGCATTCGACGCCATGGCAACAGAGAACGCAATCCTTGCGAGCAGCGGCCGTGATATTCGCCGGTCTCCCGATACAGTGCGAACAACTCGCATCTCGGACCGAGTGGCTTCGGAAGCATGCATTCATCGTATATCTCTTTTTGCTTTTGCTGGGGCACGGGGCCAGGTCGATGTTGGCGCAGCCCAGCTCTCAACCAACGCCAATCAAGCGACACCGCCCAAGATCTCTCGTCAAGGCGTCAGGTCCCTTCTATTTTCAGATAGTTTATATATACTCAAACAGTGTTCGTTCTTGAGTTTCGACAGTGCTGGCACAGTAACCTCGCACTTCAATCCTGCAAAGGGATTCATCATATCCGGACCAAATTTGACCTGTCGTCGATTTAAGCAGCCAAGGGTTCCACAGTCACACTAATGCACGCCGATCTGGACCAATCCCGGACCAGAGCCGAAGCAGGGACTTGTCCGAGGACGAACCCACTCACCTTCTTCTGCGCTCTTCCGGGGCGCACAAGAGCAAGAGCCAAGACATTCGTGTCGGTTTTGCAATGTGATGAGGGAGAGCTACAACATGATTTCTTGTTTTATGGCAGGGCCACGATAGTTTTTGTCTGTTGGACCGGATTCCTCGGCGGTTGAGCAGGGACGTGAGAGGGTTAGGGTCTGAGTCTGTCGGATGTTTGCTTTTTTGACGTCGATGCAGCGAGCAACATCCGGCAAAGCGGGGTCAAAGGGCAGGCCGCCCAGTGCGTGCACATCCTGTAGACTGTGGCCGCGCGGCGACCCCGATGCCTGCAGCGGCTCCTTTCTCTTCCCCCCTCCTGAGGCGAGAGGGATCATTGGACAGCTGGCTCGAGGCAAAGTCGAGGTTGGGAATGGACGTGGGATAACGTACTCTGCAAATGGAAAACAATCATGGGCCTGTGAGCATTGCTCGGGAGCATCAGCCCATAACCCGAGCCTGGAGGGTCATCGAATGCGGAATGCGGGGTGGAGGGTTCGTCCAGGGCCGGCCGAGGAGTCCACCCACCCTCGGCCTCTCCGAGCGGTTTGCGATGGCCCCCGCCCTCGAATGCAGTTGGGTCCGTCTGACTGGGCACCCCAGCGAGTCAAGTGTCGAGGCCCATGTCCCTCACCGGCTGCAGCCCAAAACGGCCTTGTCCACAACGGGACTGTTTGCCCCCCTTCGCTTGCAGAATGGCCCTGTGTCTGCTACTGTTTGCTCTTGTGCAGCAGCAAGGGATTCCGTCCGTGACGATCGAGGATGTTGACATGAGAAGAAAAAGGTCTCCATTGCTCAAACTAGGTACGGCGAAATAGAGTCGAATAGGAATCAAGCGCTGCCACCCCCGTCCTCTGACGACGTCCAATTCGGCCGAGCTTCCTCCTCTCGGCCTCTTCACTCCTCCTGGTATGAGATCTTGCGCATTTCGCCAAGCCGGTGGCGGGCAGCTGACAGGGCGTTCTCGAGCTGAAGGATCTCGACCTGCGTTGCGAAGAAACCGGTCAGCAACTGCCGGGTGCCGTCGGACGGACACGAACGGGAAGAAAAAAAGAAACACATACCTGCTGCTCCATCTCGCGCACCTTGAATTCGTGCGCGCCAAGCTTTGAGTAGTCGACCTGGTCCTCCTCGGCTGTGCGATCCTTGATCATGCTCTGGACCTGGCGGACGAGAGCCCGGCAGGCCGCTCCGACAGCCTTGCTGGCCTGCTCCAGGTTCTCTTGGCTCTTACTCATGAAGCCGGCCTTGACGCGGCTGGCCGCCACGAGCTGCGCTGTCGACGCCGCCACATCGTTGGACGCCACAATGAGCTGCTCGGGGCTGTTGCGG
>FTCU01001998.1_pt1 | contig 17096 bp, 14 predicted proteins | sample 1639521 | NCBI WGS metagenome assembly FTCU01 (sample SAMEA3914864, study PRJEB12502) | metagenome | biome: forest; material: soil | place: USA | collected 2012-03-12 | depth 0.3 m
CTACTTCTCGCAGGGCGACCTGCTGTGCCCGACCGAGCACCCCTTCCCGCGCATGAGCCAGGGCGCCTTCCGCATCGGCCTCGAGGCCATGTACAAGGCGCTGACGGGCGTCGAACTGGAGCGCGTCGTCTACGGCAAGCCCGAGCTCGCCACGTACAAGTACGCCGACGAGGTCATCGCCTCGTGGATGGAGCAGCTGCATGGCGAGGAGCGCGTGCCCGAGAACACGTACATGATCGGCGACAACCCGGCCTCGGACATTGTCGGCGGCAACACGTACGGGTGGAACACGTGCCTCGTGCGGACGGGCGTGTTCCAGGGCGGGGAGAACGACGAGGAGAACCCGGCCAGCTTCGGCGTGTTTGCCAACGTGTGGGAGGCGGTTACCGCGGCGTGCCGCAAGGAGCTGGGCGACGACTTTGTTTTCAAGTGGGATGAGCGTGTGGTGAATCCCTTGTTGATGCGCGACAGCCACGCGGCGTCGGCGGTTGAGGTATGAGGAGTCGGCGTTCTGGGGCGGGCATGAGGGCGCTTGCGGGACAAGACGACCGTGGACAGGACCAGCAGATAGACGTGTAGATTCGATACCAGCCTCGGGGCATTCAGCAACCATGCGGATTGGTTAGCTTTTCTTAGCAGTATTCAGTTTTTTCCTTGAGCAGTCTTCTCATCTCAAGTGCCTTGGCTCCTGATTTCTTCTTCGTCTTGGCCCCAAGATACAGCTCATCAAACACAGCTTTCTCACGCACCTAGTACATTAAGGCTCACTGGACGGCTGAAGAACCTGCCTGTGGAGGATAACAAACTTCTTGGCAGAACAACCGGCTTCCATATTAGCCTACTGCCAGGGGTAACATCAGTAAGCTTCGGCAATTGGCATCCGTTTAGTTGCTGGCAGCCCATATCCGCATTTTCTATTCTCGAAGACGGCTAATACATGGTCCTCGCGGGCCGCGAAAGAGCTAGGCGGGGTTGAAGCTGTACAACTCGCTGATTTGACGACCCCCTCATACTCATCTATCCGTCCGCATGGTACCTGCATGAGCCCCTCGACAACACTTTACCTGTGTAACAGAAAACTTTGAAGACTGTGACGTCTAGCGCTTCGGGTGTCAGTTCTGTTCCCCTGTGATGAGACCAAGAGCTTAGGATTAGATACTTAAACACCTCCCTAACGAATGCCCCCGACGTTGGAGCAAGCTTCTGGCCACCAACGACTTTCACACCCCCTTATCCAACAAACATCCCATCCAGCCTGAGCTCACACAACCGTCACCATGCCCGCCCTCCACCCCCTCCTCACCCTCGCCCTGGCAACCCTCACCACAGCCTCCTGCCCGCGCGACTTCCTCAAGTCCACAACAGCAGCCTACCTCGCAGCCCAAACCGCCGGCAACCCCTCCCTCCTGACCCCCTACACCACCTCCTCCCCAGACTTCATCTTCCTCGAAAACAACCACCTCGTCCCCTCCCTCAGCACCAGCGCCCTCTCCACCCCCCTCAAAATCGACTTCTCCCGCTCGCTGCACGACCCGGACCACTGCGCGACCTTCACGGAACTCATCGCGGCCTCGGACCCCCACCCGCGCGTCATCCACACCCGCATGGTCTTCGACTCATCCACGCGCCAGGCATCCCTCGTCGAGAGCATCGTCACAGACCAGGGCGACTGGCTGTTCAACGCGACGGGCACGCTCGAGCTCAACGCGGGCGAGGACTGGGCGCCCATCCCCGAGGCGAAGCAGGTCTCGCGCGCCGCGGTGCAGGCGCTGGGTGACGCGTACTTTGACCGGTTTGGGAATGTGAGTGTTGTGGTGCCGTGGGGGGCGCCGTGTTATCGGCTCGAGGGGGGACTGCCTGCCCGGGGGGAGATGAAGGGGGCGGAGTGTGAGATGGTCTGGCCGAGTACCATTGTCATGCCGTATCGGCGGTATGTGGTGGATGTGGAGATGGGGGCGGTGGATTTGTTTGTGGGGTTTCCTGGGCTGGACCGCACGCAGGGAGAGGCGCCTATGCCGGATAGTCATTTGTTTCGGGTAGAGGGGGGGCGGATTCGGTATGTGCACACGGCGTCGGCATGTGTGGTGGATGGATGTGGGCTCAATGGGACGACGTTGCCGAGGAGGGGTGGGGTGAGGCCTGTTGCGTTGAGGGTTTGAGGGGGAAGTTCAAGGCGGGTTGTGTCGTTTTGTGGCTCTATCAGTATCTATCGGCAGTCTCTGCCCCCAAATTCTTACTCGGGCTTCCTGGCGTACACCACGCGGTGCGGATACCACGTGTGTAGTGTCCTGTCCTTCAGCTGGAGCCGGAGATGGGCAATGTAGATCTTGATCTCGTCAGGAGTCCAGCCCATGACCGCGTTCCACATGTAGTTCAGGTACCCTTTTTCCCAAACGGGTCGTTAGAAACGCGGTAAGGGGTCTAATGGGCAACAAACGTACCCTCAAAATCCATATCCAGGGTGTACTTGGCGAACGCCCCGATCTCCTTGAGTCTGGAATCCTCAGGCCAGGTACCTTTATCGGGCATTTCAAGTCCCTGACGACAACGTCAACAACGCCCGCTTCTTCCATTCCCTTCTTCTGAAGGTTGTGGTGCAGAATCCGGAACGACCGCCCAAACTTCTTGCCGCCCTCTGAAAAGACCTTCTCCCACTGGCCCATGGCGCTGTCCTCTGGGTTCTTGCTTGACTGGAGCCAGGAACAGCTTTCCGCCCAGAAGCAGGGTGCTCATGTGGTGACTACGGACAATGAGCTCACACCCGGACCTCAGTTACAAATCTAGCCTACTGCATGTCCATCGACTCCGAGTGCCGCTCATCGTTCGGGGTCCAATTCTCGGCCTTGTCGATCTCACTGTGGTATGTTCTGCCCAGGACAGTACGATACTGGAGAATGCTGCTGGAGAGGGAGGCGGTGCTGCCAACTAAATCGTTGAAGCCCGAATCGTCGTCGTGCACCTCTTCTTCTGGTTGAGGGATCTAGAGAAGGAGGATGCCCGGTCAGGAACCAGTATTCACAGCACTTGAACTGGCGCCAAAAGCAGCGAGCATACCGCTTCCCAGTGCGACGCTGGAAGAATGCCGGCATGGACCATTAATTGTGCTGGCTCAGCCGCACTTCCCGGAGAACTTGAGGATATTGTCGATACCGGAGACGTAGCAGATGGAGAACGTCCTGCATCCCCCATTTTGGAAGATAATTCGGGGTGGCGTTGCTGTGCCCTCGCTACCTCCCAACAGTGGTTGTTTATTGCGGTACAAAACAGGGACACAGGCGAAGGTCACGAGCGAGAGCGGTGTAACGAAGATACTCTCCCTTTGTTGGCCTCCATGGTGGGAGCACTGGACAGTTGAAGCAACCAAATCGAAATTAGTTCCGTCCACTCGTTGCAATCTGCGCACCCGCACTGTGACAATCGCGCAAGCAGTACCAATGGGAGAGCTAGTTACCACTCGCAACAAGCCTGGTTGGCTTCCAACAGCATAAGCCCCGCGCGATTCACCTTCAGACGTGGAAAGCCGCAGCGCGGACGGAGTAGGCTGATGTTGAAGTTGACAAGTCATGATCCACCACCCTCGACCGGCCACCTTCTCTGGGCGTATGTGGCCCGCAGCGGCAGAGCGTCCGCTACCAGCCTCGTCCTGGCGGCTGCAGTGTCGATCCACAGCTGCAATGATGAGCCGCAGCTCCCGTCCTGTGCCTGGCCACAAGGCAGCGGCCGTTGCCGCCGAACGGCCTTTGGCCTGTGACATCCCACGCGGCTCGCCGATCCCGTCCGGTAATGCAACGGTGCGTTGGTTCCCGCGTGCTTGGCAGCCAAGGACTGTGTCAGCAAGAAACAGAGTGAGAGCCCTGGTTCCGTTCTTCACCAAGACTCGGTCTCGTTGTCTGTCCACTACCCACAACCGTGACGAGCATACGGCAACCAGCAGGAGCAAACTTCTCGCAATCCTGATCTCCAAAATCGTTGGAAACTCGCCTGGTTGCCAACAACGCGATGGTGTCACCAAGAATATGGACGTGATGGCTGGACCGGACTACACCTTGCGTAATACCTTTGTCAAATCTCCCCCAGCCGAACCCGAGATTGCTGTGTCAGATGTGGGAATCCCAGGACTGCATGATCGGACTCCAAACTCATCCAACTTGGCTTGTCACACTCCTCGCCGGTGGCGGCATGGTTCCCCAACGATCAAGTCCCCAGCGGCTGAAAATCACGGGATATCCACCGGGATGCGGACATGGCGCAACTGCGCGGGAGAGAAAATGCCTTCGCCCCATCATCGTGCCGACCGGCTGCCAACCCACGCGTTCTCGGAAGCGGAAATGGCCGAGAAGCGATTCTGGGCCACACTGCTCGCTCAAGAATGGCAGCACACTATCCAGAAATGATATGCATCGGGACCATAAGGTCTCAGTAGCTCGTGATGCTGAGTGTGGAGATGTCGGTGTTGCGGATGCCGGCATCATGCACAACTGCAGCGTCTTGGGAGACTCGAATATCCTGTTGGTCACCGATTGGGGGTCTCAAAAACATATTTTCTGGCTTGGGCGGGCGTGGTCGGACGACGGTAATGACCGGCTCGATAGACGGGGACGCGGTAAGCTGAGGGAACTAAGAGAGGTCAAAGTTTGTTCCGGCGCAGAGCGGCATGGTGGCACCAGCACGGTCCAAAGGGGATATTACCTCACTCGGCTTGGGCAGTCGTCAGGCTCGTGACTTCAGCCAGCGGTTGTTGGTCAATTCCACTGAAATCGCAGGCCTTCACTTCCACTTGCGGTGATAAACAGCCCAGGCGACTGTCTGGCGGCTCCCATCCTCAGGGCCGTGTTCAGCCTTCTGCCTCACCATCGTGAGCCCCGTCTCGAGCACCACGACCTCCAGGCCGCCAAAGTACTTCTCGACGGCCGCCGGCAGCACCGTCTGGGAGTAGAGCATCCGGATGGCGCGGCGGTGGGGCAACGCCAGCCTCTTCTCCTTCATGACGAAGCGGTCCATGACGTGGAGGGACTCGAAGGACCAGGCGTTCAGGCGGAAGGGCAGCAGCGCCGTCTCGTGGTAGAGCTGGCGGCAGACGGGCGACAGGAGCTTCAGGCCCCGACGCGGCGGGGGAGAGGGGGCTTTGGGACCGCCCCAGGGATTTTGATCTTTGAGGAGGATGCGACACCAGAAGCCGCCGCTGACGGTCTCGTAGCAGCGCTGGCCGTTGCGCGTGCGGGCCTTGTGTTCCCACTTCTTGAAGCACACGTTGATCTGGCCGACGTCGAGGACGAGCTCGTAGATTCGGTTGCGAAGCTCGGGCGGCAGGCGGAGGAGAGGGGAGAGCCGCCGGTTGCGGTCCAGGCTGGCAACGCCGGCGTGTCAGCATTCGTATTGGGTATGCAATCCGGAGAAATCCACAGAGACAAGCGCTTATCTTACAGCTCGAACTCGGTGGTGTCCTCCCGCGGAACCGACTTGTGCAACATGTTGCGGATCTTGCGTTGGCGCTGCTTGTTTGGCTGCATTCTGGCGTCGGTTCGGGGTGCGGTCGACGAAGACGAGGTGTTTGGGTTCTTATTGTCGGACCAAGAGGTTGACGCGTCGACCGAGCGATGACGTTTTGTTCGTCGCGACGTGTTGCTGGAAGCAAACCAAGCCAGCCCTGTTTGGTGACCCTGACACCCTTGCCCGTTTGGTGCTTGACCCCGGCCCTGGTCGGCGGAGGATTCCGTCAAAGAACACCCTTGGGCCATGGCCACTCCCAAGTCCCAAACCTCGAATTTCACAACCATTTCGAGGTCAGAAAGCGGGATCATTGCAGACCATCGCCGAACACTGCGATTGGGGCTCGAGGCAATGTCAAGTCATCATTTACAGATCTAGTTCGCACTCAAAGCCAATATAAGGTTCCATCGTTATTTCTAACACTTGGCAGCCCCAACTCTGCCCCGGCTCGCCCGGCTACCGGGTCCAGTCGTCGAGCTTTTCCCGTCCCGATCGAGGCCGGAAGCCCGGCTCGGCCACCAATGACGCCAGACTTGCCAAAAACAAGACTAAAACCCGACGCACTGGGTGTCGGGGCGGCAGTGGCGGACTCTCAGACTGCTTCCTGCATGCCATGTTTGCTCGATATGTCCATCGACTATTCGACATCCAAGATCGAAGATCGAAGATGACCGCCCCCAAACAGTTGAAAGCTCAACACCAATCACCAGCATCGCCGTTGCGATGTGGGTCTCATGCATGGACTTTCGGTGCCCCACATGAGCTCTGGACCCCTGCTCTTCAGACGGAAAGTTCCTCCTCCAGCCACTGGCAGCCATTCATCGTCAGCGCTCGGGGGCTGAGCCTCCACGCCTTCGGGCCCAAGTCTGTCCGGCTACTCGGCGGCCGCCCAGACGACTCACGTAACGCCTCGGCAGCGATCCAATTCAAGACTGGACCGTCGAGGAGAAGCGAGAGTGGGAAATGCAATGCTTCTTTGTGATTGTCTCCTACCGACTGGCTGAACCCAAACAGTCCTCATGTCGCCTCCAGTTTCAAACACTCTATCTAGACTCCACTAAGACATCCGAAATGGGCCCGGCCAAGACGAGCATGCAGGAGCTGTACGCCGGCCCGGCGGACTGGGACGCCCAGCGGGAGACCATCACGCGCCTGTATATGCATGAGAGACGGTCCCTCCAGGAGGTCATGGAGCTCATGGCGCTGGAGCACGACTTCTTGGCAACGTGCGGCCCCTGGACCCCAGTGAAACCGACAAACCATGCAGATCATGGATCGTGCTGACCTTGTCCAGAGTCAAGATGTACAGGACGCGGATCCGGAAGTGGGGGATTGACAAGAACAACAAGGCCACCGAGGTCGCCCACCTGCTCCGGCTCAAGAAGCAGCGGGACGTCCTGGGCAAGAAGTCTCACTTTCTCATCCGGAACCGGCCCGTCGACTGGTGGGTTTACCTCCCAATATCCACTTGTTTCTTATTCACCATGTGTCTTGATCAACGCCTGACCGATCCACCAGGGAAGATATCGAGCGCTATCTCGCCCGCACCCCCGATTTCTGGACCAAACACAGCCATGACACCCTCACTTGCACCAAAACCTCGCGAGAAATCACCTGCATGACACCGCCGCCCGACTCCCCCCAGCTATCCGTGCGCGCCTCGGTCCCACCCAAGCTGGACGCGGCCCCGGAACTCCACGCGCACGAGGAGATCCTGCGCTTCTTCCGCGACTACACCGAGGGCTCCTTCGAGCAGAACCTGTGGCGCCTCTCGCCGACGCACAAGCGCTACTACGGCCGCGGCGGCGCCGACGCCCACGCCCGCCTCAGCGCGTGGTACGACAAGGTGCGCAACGTCTCGGACTGGCCCGGCCGCGACGCCGACGCCGTCCGCCTCGTCAACTACCTGCTCGACGACCTGCCGCAGTTCCTGCGCGACCAGGACTTCACCGTGTTCCCCGCGCTGATGCGGTGCTGTTTCTATCTGTCGGCGCGCCGGCCCGAGCTGGGGCGCGCGGTGGTGCAGTTTGTCGCAAGGCTGTGCGCTATTATTCTGGGTGAGAAACACCCCATGAGTCTGACCTGGTCGCGGCTGCGGTCGCTGCCCAAGGCGGAGTACCTGCTTGTGTTGCAGGGGACGGCCAAAATCCGGCTGGACCATCTCCAGTCGCGCCAGGAAGAAGGCGGCGGCGGCGGCGGCATCCAGGACGAGAACACAGTCAACGCCCTGCGCGAGTACCTCCTAGTGCTCCGACTGCGCGGGCCAGCCGCCAAAGACGAAATCGACCGCGTCACCACCTGGACAAGAGAACAAATCTCCCAAACATCCACCGACGGCCTCTCCCCCTCGCACTGCCGCCTCCTCCTGGGCACCGCCACCTCCTACATCACCTGCCAGCGCTTCAGCGACGCCGAGGACATCCTCGCCCGCGTCGGCACCCACCTGCCCACCACCGCCTGCTCCGAGAGCACGCAGTTCCGCCGCATCCTGCCGACCTACCTCTTCATCATGGGCTTTCTGCGGTATGTCACGCGGCGGATGGACGAGGCGGTGAACTACTTCCTGCAGACGTATGCCGCGCTGGAGAAGGCGCGCGGGGCCAACAGCTCGGCCGTGGCGGATATCTTGCTGGCGCTGATTGATTTCCCGGGGCTGGTGCAGGATCCGGAGGAGGCCAAGAGGTGGCAGGGGAAGTTTGCTGAGGTGCAGGGGGAGATGCTGGCGAGGGCGCAGAGGGGGGCTGGGAAGGGGGGTGTGGCTGCCGTCGGGGTGGACTTGGGGGAGGTGTGGGATGGACCGTTGGATACGGATGTTAATACGGGGACGTGGTGAGGGTTGAGGTTGTGAGAATGTGCCAGTGGTGAGGTATGAGAGGGTCGCAGTTTGGGCCTCGTGCTGGATTGTTTGTGGTACAGTGACGGAGACGGAGATGAGAGGGTCAACATGTGAGTTTAGGGAGTTTCTGGGTTTAGAGTATTCTGAGACATTAATCAGACAAAGAGTGTTCACAGTTCGACATCAAGCACTGCACAGCATATCACGCTCATCCATTTCCAAAATCAATTCTGTCTCGCCAGTCTCAGTTCTCAACAGTTGCCAATGGGACTGAGGCCAGGCACAACAGGAAGGAGGTCGTCCTCTCGACGGTGCTCGGCATCAAGTGGCAAACCCTCCACGGTAACATCGACCGGCTCTTCCCGCCCTGATTGGCTGTTCCCGGGTCAGGCGGAGGCTGCCCTCCCCCGCAGTGGGGTTGTGGCAGCCCTGTTGCGGGGAAGGACAGGGACAGGCTCAGCTGACCGTGGCAGGAGGTGCTCTGAAACGGCGCCCCAATCCGGGCTCGTTCTCACTTCCAGCTTCCAGTTTCTCGGGGAACACCGCAGAGAACCAGAGGGGCAGCATTCACACGCACGCGACCTCGTCCGTCCCATCCCACGTCCTCACCAGGATCGGGGTTGCCCGTATTTCTTTGATCAAAAGCCACAGCGACTTCACCTTATCTCCAAAAGTCCAGCTCGTATCACTCACTCACCGCCCACCGAGAGGAAGAAAGAGTCCCAGACTCACACACCGCGACCATGGCCAGCAGCCGGTACTCGTTCCCGTGCAAGCCGGCAACCAATCCCAAGGCCATCGTCGCGGGCGGCAAAGGCGGCTCTCACTATCGCTTCAGCGTCCTGACCGACCGCCTGCTCCGCTTCGAGTGGTCCGCCGACGGCGAGTTTGAGGACCGCGTCTCCACCTTTGCCCTGTTCCGCTGGTTTGACGTGCCGCACTATCGCGTGGTCGAGTCCAAGGACAGCCTCCAGATCATCACGGACCATCTGCACCTCACCTACGACAAGCAGCCCTTCTCGTCCGACGGGCTCTCGGTCAAGGTCGGCAGCGATGTCTGGCGCTACGACGGCAAGAGCTACGGCGACCTGGGCGGCACCGCCAGGACCCTCGACGGCGCCTGGGGCCGCGTCGATCTGGAGCCGGGCGTCCTCTCTCGCAAGTCCTATGCCGTGCTCGACGACAGCAAGTCCATGCTGTTCGATCACGGGTGGATCGCCATCCGCCGCCCGAACCGCGTCGACGGTTACCTCTTTGCCTTTGACGGGGACCACAAGGCCGCAATCAAGACCTTCTTCCAGCTCTCGGGACGCCAACCGGTCCTTCCCCGCTGGACCCTGGGGAACTGGTGGTCTCGGTACCACGAGTACACGGCCCGCGAGTACATTGAGCTCCTAGACCACTTCAAGCAGGAGGGCATCCCTCTCAACGTCGGCGTCATCGACATGGACTGGCACAAGACCAACATCCCGGGCAAGTACGGCTCCGGCTGGACCGGATACAGCTGGAACCGCGATTTCTTCCCCGACCCGGACGGCTTCATGAAGGAGCTGCACAAACGGGGCCTGAAGGTGACCCTGAACGACCACCCGGCCGACGGCATCCGGGCCTTTGAGGACCAGTATAAGGAAGTGGCCAAGGCCCTACACCACGACACGTCCAAGGAGGAGCCGATCCGGTTCGACTGCACCGACCGGCGCTTCCTCGACGCCTACTTTGACGTGCTCAAGCTCAACCTCGAGAAGCAGGGCGTCGACTTCTGGTGGATCGACTGGCAGCAGGGCAACAGGACCAAGATCCCCGGCGTCGACCCGCTGTGGGTGCTGAACCACTACCACTACCTGACCAGCCAGCGCAGCCTCAAGGCGCTGGAGCAGCCGCTGACCTTTTCCCGGTACGCCGGCGCGGGCTCCCACCGGTACCCGATCGGCTTCTCGGGCGACACGCAAATCACCTGGCAGGGGCTCGAGTTCCAGCCCGAGTTCACGGCGACGGCTTCCAACATCGGCTATGGCTGGTGGAGCCACGACATCGGCGGCCACTGGGGCGGCGTGCGGTCCAACCAGCTCACCGTCCGCTGGGTGCAGCTCGGCTGCTTCTCGCCCATCCTGCGCCTGCACTCGACCAAGAACATGTGGAACTCCAAGGAGCCCTGGAACTTTGAAAAGGAAACCAACAAGATCCTCAAGGACTTCCTCCTGCTGCGCCACCGCCTGATCCCCTACCTCTACACCATGAACATCCGCGCCGCCTACGAGGACGAGCCGCTCATCCAGCCCATGTACTGGAACCACAAGGACGCCGAGGCCTACACCGTCCCGACGCAGTACTACTTCGGCCCGAACCTGCTCGTCGCGCCCATCACCTCGCCGGACAGCCCCGCCACCCTGCTGGGCGGCGTCCGCGCCTGGCTGCCGCAGGGACGCTTCGTCGACCTGTTCCACCCGCACCTCGTCTACGACGGCGGCCGCTACATGCACCTGCACCGCGAGCTGTCGCAGATCCCGGTCCTCGCCCCGGAGGGCACCATCCTCCCGCTCGACAGCACCCCCAAGCTGGCCAACGGCTCCCCGCGGCCCACGGAGATCACCATCCTCCTCGTCGTCGGCAAGGACGCCCACTTTGAGCTCGTCGAGGAACCCGAGAACAGCGACGACTGCCCGGCCGACGAAGACGGCGTGCGCCCCGCGCTGAGCGCCTTTGTGCGCACCCCGATCCGCTGGGACCAGCGGCAGGGGATCCTGACCATCGGTCCGGAGTGGAACGGCGCCGGGCGCTGGCGGCAGTGGAACGTCAAGCTGGTCGGGCACACGAGCTCGGACGTGCAGGCGCGGGTGCCCGGGTTCCGGGTCACGCGCGACGCCGAGGAGGGGTGCACGACGGTCGCGCTCGGGAACGTGCACCGCTGGAGCCCGGAGGGGTTCGAGATTGCGCTGGGGGACGACTTGCAGCTGGACGTGGTGGATGTGGGGAAGAGGGTGTTTGAAGTGCTGCATCGGTGGGAGGGGTGGTATGATCAGAAGGATTGGGTTTGGGATGTTGTGGCGCGGTCGGGGGATGATGTACAGAGTAGGGTGGAGAGGTTGGAGAAGATGGGGGTTGATGCGGCAGTCAAGAATGCGGTTATGGAGATTTGGGCGGCTGATGGACGGAGTAAGGGGGGGGCTAAGGGGCATGAGGTTTGGGCGGATGCTAGGGGGGGGAGGGTGGAGGAGTTGGAGGAGGTTTTGAAGGAGTATGTTATTGTTTGAGCGGGCGAGCGTGTGAGCGTGCATGGTGTGGCGTGGTGTTGGGTGCATGTTGCTCTGCGGTGTCGGACTGGGAGGCTGTTGTGGTTCTGGCTTGAGAGGGTGGGATGTATTCTGTATTTGGTGCTGTGTTATAGTTTATGTTGTCTTTCAATGCATGTTCTTTCTGTTTCTTCAGACCAGATCCCGTTTGCATTCCCGGACTGTCCCTGTCTCCAGGGATCCAGGCTTATATTATATATACGAGTTGCTACCAACTGAGGGCCCTTCTGAGGCTGCCTGGCTGGCCCCCAGACGGGCCAAAAGCGCATAACACCCTAGGTGCCTCAGGTTGATCATCATGCCACAAGCATTGCTTCCGCATTCTGGACGTTGAACACAGCCTTGGAACCCTTTTTCACTGCGCACAGGCACACAATCTGCACACACACAATCTGTCAACCAATAAATCATACTACCATGGCTGTCTAGAATCAGATCGCAAATCCCCCCCTCTGCCTTTCGGTTCTCAAAATCATGATGCCGACGAGTGCTCCCCTTCCTCCTTCGGCCGCATCTGCGCAGGTCGTTCCCTTCCCGGGGACCGAGTTCGCGATAGCTCACCCCAAAGCGTTGCTTCCCTCTCCTGCCAACATAAGAGCACGCAATCAGGCGACCGGTCACCCGAAGGCGAATAACCCAAACAGGCCTCCGGTCGTCAAGATTCCGGAACTTGGCCTACTCGTCAAGTACGGGCGCTTTGTGACCCGGGCCGAGGTCGAGGCCCAGCGGTTTGTCTACCTGCAGCTGCAAGACCGCGTTCCCGTGCCAGAGGTCATGGGGTGGGCTGAGGATGCTGGTCAGGGTTTTATCTACATGGCTTTGATCAACGCTCCGACGCTGGCCGCGCGCTGGGACAGCCTCGCCGAGCTTGAGAGGCGGGATCTCTGTGGGGAGTTACATGATATGGTGCAGGCGTGGCGGGGGCTGAAGCAGGATCCCGGCGATGCGTATATCGGTAAGTGGTTGTGTCGCTCGGATACACTGAAACATGGCTAATGCACCGCAAAGGAGCGGTGGGCAAACGGCCGCTGGCCGACGTCCTCGTCCAAGACAAGAGCCGGCTGTACGGCCCTTGGCCAGGCAGCCGTGCCGTGCAGGCCTTCCACAAGGCCGGCGGCATAGACATCTCGAGCCAGACGGCCATCAGCTTCACCCATGGCGACCTTGTCGGCTGCAACGTCCTTGTGACGCCTGGACCGAAGCCCCGGGTCGCCTCTGTCATTGACTGGGCCCAGGCGGGGTGGTATCCGTCGTACTGGGAGTGGTGCAAAGCGAAATGGGTCGATGTGCCGGCGGGTTTGGGCATGGACGACGCTGCTCAGAGGGAATGGCGGCTGCGATATCTGCCGCTCGTCGTCGACCCGCTGCCTGATGATACAATATACTATCCCTGGATGCGGTTTGCGATGGCAAATCTCTGATCGGAAGCAGCCGGGGTAACGAGGTGGGCTGTTGCGAGGTTGCTGTGTGCTTGGGAAGAAGGAGTGGGAGGGGGTTGGAATTTGATTGATGAATGGGCCTTGCTTCGTTCAAGTTGCTTGTCAAAGAGCCGGAGCAGGGCCGCAAACGTGTTTAGTTGACGAAGAAGAGCATACGCAGGCGCGTTCATGGAACTGATGGTCACAAAGCGATGTTGGAATGACACTGCGACAGAGTGGGGAGACAGAGCGGGCAAACGTGTTGAATGAAGTAATTGTTCACCAACAGAAATTCTCTTCTGTCTGTTATTATCATGTACTTAGACATTCCGGGACACCATCTCGAGACCATCTCCTTTACGTAAGGAATTCTGAGTTTCAGCCTTTGCGCCATCGGACTAACCAGCACGCCACAGATGTCTCCACGACTCGACGGCTCCTCGGCACTGCGGTAGACACCAGCCAGAAGGGGAAGTTGGGAAGTGGGAACCCCTGCCAGCTGCAGTGCTCCACCAAGGGGCGCCTATCTTGCGGCGAAGTGCCAATCCGTCAATCCGTCCTCCCTGAATTCCCGACCTCGGAATCTTGCCGTGAACATCCTCCGACAAGCCTCAACCCAACAGCACAATGAAGTCGGCGGCACCCGTGCTGCCCCTCAAGGCGGAATCCCCACATGGGGACAAGAAGCCCTCACGGGCAAAAACCTTTGGCGTCGTCTTCGTCGGCGTCCTTGTCTTTTTGATGACCTTCCGGGATATCCGCATCCTGGAGCGCCTGTCGCTCCCCGCGGCACGCGAACAAGACTTCAAGTCCGGCTGCGTCCAGCCCGATCCGCTGTTGCCCAGCAAGGACGCCAGCCTGGACAAGGTCTACGAGCGCATCGCCAGCAGCGCCTTCCGCAATGCCACCGTCCGCCGCCTGTCCGGCGCCGTGCAGGTCAAGACCGAGTCGTTTGACGACTTGGGCGCTATCGGCGAGGACCCGCGGTGGGACGTGTTTTATGCGTTCCATGAGTACCTCGAGAAGACGTTCCCGCTCATCCATGAGAAGCTGCTGGTGGAAAAGGTCAACACCCACGGCCTGTTGATTTCGTGGAAGGGCAGCGACGAGACGCTGAAGCCGACCCTGCTCATGGCGCACCAGGACACGGTGCCGGTACCTTCTGAGACCATTGGCGAGTGGACGCACCCGCCGTGGAGCGGCCACTTTGACGGCACGCACATCTGGGGCCGTGGCGCGGGCGACTGCAAGAACCAGCTCATCGCCTCCATGGAAGCGCTCGAGCTGCTCCTCGAGGCCGGCTTCGAGCCGAAGCGGACTGTCCTGCTGTCCTTTGGCTTCGACGAGGAGTGCTCCGGCCTCCGCGGGGCGTCGCACCTCGCGGCGTTCATCCAGGAGCGCTACGGAAAGGACGGCATCGCCACCATCGTCGACGAGGGCAGCGGCTTCGAGCAGGCCTGGGGCACTCTGTTTGCCAAGCCGGGCGTCGCCGAGAAGGGCTACTCGGACGTGCACATCACGGTGCTGACGCCCGGCGGCCACTCCTCGGTGCCCCGCGACCACACCGGCATCGGCATCCTCAGCGAGCTGATCACCAAGATCGAGTCCGCGCAGTACCCCACCCGCCTGGTCGACTCCAACCCCTACTACACCCAGCTCCAGTGCGGCGCCGCCTACAGCCCAGACTTCCCCAAGAAACTCAAGCACCTCCTCCACCACCGCCCCTCATCATCCCACACCCACACCTGCGCCGCCAAGCCGGACCACCTCGCCCTCGAAGCCGCAAAGCAAGGCCCCGAAATCAAATACCTCATGCAGACCTCCCAAGCCGTCGACGTCATCTCCGGCGGCGTCAAGGTCAACGCGCTCCCGGAGCGCGCCACCGCCGTCGTCAACCACCGCATCAACATCGGCGAGACCTCGCGCGTCGTGCGCGACCGCCTGACCGCCCTCGCCGGCGAGGTCGCGGCCAAGCACGGCCTGGCGCTGCACGCGTTCGACGGCGTCGAGGACGCCCCGTCGTCGATTGTCGTTGCTGGCTCGGCGTATGAGCTCGAGGTCGCGCCGGTGTCGCCTGCGGATGGCGGGGTGGAGAGCGCGTATGCTGTTCTTGCGGGTACCACGCGCGCGCTGTATGGCGAGGAGGTGGTGGTTACGCCGGGGATTATGACGGGGAATACGGATACGAGGTATTACTGGGGGTTGACGAGGAATATCTTTCGGTTTGCGCCGGGGTTTGATCCCACGGATGCGCCCGGGCTGGGGGGGATTCATACTGTGGATGAGAAGGTCAGTGTGTTGGGGCATGTGAACGCGGTGAAGTGGTTTGTGTTGTTTGTGAGGAATATGGATGAGGCGAAGTTGGAGGGTTAGAGAGTGGGAGCGAGTGTATGGCCTAGATAATGAGCGTATATACATGTGCTGGCTTAGGATCTTATTATCTCATCAAGCTTCTTCGGTAACGATAGCCGGTGTGTAACACGACTGATCCTGAGCTGTCCATGGTGTTTCTCGCGGCTCCACCACCCACCACGACAAATACTCGTAGAATTTACTCTTTCGTATCAACGGCAACGAGTACCTGTGTGAGTGAGAGTGGGAGAGACGAGGGGGACCCAGACACCCAGTCTTACGCCTCCATCGGAAAACCGTGTTTCAGTTGGAGACACACAGCATGGCGGTGTCACCAATGGCAACACTGGAAGGCGAAAAGGACACCTGGGCTGCTTATTTGCTGCGGACAAGCCAGGTGGAGGGCCTCCGGTCGCTCCCAGGCCTGCATGCGCTTTTCCGTTGCTGGCCAGTGGCAGCGCCGTGTCACAACCTTCTTTCGGGTGGTTTTGGATGATCGGATACAGATGGAGTGAGTCAAGTGGGTGTGTTTCGGGTATCGGGGAGCGTCCGAACGGTCTTCGGGAGGGGAAATCCACGCTTATATCTGCCCGTCTGCCCGGGCCCTCTCTGTCCGGATCCTGTTACACTTGACCCCGTTTACAGAGTTTGGTCTTGGAGTCCGGGGAAACCACCCATCATGCCGCCTTCAGATAGCACAAGCGTCAGTTACGTGTATGTTCCGCCCACCGAACTTCCCACTGCGCTTCCCACCGCACTACCATTCCCACCTTTTCGCGCACCAGACGGCAGCACCGATGACCCGGGTCCCTTTCGCATCAGTCCGGACGATGGCCACGACGGCAACAAGCTCTCGGCGGGCGTCATCGCCGCCATCGTCGTCTCCGTCGTCGTCCTCGCCATGATCCTGACCGGGCTGTTCGCGTACTTTGTTCACCGCCGACGGAAAGCCAAGAAGGTTGAGATCGCCATGAAAGAGGAGAGCATCTCGGTTGTCGCCACAGCTTCGGGCGCCCTCGATCCGCCGCCGCCGTATGACGAGGTCCACCTTGCCCGCCAGGGCCCTGGGCGGGTACATCAGTGGGATAGCCGGAGCGATACCACGGGCAGCGAGGAGGAGGACGAGGATGCGATAGGGTCTCATGCGACGATCACGGATGGGATGGAGCCGGGGAGACATGCCGGGTCAGTTTAGGGAGTGTGAATGGAGGCTGTGGTTGGAGGCTTGGTTTGATGACTTGAAAAGCAATGGGTTGGTTACAAGAGATGGCAATGAGATACACGACCAAGACAATAATGGCAACGGCATTGACACTACCTATATGACAAGTGATACCCGTCAAGTCTTCTGTCGGGGACATTCCGCAAGCACTTCTTTGTTTCCAGTCCTCCCTAAGCCCAAGCCCCTCAACACCCTCAGCATCTCAACACCAGCATCCTCAGCTCAACTCCAGCGGAATATCAAAGTCCGCCCTCTCCCCATACCTCTCCACCCCCCACCTCCCAAGCCCCTCCTCAAGCCCCTCCACAAACGCCCCATCAAACTCCCCTCCCGACCCCTTCCCAGCAACCCGGCCAGTCCTCCAACACAACTCCCCTTCCAACGCCACAGCACCACCATCCCCACCCCCCCTCAACAACCCAACAGCAACATCCACCACCCTACCCCCCCTCTCCCCCTCCTCATCAAGCACATACACCACCGTCGCC
>FTCU01002994.1_pt1 | contig 17062 bp, 20 predicted proteins | sample 1639521 | NCBI WGS metagenome assembly FTCU01 (sample SAMEA3914864, study PRJEB12502) | metagenome | biome: forest; material: soil | place: USA | collected 2012-03-12 | depth 0.3 m
ACGCCGCCCATCTTGCGGATGTCGGAGGGGATGCGCTCGAGGGCCATGACGGCGACGGCGCCGGCCTCCTCGGCGATGCGGGCCTCGGCGGCGGTGGTGACGTCCATGATCACGCCGCCCTTGAGCATCTGGGCCAGGCCGGCCTTGACGGTGAAGTCATCGGTGGCGCTGCCGTTGACACCGGGGTGGAGGTTGGTGGCCATTTTGTTTTCTCTTTTTTTTTCTTTTTTGAAGATGAGAAGAAAAGGGATGGCGGGGTGGGTGGTGTGATGCGGGTTTTTGGTTTTTGCTGGTGGGATGAAGGGAGTTGTGTGGGGGAGTGTCGGAAAAGAGAGTCGAGAGTCTCAATTCGGATCAGGGGTAATTTCCAGAAAGCAAGGGGATGAAGCTCGAGAAAGCAATGATTGTCTCGCCGCGTGGAGGACTGCAATCCACTTTAACAAGCGTGTCTGTGACTCAGTGGTTGCCCCCTCGATGAGGAGGAGGATAACGCACAGTGCCCTCTGCACTGTGGTCATCAGTGCTGGGATCTTGGAGGGGCAATTGCGCCCATTTACACGTGCCCCGCCTCCGAATCGGAGCTTGCCTCGACTTGCGGTCGGAAAGCATGGATTACCTAACGGTCCACGGTCCACGACCCAAGTTAGCCGATGGCGGGGTGCCGAATAGTGGGGGTTTGCTGGGGGTTTGTTTCTTTGTGTTGCTCAGTTTTGCTGCAATTCATGAGATCGCAACAGATGGCGAGCTGAGTGAGGATCGCGATCCGAGCATGGAGGCGAGTAGAATATTTTGCACTTCTGATCTGTCCATTGCCACAGCCACAGACCCTGTTCCTGAGAGTTAGTTCTTTCTGTGCAACACGGCGCCCTTGCCGAGACATGGACGAGCTTCCTGTCGCGGTTAAACGGTTATCGAAACTGTCAGATTCTGGAGCCTGTCTCAGCCTCTCGCTGCCAGCCATGTGGGGCGATCGGAGCAGATCCCCTGAACCGGTTGCTAACTTTATTTCCACCGCCCGTGCAACTCCAACGGCGGCGCACAGTGCCGTTTCCGAGCCGGGCAGCTGGGCGAGAACAATTTTCCCAGGTGAAATTGCTGTTGCTGCGCTCCCGGCCGTGCCGATGTCGTTGCCAAGTTCCAATTGAGTGGCGAGGCATTTAATTGAACCGCACCGTGGGCCGCCCTTAACCGGGGCATTCCGAGTTCTTCTCACTTGGCTTTAACGTTACATGACTGACTCGTTCGGGGGCTGATGGCAACTTTGTGAATTTTGTGAGAGTGGCACTGTGAGTCAACAAGAGAAACACATCAGTGAGATTATTGGCCAATTCAGACTTCCCACCACCCCCTCAACACCTACCACCACCACCACCACCACACTACCACCACCACACCACCATACCATCACTGTTAAACCACAAGACCAATCCCCTCCCAAAATGACCAAAAACATCACAATCGGCGTCCTCGCCCTCCAAGGCGGTGTAGTTGAGCACCTCAACCTCCTCCGCAGAGCCGCCGACCACATCCTCACCTCCCCAACATCCGACGCCACCACCTCCGAATTCACATTTGACTTTGCCGAAGTCCGCACCGCCCCACAACTCGCCGTCTGCGACGCCTTGATCATCCCAGGCGGCGAGTCCACCACCATGGCCATCGTGGCCCGCCGCCTCGGTCTCTTGGACCCCCTCCGAGACTTTGTCAAGTCCGTTTCCCTCCCTTGTTTCTAAGATCAAAAACTGACATGACAACCAGAGTCCAACACAAACCCGTCTGGGGCACCTGCGCCGGGCTAGTCATGCTAGCCGAGCAAGCGTCAGCAACAAAACAGGGCGGCCAGGAACTGATCGGCGGGCTGGACGTGCGGGTGCTGCGAAACCGGTTCGGCACGCAGATGCAGAGCTTTGTGGCCGGACTGGATCTCGAGTTTTTGGGCGAGGGGCAGGAGCCGTTCCGGGCTGTGTTTATTCGCGCGCCGGTTGTGGAGGGGTGTAATGTCTCCGGGGGGCAAGGGAAGGGTAAGGATGTGGAGGTGTTGGGGGTGTATAAGCGGGATGGGGACGAGGGGGAGGGGGATGTCGTTGCTGTGAAACAGGGGAATTGCTTTGGGACGAGCTTTCATCCTGAGTTGACTCACGATGTGAGGATACATGTGTGGTGGTTGAGGCAGGTGCTGGAGGCGGTGAGGCATGGGGAGTTGGTTGTTGGTGGTGTTTGAGGTTGGGTTGCTGAGGAGGCGGGACTGCGATAGATTAGAGGTGGAAACGGTGTCTGCAATGGATTCAACACCACGCAGGCATGGTGAGACTGGGCCACTCTTATGTGGCCAACAAGCGGTTCTCATAATAATTCCGATAGACAAAGTTCAGACAGAGAGGAGATAGTTGTCTATCACTCAAGCTTGATCCAACCTCGCACCCCCATCATCTTCGTCATCCTCATCCTCATCTTCATCCTCCTCGTCATCCTCATTGTCATCCTCCTCTTCGCTCTCGACAACCACAGTTCTCTTCCTCCGCCCATCTCCACCTCCCACACTCCTGGGAGTACTTTTAGGAGTCCTCTGAGCAGTGTTTTGAGCAGTGTTTTGGGTAATCTTCTGAGCAGTCCTCGTAGGTGCTCTCTCAGGGGCGCTCTCAGGGGCGCTCTCAGAACTCCTCCCGGGCGTCGTCTCAACACTCCTCCCAGCAGGCTTCTTGGCAACGCTGTTCGGTGTCCTCTTGACAGCCCTCCTAGGAGTCCTTTCAGGTGTCGCATCCCTCGATTCATCGCTCCAATCCCTCGTCGAAACATCATCCCCATCGACTTCCCCTCCCCTCGTCACCAAATCATCACTCCACCCCCTCGTCGAAGCCGAATCCAGATTAACCCGCCCCAACAAACTCGCCAAATCATCCCCACCCCTCACCGTACTCCCCGCAACGGTACTCAACAACGGATTCGACGGCGTATCCCACGAATCATGCTTCTTCCTCGTCGACGACCGCGCCGCAATCGCCCTCCCCGCCTCAGCCCGCACCTTCTTGACCATCCCCTCCAAGATCAGCCTCGCCGCCGCCGCCGCCTCCTCCCCCTCCCCCTCCATCACATCCGGCGCCCGCCAGTTGTAGTACAAGTTCCCGTGCGTCTCGCGACACCCCACCCCGGAAGGGTGTCCCTCAAAGTACAGCCGGCACAGCAGACACGTCGGCTTGCTGCTGCCGATGTACCCGCCGAACTCGGCCTCATTGAAGAAGCGCAAGGGCCCGTCGCCGTCGGCCTCGGCGCGCGCGCGGTCGCGGAGGACCGAGTCGAGGAGGTGCGTCTCGGCGTGCACGATCGGGCGGAAGTGGCCTGCTTTGACGCGCTGCTGCATGTGCTTGTCGAGGCCGAGGGGTTGCAGGCTGGCGGCGTGGCGCTGGTGGGCTGCGAGGGTGTCTTTGGGCCCGCCCATGCGGCGGAGGATGCCCTCTGCGCTGCGGCGGACGGAGGGGGGGTTGGGGAGGGGGGTGCTGGAGGGGAGGGTGGTTACTTCGAAGAGGACGAAGAGTTGGGGCCAGTATTTTCGGGCGGAGAGTACTGACGGCAATGTTAGGTGTGGGGTTACGGTTTGGGGGGGGGTTCGGTTTGACGTACGGACTTTGATGGCGATGTAGTAGGATAGGAGACGGCCGATAGAGTGGCGGACCTCGCCCCAGGGGCTGTCGGTGTCGTCGCCGCGTGTCTTGGCTTTCATGTACTCTTCGAGGGAGGGTCCATAGTCCGAGTGGATGGACTGGAGGAGAGCCTCGGCGTGGCTGGCAACTGCGAGGCCTAGTCAGTAGCTGCTTTTGGGGGATGTTGGAGGAGCACCCGGATTTGGGAGACACTTACACTCATTTTCGTTGCTGAGAGCTGCGCTTCTTGCCGCATGGAGGAGTGGCTGAAGTCGTCTCAGTGCGGCAGCAGCAGATTTCCCTGCAGGGTTAGCAATGGAGAATCAGTTGATGTGAGGAAGATTGCGAGAGTGAGAGTGGGTGCTCCTACCATCGATTGTCTCATCGCCACTCGCCGATGTGATACAGAACTCCAGCCGGTCGTTGGACAAGAGAGACTCCATGTACCCCTTAACCCGGGGACGGTTGAAAGCGAGAACCCTTTGTAGAATCCTGGAGAGAATGAGACGCCTCGACTTTGGGCTGCTAACCTCATCGTCCCTGACACGGCTGAGGATGCTGAGAATGTCTGTCAAATATTTTTTGACCGCGTCCAGCTCATTGTCATCTCGCTGGTTTGATGCAAAACGGTATTCAATGGTGCCCGAGTCAAGCACCACAATGGCGCTGACTGTCTTTCCGAGTGGTTGTTGTGGTTGGTTGTCACAGATCTGGCTCAGCTTGTTGAGGAAGCAGAAATACGTTTGCTGTTTTGATTTGCCCGTTTCGCTTTCCAAGTCGGGTTCCGAGATCTTGCTGTCTTTTCGGTAGACGTATTTCAGGGCGTCGAACAAGATGATGGGCTCATAAAACCGCTTCCGAAGGCCATCTGGTAAGGGAACGGGGTTCGACATGCTGTGGGGGCTACCGTAGCTGGCAGCGCCTCGAGTCTCGATGGAGCAAGAGTGTCTTCAAGTGGGAGCGGTGTTGGATGATGCGGAATTCCGGGACTGACACCCGGGGTTGAAGTGAACAGCTACCGTCATGCGCAGAAGTGAGCTGGAATCACGATAACCGGCATAATCTTGAAGAGGCAACAGGTCTTTGCCTCCAAGTTCATTGTTAATCTTCGTTTCACCCTGGGGTCGCATTTGGGCATTGGCTCAGACTGCCTTGACGCGCACCTGGTACAAAGGCGGCCGCCGGGCTGGCCGGAGGCAGATGAGGCTCTCAATCCTTCTGCGCAGTGGGCGGCCGAGTTAGCCGCCAAGGCAATCGGGCGCAGCCAACTGACCTCTTCAGTGTCCCGGCGTGTTGAACTTTCCGGTTATCGGCGAGCCTGGTGGACTCCGCCCCAGTGTGGATGAGGGGAAAGGCGAGATGTCTGTTGGACCAATCCCAATCCCTGTTCTCGCCGAGTCGCAGACATGCAGCGGGCCTGGCTGTGTTGGCCGCATTCACCCATCATCAGCAAGGAGTGCTAATCGGCCAAAATTTGGTTGTAGGTTTTCCCCTGTGCGGCGTCAGGGGTTGGAGCTGCTTGGCCTGAGGAGGCGACAAGTATGCCGGCTTGAGACTTGAACTTGCAAATGAGTGCATTTCAAGACAGCGCGTTGTGGTTCAGCCTCCAAGTGAGCTAGAGCCACTCGGCAACGGCGGCCTTATGCACGGGTCTTTGACATTTTCTACCTATCTCTTCCAACGGCGAGCGGTGAGTCGATTAAACTAGATCGTGGGAAAGATGAACGTGCCACGTAGTGTTGGATTCGGCTCTCAAGGTCCTAGGTCCGACCACAGCATGCGCGGTTAGGTCTTTCAGTGTCAGTGCGGTCTGTGGTCTAAGTCGAATGCTGCATTACTCGATACCTTCGATGCCGGGAGTTCCATGGAGTGGTGGGTTCGGGGGCGAGGGTCCTAGGTTGGTCATAACTCGTGCGCTGGCTAGGTACCTACCTAGGTCCTTTGGTGCGAGGATGACAGGTGTTGTAACCTCGTGTTGCCTCGAATGATACTTTCTACGAACGCAAGCCACGAGACAGCAATGTACGCCAGTGCAAAGGCCACGAAGATGTGGCCATCAAGGCTTGGTTTTTCTCTATAAAAGGGCTGGCTGGAATCCTGCTTGGAACGCTGCTTGGACACGCATTCACAACTGTTTGACTCCATTTGACGACTCGAACACCCAGGCCATAACTTGTCACCACAGTTTTGAACAGACCCTTCTTCAACCACGCAACCTTCCTGGATTTCAACATGTCGACGTCGGGCAGTAGCGACTCCAAAACGTCGTACACTTCTAGCGGCAGCGACTCCAAGTCGTCGTACGCTTCCGACAGCGGCGGCTCCAAGTCGTCGTACACTTCTAGTGGCGGCGAGTCCGGCTCCTCGTATACTTCTGGTAGCGGCGGCTCCCGCTCGTCGTACACTTCCGATGGCGGAGAGTCCAAGTACTCGTACAGCTCTGGTGGCGATGAGTCCAAGTGGTCGTATAGCAGTGCGACAACCCGAGAGGTAAGCCATTATCAACCTGTTGATCTTCAATTTGAGGGGAACCAGCTCTCTAACATCTCAACCAGACGGCCTCCACAGGCGGATATGACGGGTATGACTACTACCCGTCATACACCACGGAACCGGGCAAAGAGCCGGCCGGGGAGGGCTACAAAGTCAGTCGAGACTGGGGCGCTACCGAATGGGAGAACAGTAACAAGGAGACGCCCTCTGAGCCAGCAAAGAACGTCTACGACTACGGGGCAACGGAATCCAGCCCGTCGAAGAGGAAGTAGACTGGTTGTTTAAGTGATGTTGCAGACTGGAGCAGGGGAGGTCGAAATCCTCTAAGATTGGAAAACTTTTGTATTGATATTGATGCGTTCACTTTACTGTGTTAGTGAGAAGTTGGATTATTCTTGCGGATCCAGAAGTAGATTTGGGCCTTCTCGTCCACGGAGAGAGATATGCTTTTTAAATAACATGGATTTGCTTTGAACTGACTTAAATGTTGACGCCCCTGCAAGAGAGGTGGCGGGACGGGTGTCTACGGACTGTAAGACGCGACTCATGCGGAGCGTGGTAGAGTGCTGGACCAATGGGTGTTGGGAATTTGAAAAGGTGCATGATTGTCTGCACTTTGGGTTTTATTAATTATAAGGTGATCAACTTTCTGCGGAGTGCGGGTAAGCCTGTCTGGAGAACTCGGGTCGGTTCGTGAGTATCGGTCGGGGCCAAGGGTCTTACGACATCAACACCTACCGGAAGTGAAGCCCCCTGATAAACGGCGGAGAGGAGAATGCAGTGCTAACTTCATTTTGGAGACTTGATGTGTTGACCACGTCCTCAACATGACGTTCTCTCTCTAGCACCTGGCTTAGACTTTCCGTGCTACGGACCTAGCTCGTAGCCTCATTCAAGACAGAAAAGCTCCGATTTGACTGTGTCCCTCCGAACGGAGTCTTCTCCTGAGGCGCCATATTCGTCATGGGAGGTGCTCATTGCTTCATCACATGCCGGACGGTCAAGCGTACAGTTGCCGATGAGGTTATACGCCTGGTTTTGGCTAGGTCCTTCCAGGGCCCTGAGAACTACAAGATGGCTGAGGCCGAATAGTGCCACAACCAAGTCTCCACGCCGCGTCCCTTGGGTACAGACGCCGAGATCGCCCTTCGTGCTAAAGAAGAAAGACATGCCTAGGAGTGAACAACCCAGCAGGTTTTTGATGTGAATTGGTGGGTGTTCCTTCATCTGTTCAAAGTGTTCTTGCATTTGTTGGATCAACTCGTTCCGAGTTTCTTGTGATGTTTCGTGGGAGGTAAACTGCGGGTCTTGGTCGTGCCAGAGTCCGATGACTCGAGATAAATTCTTGCTGGGCTGGCCGCAAATCAACGCATTGGCGAACATTGATAAAGTCAGCTTGAAGGGTTTGTGTGACCGAGAGAACGCATCCTGATCCCCCGGGAATGTTTTTGAATAGACCTCGTTCAGGCAGGCCCAAAGGTCCGGCAGCAGCACAGAACCAAGCCCTTGAAGGCCAGGTCCTTGCCGACCCCGGGAACTTAAAAAGGCTTCAACAACCTGTACGCTGACGACCTCAGCTACCCTTGTCTCGTGCAGTCCCTCAACGTGGAGGGCGCGCCAGTTGGTAGAGTTCTTCAATCGAACCTGCTTGCTCCAAGAGATCCGTTTGTCGACAGCGAGAGGTCCTCTCGCGAATCTTGGTGAGACGGAGCTGACCTCGGCCTGGCTAAAGTCTGAAGTCCAACTCGGCAGCTCGTCAGGCCTACGCCATCCAACATTGCCGGGTTGGGCGTCTGAAAGGATGTCCAGATATCCGGTCGAATGAATGACAGCTAACGCAAACTTGGCATATGTCTCGCTCACGGACCACCTGTAATCGGGCATAAACAAGCCGGGTTGGAGGCCTCTGGCAATACCGTATATTGATATGACCTTATCCCTCGGGTCTGTTGCCGAAAATGAAAACAGGTCGTCGAGAAGCTGCGGAATCTCCAGTTCGACTGAATCCCGCCAAGGAGCCAGATCCTTCCAGAGCAGCGGAGCCTGGTCTCGAACCTGGGATCCGCCAATTCCACGAGCCAAGATCTCGGCCGTTTCGAGCTCATGAGTGAACTTTATCAGAGAGCGTAGGATCTCCCAGCTTCCCTCTTCTTCCGCCACTCGAATACGGACCCGTTTGTTGGACGCTACTTCTTGAATCACCCATACGCGCCGGAACCAAGGTGCCTTGGCGATTACCGACATCCGGTCCTGCATGCCCTTTAAGGAAGGGACCGGTGTCTTGATAAGCCCCCAAAGAGCAAGAAGAGAAGCCAGCCACTGCCATACCTCGGAACCAGGACTGTTGATCCGAGAACGATAGTCGCGAAAGGCGTGGCGGAAACTGGAAGGCGCTTTTTTATAGCGACCGATACCATGAAGTCCAACAAGCTCAAAAAACCGCTTGAAGAGGATCGGCGGCACGTCCTCCTCTTCCTGGGTCTGTCTTGGCCGGTCGTCGACGGGGAATTTGTCGAATATTGGCCGGGCTTCCAACAGCAGGCCGGTGAACGTAGAGTGGCAGGGCGGATTATTCCAGGCATGCGCCTCCTCGTTTTCGAAACAGGAGTCTTCAAATCCTTCAAGTTTTCTGTTTTCGGACCGGTGATGATATGCATTCACCGTCTTCCCAACCACCAAGGAGTCCGTGTCGGCCCAGTACGCGTCCTCCAGATCCAGATCTTCACGACTGAGAAGTCCCGGGTTGGTGGACATGACTTGCTGTACCTTCCCGGTCACGAAAGGTAGAAATTGCAAGTCCCCGCTCGTCCAGCCCAACTCCTCAAAAGCCAGATTTGTGAGGGCGAATTCGTAGTTCTCCGGCGCGAAGACACTATCTCGCAATTCTCGATCGGTCCCCAGCCAGACGACAACCGATTCCGCGGATTCGTAGATGGATCTCATGGACCGGACTTGTTCTGACCGCTCATCAACGTCGCCCTGGTTGATACAGAGCATATCGACCCAAAGGTAGCTGTGCTCCTCGGAGCGGCGGAACGAAGCGAGGGCGTCGTGGAGGTTGGCGGTAACCTGAAACATGACGCTACGGGATCTGGTATCGCGAGGTTCGCCGATGGCGCCCGAGGAAATCGGGGCATCGCCGTCGTCTTCAAAGACGACAGTGAGAGGTTTGAGCTCATCGAGGCTCCCCCAGCAATACGACAGAGCACGGTACTGCGGGTGGCTAGACAGTCTGCTCCGCGCCAAAGACACAACGAGATCATCCTGGCCTGGAAGAATGCGAAGGAGTCGAATCTCGCGGTTCTTTGAATGGAGAGGGTGGTACCGGTCGTAGTCGTTGGGGATCGTGCGGTGTGGGGTTTGTGGTTCAGCCATCTTGCAGCGGTAGGTCGCCAGAAGAAACGCTGCAGCTCACACGCAAGTAGTGCGGCTGGCACCACCGTGATGTTTGGCCAAAATTGACGTCCAAGTCACTTTCACAGAGCTTCCTGAGTTCAACTTGATGCGGGCAGCAAGTCTCCAAAGTGCGACTGGCCATCACCCAACCCAGCCCGCTTCAGCCACCCCCTCTTTTCCAACAGGGCTGCATTCTTAAGGGCCGCTGGGCTGGCTGACGTTTGGCAGATTGATACAGACTGCCTGGATGCAGATTCGGAGACCACGCTTGTTGGAAACGAAGGCTCGCAAGGCAGAATCCGTCCAGCCAAACTTGCAGGCGGACACCCATGGCCCCCAAACCCTCCAGGCGGCTGCACTGACGGAAGTGTTATAGAAATATAGGGGAGGGCAGAATAGCTGTCAAACCGTCGGCGGCTCGGGCGGTAACCAGAGCCTCGTGGACTCCGCCCCATCAGCGTGGGGGAGGAGATGATCGTTGAACCAATCGAACCCTGGTCCTTGCCGGGTTGCAAATCTGCAGTGGGCCTCACTGCTGGGTCCTGGTGACGGGCCTCACTGCGTCAGCCCCATCTGGGTTAGCTCAGGCTTTGCTGCTCTTCCCGCAACCTCTGGGGCCGAGGACAGGCATCTCGAGGCAGAGCTCGACCGGTACGTCTCCTGTACGCCTCCTGTACGCCTCCCGTTACTTTCACCCAGGGGGTACTGGAAACAGACGAAACTCAAACAGGCTTAGGATATTTGAGTCGAATTTGCCGCTGTGCTTAACGCATGTGTCTCTCCGCTCCACCCAAGCTGGGGCCCCGATCCAGCTCTCTGTTCCCGTCGCCGAGCACTGCGACACCACCGTCACCCCGTTGGTGATACGACCCAGCCGCCCCAACCTCCTCCATCTCGGACCCCTGAGGTGGAGACGATAGTTCATTTGGCCCGCAGTAGCTCTGCTCCCGCCGGTCGGCTGTCTGGGGGCTCCGCGGAGCCGACGCGTCGTGTCGGGGATGGTGTTGATGCCCACGTAAGTCCGAGTATGGCCCATCTGCTTGCCACCCTCTCCCTCGCTGAACACGGGAACTAACGCGCAATTTGGTAAAGACCCGTAAACTCGCCGGATGCACTGTGGTTGCATCTGGCTGACGGCGATGGTGGAAGCACGGAGCTTCCTGCCGGTTTCCTCTGCTGGGACCAGACGGACTTGTTCCCTTGGTCCAGTCCTGGCCTCGAACACCTGACTTTGCAGTTGGGGTTCTCGGGGGCTCAGGGAGCGCACTCTCCCGCAGTCTTTGGGGCTGCGGGACCCAGCTCACGTTCCCTATTAGCGGATGAACAATCCAACGCTTACACCGTGGATCCTCGGGACCTGGGGCTCTTCGGGCTTGACACACTGGACATGAACTTGCCAGGATATACCCCTGTGGATTTTGGAGTTCCGGCCGCGTTTATTGAAGGTTTGTCAGACCCCGAGTACCAAGGAGAAGACGGACTTTTCGACCTGGCTCTGTCCGAGGAACTCCAGTCTCCTGTGTCTGATTCCGACTGGACCGGTGTGCCTCCCACCGCTTCCATCCCTGATGTCTCCATTTGTGCAGTGGCTGTCCGTCAGGACTGCTACGTCTCGGACAAGTAGGCTCCGTCCCACTTGGAAAACATCACGGATGGCAGCCCGGCGGGCGGCATCTCTTTCGACTCAGTTTTGGACAGCCCTTCACTCCTTAACGGCTTTCTTGGTCTCGCCCTTCAACAGACTCCCTCCAGTGGCGTTGGCACCACCCCATTTCTCGACAGCAGCGCCCTTTCGTCCTTTTCGTCAGATTTCAACTTTGCGGCGCCACTCCCTTCGCCGTCCGACAGCTTTTTCTTCGACTTTGCGTTCCCGTTGTCTCCCACCCCCGACGCCACCACCCCAACGTCCCTCCTGAGCCCGCCCAACTCAGACAGCGACTCTCCATCCAGCCCCAGCAGCCAGAAACCCGAATACCGATGTACGGAACCCGACTGCAAGAGCAAGATCAAGGTCTTCCCAAAACGGTGCCTTCTGACGTGAGGCCCCCAAGCACATCCCCTCTCCCGACCCCCGCCCTCTTTTGTCTAACGCCGCACTAACCTCGCCCTCCCTCCTTCTCCAGCAAGCATCAAAACAACCACACTCGCCCCAACAAATGCGACTTCTGCACCAGCTTCAAAGGTGGGGCCGATTTCAAGGACCTGGCTCGCCACGTGTGCAAGTATCATCCCGAGGAGGCCATCATGGACGCCAGATTCCGAAAGGTCATTGGGCGGTGCGGGGGGTGCTTGAAGGTGATGCGGAGGGATAACCTTAAGAGGCACTTGAAGAAGGTTTGCGTGGGGCACGGGGTGGTTGAGGGGTAAGTCTGGCTGGCTTGGGGGTGGTTGGATTGTTGGGCTGGGGTGTGTGTGTTTCGTATAAGTACCAGTACTCTCGTTGTTTATCCTGTAGCCGGTCGTTTTATTGTTCGTTGGGGTCAATGTTGAATCTCATATTGTCTGGCAAATGGTGGCCACTCTTTGGTTGAAACGAATTGCATTTCAGCGAACAACGCTCGCCATTAAAAGGTTCTATCGTCGTAAAGGGACACATGCAGCCTCCTGTCCCGCACCTTTTCTCTGCTCTTACACTTTACACTTCCCCTCAGGCAAAGAGTGCTCGGCGCATTTTCAGCGTTGCAGTCACAGATCGTCACCGTCGTCGTCCGACTCCATATCCGGATCCGGCACCTGCATGTCCGGAGGCAACTGCGGCAGCCTCTCCACCGCCTGCGGTGTCGGGGGCGGCGGCAGATGGGACTGGGGGATGAGCGTGTAGGGCGCGTTGCTGGGCAGACCCTGCGCGGCAGCAGCGGCGGCAGCCTTGCGCTCCTCCTCGCGCTTGATCTTGGCCAGCATGTTGCGGACGTCGCTCTTCTTGACGTACTGGTACTTGTCGCCAAACGAGATGCGGATGCCGATGGTCAGCTGGCGCAGGTTGAGCTGGGCCTCGCGGTGCATGATCATCAGCCAGCGCATGCCGTCGGCCTCGATCTTGCGGAACTGCGAGGGGGCGTTGGCGCCCGGCCCGCCGGTGAAGGGCTCGTGGTTGTGCTCGGCGCACTGCACGATGACGTGCCACTTGTCGTTGTAGGGCCAGGCCTTTTCCTGGATGGCCTTCATGCGCATCGGGCAGCCCGTCTTGGTGGAGCGCGTGTTGCGCAGTCCCTTGCTGTGGGAGGGGTAGCTCTTGCCGCCCTTGCTGCAGCACATGTTGTAGCGGCGGTACTGGCCCTCGGTGTCGCGGTTGAGCGAGGAGACAATAACCACGGCGTAGCCTTGGGACTTGGCGAAGGACTTGACGTCTTCTCTCAGGTCGTCCCACGTGTTGTAGAGACGGTCCTGGGGTGGGGGCAGCAGGGCCATCTGGAAGTTGGGGCGCTGCTGCGATTGGGAGAGGCCTTGCTGCGGCTGTTGCGGCTCTTGTGGCTGTGGCTGTGGATGTTGTTGGTGCTGTGGTTGGTGCTGTTGATGAGCTTGATGTTGCATCGGGGCGTCGACTTGCTGCGGAGGAGGCGCCATCTGGTGCATCCCGTACTGCATCTGCGGCATTTGCAGGTGAGGTTGGCCTTGTTGCGCCATCTTGGGTTATTCTTGATTTTGATATGATTTCTTGGTGTGGTTTTGGTGCCGTGGCTGATGAGCTGTGTGGTGGCAGCCGATGGTGAAATTGGTTGAAGCCGTGATGCAGCGACGTTGGAATTGGATAATTTGGCACGGTCAAGCTCGCGTTGTGGACGTGGCGCATTGCTATCGGCACACGTCGGAGCGATAAAATGGTGCGGTGCCAGCTGTGGACAGCCGGCAGCAGCTGCTGATTGCTTGACGTGTTCCCTGGCTTGCACCATCGAAGCACCCTCAGCACCCAAGCGGAGAGGAATGCACTTTCCATGGTCAAACAGGACGGGAGCTGAAATGCTGTGAAATATTTGGCTCAAAATCAGTGGTAATTTCAAGTAAAATTTGAACTCCTCACTCGGCAACAAAACACTTCCATCCTGAATGCAGCTCGAGCCTGTCGACAGGATGAACTGGCTTTCCGAGAAACTGGCATGCGCCGTGGGAAAAGTGATAAATCCATTAATCTGCTCACCATTGATGCCAGATTTCTGCAGCAGTTGTTGACACGGGGTGCCGTCACCAGTGTCGAGCTCGTCGACGCCTATCTGGCCCAAATCAAGAAGCACGATGGCTACCTCCACGCCATGATCCGTACCGCACCGCGGAGTATTCTCCACGCTACCGCCAAGGGTCTCGGCGAGGAGAGGACCGCTGAAAAGATTCGCGGGCCCCTGCACGGCATACCCTTTGTTAGAAAGGCACGTATTCATCCCTCTTCACATGTCGCCATAGGTCGACATGTTCTCACACCCATTGACCCTTCTTGCCTCTAAGGACAATATTGCAACTCACCCTGACCTTGGTTTTCCCACTACGGCAGGCAGCCTTGCCCTCTTGGGGTCGAAACCTCGGGAGAACTCGCACGTTGTGGGACTGGTACGTGACGAACCTCTGAGAAAGTCTCGCGCCGCTCTGATCATCGTCATGGTGAGTCCGGCTCGTCAAAGCCGGCGCCATCATCCTTGGCAAGTCGAACTTGAGTGTAATCAAGTCCCGGGAAACGTTGACCGTTTGGTGTGGCGGCCATGGCGAAAAGAAACAAGGGCGCCATGTTAGTCCAGGTCATCAGCGCATGGGAGGCGATGTTCCCTGGAAGAAAGCCCCCACCTTTTCTTTAGAAACAATCACAGGTGAGATCGAGAGTCTGCTCAAGGACGAAGAGGTCGTGGGTGATGTCTGAGAGGGGTGCGTGAAGCTTCCGCACAACGCGGAGGATCGACACTAAGGCAACTGTCTCCTGAAATTTTGAGCTGACCCCTAAGATAGATACCAAGAATGCCGGGCACAAGAAACTCGTCATCGCGTTAAAGTGGTTGTCACAAAAGAAAAGCAGTTCCATCCCCTGAACCTCTGATTACCTACCCGCCTTCTCCTTCCAATCCTCTCCAGCACCCGCTCAGTTGCGGGCATTCACCTTCCTCTCGCCCTGCCCACCACGCCATGTGTCCAGCCTCCCCTCTCCCCCACGCCATTTCTTTACCGCCCAACACCAACAACTCCCCTATACTCCGGCACTGCACCACCATCCAACTCAGCCACAACCGGCTGCTGCTGCTGCTGCTGCTGCGGCAACCCAGCACCACCCCTCGGCGCCTCAAAAGCAGGCAACCGATCCTCCAACTCGGCCCTCTTCCCCTCCACCACGCTCCCACCCCCAACACTCACCCGGCTCCCGGCAGCACTCCCACTGCCACCAGTAGCCTCGCTGGGACTCCGCCCCTTGCGATCCCGAAAGAACGCCCCAAAGTCAAACGCCACGTCATGCTCGCTCTCAAAGTCCAGCTTGGCCTTCTCCTGCGGCGTGTGCTGCATGCCGCCCGCGCTGTCGCGCTCCGGGTCGTACTCGAACCCGCCGTCGCCGGAGCCCGCGCCGCCCGCGCGGCTGCGCCGCTTGCCGCCCATGCGCTTTTTCCAGAGGACGAAGACGACGACCACCACGAGGAGGATGGTGCCTGCGCCCATCCCGACGCCGATACCGATTTTGGTGGGGAGGGGGAGTTCCGTGGAGGACTGGATGCCTTTGTTGTTGGTTGAGGTGGTGCCGCCGGCGCCGGTGGTGGTGGAGTCGTTGGGGGAAGATGAGGAAGAGGAGGAGTTGCTGGAGTCGTCCTCGGTGTCGGCGGAGGGGGGCAGGTTTTGGGTGAAGGGGTCGGTGTTGCTGTTGGCGTTGTTGTTGTTATTGGAGGAGGTCGTGGTGCCGAGGTTGTTGGCTCCGTCGACGGCCGCCACGGCTGCCGTTGGGGAGGGCGGCACAAAGACGGACATGAGGGCTGAGCCGCCTGGGGCGGTGATGAGGACGAGAGAGGACGAGGCGGAGGCGGATTGAGCGGTTTGTTGCTCTTGCTGTGACTGCTGCTGCTGCGGCTGCTGTTGCAGTTGTTGAGCGGGAGAGGAGGATGATTGGGCCGCGGGGGCTTTGGAGGTGGTGGGTGCGGGCGCGGCTGCCGCTGGGGGAGCTTGAGCGGCAGGAGAGGAGGTTGCTGCTGGAGCCGGGACCGCAATCGGGGTGGAAGCGGGAATGACAACCGCCTTTGAGGAGGGAGAGGCAACAACCGGAGCTGGGGCCGCAGAAGTCACCGGCGCAGGTACTGCGACAGGAGCCGTGGATACCTCCGGTGCAGGGACTGGAACCGGAACCGGGACTGGAGCTGCAGCAGAGGAGGATTGTGGCTGCTGCTGGTCGACCGGGGGTGCTTGGTTCGCAGTCGATGCTGGTGCGGCCTGCTCGGTGGTCTGGGCTGGCTCCGGGCTTGATTGAGGACTCGGCTCCGGCGATGCCGTCTGTACAGTGGGTTCCGCCTGAGTTGGCTGCGGGTCGGGTGATGGCGCGGCAGCTGATGTAGCCGGCGGTTCCTGGGCTTCCGCCGATGTGGTCACGGCCGCGGCGTCGCCTTTGCCCAAGAGTCCCGTCGGTCCGAGAAGAGGGTCGAGGATTGGGCCGAGTAGTCCGCCCGTTGCCGCCGCCGCCGCGTCGTTTGCCAGCCCGTTCAGAATCCCCGCTGGGGTGCTCGTCTGAGTTGCTCCTTGTTCCTCAACAGCCGAACTGGTCGAGGCAGCGTCTCCTCCCAAAATCCCATTTAAATTGACAAGCTGGGCCGTCGCCAGGGCGGCCTGCAGCCAGAGAACGCGGATGACCAGCATCTTCACGAACTCAGCAGAAGCAAAAGAAGCGAAAACAAAGGGACAAAGTGGCCGTCGCCAAGGTGCAAAACGCCGTCAAATCGAGGGCATCTTGGCCTGGCTTGAGGAGAAAAGAGAGAGAAAACCCCCGATGGGGGACAACGGCAAAGACATGAACGGCTTTTACTGTCTGATCGGCGATGCATAATGGTCTGTGTCTCGGCAAAAACCTTTGACAAGTCTCCCGAGCCTGGGACAGGAGGGTTCCAGTTTTTCGGGACGGTGTCAGTTTCATCGCTCCGAGCAACCAGGGGTAGCCCATCGAGAGACGTGTCTGTGCTTGAGGATCGACGCCCAAAACGGAAACTGGGTCGTCTCAAAGCACGCTGTAACCGACCCCTGGGCTCCGCAACAGCTCCTTGGGATGACAGTCCGAGCGCCCAAAAGGCTTAACCGATGCCGTTTACAGTTATGCAGCCGTCGTTGGAAACCGGAATTGATGGTTCCTTGGTGTATAACTGGCATGCCACCCCCATCCTGACTCGATGTGATCTAGACAGGAGAGAGCAGGTATTTTCAGATCCCCTTCGTTGCGAGTCTGGATGAGCCTTCCAGGGACAACCTTTCAAGTGAATGCGGGATGGAGGGCGACGCTAAGTTGGTTGATTGAGACCGTGAGACGTGGTGGCTGGGTTGACTCAAGACGAAGTGAGACAAGGAACAGGACGGTCGAGCAAGCACTCCTTGCCCCC
>FTCU01002807.1_pt1 | contig 17052 bp, 12 predicted proteins | sample 1639521 | NCBI WGS metagenome assembly FTCU01 (sample SAMEA3914864, study PRJEB12502) | metagenome | biome: forest; material: soil | place: USA | collected 2012-03-12 | depth 0.3 m
CACCGCGCGGTCGTTGACCCCGGACGCGCGGAGCAGCGTGGTCAGGTTCTCGGCGCCGAAGTGGCGGTACGGGCAGCCGTGGGCGTCGCCGGGCCCCGGCGCGTGCTCCGTCAGGATGCGCTGGCAGCTGTGTGGGGCGTACCCGCCGCTGCGCCGGTTCGAGTCGCCGCCCACGTCGCCGTACGCGTGCCGCACGTTGTACCGGTACTCCTTGTTGAAAGTGTCGTCCGTGATGCGGCTGAAGCCGCCGCGCCAGAAGACCAGGGCCTCTTCGAGGTTCAGCCCGATGCCCTTGAGGAAGAGGGTGTACTGGAGGCGCCCAAAGTGCTTGAGGTGCGCGTCGCGCCGGAGCGAGCGGTGCAGGTGCGTCATGCACATGGGGAAGTGCTGCGAGAGGTTGTCGATGTTGCGCGCCGAGATCTCGGCGCCTTCGATGGCCGGCCCGCCGCCGGTGTAGCTGGCGTCCGGCGCGATGAAGTTTTTGGATAGGTGGTTGAGAATCGGGGTGAGGCGGTCGTCTTCGTCGAGACGGGGGAGCGCGCGGGCCGTGAGCTGTAGGCCCATTGATTAGCGAAGATCCCGGGTGTGCTTGACGGCTCAACTCACCTCCAACGCCTGCTCTAACCGCTTGGTATACGCGTTCAACACCATGCTCTGCTGCTCCCTCCCGGGCACGTACGCTTTGCCCGCCTTGACAAACACTTTCCTACTCTCAATTAGGTCCGGCACGCGCACCCAGTCTACCTTGCACCAGTCCTCGTCCATGACATGGGGCGCCTTCTTGCCGTAGCCGAACCCGACGGTGGTCGCCAGCTGCGGCGACAGCGCGCGCTTCTCCTCGTCCGACACGGGCTCCCAGTCGAGGTTGAGGGTGCGCACAAAGGCGGCGCGCTCGCGCGAGTCGTCGACCTGGAAGCGCAGGCGGAACAGCATGGTCTCGACGCGGGTGAAGCGGCGGCGCAGGTCCTCGGTCGACGCGAAGGCCAGGCGCAGGATGAAGTGGCTGTAGTGATCCTTCTGGCGCTGCATGTGCAGCTGTGAGTGACCCGAGCTGCTGGCGTCGAGCGGGAGATACTTGTCGAGCAAGGGCTTCATGTGCAGTGTTGTCTCGGCGAAGGTCTTGTTGCGGAACGAGCACGCTTCGAGTTCGGCGAGTACTGTTGCGGTGGTGCCGCGAGTCAGTTTTGTTGGTTTTCCCGGTGATGCCAACCCGCCCGTGAATGTACGCACCCCGCAGCCTGTCGATGGCCCATTGCTCAAACTGCTCGAGCGTAATGTCCGCTGTCGGCGGCGTCGAGTAAAAGTTCAGTCTGTACGGATAGTGTGACTCCTTGTATAAAGGTTCCGCAAACTGCTTCTTGCGGTGGTCGGGCACATTTCGCCTTTTCACGTCGATGCGGTTCATGGTGGCTGTGTTTTGGCTTGGTTTGCAGAAGGGAGTCCGGGTTGCCGCTGGCGATTTGGAAGTCTGCCAGTGTGTTGATAGACTGGGCGGCCGTCTTCAAGACGCGACCTGCGCGACTCCCGACGCGCCGAACCACTTTAAGGGTGGGCCCACTTTCCGCGCAACCTTTCACACTAGCCCTAACCCTGGAAATGCCCCTGATCACAACCACCAAGGACCATTCACACCCCTTCCACGACTCTTGGTGATCAAGAGGATGAGTGGATCATAAGCGGTTTAGGACTTGACATGCATCAATGTCCCTGCAAAGACTGAGAAGTAGACAGACGTTCGGTTAGACTACCGACCACGGCAAGCCTCTCCAACCTCGGTACATGTCCCAGGATAAATATCACAGATGTCTTTCGTCAACCAAAGCTTCGAGCAATGTTGGATCGAGCCCCCTGTGCCACTTTGCAGTACTCTCTTGCCGTCCTAGATCTCAACCGGTCCCATAATCCACTGACACTTCCTGCTTCGGGGTTGGGCGTCAGGTTCCTATGCTTCTGCGTGTTTTAGCAAATCCGTTCCTTCTTTGAATAGGCACACCCAACCCACCGATAGCCGAGAACACCGTCAAATTGTCCGGGGGACAGCTTTGGATGACGCACCAAAAGACGGCGACCGTCCAGCCGGCGAGGATAGGAGGGCCAATGACAGCATGTGGCTGCCAATTCGGCCCTCTCAGGGCGGCAGAAAAGCCCTGGGGCGGGGTGAATAGTTTCTAGTTCCCTTGCGGGGGAGGGAGAGGCTTCAAGAGCCACTCCATGGGTGTGGATTGGTTCGTCATCTCGGATTGGCCAGAATGCTGTGGATGATGGTACGACCGGGTCGGCCCGTGTCGAAGAGGCCCTGTCAGTTCCAGACTCGCACCTCGGGCGCCAGGCTATTTTGGCGAGGGCTTCGCCTCTTCAGTGTCCTTGAATCCCTGCGACCCCATGTATCCCTGCAACTTCCACAGCAAGAGCTGCAGATTAACAGTCGCCTGCTTGGCTAGCAGGAACAGTGAGCCTTCCCGGAACAGTTTACTGCCCTGCCTGAGCCGACTGACGTGCTCCTCGCCCAAGAGGTCGCGCAAGTTGTGAACCACCAGTTGGTGCCCAGCATCCATTGTTGAGAGTCGAGGTGGCACAGAGTCGAGACCCGGCTCCGAAAGTGTCCCTTTCGGCGGGCCGAGGTACAAGAGGCAGCCTTTATGTTTGTGAGACTTGACATCGTCCCAGCGCTCACACCTGACGATGTAGTCCCGGGACTCGGTCTCGACCATCCTGGCAAAGTAGGCCAGGCCCTCGGCGGCACGTCTCCGCATCATCTCTAGCACGACCAAGTCCATGTCGCTACGCCAGGTGGCGTTGTTCAGCACCGAGCCGAGGTTGGTGTGGCCGTGGTCGCTCATGCGGAGGAGATGTTTGTAGCTCTTGGAGTAGACCGAGTTTGGCTGCTGGAGTTCCTGCAGTAACCGTTGGCGGGAAAGGATGTACCCCGAAGGCCCACTCTTAGGCTGCTTGTCCTTGGCCGCACCCGAGGTTTTATCTCCCGCATCTGTGGCAGTGTTTGGGACCTTGGAGTCCAAGTTGCCGGGGAAGAGCCACGGCGCTCCTGTTTCCGGGTGCGAGCGCAGAGTAATTCTCTGTAAGAAGAAGGAGGGGAGCGTCGCCTTGGTCACGGGGCATCGCCGCACCGGAGTGGCCAGAGCCTGGGCTGGAGGCAGGTTAGGGCATGTTTTCAGGATGGAATGACCACCCGCGGATATGAAGAGCTACCATAGGGATTGCGCGCCAACTTCCGCTGGAATTTGGTCGGCTTGTGCTCGGTAGCTCGCGGTTTGGGCTCGGTGAATTTCCGTCTGGCTTGGTGGAAGGCTGGGTCCATCAAGGGGGAGACGGGCAGAACGCCAACAGCCGTTTTGACCGTCTTATTCTTTGAGTCAACCTGCACAGTCGTTGGAGGGGTTTCATTGTTGGCATTGTGGTGAGCGTTGTCGTTGGCCTCGTCGTTGGCCTCGTCGTTGATGTTGAGATGATCATTTCCATGGCTGGTCGTGAAGGATATCGTAGCTGCCCGCCGTGAACAATGGTAAACCACACTTAACGGCTGCTGGGGCAACCTCCAGCCGGGAGTTTTCATGGCCCTTTCACTTTCGTCCGTAGGTAGAGTTGTTGACTGGCGTTGGCTGGCTTTTGGTTCAGAGTTCAGGTGATGAAACGACGAGGATTCGCTCGGAAAAAGAAGCGCGTGTACAAGGGTTGGGGTTATGTGCTCTCTCGGTCCGCCGAGCTTCGACAACTCGATTCCGCTGGAGAGGAAGCCCACGCCAAGTTTCTTTTCCCAATCCTGACAAACTGGAAGTCTGAACTACGAGACTGGGTCCCAGAGGAAGCTACTGAGCCAACACAGAGGATAACTATGGTCAGGATCCGGCTGTATCGCGCACCCATCTCCCCGTCGCGCCATCAGCCATCCACACCAAAGCCCATCAATCGTGAGAGGTTGGGACGCGGCAAGGAGTTCCCCGAAGGGCAATCGTGACACTGGCAGCAACTTCTGCCTTTAGCAGCTCAATAATATCGTCAGGTGTAGTGCGCCAAGGTCGCGGGTTTGGAGATGGGAGCATGTCGTGGAGTTAGATGCGCAGGAAGCGGACACAGTCCCCACATTTCTCCACACCTGTGCCTGCATGTGTGGGGCGGGATTGGTTCGCTGCTCTCGAGTCTCCTGTGGAACTCTCCTCGACTCCTCCTCCAGGACTCTGGAACATGACCTTCAATCCGATCAACTGACACCGGCCCATCCGGCGCAGTCCGAATTTCTATCGTGTTGCCTCGCCCGGTGCCATATTGCGACTGAATTACGTCGACCTCCGATGTCTCAAGCCGACCGTCGTTCTCTGGACACGAACAAGCTGGCCGCCATTCTCCCTCCCCTCGACGGACGTGGCTTCGGGTTCCTTCGAACTCTCATGCTTGGCATTGGGAGAGGACCGGATTCGGAGTCGCTGGCGTCCCTCACGAACCACCATCTTGACTCTCACGAACCTGCCTGTCTCGTGCCACTTGCTTTTGTCACTTCACAACAGGGTCAAGCCTCAATTCGTGAGGGGACAAAGGGCAGGACACGAGATAGCAACGTGATCAATGCTTCAATGCGAGCTGGTCGCTCGTACCAAATTCAATTCGGCCCAAGACTCAAGTCGTTCAAGACTGCCACTCAAACCACAAATACAAGAACAAAGAAACGCCTCAACACCCCATTCCCAAAAGCACAAACTCCGTGGTATCTCTTGCAAATATCAACCCGCTCCCTATCCATCATCATCAGCATCCCCTCCCCGTCACGGCCCCAACAGCAAGCACCTCAATCCGGCCCGCATACAACCTCATCATATGCGCGACCGGATCACCCCACACAACGTCCCTCAGCTCCTCATCCGTAACAACCTGCGCAACAACACCCTCGTCCAACCTCTCCTCCACAGTTGTCTTGCCCCTCTCCCTCCGCCCCCTCCCATCCCCAGACCGCAGCACTACCACCCGCCCCGCACAGCTCAGCGTGCACTGCGGCACGCGCCACACCGGCTTCTTCTTCTTCCTCTCCTCCCTCTCGTTGGTGCCGGTAGTACTCCTCCTGGTAGAAGACGACCGGCGCCTGCTGCTGCTCCGCCTGCCGCCGCCGCCGCTGCCGCTAGAGACGGCCTCCGAAGACGTCGGTGGCTGTGATGATGGCGGGGGAGCGGCGAATAGCTCGAGCAGGCTGCGCACGTAGGCCTTGTCGGCGCGCGTGACCGGGTCGCCTTCGTTGACGAAGCTGAGGAAGAGGCTCTTGCGCAGTTGCGGGGCCTCGGGTTTGGTGAGGGGTAAGAGGGAGACGGGCGGGGCGCCGAAGGTGACGCAGTGGATGCGCTTGAAGGTGGTTGCTAGCGGAGTGAGCTCGCTGGTGGCGAGGGGGGTGGTGCTGTGCATGTCTGTGAAGGGGTATTAGTGTCCGTTGGTTTGGAAAGCAAAGTAAAGGTGACGTACGGCTGTAGAGGAGGGCGGCGACGGCGCCGCCTGCGCTGTGGCCTGTGATGAGCAGCGAGTACGAGGCTCGCGAGGGATCTTCCTCCAGGAGCTGGCGTAGACGGCGGGCGACCGGGATGATCATTTTGCGGGCGACCGAGAGGAAGCCTGCGTGGCAGAGGTTGTCGGGGTCGTCCAGAAAGCCTACGGGCGAGACCGGCTCCATGTTGAGGTTGACGGCCCAGTCCATGAACGTGGCCGTTCCGCGGATGGCAAAGACGATGGTGTTCATGTAGTCCATGGGCACCGACTTGATCACCATGGCTTTCGTGCCCGTTCGCCAGCTGCCGTCCACGTGGGCGTCCCGCTCGGCACGCGCGCTCGGAGGCTCGTATACTCTCTCCGAGTACTGCGCTGCCAGACACAGCAGGGGATATGTGGGGATGTACCTGCAGAAACGCGTCAGTGTCGTTTCAGAACCAGCGATACGGGAACCCTGACATACAGTTTCAGGGGCGGCAGGTTCATGGGCAGCCTTGAGTTGGCGTACAAGTCCACCTTTGCAAAGACACTCCCTGACACGACCGCAGCAGCTGCTGTGGTCTGGCCCTTGGGGTTCTCTTTCCGTTGGCTTTTTCGAGTGCTTGGCTTGGACAGGCTCCTCTCAGTCGCCTGCGGCGCAGGAGGTAATGACTGAGGGGGCATGTTCGCGGGTTGCCAGGCAAACATGTCACGCTCCTTTCCGTCGTCACGGCCCTGGTCGATCAGGGTCATGATATTGTCGAAGTGGTTGTATATCTCCCGCTCCAGGGCGTCGTTGAAGCGGTAGGATACATCCGTTAGGGCATTGCCTTGACTGACCAGCGCGCCACCGCAGCTGTGCCACAACGGCAGCGCACCGTCGATGAGCCGCGGGATGCAGGTCCCTTGGCACACTTCCTTCGCCAACTCCACCGCAGGACCAAGATTCACTTTGCCCAAGGGCGTGTTCGCCGTGTAAGGCCTTGCCGACGGCTGATGGACGGGCGGTGCCCCCAGATAGTAATGGTGTTGGTTAACGATGATGGGAGGATACCCTCCATGTTGGTGGTAGCTTGTTGTCTGTGGAGAGACGGCGGAGTAGCTGGGAGGAGGAGGGAGATAGCCGGCGGCCTGGTAAGGCGCAGGCTGGGACACCTGGGTCGACGGCGGCGGGGGGCATTGCGAAGGTGCTCGCCTGGCGTCCGGGGGTTGGCTCGGTGAATCTTTCCTCTTCACCTTCTTGGACCTCGTGAAGAACCCCATGCCGCAGTTGAGTTCTGCTGAAGCAACGATGAAGAACAGTGCTGTGGTCTGGAAGCTTTCCCTCTTGACAAAGACATCCAAGCAGTTCAAGGGAGCCGGAGCCGCATCTGAAATACCTCCAAGCCTCACTCGATATCTGACGATCGATGAGCTGACTGATGATGCTGACGGCTGACACTGACGGCTGCCGAACGATGATGTCGAACTGCGATAATGTCAGGAGGAGAACGTCATGACTTGGTCGTAAGGGTTCGTAAGGGTGCCCGGGCCGGCGTTGAGGGTCCTAGGGACGGACACGAGCTGCGTGGGAGACTGGACCCTGTCAAGACCCCCTCGACCCTGCCAATCATGTTTCGGGCGGGAGTGCCTTGCTGCGTCTGCAGCCAAGAAACTCTGCCATCCCGGCATCCCAGTCAAACGGCGGCTGTGCGCTCCCATTCGCTGCCGTGGAACTGCCTCGCCTCGAATCGCAACACGCCGTGGTGGCTTCGCAGGGCCCAGCACTGACCAGGCTCGCCAGGTCCCAGGGTCTCGAGCTGACGTCTTGATGGGAAGCCACAGAAATCCAGTGATAGCCGCCGGATGGAGCGATGCAGGCGGGGGATTGTGCGGGATTCGACGGCGAAATGGGTGGGCTTCCACAAGGCTTCCCCTCTTATTCGGCCGGAACACGGCTGCCGGTGCTGGCTGCGGGTTACCGGCCAGTCGAGGCCATGGCCCTGGCCGTTGCGAGCCGGCGCAGCCCCGGACTGGGCGGGATGAGTCAAGGTCGACCCGGTTTTTGGCTCAACTCCAAGCCCTGAGACAACACACGCCTGTGACGAGCCTGCGAGAGTTGCATAAGCTGCATGGGTCGGTCCAGCCATGGGAAGCCACCGATTTGGCGAGACGAGAAAGCAGGGCGAGGCAGATGCACCAGTCAATGCCCATAGCTAGGTAACGACCTACTCCTCACTAGCACAACGTCAATGTCGGTTGATCGACCGGCCCGGTTGGCCAACTTGGTCATGGACAGCACAATACTGTGTAGATAGCGGTGCTGCTCAGAGTAGGAGGCTATTGGCGTCGGAGGAGCAGATAACTGTCATGGTGACATTGAGGCCATCACCAGTTCCAGATCCCGCCAGGACTGCATCATGTCTCAGAGATTGTTTGTTGGACGTGGAAACCGAGAGTAAGGTCAACGCTGAAGAGCGCTTCTGCACGGCTGCTGCCGGCGGCATGTTCCAGGCTGGCAGTTCCCCGCACTGATCAGCATCCAATGGCTGGCCTGAGGGCCCTGACGGTGTCTGTGCTTTCCGCGTGGACAGCAGCCGCAGGCGTTGACGCGGGCCTGCCGCGGGCCCGACTCAAGGCCCAAAACGGCTAAACAATTTCGCGACGTCTGGAACACGACATTTCATGCAACGAGCAACTGAGGGCAGAGCTGCCAGATAGCGACGAGGACGCCGTCTGCACTGCCTGAGCTCTGCTCCCGAGATGCAGTCAAAGACGCCATGGATTTTGTGAGTGCTATCCCATCCCAATTATTCCACGGCATCGCGTCCCGATCCTTCATCGCTGTGAAACGGAATGTTCGGCTCTAACTGTGATCCCCGCGCCCGCAGTGGTCGCGCCTCCTAGCACACACGCCGCTGTCGTCGGCCAGCTCGCGCAAGGATTTTGCAAAGGATCCCGCCCGTCGCCTGCACCGCTTCGAGAAGGAGTACAGCCAGCTGCTGGTGAGCATGCCCTGCCTATCCTTCTGACCTGCCCTCGAGAATACACCCTGCTGACTCGTTTGCCCCCCGCCAGCACGCATGGCGCAACTCGTCCAACCTCGCCAACGACCACGACGCCGCCGAGCACATCGAGATCCGCCTCCAAGAGCTGACCAACCTGCTGGGCGACGAGTCTCGCCGCCCCCTGCCCCATCCCTGCATCGCCTTCGCTGCCGCCAAGCAGGTCTACATCCCCGTGGCCAAGATCGCCACCAGCTCGTCCAATGAGTGGATCATCAAGGAGGCCGTGCTCTTCTTTGCGAGCCTGGTCGAGAGCGAGGAGGAGGCTTTTGTCGAGAACGACGCCTTCGCCGCCAGCCTGACCAATCTGCTGGTCCGCATAACAGGCGCCAACAGCATCCGGCTCGGCGCCGACACCGAGGCCCGCGTCGTCGAACTCGCCTTCAACATCACCACCAAGATCCGCCTCGACCCCGATGTACTGGCCGCGTGGTTCAAGTCCCAACAACAAAATGGTTCGTCCGAATCGAGAACGCTGGACCACCGTGAGAAGTTTGCAGGAAGAACGCAGAAGCAGGACTTCCCGCTGTTCTACCTGCTCATGGACTACATCCACCATGAAGGCAAGGTGGGCGACTTTGCCAGGACCGGCCTGCTCTACATTATCGAGGCTGCGTCCAGCTCGGTCCTCCTGGAGCAGTGGATCGTCGAGAGCGACCTGTCGACTCTGATGGCCACGGGCCTGGGGGCTCTGTATAGTCAGCTGAGCCGCAAGCTCGTCATCGACTATCCGCCCAACGAGCTTCCCCCCATCCTCGCCTTTTCCGATTACCAGCATCCCAAGTCCAACTACGAAATCGTCAGTTCTTGTGCCGTCCAGTTCCAGTCCCATCTCGACACATTCCTCTCCCACCTCCTTTTCTGGCAGGACGTCCTGAACCACTGTAGGTCTGTCGAGGTCAAGTCGACCCTGTTGGAGCATTTCCAGGTAATCTTTTTGCAACAATTGCTGTAAGTTCTTTCCCCGTCGTATCCGTCAGCAACTTACTCACTGGTTTCCAGATATCCCTCTTTGCTGGAGTCGTCTGATGTGGACGGCGGCTCCTCTGTCGCTGTGCTGACATACCTCCGCCGCATCCTGGAGTCTCTGGACCACCCGGACATGGTTAATCTCGTGCTCCACTACCTGCTCGGTTTGCCAGACAACATTGTGGGATCGGTCAGCGCCAAGTCTGGGAACGTCGTGAGCGCCGCCCGCAAACGCAAGTCGCTAGATCTCGCCACCATGATGGCCTCCAAAGGCGAGGCCGCCGCCGACCCGTTGCTTTTCAACCTGGTGGATCTGATTCTAGCCTGCCTTCGGTCTCAGAACAACCAAACTGTCTACGTCACGCTTCAGCTGGTGTCGGTGATCCTTAAGAGGCACCACCGGTACGCAGTGATTACACTTCTCTACACCGAAGGCGTGCTTGGCGAATCGCATCATCGGACATCAGGCGCTCACCAGCAAGAGGTCGAGTACCTCATGGCGCTGGCGGGGAACATTGGAGGGCAGGACAACTTCGACGAAATTTACGATAACATCCTGAAGGACACGTTGACCCGGCTGGAGAACCACCCATGCTCCTTAACTTTGGTTACCCCAAAGACATCGACACACAACCATAAGCTGCCTGCTGTGCCGGACAGTCTTCCTGGAGCGCCCCGAGATGTCCGGTCCCATACTCTCCATCCGAGCGATACCTTGCTCAACATCGTGCTCGATCGCCTCGAGACCTTCTTCCTCAACCCCGTCGACACCAACCTCGCCCTGACGGAAGCCGTTTTTGACCTCGCTGTCTGTGGTTTTATGCACCTGGAGGGCTGGTTTCTACGGAGCCCACAAAACTACGTCTACGAGGAGGAGGACGACAACCCTCCTCTACCGGACCCGCCATTGGACCCAGAATCACCAGAGTACATCGAGTACAAACAGATGCAGTCGATGCAAGAGTCACGCCGGCGTCCGAGGTGGACCCAGTCGAGCCTCCCGCGGCTACTCAAGATCTTGCAGATCCTCTCGGACCAGGTAGCTGCCTACCGAGACACCGTCCCGCGGTTTGACGACCTCCTCCAGCAGCGCCGCGAGGCATTCCAGATAGCAGACTGCGCCAGCCAGCCTCTACCTCTCCACCCGCCGCGGGTCGCCACTCCGGTCTCTCAAACAAGCACCGGAACCGTGGTCCGAACCACCCTCTCCTCGGACGAGGACCGCACCCGCTCCCGCGAGCGACCCTCCGGACTCGAGGGTTTCGCTCAACGGATCCTGTCCGAGCTAGGGACACCCACCCGCACAGGCAGCCCCCGTGGCCGCAAGGAAGCTAAACGCACCGTCTCCGACCGCTCCACACCAGCGCCCTTGAACGAGACACCCTTGCGTCCCCCGACGCAAACCTCCCGCTCCTTCTCCCCGAGCACGCCCACCGCCTCAGCCATGCCCGCCCCGCCCTGGGAGGGCCGGCACGACGCCTTTGCCAGCCAGACCAAGGCCTTCCAGGCCATCGACCAGAGCATCCTGGCCCGCCGCGTCGGCATCCCGGATGTCAAGCCTGCCGCCAGCGTGGACAAGTCCCTGGAGCCCATCAGCCTCATTTTTGACAGGCAGCGCACCGCCGGGGGCGTGTCATCGGCCGACGAGAAGCTGGCTGCTGCCCGAGAAGAGGCCAAGGCCCAAGAAGGAGGCGGGGAGGACGCGCTTTTGGCGCCGTCGGAGGATGGAGTGACGGATGATGAGGATGAGGATGCTGGTGAGGGTGGTGCGAGAGTGGGTGGGAGTGGAGTGGGCACGCCGACCAAGGCCGGGAAGGCGGAGGTCTCAGTGTCGCATGTCTTGACTAATGTTATTGTGCTGCAGTCGTTTTTGTTTGAGCTGGCGAGTGCGGTGCAAGTCAGGGCGGGGTTGTTTGATGAGGTGAGATTTGGTTAGGCGGTGGATAGGGAGAGAAAGAGGGATAGAATTATGCATTGTTTGGTGTTGGTGGTGGTGGCTGGCATTGTGGTTTAACGTTATGCTACTTTGTGCTTTGTTTTATGAACAGGGCGGAGGCATGGTATTTCGGACTTTTACAGTGTTTTCTGGCGGGTGTGTTGCTCGCCTGGGTCGATAGATAGGGGGTAGAAAACAGCTTCGACACTCAGGGGTTGACCCAATTGTTCCTCCAACAGTGCGACGATCCAGCAGCCAGAAAATCCTCCTCACCACCCGGATCCCCGGGTCGGCGATCTTCAGCACAGCCCGCAACCGACCGCGGCGCCGAGTGCTTCTGATGCTCTTGCAAGCCCTCCGTTGCCAAAAACGGCAATGTTCCGGAAGACGATGCCGTTGGGCCTGGCCAAACTAGTTTCAGCCGGCAGCCTGATTAACTTGTCGTTCTCGCATGAACCCCCACACTCTCAGGGGAAGCCGATCCCGACTTTCAGGCTTGCTTGGCTGACTGCCGGATAATTTCGACCCGTGCACTATAGATCGTCACGGCCCTTAATATCTGCGGATTGGAAATGGAGCCGCTGGATATGATTCTCAGGCCGGTATGCCATTCTTCAACGAACTGGTATCATGCCTGACACCTTGCGATGTGTTGGGTGGCGTGTTGCACCGCACATGATCAAGATCGCCAAGCACACTATCACCACAGGAGCAACCTCAAGTTTTAAATCAGCAGTTTCATGTCCGGGCCAATTATCATCTCACGTCAACCAGGGCCACCGGAGGATACAGACGCAGATCACAGTCTTCTGCCCCCCATATTGGTCCTCGATCGTCCCGGTAAGCCGGACAAGTGGTCCTCGCCGCTGGTAGCTCCGTCGGACACTAGCCGAGATGCTCCGTGAGCCCGTGGCGCTCGGTTAACCGCGCTTGGGATGATGCTGAACTGAAGCTTTGCGAGTCGAGATTAATCCTCCGTGGCTCCCGGGCAAGCCTCAGCCTCTTTCAATGCAGCCAAAGCATCCAAAGCAGCCCAAGGATGACGATTCCCGGGACAAGCCGCCCCCTGAAGTTGATCTCCCCGAAACCAGTCAAACCTTAATTAACCCATGGCCGGCAAAACGCGCAGTGATCCGATACAGGTGCTCCGCTGACTCTGGACTCCCGAAGGACAGGACGACTGGATATAACTGTGGGGAGACGGCCGTACGATCCAGGACCAAAAAATGGCGCGATTGTCCGCCGTCTGTCTTTACTGTCTGTCCGTCGACGAGGGCGAGAGGAAGCGCTCGAGCTTGGAGAGCCCGTAGGCGAGTCCTTGCCGGTATATCTCGGAACATTTCCCCAGATTCTTCCCCGCCATCTGAACCCAGACGACGAGGCGAGCCGCGGAGATCCCCAAGGGTACCCAGTCATCCAGCCCCTATTTTTGAAGGCCAACCCGCTTCACAGCCCGGTCTATGTCACGTCGCTCACCTAACCGCGCCTCATGCATCTCTCCACCTCCGTTCTCGCCCTCTTGGGCTTGGCAAGCACCTCGCATGCATCCCCGTTTGACAAGGCCGGCGCACTCGTCGACTGCCTGGCCCAGGCGGGCGTACCGGTCGACGCGTCTGGATCTGCTGACTACCTGCTTGACGCCACCCCGTTCAACTTGCGGCTCAACTACACTCCGGTCGCCGTCGCTGGCGTGACTACTACCAAGCACATCCAGGATGCCGTTGCCTGTGCGAGGCAACTCGGTATCAAGGCTAATGCGAAATGCGGCGGGCACAGCTATGCCTCCTTCGGGCTCGGCGGAGAGGACGGGCACCTGATTGTCGAGCTGACGCGGATGAATAAGGTCGTCCTGGACAACACCACGGGCATTGCAACTGCTGAGGGCGGCACCCGTCTGGGCCACCTCGCGACGGAGCTCTACAACCAGGGCAAGAGGGCCATCAGCCATGGCACATGCCCGGGGTGAGTTTGTTGTCCTCGACCTCTAATTTAAGTCGCGTGACCGCTGACACATATACAGCGTCGGTGTCGGCGGCCACGTCCTGCACGGAGGGTACGGTGTGAGCTCCCACACCCACGGACTCGCCTTGGACTGGTTGATTGGGGCAACCGTCGTGCTGGCCAACTCGACCATCGTGAACTGCTCGGAGACCGAGAATGCCGATCTCTTCTGGGCGCTGCGCGGCGCGGGCGGGTCGATGGGCATCGTGACCGAGTTCCGCTTCAAGACGTTCGCGGCCCCTGACCAGGTGACCTTTTTCGCGGCGCCTGTGCAGTGGCCGACCGAGGCCAGGGCCCTCGTTGGCGTGAGCGCCGTTCAGGAGTTTGCCAAGACGATGCCGGCAGAGCTGAATATGCGCCTGTTTATTGCCCGAAGCTTCGTCAACCTCGAGGGGCTGTACTACGGCAACAAGACGGGTCTGCAAGCGGCTCTAGCGCCCCTGATGAAGAAGACAAACGCCACGCTGGCATTGGCGCAGACTGGCGGATGGTTGGACCAAGTCAAGCATTTTGGGGGCTCCAATATTGACCAGGGCCATGGCTACGAGCAGGTGAGGACAGATCGAAGAGCCAGCACTCCGAAAAGGAGAGCAGAAATCGCTGACTGAGTTAACCACACGCAGCACGAAACGTTTTACTCGACCAGCATGTACACTGACGCCCTGGACGACACGCAACTCCAGACCTTTGTGAGCTACTGGTTCAAGCAGGCCAAGAGCAACACTCGGGACTGGTACGTGCAGATCGACCTGCACGGTGGTGATAACTCGGCCGTGGCACAGCCCTCCGTGGACTCAACCGCGTACGCCCACCGCGACTATCTCCTGATGTATCTTCTGTACGACCGTGTTGACAAGGGCATCTACCCGGCCGACGGACATCTCTACATGGAGAATTTTGTCAGCAATGTGACGCAGAGCATGTCAAAGCCCCAGTGGGGGATGTACGTCAACTATCCGGACTCGAGACTGGACCAAACGGATGCGCAGGACAGCTATTGGGGCGGTCACCTGCCGAGACTCCAGGCCATTAAGAAGTCGGTGGATCCGGAGGACCTGTTTCACTTCCCGCAGGGCATTGTGCCTGCGTAGGGAGTTAGCTCGGAGCGGTAGTGCTGTGCGGAAATGGGACTAGAGAGGTGCATCACATGGGGTCATCAGGGGTGTTATCTCGAGATTTTAGAGCAAAGGGAGTCATGCCACCATCGTGTAGAAGACCTGCCACACATTACGTCTCCATCTACGAGTATCAATTAACGCCATAATCTACTTGTACATACGCAGCCATCTTCCAAACGCCAGCCCAACCTTTCCATCAGAGCACGAGCACAGCAACGACCAGCGGCCCCAAAACACCTACTAGCCTCCTCCCAATTCCCGACTCCCCCAACCCAGCTGTAAAACCTCCAGAAAACCTAACCGGAACCGACGTCACCGCCCCCGTAGTCGAGTTAGTCTTCGACCCCGTCCCAGTCTCAGTCCCAGTCCCCGTCGCCGCCGTCCCGCTTGCCCCTCCCTTCAACAACTTCACAACAGCATCATAAGCCGGCTTCTTTTTATAATTTTGATCCCACAAACACGCCTCCCCCTTCCCGGGAAACGTGCCAGGAACCCAGCTATACCGGTCCGTAAACTGCCACACCGTGATGCCCACACACCCCTTCACGTCCAGACACGACCCCACGACCGAAACATAATCCGCCGCCTGCTTTACATTGTCCGCGTCTGATGCCGGCAGCTTCGTGTGCGCAATATCCAGCTCCGTATACGCCACCTCCACGCCGAGCGCGGTAAATCGGCTCAGCGTCGCCGCCAACGCCACACGCGATGGCGTCTGTCCGACGTTGAGGTGCGCCTGAAACCCGACACCATCGATGCGCGCGCCCGCGGCCTTGATCAGGTTCACAATCTTGACGGCGCCGTCGGCCTTGGCGGTGGAGGTTTCCAGGTTGAAGTCGTTGTAGTAGAGCTTGGCGGCGGGGTCGGCGGCGGCGGCGAAGGTGAAGGAAATTGGGATGTAGCCGGTGTTGAGAGTGGTGAAGAAGACGGAGGTGCGGAAGGTGCCGTTTTCGTTGAGCGCTTCGTTGACCACGTCCCAGGCGTAGCATTGGCCGGCGTAATGTGTGACGACGTTGGTGATATCTGGAGAGGGGTTAGTTGGTTGCTTGGGGGTGACAAGGGGGAGGGGGACGTACGGGCTTTGATCACTGCGGTGAGGGTCTCGGGTGTCCAAGTTCCGGTGGAGACTGGGGAGAGTCAGTAAGTGATAAAGAGAGAGGAGTTTGTTGTGTGAGGATATGGCTCACCAAAGGATGGCAGTTGGGAGTGCCAGGTCAAGGTGTGGCAGCGGAGGCGCTGGCCGTTGGACTTCGCCTTCTTGGCTACTGCGTCGGCCTGGGTGAAGGAGAATTGGCCTTGCTTGGACTCCGTCACTTCCCACTTCTGCGAGTTCTCGGGCGTGAAAATGCCGAATTCGTTCTTGTTTGTCGAGATGGCTTGGTACGCCGTGTCGTTGAAGTTTCCCGTGTCTGTTGCTGTGCCGAAGTACAATTTGCCCGCGGCAACCATCAGTGAGTGTAGACCCTCGCCTTGGGTTTGGTTCTGGGCTGTTGCACCGGCCGCCAGGCCGGATACCATCAACAAGACACATGCCAGTCTCGCCATTTTGAGCTCACGCGTGGTCGTGTTCGTCTTGTTGCCCTGAAGTGGTAGTTTCGGAATTGAGGTACAAAGACGACCCAAAGTTTGGAGTTTGATAAAGCTCGCCGTTTCTGGTGGAAAACAGCTTATACTTGTACACAAACTCTACCGATCGCCACCGTCAACCCCTGCCCTCTGTGGCGATCAATGCCGCGTCGACCACATCCGTGTTCCGTGAAGCTGCTTCTCAAAACTGAAATGCTCGTTCCAGGCTATTTTGGCTCACTGGAAGCGATGGTGTTGGGACCATCTGATCTGGCGCTGATGGACGATCTTGCGTGTTTCAGCCGGGGCTGTTACCCCTGAACCAAACAACAACCTCGCCCACCCGTTGTGAAGGCGCTTGAGATCAATGCGCCGTCATGCGTTTTTTTTACCAGAATACCATGGCCATCTCTCTTAACATTTTTTTATCCTGCCCTTCCGCTCCTCGAGAAATCATGCGGGCGGCTTCTTGGTTTTGATTCTATTTTTTGGTTGTGGATGATGGCCACGCAGTTCGTGAAACCAGGTTTGGTTCCTGTTCCGGGTTCCGAGGCAAGGGGAAGTGCGCCAAGCAAGTCAAGATTGATTCTGGAAGACAAGCTCCTTCGAAATCTGATCTGGGTTCGGGGTTCCCGGTTGCGGGAGTTGGCGGGGGTATCAAGCACTGCGTCCCAGCGAACACTTTGGGTCCGTATTACCTCCGCACCTCGACTGCCAGGCAACAAGTGACTCCTCTCCGGGCCGTCTCCCTGACTTGTGGTCGCTGGCGCTGCCCAAACCAAACCCACACCACTACCGTTTCCAGCAGATTCCTGATCTTGTCAACAAGATATCCAGGACCCAGCTAACAACCAATCACAAGCCCGATTAGCTCAGCTGGTTAGAGCGTCGTACTAATACCGGTTCCACCCGTATATGGTATGCGAAGGTCAACAGTTCAATCCTGTTATTGGGCAGC
>FTCU01002368.1_pt1 | contig 17016 bp, 28 predicted proteins | sample 1639521 | NCBI WGS metagenome assembly FTCU01 (sample SAMEA3914864, study PRJEB12502) | metagenome | biome: forest; material: soil | place: USA | collected 2012-03-12 | depth 0.3 m
GAGTCCGAGGCGTCCTGCAGGGTGGCATGGCACCCGGACGGCCGCGCATTTGCCGTGCCAACGCCGACAAGGGACATCCAAGTCGTGTCCAAGAACGACTGGGAGAAGCAGCGTGCTTTCTCCGGCGGGCACGACGGCGACATCACCGCGCTGGCATGGTCTCCGAACGGCGCTCTCCTCGCCTCGGCGGGCAAGGACAACAGGTTGCTGATCTGGTTCGCCAAAGACCAGAGCGTCATTGCGAGATACGACTATCCCAACGTTGTGGACATCGCTTGGCACCCGACCAAGAACCTCGCATCCTTCACCACCTCGGACGGAGAGGTCTTCATCTGCCCCGAATTTGTCCCAGAACAGTTTTCCACCGCGCTCGCCCTCCCCAAGCAGCCTGCCCCGTTCATCCACGATCCTCTTGCAGAAATCGCCGCCAATGGCCGAAGACCGGAGCCGAACGGAGCTAACCTTCCGTCACGTTCACGGAGGAACTCCTTGGACAGCCTCGACGACCTGTTGGATGACGACTTTGGAGACGAGGACGACGGGTTTGTGGTTGACGATGACGGCGCCGGATATACGCTCAATGCCGCGCGGAAACGTGCCGCCGAGGACGATGACGGCTTTGGACAGCGTCCTAGCAAACGTGGGAACTTTGTCCAGCCGCAACTCCACCCGTCCTTCCAGCCTGGCTCAACTCCCTGGCGTGGTAACCGCAAGTACTTGTGCTTGAATTTGATCGGCTTCGTATGGACGGTCGACCAAGACTCTCACAACACGGTCACGGTGGAATTCTATGATCACGAGTTCCACAGAGACTTCCACTTCACCGACACCTTCCTCTACGACAAGGCGTGCCTGAACGAGAAGGGCGCCCTCTTCTCGTGCCCCCCCAAGGACGACGCACCGGCCGTCGTCTTCTACCGCCCGCACGAGACCTGGACGCAGCGGAGCGACTGGCGTATCCAGCTACCCAAAGGCGAAGCCGTCTTGGCCATGTCGCTCAGCGACACGTTCATCACCGTCACAACGACCGGGAACTACGTGAGGATATACACGCTGTTCGGCATTCCCTATCGCGTGTACAGGCCCAAGAGCACGCCCATCGTCACCTGTGCCAGTTGGAGGGACTACGTCCTGACCATGGGCAACGGCCCCGTCGGCGCCGACGGCATGTGCCGGCTGCTCTACACGATCGAGAACATCAAGTGGGACGAGATCTGCCAGAACGAAGACACCGTAGCCCTCCCAGAAGGCGCCACAGTCAAGAGCGTGTTCTTCTCAGACAATGGGGTGAGGCCGACCCTCACTCCCCCTCCCCCTTCCCAAACCATCGCTAACCCCTTTTCCAGGACCCCTGCATCTACGACTCAACCGGCACCCTGCTCACCCTCCTCCACTGGCGCGAACCCTCACGCGCTTCCTGGATCCCGCTCCTCGACACCAAGCTCCTCCCGCGTCTCGCTTCGGGCCGCAAACACGAGAGCTACTTCCCCATCGCGGCGGCCGACAACAAGTTCCACTGCATCATTCTCAAAGGCACCGACCAGTACCCCTACTTCCCGCGGCCCCTCCTCTCCGAATTCGACTTTTCCGTCCCGCTCACCTCCACCCCCCCGCCCTCCTCCCAACAAAAGCAAAAGAAAAACAACAGAGCCAACGACGACCCCGACCACGAAATGGACTCCTCCTCGGAAAACGAAAACGAATCCCCGCAAGACGAATCCCTCGCCCTCACCCAAACCTACCTCCTCACCTCCCTCCGGCACACCCAGCTCTCGGACCTCGTGGCCTCCACCGCGGGCGTGAGCGCCTCGCAGCGCGCGCTGCTGGCGCGCCTGGCCCTCGACGTCGACAAGACGCTGCTGCAGATGCTGGCCGTCGAGTGCCGCGAGGGCGGCGAGGAGCGCGGCATGCGCGCGCTCGAGGTCGTGCGGCTGATGAGGGATACTAGCGGGCGGATGGTGGAGGCGGCGGGCAAGATTGCCGAGAGGTATGGGCGGGGGGTGCTGGGGGGGAAGATTCGGGAGTTGGCTTTGGAGGGGGGGGATGGTGAGGGAGATGAGTTTGAGGACTAGTTGGGGCTTGCTGGGGTGCTTGGTGGTGGTGATGGTAGACACTGGTTGTTGTTGTTGTTGTTTTGGCAACGTGTTTGGTTTGGCTTGATGTGTTCGGCACGTTTTTCTTCTGTTTTGGCACGGAGCTCATGACGGTAACACATACAAGACGTCCCGCGTTTCGTTTGGGTCGGGCCGGGCAGGTAATGGCATTGAATGATGTGCATGGCCGTCCCACTTCTGCGTGATGGCCACGCCATGGCTGGGAATAGCATGAATGCGTTATGCTTTTGTTTTCACTCGGCTTCCCGGTTTGCTTTCCTGCCATGGGCACATGGATACTATAACACAGTTGACGGGTTCCGGGGCGGCAGTGAGGTCGGGAGGGAAAGGGCATGGTAGATCGTCGAAACGGAAGCACGGGCCTGGTTGGTGTTTTGTAACTCCCGAGCTGTTATGCTGTTTCTGTTGCAGATCGTGGACGGACGGGATACCGCACGGCGTCTACTCTGTGTACTTTCTGCCAACCACTGTGTATGGCACAAATTGAGTATGAGAGCGACGATCCGCAGCTCAGGCGAAGGACAAATACCATGAGAGTCGAAATGGGTCCCGAAACAAGGACCGGCATCCAGATGAGTTGGTAGTTGGCTAAAGCGTTGGCCTCAGATGGACAGGGGCTTTCATGACTGCTGGCTCGGGTGTGCAATTGTTGAGTGATCCCAGAGAATCAGTGCCTGCTTGCAGTTCACGAGACAACTCGCGAACCAGTGGCCATCCCCCCCGTAACTCGCAATCTCAAGTGGCACAAGTAGACAAATTCGACTCTTGACGTCTGGAAGAGGCAATGTCTCCGGATAGGCCGTGCGCTCGTCCAATGTGGAAGGTATTCTCCATTCAGAGGACGAGAGCAACACGGGCCGGGCGAGCGATGGGTGTGACACAATACTCGAGCGGTGGAAGAGAGTCTGATACATTTCCTGGCATATCATCCCAACCAAACCTGCGGTTACTAGATATCGGTAGTTTTACCATGACCGAGACGACGCGGAGGACGCGGGGCGATGAGCCGGGACGGGATGAATCTCGGGGGCAAGGGATGGGCTGAACTGCATGTGACGAATTCGGACCCAGTTCAGACACCGGAAACCCTGGCTGAGGCAACCATAAATAGGAACATCTGGATCGAGCATCAGTAGGTCCATCGAGGCAGAGATCTGGTGAATCTGACGCAGCCGAAGCCAAGAACGCCAGAGAAGCGCGGATGTGTAACGAGGTCCGGTGACCGGCCGAGTGCTGGCACTCTGCTGGACGGGATGAGGCTGCCACATGGCAGGTGATCATGCGTTTGGGAGGCCGGCCGGATGTCCAGGATGATCCAAGGGTGAAACATGGGTCTCTGCATTTTGAAAATGGGATACACAGTAGTGTACTGTGAGCAGAGTAGCCGGCGAGGCTGCGTCAGAGAGCCGGTTCCTCGGTTCCTCTGCTGCCTTGGTATCAGATGCCCGGGCGCACCCTGGAGACCTGGACGTCGGTACCAAGCCGGCGTGGAAGGATGAAGCGGGAGAGCGGCGTCGAGATCCAGGCCCCCCGAGTCTCACAAGACGCAGACTCGGCAGCCGACCAGTCAATGCCCGCAGCAGTGGGACGCAGGCTGTGGGATGCAGCCGAGGGATGCAGCTCAACGGGAAGCGAAGCTCTCGCCTTCTGGGAACGGACGAATGACGACATTGGCCAACGGCCCGGAGCGGAGAGTGGACGGTGGGATGGTGCATGGAGGCGGCAACGACAAAAAGGGGGTTGCGAGTTGAAACCCTCGAGCCTCAGCTGTCGAGGCAGCGAAGCCAACGGGTACGAGCGAATTGCCCAATGAGGTGTGTAGACCGCCCTGTTCCTGATCCAGAGATGCGGCCGCCGCTGCAGGGCTGTGCCGCGCAAGAAATACATCGACTGTCGTACACAGTGCAGCAGGCTCCAACGCGCCAACGCTCCAACGCTCCAACGCTCCAACGCTGTGCTGCTGCCTCGGTCGGGCAGAGCAGTGGCCGAAGCGTGGACTGGACGTGGCATGCCTCGCGGGCACAGTACATAGGTAGTAATTAAGGTGCTAGCCTACCTTGCTGTGTGGTGGTTTAATTTCAGGAGCTTGGTGTTGTTTTGCCACTGCGTCCGGGCAGCAGGTGGGTGAAGGATGGCACAGACGAGGATGCGGCTGGATGGAATGGGAAACCCATGTTGGAAAAGTCAATCTTCGGTCGGCAGGCCACAACGAGATAGATCTCCAGGCCTGCGTGAGCCGTACAGTACACGTGTATTATCTGACTGCCCTGCAAGTTCCAGGAGATTGGTGATGAATTTGACAGCGGGAGAGCACGCGCCCTGCAATGGAACCTCCTTGGGACAAATGGCAATCTTCGCCTTGTCGTCATTTTGCGGCGGCTGATCGACACGGTGCACGGCGGCGTTGCAAAGTTGCAAATTGCGCGCAGCTGAGATGAGATGCAGCTCTCGGGTGCATCTTGACAGCAGCGAGCGCTCTGCCAAGCCAGGAAGGCCCTGGAAAGTCGGGTGTCACGAAACCGAGGAGAACAGCACAAACAATCTTTGGGCATCCCAGCTGCTGGATTTGGAACCGGCGGCAGTTTGCTAATATCCGTCCTTCCGCCCGCAACAGCGCGTCTCCGCGCCCGACGGGCCCACGGGGAGGTGCGGGAGATGGATACTGATGATACGGGCTGGCTGGATCGAAGACGGTGGGTTTCGACGCGGAGAAAACCCCGGGTTCCAAACGAGGTTCTAGAGCTTCCACTCTGGCTTCGGCCTGCCGTTTCATGTCATCACACTCTGTGCGTGGCAAGGTCCGACGAAACCACGGCCTCCGGGCGACGATCCCACCCAATAACCAAGCTGCACCACTGCCGACACCCCCAGACAGAACCCCCTGGAGCAAGCCGGCCTGCGAGCCTGCCTCGATCCAGATCGCCCCTCCTCCGGTTTCCAATCCAGAAGCCAATTGCCCGTGCGGGCGGCCAAGACGCCGCCGTCCACGTTCCCGCGACAAGGCCGCGAGCATTGTCATTGTCCCAAGACGGGAGGCTGCCGCTGCGCGCTGCGCTCGGTCCCAGCCCGGCCTGGCGAAGGCCCTCGTCGCCGCATTGCCTTGCCTACCTGGGGCTGGCTCGGGGTCTGGCTCTCGACTGTCGCCGGCCTCGATTGGCTGTTCTCTGGGGTTTCTTGAAGTGGCGCCGCGGAAGGGGAAGGACAAGGACAGTCCCGATTTGGCATGTCCCTCGTCCAGGGCCTCCAGGCTGGGCCACGGCCTCCTTTGATCTGCCTCCGCGACTTGCCTTCTGCGTCGGCTCGTCCCCTCCCTCTCCCACAAGTGCCCCGATCCGCTGCAACCCTCGACCGTCTTGGCCCCGTCCCAGCCCCTTCTTTCGGGGATTTTGGCACCCTCGCACCATGCGGTGTGGTTCCGGTGTGTGTGGTGAACACGGTGGCAAAAAAGGGACTTGGACCAGCTGAGGGCTGAGGGTGCCGAGGAGCGAGGGTGCCATCAGTGCGACTGGGCTTCTGGAAGGCTTGTCGGATCTTGGGACGCACAGTGCGGGTGCCGCTGCACTGAATCCACTCGCCCCAGACTCCACGCCAAGGCGCCGTGTTGCCCGTGCACGAAGGTCGAAGTCTTCCCCCCGGTTGAGTGCCGGGGAGGGTCTGCACGGACGGTTTACAGCGGCCGCCAGGAAGGGTGGCGACCTTTGGTACCGGTGCAGGGAGCATAACTTCCCGGTTTTGGACGCAAACCCAGGAACCCCTCATCGGAAGCTCTTTGCACCAACACTCGCACACCAGCTTGGCTCTGCTTGTGCTTGTATTGTTCTGAACCTATGTTATATCCATGGATAGTATATATAGAATAGTGTACTGCTTCCTGGACACTGCGCTGTGTCTGGATTTGGCAGCTAGTCTGGTGTTCTGCAGTCTTGTGTGAATTAATACTGCATTATTGTGGTACGAATACCGTTCGTTCCCTGGACGTTCGTTACCCATCCATCCTTGTGCATCCACGACAAAACTCTGGACGGCACACCTTGCAGCAGGCCCGCTGCCAGGACTGCGACCCCTGGTCTGGCACCCCCGGATCGTCCCTAGTGCATCTCTACCAATCAACCGACCTCAAAACAGCTCCATCGGTCCCCATTGCTCAAGCCCCGAGTCCTTGCGCCACCGGCCGCGCAGAGAGAATCAAAATCCCCGAGAACACCCATCGTCCTCGCTCCACACCGGGCCAGCAATTCGAGCATTCTTCTGCCCCTTTCCGCCGCCCGACACCCGTCCCGGATCGACCAGATTGATCTTGATCTGGCCCTGCGACACACCATCCTGGCCCGCGGACCGCAGACCGCAGACCGCCGAGAAGCCCACACCCGGCTGCTGCCATCATCGTCCCCGCAAACGCCCTTGTCCCGAGACCCTGCCCGGCGCCGCACTCGACCGTTAACATTACTCCTCCCGACTCCAAGGCACTAGCTCGGTTGGTGGAGACGGCTCGCGCGCAACAAGATCCGGAAGCAACAGAGAAGAACCGCAATTACAGTCACAAGCACAATCACCATCACAATCGTCGAGGGGCGACTTGGCACACAGCTCGCCGCCTCGCAGATCAAGACCGAGAAGACCCATCCGTGACCGCGGAGCGATGAGGTACGCCCGGCCGACAGCTCCTTGAGGGCGGTTGCTGCTTTCTGCTTCCATCTGCGACCTGCTGCTGCTGTGCACTGCTGCGAGGCGCATGCGCCGCTCCAAGCAGGTCCCTGCGGGTCCACTCCTCCTGCAGTCTTTGCCTTTTCTCGAGAAGACCTATACTGTCTCAAGCCCCAAGTCCCATGTTCGAATCGCTGACCGTGTCCGCATCCTCGTCCTACAGTGCAGATGGCCACAGCGACTGAAAGCGCGCCGAGGAACTATCCAGTCGAAGGGTTCCATTCTTCAATGGGCGTGAGGACCATCCCCATTATCGCGCCCACCATCCAAATGTCTACTCCGTCTCCGGGTGATCCCATGGACATCACCACCCCAACGGGTTCGTCCGCCCCAGCCTCGGCCACCAAGAGCCCGGACCGCGACCAGCCCAACGGAGGGCCCGTCGACCGCCTGCAGCCGCCGACCCCGCAACACGAACAACAGTCTCCCGATAACAGCATGCCGGCACCGTCGGCGGCACTGCCCGCGGCCCACCAGCCCAAGGTCCAGACGGCCTTCATCCACAAGCTATGGAGGTGCGCTGCCCCTTCCCCCTCGAGCTGCCCCGATCCACCCCGACCATGGTTGCTAAGCCCGTGACAGCATGCTGGAAGACCCCAAGATACAACACCTCATCTCGTGGACGGCGAACTCGGACAGCTTCGTCATCCAGCCGTCGCATGAATTCTCAAAAGTGCTAGCGTAGGTCCCCTCGGATCGGTGTGGTCTTTGGGCAGCCATCGCTGACCCAGGCATAGGCAATACTTCAAGCACACAAACATCTCGTCGTTTGTGCGGCAGCTCAACATGTACGGGTTTCACAAAGGTAAGGAAGCCGAGGAAGAGGAGGACCGAGATTGCGCAGGCGAGCGGTGTTGCGGACTTGGCTAACCACCGCCACCACGCAGTAAGCGACGTCTTCGCCCATGGAACGCCCGACTCGACAATGTGGGAGTTCAAGCACGGCAACGGGAACTTCAAGCGCGGAGACATGATTGGGCTCCGTGAGATCAGGCGCCGCGCTTCTCGCCATGCGCTGGTGCACCGAGAGTACAACAGCCAGAAGCCCCCGCCGTCGCAGCCCGGGACGCCCGCAGAGCCCATGGTGCCGATGCAGGACGGGGGCAACCCGAGGCTCGGCAACATCGAGCACACACTCTACGACCTGAGCGCGCGGCTGCAGCGCCATGAGGAGAACGCCCAGTTCATGCAGGTTAAACACCAGGCCATCATGGACACAGTGGCCCGCCTGCTGCAATTTAATCACGACCTGTCACGCGCCGTGCTGGCCCTCGCTCCGAGCCCCGACAACCCGATACACCGGGATGGTAAGTCCTGAGCCCTTCCCCAGGTTTGGCGGTTCCCGGGTATAGCCTAATGATTTCTCCGATTTTTCTAGTCTCGGTAATGCAGTCGGAAGTTCAACGGCAGATGGACGTGTTCCGCACTCTCGAGGAGCCCCACGAGCCCGTCTTTGCCAGCACCCGCCCGTACTTTGCAAACGTGGAGAACGCTCCCGTGTCGCCGCGGCAATATGCCCAGGACGATCCCCGCAGACCCAATCTCGCGGTTCCCCAACCGCGGCCGCCCAACCACTACCGCCCGTCTGTACCCTCCAACCTGTCCATCAGCACCCGCCGCCCATATGGATCAATAGGCGGCAATAGCACCCACTCCTCGCCATCATCAATCCGCGTTCAGCCGCCGCCGCCGCCGCCGCCGCCCGGACCACATCCCTTGGCCAACGTCGAGCTCCCTCCGGGCAGCTTGGCTCGACGCCATACCTCGGCCGACATTCGCGCCCACGGCTGGCAGCCGAACCCCCCTCCGTTCGCCTCCGGGCCCGGCTCGTCGCAGTGGCCGCCGTCGCCGAGCCGCGGCGCACCCGGCGACGACCAGCGGATCCGGGATTCCTTCTCGCACTACTCGCTACAGGGCTCCTCGCTACCTCACTCGCGCCCGGCGACGCCCCCGCTGCCGCACCTATCCAACGGCGGCCCGCCGCCTCCGGTGGACGCCTTTGGGAGCTGGTCGTGGAACTCGGCAAACCGCGGCGACACCAGGAACCTCATGGTCAAGGACCACTCGGCGCCGCCCACGCGCCGGGGCAGCATGGCACACATTCTGAACCCGACCGACACGGCCGAGAGGGCCGACGAGGACGCCGGGTTGGATCCGAGGGGGGACGATGACCGGAAGCGCAAGAGGCTGCAGTAGTGATGCGGCCGGCTCGCCTCCTTCTCATCCATCACCATCTCCTGTCTCACATCATCTTCCGATCAACACTCCGCCATGTTCAAACCGCTCCAACTCAATTGGAACGGACTTTCGCCGAGTTGCCTCTTGTTGTTTTATTGTATTGTAATTCTAACGGCCGGAAACACATCACACAATTGTTCTTGATGACAAGATCTACCACCCACTGCACACCACCACATATAATCCTGCTTGCTACTATCCGCCTAATCGGCCGTTGCTTTTCTCCTCGTTTTTTCTCAAGGCTCTTCTTCTCTGTCACACCTTCTCGCGCCTTGGTTTTGCCGCGGATTCGTTGTTGCGTTTGGAAAAGGTACGAAGTTATATGGAACCCAAATCAGTTTTGGGGGGGGTCGGGGTGTAATTGAAGGGGTTTGCATAGGTTGCGTTTTGCTATATCGGGCAGTTTCCTCAGTTTGTCTTCGCCTTCGCTCACACTTCTTTTTCCCCCCAGGTTGATATAGGACGGTTTGTGTGGGAGGCGGCGAGGGAGCTGGTCTGGTCGTGTGTCGCGTGTACAATTCATTCACTTGGGAGGTGGAGGTGAGGTGGGTGGTGCGGTGGTTATCTTGCATGGTTGGAGGGGCGGGCGGCGGGAAAAGTGTCTCGTTTCTCTCTGTTTTTGTTTGTTTTTCCCTGGACCATTGTCATCTTGTTCAAGGCTTTTTGACTGGCCGGTTTCGATGTCTGCGTAATTGTATTGTACTTGTAGTTTGAGGCCGAGGTAGCAATACCATCTTGGCTATTGCATTGCATGTGTGTTGTCGCCTTGGGGGACTGTACGCTGTGTGGTGAAAGTGGCAGTACCGTTTGTGTTCAGGGGTTAAGCGCAAAGGCATGGGGCATGTGATATGTCAACACAGGAAAAGCAGATGTATTGAGCCACTGCGCGGTTGTAACTGGAATCAAAAATTGTCGCCCCTCATTATAAACGCACATCAATCCTCATCATCTCCAGCCATCCCTTCGACCTCTACCTTCCCATCAGGCCCCTTTCGCTTCTTCTTCTTGCTCTTCCTCTTCTTCTTTTTCTCAGAGCCCGCCTGCTGTTCCACTGATACCTCTCCCTGAGCTCCTTCTCCCTCTCCCTGAGCTCCCTCTTTCTCTACCTTGAACTCCTCCTTCTCTTCCTTAGCCTCCTCTTTTTCTTCCTTGGCCTGTTCTTCAACCTTCATCCTCTTCCTCCTCAACCCCCCATCATCCTCAGGCACCACACCGCCCCCTCCACCACCCTCCCGCTTAACCGCCCTCACCCTGCCCCTCACAAGCGCCCCCCTGCCCACCTCCTCTTCACTCTCACTCTCTCCACCACCACCACCACTACCCTTCTTCTTCCCGCCACCACCGCCGTTCCGCTCCCGCTCGGCAAGCTGCCGCGCCGCGTTTCGCCCCAGCACCTTGCGCCGCAGCAGCAGGGTGTCGCGATCTGCTGCTGTCGATGATGCGGACGAAGGCGAGGGCGAGGGCGAGTAGCCTACCCCTGCGTTTGGGGGGTGGGCGTAGGCCGGGTTGAGGTCGGAGTCGTCTTGAGGTTGGCGGTGGTGGTGATGGTGTTTTTGGGGCTGGGAGGTGGTTTGAGAGGGGATGGTGGTTGTGGTGGTGAGGGATGAGAAGCCTTTTGAAGTTGTTGTTGTGGCTGTTGTTGAGGGAAGGGTGGTGGGTGCCGGCGAGGGTTGGGTGCGGTGCTTGGCTACGGTGGAGAGGAGGCGCTGGTGCTTGGCCATGCCCAGAGCGATGCGGTTGAAGATTTGGGCCGCGTCAGGGGCAACGGGTAGTTTGGCCTTGGGGTTGTCTTGAGCGGGCATGTTGAGTGTCTGCCTTTGATGAACACCAAGGGTCAGGCGCAGGTGAATGTGTGGCTGCTTTTTCCTTCTGCTCCCCTCTGTTGTTTTTTCTTTCGGTTTTGGCGCTGGGGCAATGGTATTTGTGAGATTTGTGAGGGCTGTGAGCGGCAATGCTTTAGAAGACACTATAAAAAGGTTGCTTTGCACCAAGCTTGCGATGGTTGGCGAACAAAGTGAAGAGAAGTGTGAAGCAGATGGACTCTCGCGGGTTGCTCCAGAAATTTTGGTTGGGCTTGTTCATTCATCTTGGACGGATTGATGTCGTTATCGGATAATGATATGCAACTATCCCGTATTTACTCACACAACCACTACCCCTTTCCACCTTTCATCCGACGTGGGTTCTCGACGCCTGTTGGCCGAGAGAAGGTTAAACTTTGCATGAAACATGACACTCAAGAAACAACCAAAACAGCCAACCCGCTCGTGATCCCGAAGCGTGGCCCCTTCCTTCCACGAACCCCAAGGAGACAGACTACCGGCACCCAAGCATGTCGCCAGCGGCCTTCCTCAAGCCATGTCACCATCCTCAGCTTCGAAAAAAGCCACAGGCACACCATGTCCCGGAGCTCCCACAATCTCGGCTTTGTGAAACTGCGCATGCCAGTCCCCGCGATACTCCAACCGCTCATATTGTTGCAGCAACCGGACAACTGTCAGATTAACAGTCAGCGAATTAGCCTCAACCTCAACCTCCGGTCTGAAAAGAGGGTAAGGGGAACATACGCGTAAACGCCATCTCGGTCATGGCAAAGTTCTGCCCAACACAGATCCTCGGCCCCCCATTAAACGGCACATAGTTCCACGCCTTGGGCGTCCACTTCTCCCACCGCTCGGGGCAAAACACCCCCGGATCCGCCACGCCACCCACCAGCTCCGGCGGGTACAGATCCCTACGCCGCTGCATCGCCAGCGTGCTATACACCACCACGTCCCCCTCCAGCACCACAACATCCGGCTGGCCCGGGCCCCCGGGCAGCGTGGTGTCGCACAGCGCCGCGCGCAGGTTGTACGGCACGGCCGGGTACAGGCGCAGCGTCTCGTTGAGGGTGTGGGTGAGGTAGGGCAGGCGCTTGAGGTCGGCGTACGAGGGCGCGCGGCGGGGCCCCACCGAGGCGAGGACGTCGCGGCGCAGGCGCGCCCAGACGGCCGGCGCGGCCGCGAGCTCGTAGAGCGTCCAAGAGAGGGTTGCTGCGGTGGTGTCGCGGCCCGCGATGAGGATTGCCATGAGTTGGTCGCGGACTGGCACGATACGGGTGTGTCAGTTCATCTGCTGTTTTGGTGTTTGGGATGTCTCGAGGAAAGAAGAAAATCGATTTGACATACTTATCTTGGGGTCGCGGGTGCTGCGAGCGAGGGTGTGGAGGAAGGTGGAGGAGTGGTCCGGTTTGGAGTCGACGTCGAGTTCCGAAGGCGGGAGCGCGAGTGTACGGGTTATAAAGGGCTCTATGAAGCGCTCGAGGGTCCTGATGCCGCGTTTGTAGCGGCCGGTTGGGATGAAGTGGCGGAAGGGGCTGCGGGGTGGTTAGTCTAGCGGAAGAAAGTGTTGGTTTGGGGGATGGAGACGGACGCGAGGGTAGTGAGGAGCATCTGGATCCGTTGGACGTCTTGGAAGGCCGCAGCGAACTCGTGTTTCGGGCTGGCGAGGTCAGTCGGAGCTACCGTGATGGACAGAGAGTCACCCACTTATTGAGGCTGTTGACACTCCCGCCCAGCAGAAAGTCCGTCGTCACGTCCAGCGTCATGCGGTAAAACAAGTCCATCACGTCCACCGTCTGGCCCGGCGCAGGGAGCTTGCTGATCAGAGTCGTGGTCCATCTGTCAAAGATCTCGAGGTCTTGCACCCTATCTTTGATGAACATGGGCCGGATCAGGGCTCTGCTGTCGGACCACTGCTGGCCGTCGGTGGTGAAGATGGAATCCCCCAGGAAGGGGCTCCAAACCTCATGGAACCGCTCGCCCTTGCCATACTCGCGGAACTTGGTCGTCAGGACCGTCTTGATGTGCTCGGGTTCCCGGGTCATCAAGAAGCGGATTCGGCCCAGGAAAGAGATCTCAACACAGTTGGGGCATTCGGGAGTGGCATGATCGAAGATGTGGTCGTAGAAGTAGTCAAGCTTGTTCTTCGTCTGGTAATACCCAGCCTTGATAAAGAAGGGAAGGCCTAAGACGAGTCAGCATATATGCCCTCTGCACGGATGACGAGAATCCTTACCGGTTATCGGGTTGGTTCCCAACACAACAGCCCGGACACCCCCAAGCTTCCAGATCTTGTAGTCCCCAATGAGTCTCCGAGACAGAAAATATATGACAAGGGTGCCCAGTAAGAGAGCCGACGTATACATCGAACTCAACGGCAATATGAGTTCGAGCATTTTGAAGAATCGTTACGACGCGTCCAAGAACAACCTAGAGATGGGGTAACCAGGGAGCAATAAAGTGGGGTGAGAGTCGACTGCTATTGCCCAGGGCCTCGCCAGAGGCAGTTGAAGTCTTTCGAAGTGATTGGAGGTCATCAAATAGGAGCCGGGAGCAGCCACCATCAACAAGAAGGCACATGTCAGATTCAAGGGGCCGCGGTTGTGGAGTACCCCGGACGCTTCTCCGCATCCTGCGGGATCACGGAGGTGGAAGACGACGATCATCGGGTTGATTCCGGGGCTCGAATCAGAAAGCCGGGTTTCGGAGTGGGGTTACATCAGCAACCCCGAGCTGCCCAGTTGCGACAACGAAGGCGTCAGCGCCATGAATAAACGGTCCTTGTCCGAGACTGGCTGTTTCGCGACGCAACTCATTCTTCTTATGTCTCGCGATCCGCGTTCTCTAGAATGTTCCTAAGAGGCTCCATCTCAACTTACTTTTTCTCATGGCAACAGTCATGCTTCGTTGATGGATACATCTGTGTATCACACCCCCCCCCCTGGCCACCGCGGACGAGAAAGCTGTGCCCAGAACCACTCTGGTCCGAAGCTCAAGCTCATGAGCCACCCGGAGTCTTCTTGCTGCGGCCTCGATATCACCGAGTAGCATGTCTTGCGTCTTATACCCAATTGGAGACGAAGCCACCGACACCCGTCTTGGCCCTCCCCGACTGATTGAGACATTCGGGTTTGTTTCTGAGATCGTTGAGAAGCTGGTATATAGTGGTTTCAAGTGTACATGCAGCTGACCTGCTAAGGCTGAGCAGTGAGAGTTACAAGCCCGGCGTTGTCGTAATGTGGCTTGCTTCATGGAGGCTAGACAGGCAAGTGGCATATAGCTTGTTTGATTTCACGGGGTACCTGGAGTGACCTGAATTGGGGGATACCATCTCCCATCGAAGAGAGATACCTCGTTTGCCTCAGCTGTTTCGCGTCTGTTGGCCACATTGGAAAACGGGGGGTGTGCTGGGGGTTAAGGGGGTGGGGGGGTCGAAGGCCGGGCACCCCCAACACAGCGGGATGCTCCCGGTGCTGTGGCACCCATTAGATGTGTGCTACGGTTGTGTCGCTGCGATTAAGCAGTTTCGGGCCGTTGGCTTTGGGACACTTGTAGGAACAGAAAAGGAGAAAGAGTTGGCCTTTTCCTCGTCTTCTGCTGGTGTAACCCTAACCCCGTGGATCTGAGATTCGGGAACGGGGCCGGGTATTGACGGCCCAGCAAACGCAGATACCAGCTTGCAAGGAGATTTTGTTCTCCCGCAACTGTGTGCCTTGGTGCGTCCCAAATTCCAATTCTGGTGGTTTGTCGGACTGATACGGGACCCCTGGATGTATCGTTGATGCATGATGAAAGTGCCAGCTCTGATCTCGAGGCCGTGTCTGGAGGTTGTTCTGGGTTGTTGGCCGGAGCCGACGCTGAGCCCGGAGTGGTCACCTTGGATGTCGCTGTTACAATGCAACAACTCGGCGTCAAGTTACAGGTTGCAATCCCCAAGGTCGCGGCCGAACGAGGAACCGCGTCGTTGGGGTCAGCAGAGGACAAACAGATTCTCGCAAGGATCATACTCACATTTTGACCTTGCCATCAAATCATGATCCATGCAATGTTAGAAACAAGCGGCAGTTTCAATGTCAAACCTGACAATTGGCACGCCCGAACCGCCCCGACCGCAAGTGCCGGTTGTATCGGGAAGTTCAGCGGGCGGGTGACAAAATCCTCGGGCGTGACCAGTCCATTGGCTCGGATCATCCCGCGACCCGCTGAGCCTTCCACTGCAGTCAGCTCCAACCGCGACAAGAAGCGCACCGACCCTTGATTGAGCGTCATTTCCAAAAGTGACCTAGGCCTCCCTCAACACCAAGACCCAACACCAACCACACAGTCTTTTTGGTGACATCAGCGCCATCCTCTCCTCTCCTTGCCGTGTTTCTTTCCAGATTCCCAGAACCCAGCCACAATGTTCAGACTCGGTCGCAGCCGTGCATTGGTGTCGGCCATTGCCGCGCCCAAGGTTCGACATTCCCGTTTCCCATGCTCTCGGCAAAAACAGGAAGCTTCATCGTCGACGCCGTGAGGCTAACATGTCTACGCCCCACCCAGCTTTCTCCCTCCGCCAGACTCCCCAGCATTGCGCAACAACAAAGGAGAGCCCTGAGCATCCACGAGTACCGTTCGGCCGAGCTCCTCCGCCAGGTGAGAGACTGAATTCCCTCGCACCCGGATCTGCCCGTCTCTTCCTCCTTATCGGGAAACGCAAACGAAGGAAACACTCGCTGACGAGGACCGACCGACAACAAACAGTATGGCATTGACCTCCCCAAGGGCGCCAACGCGACGACGGCCGCCGAGGCCGAGGAGGTTGCGAAGCAGATCGGTACCGACGACATGGTCATCAAGGCCCAGGTGCTCGCCGGCGGCCGCGGCAAGGGTAGCTTCGATAACGGCCTCAAGGGCGGTGTGCGCGTCATCTACTCGCCCACTGAGGCTAAGATGTTCGCTGAGCAGATGATCGGCCACAACCTCGTCACCAAGCAGACGGGCGCCGCCGGCCGCCTGTGCAGCTCCGTCTACATCTGCGAGCGCAAGTTCGCCCGCCGCGAGTTCTACCTGGCCGTGCTCATGGACCGCGCCTCGCAAGGCCCCGTCATCGTCTCGTCGTCGCAGGGCGGCATGGACATCGAGGGCGTCGCTAAGGAGAACCCCGACGCCATCACCACCACCTACATCGACATCAACGTCGGCGTGACCGACGAGATCGCCCGCGGCATCGCCGTCAAGCTCGGTTTCAGCGAGCAGTGCGTCGAGGACGCCAAGGACACCATCAAGAACCTGTACAAGATCTTCCTCGAGAAGGATGCCACCCAGATCGAGATCAACCCGCTTTCCGAGACGTCCGACCACAAGGTCATGTGCATGGACGCCAAGTTCGGCTTTGACGACAACGCCGAATTCCGCCAGAAGGAGGTCTTCACATGGCGCGACACCACCCAGGAGGACCCCGAGGAGGTGCGCGCCGCCGAGGCCGGGCTCAACTTCATCAAGCTGGACGGCGACATCGGGTGCCTGGTCAACGGCGCCGGGCTGGCCATGGCGACCATGGACATCATCAAGCTCAACGGCGGCCTGCCGGCCAACTTCCTCGACGTCGGCGGCGGAGCCACGCCCTCGGCCATTAAGGAGGCGTTTGAGCTGATCACCAGCGACCCCAAGGTCACGGCCATCTTCGTCAACATCTTTGGCGGCATCGTGCGCTGCGACGCCATCGCCCACGGCCTCATCAACACGGTCAAGACCCTCGACCTCAAGATCCCCATCATCGCCCGCCTCCAGGGCACCAACATGGAGCAGGCCCACCAGCTTATCAACGACTCGGGCATGAAGATCTTCTCCATCGACGACCTCCAGAGCGCCGCCGAGAAGGCCGTCCAGCTGTCCAAGGTTGTCAAGATGGGTGCGTGGAATCCTCGCTCTCCGGAAGGATGATGCTTTTGTATTTCTTGTTGAGAGTTACCAGTGCTGATGTTTGTGTGTTTTGATACAGCTCGTGACATTGACGTTGGCGTCGAGTTTACTCTGGGAATCTAAGGCATCATTAGATTGACGGCGGCAGGTAGAGGTGGCGGTTGGAAACTGGAAGTTTCCCCTTTTTTGTTTACAGCACTTGGCTGCTTGTGTACATCCAACCCCGATGCTGTGCA
>FTCU01000756.1_pt1 | contig 16963 bp, 15 predicted proteins | sample 1639521 | NCBI WGS metagenome assembly FTCU01 (sample SAMEA3914864, study PRJEB12502) | metagenome | biome: forest; material: soil | place: USA | collected 2012-03-12 | depth 0.3 m
ACGGCGAAGGTCAAGGGCCCCAAGCCCAAGAAGGAGAAATAGACGGTTGGCGTTTCTTTTGGCGTCGTCTGTTTTCCCGGGTATCTTGGCGGGTGGGACGATGGCTGTGGCTTTGTGCATTACCCTGGACTGCTTGTTGCATCCGGCCAACTTGACGCCGGAAACATTGCAACTGGACTTCATGATGGAGGCGTGACGGTCGGGGTTTCGATGATTCTGGCAAAACCATAGCATTCAATACAGGGCGTCGTCGGTCATCAAGTCGGACTCGAGCTCGGGAGTGATGGATCTGGCGGGCAGTGTGGAAGGCGGTTTCTCGAAGCCGTCCCCCTGTAGGGGCAGCAGATCGGTTCTCTACGCCCCTTTGACAATTTGCACAGCTCGAGGTCATTCATCGACAGCCGACCGCTGGACAGAAACCGACGACTTCCCCACCGACCGCTTGCCAATGCCTGGCCTCCAGCTTCCGCGACGTCGTACAATACCGCCCCCGGCTGAGCGATAGCCAGGTGATAAACGAGCCTGCCCGGATGGGGAACGCCAACTCCAGCATCACCTTGGGCACCGACATCTCGGTGAAACACATCTTCCCGCCTCCTCACTTGCATCCGGCCCTGGGGTTTTGCTGCTCGGCATCCAGCTCCGAGATTCCCATACCGACCCCGACCTTACCCGGACTTTGGGTTGCGCGATGATGTTGTGATTCAAACCAAGCTCTCGCCGTTCGTTCTCTCCCTTGGTGCTAGGCCCTTTGCATCAGGGAGGGTCAGTGAACAAACGACGACTTCTTCGGCATGGTCCTTCCAAGTGCTATCCAGTACTTCGGGCTCCGCAACTGATGCGAGCGGGAATGCAAAACTCACCCCTAACTTGGAAGATGTTCGCGAAAGCCTTCTACTTTGTCATGTGTGAAGAACCCAACGCTTGGCCGCTTCACATGGTCGCGGGCTGCGTCGGCTGCGAAAGAGCCAGCACACGAGACGCAGGTGAGCGCGATTTCCGGACCTATTCCTGCCTACCTACAGAGACCGAGATGGAAAGTCGATCCAAACGTACCTAAGCTGGGCTGTGTCCGCCCTTCGAGGATGCTCACCACGCTGGTAAATGATCTGGTAAAAAAGGTACAGCGCGCTTCTTGACGACGGTGGTCGGCATCAAGTCGAGTCTCCGAAACTCGTCTTCAGGAGAACCAGCAAGTGGCAATTCATCCTTGCCAGAGGGAAACCGAAAACATCTAGAGTCAATCTGGTCCATGGGCCCTTAGGTTAAGGAAGTCGAGGTCGTGTTCAGGAAGGCTCTGAGCAACCATGCCTACGTCCTTGGAAATTTGACGGGACTCACCCAATCAACATCCGTGAGCTGGATCCCCACGACATCCGCGGCCACATTCCGCTCAAATTGTGCAGTACTCACGTTCGTAGTCTCGTCCCCGGGGAATGGTTCAGACGACAGATTTAGGATTCAAGGACACCGTACCCGTCTCGCTTCTCCCCAATGCGGCACACCAATGCAACTCATTGCGGCACGCCCCGTATTCTTGATCCGCTGGACTGGAGACTCATGCCAATCATCCACCGCTCAGTCGAGTCTCGAGCCCTCAATCTCGATGGCTTCATGTTCTGCAGGCGCCCCAAGCCGGACCAATACGCAGATCCCGCAGCCATATCCCCAGACCAGCCCGCCTCATGATAATGCCGGTCCCAAACCCAATGGCGTCATCTGGGCCCTGACTGCGCTGTCCGGTCTTGTCCTTGGCTTGCGCGTCTACTGCTGGCTGAGCAGACGACACGGGCTGCACATCTGGGACTTTGATGTCATGACCAACATGCCGCCCTTGCTTGTCATCGTCAATGTCGCCGGCACTTTCTCCGTAACGGCAGTCAGTTGGTCCCAGACTAGCTTCGGCATCCCCCTGTTGCACCTGACCCTGTTGTCAACGGAAAGATACACAGCTAACGACCCCACGGCCGACGGTCTTGGTCTCTCGTACGTTCTGGCAGGATTCTGAGCCTTGGCAAGGGGGTATACCGTCTGTTACTGACAGCTCAATAGGCTCTGGAAAAATGCTGAAACCACCGTCACCTACCATCGCTGCCAGCATCCGTCCCATTGCTGTGGGTGCTGATCCGGGATGCCGCAGTTTCACGACGGTGATACAACACGAGCAGTGACTACTACAAAGGGGCCAAGCAATGAGCTTAGGGAAGCGCAACACGAGAGTTGTGACTCTCTCGAGTGGTCCGACGGGGAGCGGCGTCGAGATGGGGAAGCAAATCAATGAGACGACAGCGACAAGGGCATCCTTGACGACAACCACCGAGATGCTGTGAAGATGTGTCGGATTGCTCAGACCAACGATTTTGAGCTGAAGAACGACACGAGGAGGGATGTTGACAACGGGAGTCGGAGGTAAAAGGCGAGCCCTACTCACCTCTACCTACCTACATCCCAGATGATTCGGCCCCAGCAGTTTGTGTATGCCTCCGCCTCTGATAGGGCGTGTCAAAATAGCCCCTGAACCCTTTCTACTGATTGTTTCATCGCTGCTGGCCAGGAACATGGCGCGGGAGATCTTGCAATTGTTGAGGATCAGGGGCCACAAGCCTTGCGGGGCTTCCCTTGCCCCCCCTCTCTGTGTATATTAGACAGGCTCTCCCCTCTTCTCTCAGTCCTGTTCTGCACTCCTCAATCAACAGTGTCAACCTCCGCAACCTCGCTCCTGTGATTTCGTTCAACAGCAATATCGAATTTGCAGCATCCTGTCTTGTCTTGACGCCGTCCTCTACCCTGTTGGCGCGGTCTCCTGGTTCCAGCGTCGACACTCTGCCGTAAGTGTGTCGCCCTGACGGATGCACGCGCGGTGAAACTCCACTGTTCAATGGTGCTGGTTTATGCTCGGAATGTATCCGTCGGCCCCCAAAGTGGTCTTTGAGTACCTAGTGCAAGGGGTAGTTTATATTGCTGGCTGACTCTTTTGATAACTGTTGTCATCCCTGACCTAAAAGATTGCCCCAGTCGTTCGAGTTCTCTGTGAAGAGTCAAGTGACCAAGTATTCTCCGGGCTAGACCTCCCGAAGAAGACGGTATATCGAACGACATCGATGCGATTTCGGCCAGACATGACCAGTTAAATGTTTCAGACCCTTTTCTCAAAGTTGTAATTCAGTCGATATTCAACCGGGTATCTAAGGTAAATTGCAGCAAGTTCCGCAGTTAAATGCACATAAGCCCATACAACGCAAACCAAATGTGCCCACAACCGTCGCTGCACCCAAACGCGGCACGATCGCGAGAATGATCCCGCTAGAAGGCTGCATTGCTTTTCCTGGCCAAGCCCCTCGCTGCCAGGTTATACTCGGAGCGCCTCCGTATAATAAACGCGAGACCTAGCATGAGATCCGTGTGGCGACGAGCCGTTGCCTCATGCATCAGGGGACGGATCACGCGGCCGGCCAGGCGCTCAGCCGTCATCTCGTTTGCATCGGCGGCATCGGCTATATCGCCCCACAGGTTGAGAAGCAGTTTGAACAGGACGCGACCAGGGCCGCGGATGCCCATCAACGCCTCCTCCCAAAAGTCGAGGCCCTGGTCGAGACGCGCGCCACCGCGGACGGTGGCCTGACGGGACAGGGCGATCCAGCGCTTGCCCACCGAATTGGGGATGACGGGCATCGGCAGCTCCGAGAGGAAGAGAAGAATCAGGTCAGCAGCATCGTGGACAGTGAACAGCGACCAATCCAACTCCTTGCCGTAGCTTGTCCCCGCCGAGTTGAAAGTCTCCTTGAGCTTCCCTAAACGCAGCCGGTCCCCGTCAACGCCGAAGATATCAGGCACGTCCAGCCCGCAACTCCGGATGTGGTAAACGCACCGCAACACGCACAGGGGATATTCGTGGGTGCTGCGACCCGAGGACCCGCCGTTTCCGTGCTTGGTGTTCGCGATTCCCTTTGCAACCTGGATGCTTCGAGCCAAGGGCACTCCGAAAACGACATTCAAGCCCATTTCAAAATCGTCGTCAGCCGCGTGCAGAGATGGTCGCCTCAACCCAAGGCTCCGCAAGGTGGTGGAAAATTTTGAACCGCTGCGGCGAAGTAAACCGGCCTCGTGATCGCGATGGCGCGTCTCACCGCCCGAGGTCATCGGACGGGCCGGGGAGGGGACATCGGCTCGGGGGTTCTCCCACACGGAGTAGAGAACGTGGCCAAAGATGCTGCTTCTGCGGCTTTGTGCTCTGGTTTCGGGTCGGGACCCAACGTCATCTATCAGCTCGGGGAGTTCCGTTACGGGCGTATAGTATGATGTTTGGGCCGGGCTCCGAGGCGCAACTGGGGAAGTTGGACGATCCCGTGAGCTACATGCACCCGTGTGGCTCAACCGCGAGGCGGACCGTGGTGGGATGGCGGGTGCGCGGATGGGCATTTCGTTGAGTTCGCCAACAAAGTCGTTGATATCCTCTTCCCGGGACTCGAGCGAGATCCTGGCCGACGGCGGCGATATCGTTGTTCGTTTCCCAGACGAGAATCTGTCGCTGTCGTCGTAGCTGACGTCGATGGCGCTGTCAGGGCCGCCTGCCACCGAGGAGGAGCCACTGCGGTGGTGGGCGCGGAGTTGAGCCTGAAGGCAATCCCCTGCAGCAATAGCCTGTGACTGCAAAACATGGAGGTACTGTCCGAGTTTCGCCAGAGCCACACTCTGCTGGGGATGCTGTTCGAAATCACCAGCGGCTTCATGGATACGGGCTGTTACCGCCGCCAATTCGTCTCCCCCGTCCGCGTCCTTGAAAGACATAGGCCTTTGGTCTTCCGACGTGCCCGGCTCAGCCCCATCGCTCGCCTGGGGTTTGATGCTGGAAGCCGAGAATCAGCATCTGCTTTGCATGTACTCGTTACCAGCAGATGGGTTGGCAGCTGTACTTACACTCCGACTAGGTCCGCCGCCAGACCAAGAACCAGATTGTAATCTCCCAACGTCCTGGACAAGATGGCGATGTGGTCACGGCTAGCCGACCAACGCGACTTCTTCTCAACCCTTGAAACTTCTGGCCGATTCAGCAGGGAGATGCAACCTTCGAGCTCATTCGCGAGAGCCAGACAACTGTTGAGGACACCGACAGTGGGGTCCGCCAAGGCAGGGGCGAAGAAGGCCGCGTCGTATCGGAGCAGGTCCAGGACGCCGTTCAGGGAATGCAGTTCAACGGATATGGTGTCGAACTCTGTTCGGGATTCGCGCACTTCCCGCACGAACTTGCTGATGGCAAAGCCCGTCTTGGCGACGGCATCGCTGGTGGCAGAGCAACCCGCATTCACAGATCTGTTCATGTCAGCCGAGAGCCGGGGCAACCGGGGCAAGGTATCCGGGACTTGCATCCAATCCATATCAGATAACAGCAACTTTGGACTGATGCGAACAAGGAAGTGGCCTCGAGCGGGCGGAGTGATGACCGACACTGACCGGGGAACTCGGTCGCCTGTCGAGGTTGCGGAACTTCAGACCTCACCTTCTGTGATCTGTAGATTCAGGTCCTGGCGGAGTTGGCTGGAGAAAAGGGAAAGACGGGTTGTGGGTCACATGGCGAGACCCCTCGGGCCCCTTCAGCTGGTGGCCATTGATTTTCGCCCCCTGGGCCACACGCACGGTCTGGCCTCGGCCTGGATGTGTCCAATTGTTCAGAGCTGGAACCCCCTGGCCAGTCTAACTCGGGAAACGTACATGTAATAGTCTGAGCTGAGTGGGTCTGAGCAAGATCGGGCTTCGGGCGGGGCACCGGGCTGGATCCATGATGGACAACACCGGGAAGCTCATCTCGCCATCCATCACAGGCATCGAAGTTTAGGAATTTTGAACGTTGGCTTACAGGAAAGCGCACAGTCTGGTTGTCTGCACTCTGCACGCGCCCCCCTGTTCTCTCCCGCAGGCCCCCACCCCGACTTCCTGGGAATGCGGGGAGAACGGGGAGCCGAGGAACTGGCATGTGCCTCACTCACGGCGTGTGCTTCTTGCTTGGCGATAGAGGTAGTCGACGACTTGGGCGATTTCAGCGAGATTGTCAACTGCCTCGACACGCACAAAGCCCTAAGCGTGCGCCAGGACATCGAATTGTCGGCCTCGGAACCATTTCCGGATGGGACCTAGCGATTTCCTGGTCAGCGGGGCGGTGGTTCTGGCCTGGATCCCACGTCGTCCTGAAATAATGAAATGTCCATTTCCCCGCCATGTCAAAACGCGGACTGAGACCCTGAAAGTTTGTACTATTAATTACCAGGGGACCTTAGTACCTTACCCAGACTGGGCCACTCAACCAATGAATGCCTTATCAGCATTCGACGGGCTTGTATTATTGTCGGCCAGCATGGAGCGCCCAGCTTTGCATATGGCCCAGGGAAGTAGAAAGCCGAGAGTTCAGAAAAAGCCAGCTGGACGGTCTATAATCTACTACAGTACAACTCAACATACCTAGCTGCGCAACATGGTGGACCGATTGTCTGGACGCCATCGAGAACGCTTCTGTGTCACATGGCCGTAACTGGGTCATGTCGCCAACAAACACCAGGTTGGTGCCTCGGCACTGCGCCTGCTGCACGGCTCTCCCACCCAAGGTCGAGGTGGTGGTGCGCTCCCCGAATCCAACATGCTGATGGGCCGACTTCCACTGCCCATGCCATTTTCCCGTCAAGGCTCGGTATGGTCCAATCCTGTTCCCAAAACCCCCTCTTTTTTCGAAGAGCTATTGAAGGGCGGCCCACACCAAACCAGCCAAGACGAGTGCAGTCATGGTGTTCTTCTTATCAATTAGTGAAAGATTCTTGGCCATTCCCGAGGAAGCGTAGCTCACCTGCCCGTGGCATGCACTACCTTGCTCGCCGGATAAGTTACCGTCGAGGCCGAAGAAGATAACAGTAGTGGAAGACGTCCGGGTCAGTCGGCTTGGACTTTGGTGTCAGAAGTCTGCTGATGACTTCAACCTCGAATAAGGACTGCACATGATCAAATCGCGACGGAGAATAGCTGAGAGAAATCCAGAACCCAGTGCCATCCAGACAACGGTGCAATCCTTTGGCGAGAAGCATGATGGCATCGCCTTCGCCACATCCAATGGCGTCGGCGGTGCTTTTGTCGATGACGACCTGATACCTATCGGCCATTTTTAGCCGTGTCGCGTCTGCGATAACGTACTTTGTTCGCACGTCGCCGAATCTCTCCCGTTCCAATTGTCGACCTCGCTCCAAGGCAAGGGACTCGTAGTCCATATTCGTGACGCTGAGGAAACCATGCTGACGAAGGTGGTTATGTAGATCACTCGTCCCGGAGCCCAGATGTAAAATCTGAGCAGACTCGGCCAGTGGTTGAAGGTATGGGAGGAGGATGTCCATGAATGTTGTGGAAGAGACGAGCCATTCAAACGACGTCTCGGATGCGAATCGCTCACGCCAGTAATCTTGTTCTCAAAATCAGCCGGCATGGTAGCTCACGAACTTGTAAGAGTTCAGATAAGGCACTCACACAGTATAGCGAGAGTTCGTACAGAAGACCTCATGGATCCATCGAATTTGCACGTCGCCACTCCAATTACGGAAGACCGGATCAGAATGGAAACCCACAAAATTACCTAGTATCCACCGCGGCTAGCCTGTATATCCCAGTGTTATGGGAATGTGTGCTCCGACCGTGTCAAACGCGGAAACGCGATCGACAGGTATCGTTCCCCTCGGGTTCACCTCTATTCCACCACCCCCCAAAGAGCTGCCGTTCTTGTATACATTTTACCGACTCCAAGCGGTTCTTCCCAGAGAGCTCGGTTCAAGTTTGTTCATGAGTCACGCCTGTGTCCCAATACGTAATTGGGATCAGGCAACACACTCGATCACGGCAACGAAATCCCGTGGCGGCCGTCAGCGCCTGACCGATGCTACCAGCGCCCAAAGATGGCAGCGGATCCAAGTTTATGATCGTGGCCCCACGGAATGATGAAACAAATCATCCGCTAACCAGGTGTGGAGACTCGGTGGCCTGTTGGATAGCAGGTTGGCCTCTGTGGGGGTGCATCACCGCGAGTGGGCGAAACATGCGGATCCGGATCTGAGATGAGACTATGATCAAGGGTAGCTCGTTAGGAGTAGTACGGAAGTCCAACGGAGAAACAGGGGTGCATATATACGGTACATTAGGTACCATCACTTGCATGCTTGCCCGACTCGCGTTGCGTTCTGCAGGGCGCTAGCTGCGGGGCAGTCTGGTCAAGGTCACGTCGAACACGTAGCACGCGCTAGGCGGTGAAGGCGTCGAGGGGCACATCGAGGGGCACTCAGCTCTTGGCACTGCCCCTCCATCCTGCTGCGTGCCCAGGAACTGACTGGGCTTGGGCTCGGAGACCCCAACAGCATCTCTTGAGGAGGGGATGCTGCTGGCACCAGGCTTCGAAGACATATCGCAAATGTAAGATCAAGATGGGAAAAGTGATCGGAAACAGACTCGAGTTAGGCGGGGTTGCGGGAGTGGTCACGCGAGGGATGCTGCTGCGCGGTGCAACGGCAGGGGTCGGCAGGCTCAGCTGCGCGTCTCCCGTCCCGGCATGGATTCGCCAGGGCACGCTCCAGCACGGCAATGCCACCACAGCAAACAAAGTGGGCGGTCAACGATGCCCGATCCGCAACACGCCACAGCTCCTCGCTGCTGCCCGAGAATGGCTAACCGCCCCGGGTCTCTGTTGAGGGCCGTCTTCCGATTTCGGGTGGGCCTCACTCTGCTGGGCTTAAGAAGGAAGCCCTGCCTCGTCTCCCTCCTCATCCTCTCCATAGCTCATCTGTCTACCAACTACTGCTTCTTATTTCCGCCCCCCGAATTTACAAAACAACAAACATACCTGTCACCATTCAACAATGGCCGCTGCTGTCGCCGTGCCCTTGTCTACCATCCATGGCGAGCTTGGCGGGGTGCTTCCCCCGAGTGCTGTCGCGCAGCACTCGCCCCGCCACGGGCGCAGCAGGGCCATGAGCGTGAAGGGAAAGGGGGGGCAGCAACGCAGATACAGTGTGGTTGAGGAGCGGGATGTTACCCTGGCCAAGGCGTTGATGTTTGTCGTGAAGCGTGCAATCCAGAAGGAGGAGACGGAAGAAGGGGATGACGGAGAGTACCTCGTGGCAGACCCAGAAGGCTGGATCAGCGTTGCTGATGTGGTATGTCCTACTCCGATGGGCCGGTCCAAGGCCATAAAGTTTGGATGTTGACCGCCGGCTTCGCACCTAGCTTGCACACTCCCGCATCGCCGCCCTGACTGCGACCTTGGACGACGTACAGCGAATCGTTACAACAGCGACCAAGACACGGTTCGACCTCCGCGAGACATCCAAGACCGAGGGCAAATTCGAAGACCCGGCTTCCTGGCAGATCTCGCGCATCACAAACAAAGAAAGCGTCGCATCTCCCGTCCCAGTCGGCGACAGACTGACCGCCGAAACGCCGGATCTACCGGAATATGTCATCTACGAGACCTCGTACCAGGGATATCCCCTCCTTCTCGCTCTCGGCGCCATCACCAGAGCTCCCGGCGGCAGTCAATACCGAACATTCGTGCCGGTTACGGTGGACGAGGACGGGAACGAATCACGCCAGAATTCTGGGGCAGGGGAGGCTGCCGAAGTCAGCATCTGGATCCCGTTGCGTGCGGTGCTGCAAACGGAGCCGAAAATCACCTGGCAGCGCAGCGACGCCGGCATGATCATCACTTCCGACGAAGTCCCAAAGAGTCTCTGGAAGAAGGCAGTTGCTCGCCGGCCCGACATTGGCCTCTTGTTTGAGGATGGTGAGGTCCGCAAAGAGGTCCCCGTCAACCTGCGCGGTAAGGGAGCCAAGGGCAAAGCTCGCAAGGGCAAGGGCGCCTTGAAGCGTGAGGGCAGCGGGGATGACTCCGGAAGCGCGAGCGAGGAATAGAGGCCCATGCCCTTCTTGGATGGGTCTCGCCCGGCATCTTGTGTAACTTGGGACAAGATGGAGGTACTGCGGAAGGAAAGAGGAGCAGCGTTAGGTAGGTACTTAAAGGAACTAAGAGCGTCGCCACGACCGTTCTCTCTGGATTCGGAAATAACACTTGATAGAGGCAATGATTGTTTCTTGCTCCAGTGAACTCGGTCAATTTTGATATCATTGTATCTCGGACAAAGACATGTACATACTTATATTTGGGCTAACCGAGTCACAAGAGAGGTAACTATGCAAAGGTAACAGCCCATGGCCCTCGCAATCACATGTTGGCATCGGGTCAGAATCCAAGTTGTTCGCTGCCATACTGCGGCTCTCAGTCCTTTAACCACAGCAGAGGCTTGTGAACACGAAACAACCCACAAAAGCCCGACTTAAAATTGTGCTTTGCTTTTCACGCTGGCGACGGAGATGAAGGCGGGGGTTTTTCTTCTCAGACTGGGGACGTCGTCGCCCTTGGCCATGTTTTCAGAATCGACAGTTTAAGGGGTCTGGTTACAGCCCAAGGGAGAACCTTGCTGCCCAGTACGTGGAAAAGGAGGTTCACTCACCCTCCTTGTCGTCGCCCAGCGGCGAAACAACTTCAAGAGTATGAAAGTGCGGCGGGTTCCATATGGCGCTCGTTAGCTAGCTTGATCAAATGCACTGATTGCCCCCAATTCCGTGACAGATTCTGCACTGAAGCATTCAAGTTTGTAGTTGACTAGGTTGGATCAAATCGCCTCCTGTTCAGTGTGGATTTGCCTACGAACGGTCGAAGTGAGTGCCCAGCGGTACGAGGATGACGAAGAAGCGTTAAGCAAAGCGTTAAGAGGTCACCATGCTTAGGTATCTAGATGCCGAACAAGCGAATTTGAAGAAGCTGTTTAAGCTCTTTGGATACTATGATTCAGAATCCTGACTGTTCAGGGACCAGCTGGTGGTTATCTCTAGACATATAAGAATTCTTTGCGACACTGGCTCCTCGTGCTGTTGCAGAAGTAATGAAGTTGCGTTATAGGCGTAACGAAGAGACAGCAACGGGGTAGTTGCGTTAATTAGGTACGTACATGACTAGGTATGGAGCCTTCTGAGGAACACGATCAACACAAAGCTCTGAACGACGGTTGTATGCCCAATGTGCAGATAGCGTGACAGTGCAATATCCCAGGAACTTGCTCTTCTTTCACTTTTAGCTGGGATTCTCAGCTGCGTCTGACTATTTCGTTGGATTGTGCTCATCCGTGGCCAGCCAAGCAGCCAGCCAAGTGGCCACCAACATCTGGGCTCGCTTGGCGTAGCTGGCAATCACACTTGGCACACCCACGAGGGCATTCGCCAAGGGCCAAGAAAGCATGGCAGCTCCAAAGGGACCTCACTCGGCCTTCGTCCGGTGTTTGCCAAGTTCCCGCCTCCGAATGGAAGCATTGATTGCGCGGGGGCGCTCGCTTGGCTTTCTACGGCAGGGAACTCGCGTGAGTCGAGGACTCGAGGACTCAAGGAGGGCCTTCCTTGATGGGCAACTCTTGTCTGTCTCGGTGGTTAGTCCAGCCACTCATGAAAGTAGAGATATCAGAGACTTGCGGATTTAGGAGTCACTAGAACCACCGTAACTCTGGGCTGTCATAGCTCTTGAAAAGGTCAAACTACGGCCGTCAAGCCCGGGGTAGCCCTGGCAGCAACCCTGAGCCCTGGCGCATGATGGCCAAGATAAAACACACATTTTTGAAAACCCCCACAGTGCACGCAGAAGAGGCTGTGGTGACGCCATGAGAACCAAGAGAACCAAGCTTCGCCCAGAGAATCTGAGGTAGAATATCTTTGGCTTTTCTCCGTTCTCAGAAGTGCCAAGTTTGGAGGCTTGTCGCAGCGGGCACCACGGGGAAGGAAGAAGTTGTGGAAACAGAGCCAGCCAAGAGCCCCAAGACTTCAAGTAACCCTATCAAGCATCTGGAGCACCGCCTCTATATTATGGCGTGCTTAACAATGCCGATGTTATCATCTGCGCCGAGAAACAACCCTTGCCACAAACCATGCGTCTCCCTCCAGCGGCGTCCTCATGCGGACACGCAAATGTTGACGGCCGAAAGACAGCTACGCACTGAAGATTAGACGCTATAAAGATGGCCAGAAATCCGGCATCTCCACCCAGACACGCGAGCTGGAGTCCACCACCCTCTTCGTCTTAGCATCAAAGCCCATCTCTTGAATCTCCGCGGCAAACCTAGGACAACTTCCCAAGCTCGATTACACAGGCGCGAAGAAGGCGAGAACAGACTGCCCTTCGCCATGTCGGGCTTTGACATCAAGTCTGCGGACCCGGATCAGTACCTTCCTCCACGAGATGACGAGGAGAGTCTTGCCTTGCAGCGTGACTGGACTCCGGAAGAGGAGTCCAGGGCCAAGCTAAAGTAAGTCCATCGCCAGCTGGCAATCTTCATCATGACCCAACTGACACACCAACCCATGGCGGTAGGCTGGACTTCACCATCATGCCCCTGTTGACTCTCGGCTTTTTTTGCTTGCGTACGTGTTCCCTCCTCCTGCGTTACCAAACAGCGGATAGTGGTTCCGGATCCGTTCTCTGCTTGCCCAACTGTGATATTGGAATACATATTGACTTGTCTGGACATATAGAACTGGACCGCGGCAACATCGCTAACGCCATTACTGATCGCTTCATGGAAGATGTCGGCGTCACGCAGAACGAGTTCAATATCGGGCAGCAGATGCTCTCGCTGGGTATCGTGCTGTTTGAGATCCCTTCCAACATGATCCTGTATCGCGTCGGGCCCGGCAAGTGGTTAACCCTGCAATTATTCCTCTTTGGCACTGTCAGCACCTTCCAGGCCTTCCAGAACAGCTACGCCTCCTTCATCGCAACGCGGTTTCTGCTGGGGATGACCGAGTCCGGTTTTATCCCTGGCGGTCTATGGACGCTGTCCACCTGGTACACACGAACAGAGACAGCCAAGCGGGTTATGTTCTTCTACTTCGGGAACCAGTTTGGACAGGCATCATCCAAGCTCCTGGCCTACGGCATCCTGCACATGCGCGGCGTTGGCGGCAGAGCTGGTTGGTTCTGGCTGTTTGTGATCATGGGTGGCTTTACCCTGCTGTGTGGCTTCGTCCTTGGTTTCTGTCTCCCCGACTCGTTCCGCAACCCCTGCCCAACCTTCTTGCCAGGCCGCGCCCGGTTTACCGATCGGGAGCTGCACATCCTGCAGACCCGCGTGTTGCTAGACGACCCCATGAAGGGAAAGAAGAAGAAGAGCATCAACCTGGGCGCTTTCAAGCGTGCCTTCACCAACTGGCGGCTGTGGTGCCATGCCCTTATCACGCTGTCCAACAACGGCCCCCAGCGCGCCTTTGACACCTACTCGCCCTCCATCGTCAGCAGCTTCGGGTTTGGCGACCTGACGAGCAACGCCATGGCCTCTGTTGGTCTCTTTCTCCAAATCCCCGTCTCTTTCGTCTTCAGTTACGTCTCTGATCACTTGTATGCTTGCCCCCCGCCCCCGATTCCCTCCTCCATGAGGTAGTCTCGCCCCCTATTTCTTGTTGGTCTAACCTCGCGACATTTAGCAACAAACGCGGCGAAACTGTCATTGCCGGCTTCAGTTGCCACCTACTTGGTTACATTTTCAACCGCGTCTTCACGGAGCTCCCCAACCAGCGGGGTGTCCGATACTTCGGCGTCGTCTGGACCCAAACCTTCGGCACTTTCTCGCACCCCCTGAACATTGCGTGGATGTCACTGGCCTGTGAGGACTCGGAAGTGCGCGCGCTGGCCATGGCAATGTACGTCGCCGCCCTGTCATTCTCCCAAACAAGGACTCGAGACTAACCAACTCCCCATCAGGGTGATCATGGGCGCCAACATCGCCGGCATTTACGGGGCGCAAATCTTCCGCCAGGAAGACCGCCCCTACTACCGGACAGGTTTCACCATCAACTGCGCCGTGCTGTCGGTGGGTCTCGCGCTCGCCATTGTACGTTTCGTGGATGACCGGATCCGCCGCCGCCGAAGCCGCAACCAGTTGCAGCCAGCCACGTCTAACAGTGACGACGGCGAGACCAAGACGGGAGACAACGGTGCGCAGGCTGTCAAGCTTCCCGGCGATGTGAAACAAGTTACGCTCGTTCAGTGAGACGGTGCTGCTAGCTCGGTGCTCTGTGTCCCGGACAACGGCTTCTGCTGTTAGAGTGCGCGGAGAAAAGGGTCGAGGGTCCGTGGGATTTATCTCGTCGTAAATCGACACAGAAATCTGCAGAATATTCACGTCCCACCCTCACGAAAGACGGAGGCTCCATCGCAATGGGGTAATTAGAATATATGTAATGATGCCCCTAAGTTTTCGAGGGCTGAGCACTCCGAATCGATGAAGTACTGTTAAAGGATTTCGGCAGCGCCGTGCTTGAAAAACAGCAAAGCCAACCAGGGTGAATGTTACCAGCCGTGTTCCTTTGACGCCTAAACTCCGCTATCCCGTCCGAGCCGACCAGAACCCACGGAGACCGGACCAGATAGCCGCAACCATGTTTGCCGAAGCCTGATCCGTCGGTGCCCGAAGTACCGGTGTAGAAATCCATCTCGGAGGAACGATCTTAACCCGTATACCATGGTATCAACAAATCCTTTGAACATAGAGGAGGGAAAGCAGGGAGGATTCTAAGCGCCGCTGACGCCTCCCGAGCCGTCGTGGAAAAGCAAAAGGGGCCACTGGCCGGTGTGTGTGTTGCCCATTCCGTCTCCCTGATTGACCTGGTCGACCACTCCGCCTGGTCCACCGTCGCCCGGCCGTCCGGAGTTGAGTGTGAGGAGAGCATTGGCGCTGTATCGGTCCTGGGTGTCCTGGATGGCACTCGTCCAGTCATGCCACGTATTTGCCGGCGCGGTATTGTGTGTCATCATCTGGGACTGCGCCGGCCAGTTGTCTGCCGCCTGTCCGGCAACGTGTTGTGTTGCTTGCGACGCAAAGGCAATCAAGGGGTTCTGCGCCGCGGCCTGCCCCATGGCGGCCGAATCATTCGCTCCCGTTGCTGCCGTCGCGGCAGACGCTGCTGCATAGAGGTAGTGTGCCCCATCCGCGGCATCACTTGTCCCGTTGCCGTTCTGATTCACGTTGGCTCCGCCACCGGCCTGGTCGCCGTAACTGAGAGATGGGTATGGTGCTGTGGGTGCTGTGACTCCATGGTCGTAAAAGCTGTTTCCGTTCGTGGTCCCGGCATTCCGTTGTTCCCGGGCGGCTGCGCTTGCGCCTCCGGGCATGAGTGAATTGTCTTGCTGTTGCGTTGGCTTTAGAGCTGGTTGCTGGTATGAGGACGATGAGTCCTGCGTCGCAAGAGACTGATTGCCCGGCAACCCAGGCTTGCGACCCATATCTTGCTCGATCCAGTTGATTGTCCGCTCAATGATGGCGCCTATCTCGGTTGGAAGTCGGTTGCCGGCACCTGGTGCTGCGTCAGGGGTAGAACAAGGATGATTGCAAACAAACAGCTTACCCAAAAGTCTCCCAATTTCCCCAATGATGTTGAGCCACAGCGACATATCGTCCCGGAGGGCGGCAATCTCAAACGCCGTCATTTCGTAACGTCGCTGCCAATGCGCCGCAAGTGTGGAGAAGATGGCGGCAACGTAGACGGCCAATTGGTACCAGGTTGTGTCCAATGACTTCATCTTGAGCAGTGATCCAACCACTTTCAAGAGCTTCCGCGCCGTGTCCTCGCAGATCCTTGTGTTCTCGGCGGAAATCTTGGGATCGTCCACCAGACAGACAGAGGGGTGTCTGAGACACAGGGTGTATTCGAGACAAAAGGCCTGCGTATAGAGGGCGAAGACCTGGTTTGCGGGCTCGCACTTCTCCACCCTGAGTTCGTCGGGCAGGTTGTCGAGAAGATCATGCAGCGCCCCCTCGAGCTGGCTGACTACCTGGGCGTATTTGCTGGGGTCGGGCCGTACGCTGTAGATCTTGGCATACATCTCCATGAACAGAGGGGTGACTTTGAAGGCCATGAGCCCGACGTGGTAGTTGCATTGGCCGATTTTAGAAGGATCCAGGATCCCTTCCTCCCCAAGATACTCGTCGTTGATGGCGATGGGGAAGTCGACGTCGAACTCTTCCACCGAGATGGGCATGGGCCTGCCGAGGCGGCCGTTGATAGTGCACAAGATGGCGAGGACCGACCACCAAACTCGCTTGCGGATCTCGTTGTCTAATGTGGTGCCGCCACCCGGGATCTTGACGGCTCTGTGAAGGTTCATCTCGACGGCTCTCACGAACGCGAAGCTGGCGACGGTAAGAGAGCACCCTGGCTTGGGAAAGTTGCGGGTGTGTGATACGATCATGGCGAGGGCCTGAACCGCCGTTACCGTCTGGGAGGCGGCGAGATCAAAGAACTTGCTCAGGCTCCAGTGGTAGTGCTTGTTGGACAACTCGTTGAGCCGGGCGTGGTTCGCCGGCTCCTCGAGGTTCCTGACGCCGTACTGGAAATAAATGGTGGCGAAGACCATGTGGACAACGACCAGCTCCGGGACCGTTGGCTTGAAGGCTGGGTCGTCGTAGACGCGGGTCAACTGCGGCAGGGTGTCAGTCACGGTGGGAATCGGCTTTGGTGGCTAAGGCACCCATGGCAACTCACAAGTTGAAGGAAGGACGGTTTGTGAAGGACCGGGAGGAACGGTGAGATCATGAGAAAATACCATTCGGCATAGATAAAGGCATCTTTCCTAGAGGGCAGTTCCACATCGCCCAAGGGGGGGTTGACGTTGAGGCAGGATTGGAGGAAGGCCATGACGGATTTGTTGTACAGAGGGGAGCCGATTGGGGTTCCTGGGGGGGGTTCGTCCATATCGGGGGCGTCAAATGACGTGATGTCGATGGTGGTGCCGAGGATGGAAAGCATTGTGCCTTTGATGGAGCTGAGGGGCGCGCTGTCCGAGGACGACACGCCCAGGTAGCTATCCCTCGGCCTGGTCGCTAGCAGCGACCACGGCGTGTAGGCGCCG
>FTCU01003566.1_pt1 | contig 16925 bp, 20 predicted proteins | sample 1639521 | NCBI WGS metagenome assembly FTCU01 (sample SAMEA3914864, study PRJEB12502) | metagenome | biome: forest; material: soil | place: USA | collected 2012-03-12 | depth 0.3 m
AACCTTGTTCCTCGCGATGAAGCGCCAAAATGACGAAGTCCAGTTGGTGATGCTGAGCGACCAAACCACTGGGTTCTGGGCATTGCCCAATCTGGAAATTCCAGTCCGCGGTGTGCTGCAGGATTCTTCATTGTCGACCTATTGGCTGCCCTTCCACCCTTTGGGGTTATCCGACGCCGACTTACCAACACATACGCCATCGCTGGCTGGCCGTTCATCATCAATACCCGGTCGTCTGTCCATCACGTGTGTCCTCATGCTTCTCTTTTCGACATCGGCCTAGGCCTTCTCTGGCCTTAGCTATCAAGGTCCCGTTCGTTCCCATTCGCCCTTTGTTCCCATGTCCGCCTCTATTTTCTTTTTTGCATCTTTGACATCAATTTTAGCATCGACTTCAACCAGAAGGGGACAATCGAGATGCCCTCCGCCATCTCTCCGCAGTTGCGCATCGCAGTCATCGGCACCGGCCCTGGAGGCCTGTCATCGGCCATTGCCTTGTCGGAACTGCCTAACGTAGACCTCCGCATCTACGAAAAGGCAGGCGAGCTGAAGAATTTGGGCGCCGGAATCAGTGTCAACCTGAACGGCTGGAAGGTCATGGAGCTGCTTGGCATTCGGGATCGTGTCAACGGAGCATCGACCAACCCAACGGTGCAGAGGTGAGTGAAGAGTTTGGCCTGCCGGCCGCACGTGCTCTCAGCTGTGTCGAGGATTCATTGACAAGGGCGTTCCTTTTCTAGAAATGCATACACAGGCGAGATTGTTGATCCTGGGGTCCCGCATGACCCGAGTGATGCGTATGGAGCGCGCCGGGTGAAACGTCTTGTACTGCAGGAGGCACTGGCTGCCAAGGCTCCTCGACATTTGGTTGAGTTTAACAAGAAATTGGTTGGGTTGAAGGATCTCGGCAAGGATGGTGTGAGGGTGTCGTTTGAGGACGGCTCTGAGACGGTGGTAGATTTGGTTGTGGGGGCTGATGGAATTCGCTCGGTATGCCTGCTCCACCCTTCACTCGCCGCCACCATGTTGAAACCTTCTCGAAAGTTTGGTCGAATCATGACTGATGTGGTTGGTGCAGGTGGTGAGGCAGCACATCACCCCGGACTACCCCCTGGAATACGCATGTAGGTGTAATCTCTTTACTTGTCATCGCGGCCAGAGAGACGGGCCATATTTTCTAATGACCTTTGCGGTGGAATTAGACCAGGTCGGCTGGCGTTGCTTGGTTCCCGCCAAGAGGCTGAGGCACATCCCTGACTTGCCCCTGACGAACACCAGCTGGTGGTACGGCAAGGCCAAGTCACTTTGGCTATCGCCTGTCGACGCCGACTTGTCAAATCTGACTGATATTGAATTCACGGCCCGCGTGTTCAATGAGCCTCCTGTTCCTGGAGAGACAGTGAGCTGGGGTCGTCGCGTTAGCAACGAGAAGGTGTTTTCGCGGTTCAGTGTGCGCATGATCCCCTAAAACCTGCCCGACGAGAAAGGCATTCGGCGTGTCTCACTGCTAACAAAAACAACTCTTTCACAGGACTGTGACTCGCGACTGGCACAAGTCTTTGAGCAGGTACCGGAGGGTAACTGGACAGAGTTTGCTGCCTACGCTGGGCCAGCTATGGACAGTCTCGTTGGATGGGACAAGCTGGCTCTCGTTGGGGATTCCAGCCATCCATCTGCGGGTCAGTTTTTGAACCTTGACCCCGATTCTCAGAATAACAGAACTGACAAGACATCAGGCGGGTTCGGCTCTGGGTCTGCTTACGCAATGGCAGACAGCTGGACCCTGGCACGGGCCATCGAGTACGCCCGATCAAATGCGACCTCGGATTCAATTCCCGGCGTTGTAGCGGAAGCCTTGAAGATTTTTGATACAGTCCGGCGGCCGTATTACACGGCCATGTAAGCCCACCCCCTCAAATTGCCCTTGATCCACGCCACTGACAACAATCCAGGGCCGACTTTCGGCAATCGCAAAAAGAGGTCCTTAAAGAGGTTGGCCGAAAAGAGTATGTGGACTTTGATGGCGATCTACGAAAAAGATTCTCGAAGGACGGCTTAGGGGCAAAACGTGGGAAGGGCTTCTTGGCATTTGTCTATCAGAATGACATTGGGCAGACTTGGAAAGAATTTGTCGAGAGTGACCGGGCACAGCAGAACCAGCAGTAAGGAGCTGGTCATGGTCGATTATTAGATCTTCTTTCTCGGCATAGACGATCCTATTTGATGTATTATCTAATCGGTTCCTCGCTATGTGCCATCCCCGACGTCTATGCCTGGCCAAGAATCCTTTCCGTGATGGGCCGTGTCTGGCAGGACTGGTAACTCGAATCCTTGAGCACCGTTTCCGCTCGTAACTCACGCACTAGTGATAATCTTGGCCGCAGCGACCTCGGCAATGCCGTACGCCGCGGTCTGGATATGGGCAGAAAGGATGACAGGGATGATGCTGTTGTCGACGACACGAAGATTGGTCGTGCCGTAGACGCGAAGCTCGGCATCGACGACACCGCCATCTTGGCGAGGCAGCATAGCGCAGGTGCCAACAGGGTGATAGAAACTGCCCATGGCCTTCTTGACAAAAGCAGCCCACTCTTCATCGGTCTGAATGGCTTCTCCAGGTTCCGTCTCGGCCTTCCAAACCGACTTGATTGGCTCGGTGTTGGCAATCCGGCGCGCAAATTTGGCCGCCTCGACAAGCGCAGTCCGGTCATACGCGTTGTCCATATACTTGGGATCGATAATGGGCTTTCCCTGGGGGTCTTTGGGGTTGATGTGGACGCTGCCGCGGGAGAAGGGGTGCATGACGGTCGAGAAGAGAGTGATGAATTGGCCGCCCGTGTAGCCAAAAGCGCCGACGTAGTTCGCTTCGTAAAGATACTCGATCGATGGCACATGTGTGTTGTTAAGAAACTGGAGCTTTTTGGAGTCGATGACGTTCGCGCTGGACCCGAAGATACTGCGGGCGAGGCTTTGCATTTGGGGACCCAAGTTGAGTTGCTGCCAGTTCGCAAACCCGTAGGCTGCGCTTGTGTACTCGTACAGCGACCGCTCCCCATTCAGCCACTTTTCCAGCTCGCCCGTGGCGTTGGCGCCTGTGTTGTCGTAGATGAGGTTGTCAAATGAATCAATGCCGTCCTTCAGCTGGTACGTGTTGGACACGCGGATGTGGTCTTGATAGTTCTCGCCGACGCCCGCGAGCTCGACTAGCGGTGCGACACCAGCGGCCTTGAGCAACGAGGGCTGGCCAATACCCGAGAGCTCGAGCAGGCCAGGGCTCTGGACGGAGCCGGCGGACACGAGCACCTCCTTGCTCGCTGTGATGATCTGGCCGTCAGAGAGGGTCACACCAGTCGCCTGGTACACCGAGCTGCTGCACTTGACCAGGTTGACCTTGGTTACTTGAGTGTTGGTCTTGACAACCAGGTTGCGGCCAGCTAAGGGCAGATAACTGTTGGCGGAGTAGGAGCGGGTGCGCTTTGTGGGGTCAATGTTGGTGGGCTGGAACATTACACCAATCGGCTCACCGCCCAGACTGCTCTTGTCGTTGATGTTGACGCCCAGCTTGCTCACAGCGGCCTGCCAGCCTCCCAAAACAGGAAACACGACGCGATTGTAGTAGTTCCGAATGGGTCCTGTATAGCCATGCCTGTCCTTGTCTGTCCCGGTGAAATTCTCCGACTTGGTCATGGCATTCATCATCGATTTCCAACCCCAACCCTGGTTGCCGAGCTCACCCCAAGCCTCGTATTCAGGGGCTGACGCACGGTCATAGCACAGGTAGTTCATGGCGGATGAGCCACCCAACACTTTGCCGCGGTTGACGTCGATGGATCGGCCATCCAGAGATGCCTGTGGCACTGTGGTGAAGTTCCAGTCGAGGCTAGAACCCAATATGGACCCACGGAGACCGGGGACGTTGATTCTCAGGTCATCTGCAGCGGCGGGACCGGCCTCGATGAGCAGGATGTTGGCCCTGGGAAGCCCCTGACTCAAGCGCGTGGCTAGGGCGGAACCAGCAGTACCTCCGCCGACGACGATCTCGAGCAAATGTAAGCAAAATTGGCATTTTCTCTGGCACACACCGTATGAGTTTCACTCACATAGTCATAACGGTCATTCTCGGCAAACACGCAGGCGAGAAGCGCGCTGAGGGCCACGAGTGGCCGCGAGAGTCTCATGATAGGCAATACAAGTAAAGGGGCTGGAACGTAAAACAGCAAAACAATACGAGGTGGGGGGTAAAACACATGTTAAACGTGAAAGTCTGCACTGGGCGGTTATTTAAAAAGGCACAAGCATGCAGGACATAATCACATTGCGATGTTTGCAATTTGAATCTCGAATCCGGACAGGGGTTCATCCTGGGTTGTCAGCAAGGCACTTGTGGATGCGGTGCCTGGTTGGAGGTGGCTCAGGCGATATACATGTACCCTGCATATAGCCTGGAATCAGAATGGGGAATGAACACCGATTGGCATCTATGTAATCATGAAATCCGAGGGCAGTCAGCGCGGCAATCAGATCCGAGGTTCACCTGTTGGCCAGCAGGATGCTTGGCAACACTACGGCAATCGAGGAATCATATTGGATGGGCAGAGGGTTTCCTGAACCCGGGCTTTTGAGCGGCATTGCTATTTTTGAGCATTCATTCCTCATGATAGGAGGGACGGTGTAAATGTACTGGGACTGTCATTGTAAGTACGGTACTCTACACCTGCTTGGGGGCGGGGATTCCCCGGTTGACGACCAAAAGGGGAACCCTTCCCAAGTCAGCGGCCATCCCCGATGCCACACCGTGCTTGCGTATCTGCTTCGCCGAGTCTCTGCGGGAGCCGATCCGATTCGTGGCTCTGGAATTCGCTTATTTTCCGCAGGTGGGAATGGTGGGCATGCCGCTTGTTGGCTGATTCAGGTGTGCGGGCTACGGATATATTCACAGTCTCTCACGTACCTAAATATCGGACCCCTGCCAGGATCACATCCAGGCAGATTAGTTGAGGCCAGAGCTGAGTGGAGGGCTCAGCGACGGTCGGAGGCAACAACAGAAAGTTCCGTCCTCACGGTATAATCCTGCAATTGAACACTCAGTCACTGAGTGGTGATCAGTCGCCAGCTATCTGGGAAGTGCCACTGTTATCCACAAGCTTGACTTCAGACTCAGACACAGCGTGGGAGGGGTGTTGTTGACGCATTTTCATCTTCGGCGTCATCAAGAATTGAACTTCATGACCCCTGAAATACGTGCGTGGGTCACCCTAAGGGAGGACGTCGTCCAAATGACAGCCTTTGTAACATCATTTCAACCTCCTCAGTCATCCATATGACCCCAGAAGCCCGCTGTCAATACTAGACGGCCTCCTTGACAAACTTGGTAATCGCCCTGAACGCCTTTTCCCCATCAAAGTGATAATTCAAGTGATGCCCTCCATCAAACTCACCGTTGACCACCACTTTTCGCGAGCCCGTAAACAGACCAGCTGTGCCATCCAACACGCCATCACAGTTACCCCCACACGCCGAAAAGTCATACTTCCCTTGAACCACCTGGCCCCAAAATGAGTTAGCAGCAGACCCCTTCCACCTACGGGACTCAAGTCATGGAAAGGAAGACAAACCTGCACAGGCACGGTTACCAACCCAAAATCCAACGGCCAAAGCCCCGATGTCGGCGCCTCCGCAATCGCATACGGGCTCTGGTGACTGTACAACCAGTCTGCAGCCCGCCTGTCAAAGCCGGGGCTCTTGAATCCGGCGTACACTACCGCGTACTCGTCGGTGGGCACCAGATACCCGTGTGGCAGCCGTCCCCATTTGTCCGGAAACTGCAGCGCCGCGACGCGTGGCTGAAGACCTGCCACGACGGGAGTGATCCAGTCAAATCGACCGGAGAAGCCGGTCAAGATGAGAGCGTCACCAGCGTTTGTGGGCGGGGTTGTTGGCGTGGTGGCGAGTACGGCGGCGGAGACGAAAGCACCGAAGGAGTGGCCGACTTGGACGACTTTCCGGATGCGAGTGTTGAGGGTGTACGGTGATGACGGGCGCTGAAGAAGGCTGGTCAGGGAGGCCAGGATGGAAACTTGCGGGGCGAATTGGACTCGGGTAAGAGGCGATGGTCTGGTGTAGCGAGGCGGGTATCGGTTAGCCCCTTTTTCCTGGTCTGAAGGGCGATGTATTGGGGAGGGGAGGGTGTTGCGGGTACTTGTCTGAGAGGCCTGAACCAAGGCGATCGTAAAAGAAGACGGAGTAACCGGCGTCTAGAGCGTGCTGGACAAAGTTGTAGCGGTCGGAGCCGGCAAACGCAGGATTCCAATAGCTACAGTCGGTTGCCGCATGGTCAGAGACAGCAACGGGTGGCGACGGAAACCCCACTCGGGGTGGATAGCAAGGATCAACGAGGGATATGTGCTTGCCTGCGATCGGTCATCGAGCCATGAGTGAGAAGCAGCACGATTCCGGAGGTGTTTTGGGAGCTTCCGGGTGTGCAGAAGGTTGCCCCGATGGTGTAGGTCGTTGACACCGTATGGGTACCCCCGACAGGGTGGAAGACCTGAAGGGAATCTCTCCTTGTGGAGTTGAAGATGTAGTCCGCCAGGTCCCAGTTGGTATCTATGGATAAATTCACGTCGTAGTACGGGACAGTGACGTTGATAGGAATCAAGAAGTCCTTGCAGGCATGCCGAGGAGCCGCGGTGGCAGCGGCTGGCGTCCCTGCCAACAGGAGCGAGACGGCAAGAAAGGATGCCAACGACATGTTGCAAAGAAAGACGTGTTGTTGCTGCTGAACAATAACTCAAGGCTACATCCAAAGTAAATAGTGAACAGGTCGAATCCAAGTCAAAGAACGTCCGATGCCCAGGTCCCCGAGTGTCTGAAGTCCGAAGCTAATTCACCCCACCCCGGCCCCCCAAGAACGACCGAGCCAAGTCCGGGGATCCATTGACTCCGAGCTTCGATTGCGTTGCCTTTTCGTCGACGCCACAGCCTAACTACAGCTACGCGGGCCCCGTATTCATTGGCAGCCATGTGTGAAGTCCAGGCAGAAAGTGCCTAACCAATCCCGTCAAGATACACAAAAAAGTACCCCTTGGGAACTTGGCCCTCCCGTTGATGTTCACAACGCCCACGTTTTGCATGTCATACTTCCCTTCCCCGTCATCTGCAACCTCAATCATCCCGGCGGCGAGGTCCAGATATGACAATGGACTCGACGCATCGGTGAAACTGAGCCCATGACCCCTCTGGACATCAACGGACAAGGCCCCGGGTTTGACGAAGACCGTCTTGACCCAGTCCTCTTCCGCCCGCAGGAGGTCTTCAGCTTTGCGTAGGTCGTTGTAGACGTTGGAGGCAGACCAGAGAAGGATGTGGTGTAGTAGGTACGGGGTGGCGCGAGAGATAATAGGATCGATGGTTCCCGACGAGAGCAGGATAAGCTTCGGGGTTGGGACTGCCGCCGAGCCAAGTGTCTGCACCTTCAAGTTCTCCCGGAGGGCGAGAACAAGGTTGGCGGCGAGCTCCTGGCCGATTTTAAACCCGGGGACATTGTCGTTGGTTGACGTGACCAGGAAAACAGCGCGAGTGGAGTGTGTGGCGGCTGCTAAAGAGGCAATGTCGTTGACGGTGCCTTCAAAAACGTGCAGATGCGGGTTTGTGACGAGGTCGGGGAGTAACCGAGCAAGTTTGGTTTTGCTTCGGCAAAATGCGTTGATTTGGTTGTCTGGGGAGCGAAGAAGGACCTCCACGAGAGCTCGACCCGTGTTTCCGGTCGCCCCAAGAACTGCGTAGGCAGGCATTGCGTTTGTCTCCAGGAAGTGTTTCGACATTATCAAGCACTGAAGAATCAGGAGGTCTGCATGCTGATATTTAACCCGGAAGTGTGTGGCCTTCTTCCGAGGGGCCGCATGACTGGAACAGTGGCAACGACCTGTTCGGCACTCGGGACCATGGAGCCCACGCAGGCTTGTTGCCATCCGGTACCCGACCCAGCATGGAACTATCTTGCCTCAAGTTCGCCAAAATGGATAATGGCCACTTAAAACTGAACATCGTAACAGCAATTTCCTGTCGCGGGTGCAAGTGATAGACTGCCTGAGCGGGACTACTTGACAAATCAACCCTGATTCACGCCCTGCTGCTGTTGCTCTCTCAAGAAGTTCTGGAATTTCGGAAAGAACTCATTCAAAAACGCCGAGTCAACCATCTCCTCGATCTTGGCAATACGCTGTCCGGTCTCGTCAAATGTGAAGAAAACAGCATACTCGTTGGTCCAATCCCCAAAGGGCGTGTCTGCCTTGGATACCGCGTATACCACAGCTTTGCTCCTGGCCGCGTCATGTACGACCTCGTGAATCTTCAGCTTTACGCGGAGCCTCTTGTTAGCGAAAATTTCCGTTTAGGCCCATTCCTTGCGCTTCCGCTGCACCCCCCGGCGTGTCTGGACCCCGTCGTAGGGCTTAAGACACGCCAATTTCCTGCAGGTACGACACGTGCACGGTGGTGCTTTTCCTCACCTCGTATCCTGTCACAATCTTTTGCACCAAAGGCAGCGTCACCTCTACCTGGGCGCGGTTTCGTGGTGGGTGGTTGAGGGAGAAGGGTAGTGTGACTTGGGTGCAATCTTCGGTCCAGGACTCAACCATCTCCGCCGCTGACCAATTACTCCAGCCGGCAATGAACCGGTCGAGCGTGGCACGTTGGACATCCGCCGGGGCCGGCATTGTTGTTCTGAGTTGCTGAATGTTGGTCAGAGGTGGCAGTTTTGTTGGTCAGTAGCGACTCTGGTAGGGAATACGCGTCTCCCATGTTGTTATCTCGACTCCACAGGGTTATATTGTTACAGTACCGAGAGTACGAAGCCCGGAGTAGTCGGGATGAGCCCGACCGGGAGAATCGTTGAGAATCCGGACTTCGGATATCACGTCCATCCGCTGGAGCGCAGCCGTCGAGTTACCCCGCGAGACTAGTTCGGGAACTCCATTCCGAGCCCCCTGAACTGCGGCCAATTCGTGAGCAATTCAAGCGTCGAGTGTGTACGACAGGCGGGTGGGACAGCATTCCTGCTGGTTGCCGTCCCGGGATTACACCATCGTGCACCATGGCTGCTGACGATGGTGTCAAGCGTTGCACTTGCCGAGGAGGACGTGCGTGAAAGTGCCAATGACACGGAATGGGTTAGGTTTTGCACAGAGCCCTCATGTGCACAATATGTATCCGGACGTGGCAGTCCCTTGCTGGTGGTCAGGTTGCTTTAGGAGGGGCTGCAGGAGAGAATCGCCAAGCAGCGAATATGCATAGAGATCCTGTCTGCATATTGTGTCACTGTCGAAGGGTGTGGCTCCCCTGCGCACCGAGGTTTTTTTTGGAACGGCATGCATTGAGCGAGGGAGCAACACTTACAAGTAGGTATTGGCGTAATAGCAGTATGTAAACATAGCGGTCAGCACCGCTTTCCCGTGGATTGACCCCAACCCCAACAAACCCGACTCATCTCAACCAACCAGCAACCTGCCTATCTTATGGATATCTCGCGCTTGACCCAGATTGAGAACTGCGCCGACGAGTTAGCTCGTGCGGCCAAGAGTTTGGCAGAGTACTGCCAGGCGCGGGTCTCGGACGCGGCCGAGCCATCAACCGGCTTTCCCTCAGTGGCTCCCGATGGACCCAGCCCAGCTCACCGGGCAAGACGAAGCATTTTGGCCAACGTGGCCAAGCTGCAGAATCTGATCTCCGAGCCGGGCCATTCTTTGGAGCAACTTGCAAGCCAGGTTAATCATGATCCCACCCCCCTTCACCCCCTGAGTGACCGCGGTGGGGGTAGTCAGTCGAGCTAACAGATTCCGTCATCAGAACCAGCTCTTGGCCTGCTTGCAATGGCTCGGCGAATTTCAGGTGCTGGCATGTATTCCGCTTCAAGGCAGCGTGCCCGCCAAAGATGTCGCAGAGTTGACGGGAGTGCCAGAGCTGGTGCTTATCCGCATTGTGCGCATGACAAGTAGCGCGGGATTTCTCTGTGAGCCCCGGCCTCGCCATGTGGCGCACACCACTCTGTCAGCAGGTTTCGTCACCAAGCCATCCCTGGGAGACGCAGCCATGTTCCTCTCCGGGACCGCCGTGCGCGCCGCCCTTTCCATGCCGGGAGCTACGCAGCGATACGGCGAGCCGGAACGGGCTGATCAGAGCCACCATGCCGCATTCTCTCTTGCGGAGAAGACCCAGCAGTCTTTTCGACAAGTGTGTGAGCAGCGTCCCAAATTGCAGCGGCAGTGGGCCGCATACTTGCGTTGTTCATCCATGGGGGTGGATGAGAGGGTCGCTGAGGTCCTGAGCCGGCTTGACTGGGATCGGCAAAGGAGTGCATGTATAATCCAGGTATGTGCATGTCGCAACCGCGGATGGCATTTTGTGGCGTGGAACCAGCCAGTTACTCATCTCAACCCTTGAGCAGGCTGGTCCACACCCGTCGTGTATCGTCCGCCGCATCGCCGAGCGCTACAGTCACCTCTATATCACTGTGCAGATAAGCGAGCCGTTGGGGTTCGATGGTCTTCAGCACACGCCCAACGGCAGCAGTGGTGGTAGGGCTTCCGCATCGTCATCACCGTCGTCACCCTCACTTTCACCCCTCCGAGTCAGCGTGCAGAGAAGAATTACCGGCCGGCCGCAGACCGTCCGTAACGCGGGCGTGTACGTGGTGGACCTCGGGTCGCCATCGACCTCACCGAGTGAGTCACTGGCAAGTCTGACAGCCAGGGTCACTGCCGAGCTGTTCGCCCACCTTCCCATTCTGAGAGACAACCGGGGGGCGACTCTAGTGGTGGCCATGCGGCTGCTGCCAGACCCAGGTAGCGTGGACGTCGGAGTCGAGGCCGCTGCGCGCACGCGTGATCTCGTGCTCCTCCAGTTGGCCAATGAACGCGACCTGGAGGTGAGCGAGCTTGTCGACCTCGTTCAAAACGTTGGTGATGCGAGCGGGAGGCTGGCTGTGGTAAGCCGGGCGCGAGGGCGGGACAACTCAGTCGTGGCCCTAGGGATTAAGTTTCAGGCTAGTGGCAACAGTGTTAGCACCGCATAAATAATAACGCTACTGGTCTCGGCACGGTCCGTGATGGCAAAAACCTTGTTGGTCACGTCATCGCGGCTGCAGGAGGTCGGTCTCTCCTTGCGCCGTCCCCAGGCCTAAGCCGCCGGCCCGCAGGACCCTTACACTGGGATGCGTCGACGGCAAGCCAACTCCAGGTGTTCTATCCCGCCCTGTTCCGCTCCGCCCCGTACATCGGCCCGTCCAGTCGATAGTGCCCTCCTTGGTATGGACACAGGACATGCTCTGGACATTGCCGACCTTATCTGCTGTGGGGGTCATGCAGCAGTCTCGCATCCCTCGCGGAGGCTGACCTCCACTGTTAAGCGCTAGCGCTGACGGATGATTTGGCAGCAACAGATGTGGACAAAAGCCGTGCTAAATTGCGCGATCCATCATCCTTGAGGATGGGTTTCCTTTCCATTTGTTCGACTCCCCTGCGGGCGTTGGATAAGGTAAGGTGTGATACCTGGAGGACGAAAACGGCAGTTTCACTCCGCAGCAGAGCCCAGAATATGGGCACCATCCATCCCAAGCACGATACTACGTCTGAACTTCCGTGTCTGGCAACATGGCAGGATTCAGCCGCGTCTGGCATCAGTGACAAGCGCACACGAACTCCTCGTCGACAATGATGCGATTCTCGCTTCCCTCACAACTCTGTAGCCTGCTAATCGTGTCAACCGCCGGCCATTGGCAAATGGCAAAAGTGGCCCCCATTGAATGTTGCAGCCGAACACCCGGGAGTATGATGCCCTGTCCAGATGGTATAGTTAGTCGGGGATGGCCGGTTCACATGCCGGCGGCATCACATGGGAATCGTTCGCACGGCCTGCATTTCGCGATCGAGATCTGGACGATTTTCCAATGCGTCTCAGGAATAATCTGGACTCCAGGTTGAAGTGGCGGCCCACAGCTTCAACACCAAGGTCACCAACATCATCAACATTGCCGAAGTTAACAACATCACCTCCATTGCAATGACAACTCCAACATCCCCAACCAAGACCCAGCCCACCAAACTGCGGGACAGCTGCAACGCCTGCGCAGTGTCCAAACTCAAGTGCAGCAAGGAGAAGCCAGAGTGTGCGAGATGTGCCAAGCGCGGTCAGCGCTGCGAGTACTTTGCTACCAGACGAGCTGGCCGGAAACACGAGCCAAGACCACGGCAGCAGGACAATGGCGGCAGCATCGCCAAAATCAGCGTCCCGGACGACGTCAGTGACACGCAGAGCAGCGTTCACGTCGCCGTTTCGGCGATATCGGTAGCAACTAGCCACCTCACGCCCCCTTGGGACGTGGACGTGGACGTGCACATGTCCGACGACATCGCCGATGCTCCTCTCTCCCACTCTCCGTCATCAGGCGACCCTACTTTGGCTGGCAACAATGCGACATCATGGCAGATGCTGTCAGCCGCGGTGATGCCAGATGCCCATGACATTTTTGCATCGTTTCAGATGCCCAGCCAGCTCTTCGACGCCGGCGTGAGCGAGGAGGGCGGGAAGACCATCTCAAATTCCGACGACGGCTTCGACTTTGGGGACTTCACGGGCTTTCTGGCACCAGACACAGCAGCCCTAGTCTTGGACGAGACCGTGTTTGACGCGGTGGACCAATTCAGGCTATCAAGCGCCTGGAATTCCCCATCCTCGCCATCACTATCATCCCGATCCTCACACCTGTCCGCCGGCTCCCCATCAATGACCACAACCTCAGTCCTGACCACCACCACACAACGCACGTCTATCAGTCACAGCCCCCCAGACAGCTGCGGTCTCGTTGCGCCGCCGCCAACCACCACACCAACACCAAGAGCAACCATAAGCACACCTGCGGACGCTGGCTGCTGCCTCATCCGCGCCCTGGAGTTGCTCAAAAGCCTCTTCCCCAGCTCAGCCACCTGCACTTGCTATGGGGTAATATCGGGGACCGAATCCAACTGCCATGCCTCCTTGGACTTCCCAACCACAGAGCACGTTGTTACCAAAAATAAAGAAACCCTGGAATCCATCCGAGTTATACTCGAATGTCCCTGTTCCAGCCCCGACAACGGCTACCTCATGGCCGTGATCTCCTTGGTCGTGCTCAAGGTGCTGGGCTGGTACAAGGCGGTGGTGCAAGACCTGCCTTTCTCCTCCTCGGCATCACAACACCCCTCCCCCTCATGGAAACAGCGACAGCACCAGAACCCCGTGGTGAGCCGCTCGGGTAAAGTTAATGACCCCACCACAGCACGCGGTGGCCGACGAACGTGCCACGCCGAGCACGTCTTGCAAACCCCGGCCGTGATCGACGGGTACCGGCTGGAGGGGGACGACCAGGGACGGATGGCAGCGCAGCTGGTGCTGAGCGAGCTACACCGCGTGCAGAGGCTAGTTAATGTATTGGGGAGCCGGCTGCAGCAACAGCACCAGCACCAAAACAAAGGGGGTGGTCTGAGCTTAGAGGCTGGGGCGTTGGAAACGGCGTTTTTCTCGCCCACGTGGTTTCGGCAGTTGGAGGGAGACCTGAGGGGGAAAGTAAGGGGATTGTCGTTAGAGATTGTGGACATGTTGGGCAGGTGATGAATGACACTTCAGGGGCTCAGCCCTGTTTTTACCACGATAGAGGGGGTTGCCCCAATCACGTCGAAGGGTGCGTTTTCACATCAAGGATTCTGTCGTCATGGCTTTAAGATACGGGAACGCTATTGGGAGAAGATTGTTGTTTAAACTGTACAGACACAGTCAACGAGCAGTTTGCGGGCTTTGGGTCAGCAAAAAAGCAGCGGGAACTGAATGTGATGGGTGTTAACTGTGCCTTATTGTGCTGTCGCCCACTGTTCACCATGACTGTTGTACTTGTCGCGAATGGCAGTATTGGAGGAGATGTGGTTAGCCCAATAAATGGCACAAAACGACTCGTGTCAAACCCGCTCAGCATTCCTGTCCCTGGTTTGCACGCGAGGGGCTGGGGGCCGCGTTCGGGGTCCGAATATACCGTCCGATGGAATGACAAGCCCGCTAGCGTTCACTGGGCGTCGCCATCCCCAGACACTCCCGAGACAGGGCAGCGGTGGGTCAGAGCCGGTGATATTAAAGTAGTTTAATTATGGCTTGAGTTCATTTATTTCTCACAGAGCAGACCGTCCTGCCGGTGTTGCCCTGCCAGACCCTTGTGTGACCATTCACCTGTCATGGCTTTCATCTCAGCTCTCGCGCTGTGGGCGGCTCTTTTTCATTTTGCCCTTGCACTCACATCTCAGGTTACACCACTGGAGAGTCGTCCCAACTTGCCTCGGCCTGGGAGCTGTGTCAACAGTCCACAGAGCCGCGGCTGCTGGAAGGGAGACTTCGACATCTACACGGATTATGATACGACAATACCTCAGGGAAGGGTGCGGGAGGTGTGTGGTTCCCTATCACGCCTTCTAGCTCCTCTCACCCCTATCGATGCGAGGTGGATGAGTCATTAACAGACAATCTTTAGTACCATCTCACGGCCACGGAAAAGGTGATTGCTGTGGATGGGTATCTCGCGAACAAGACCGTCTTCAATGGTGCGTACGTCTTTTACGAGGTTAACCCGAGAGGAGGTCTTTGCTAAAGGCTAGCACAGGACAATACCCAGGGCCCCTTATTGAAGCCGATTGGGGTGACACACTTCGTACGTCCCGCCCCCGAGGACTCCGAGACATCAACCTTGTACTTAACTTACACCCCATGCAGGCATCACAGTCCACAACAACTTGACCAACTTCAACGGCACGGCAGTTCACTGGCACGGCATTCGAATGCTGGGCACCAACTGGCAGGATGGAGTCCCAGGTGTGACCCAATGTCCAATTAAGGTTCGTCGGCCGGGGGTCAGCAATAGAGTTTGTCTCAGTAGCTGACTGTCTTCATTGCGCTTAGCCCGGGTCATCTCAAACATATGAGTTTCGAGCCACGCAGTATGGGACGTCATGGTATCACGCACACTTCAGTCTACAATGTATATTTCCATGCCCGAAAAGTCGGCGGTGTTTCATGCTGACTGCCAGAAGATTCCAACGGGCTTTATGGGCCCCTCGTTATCCACGGCCCATCCAGCGCCAACTGGGACGTTGACCTTGGTCCCTGGATCATCTCCGACTGGTACCACGAGGATGCTTTTAAGCTCCTGTACTACGAATTCAACACAGCCCGAGCCGCCATTCCCGAATCATTTGTGTTTAACGGTAAAGGGCGGTTCAACTGCAGCAACACAGATCCGAGATGTACCGGCCGCAGTGACCTGTCCACGACCGTCATAAAAAAAGGCACCAAGTACAAGATTGGCATTATCAACACCGGTACCTTGCTGACACAAACCTTTTGGATCGATGGGCACAACTTCACCGTGATAGCCACGGACTTTGTGGCCATCGAGCCCTACAAAACCAACGTGATCACTCTCGGCATCGGGCAGCGCTACGAGATCATCGTTGAGGCCAATGCCAATCTCACCAGCGGCACTGACTTTTGGATTCACTCGGACTTCTGCGCCCTCCCCGGGTTCTTGGACACCCGTGTGGGCATCCTCCGATACAAGGCCCAGTCTACCGCCGACCCTCCCACGCGCCCAATCACCCATATCGACCCCGCCTGCGCGGACCCCGAACCGAGCCTACTCAAGCCCATTGTGCGAAACCGAGTGGGCAACCGAGTCAACTCCCTCGAGGCGGACGACTACCTGAAGATCGGACTGGAGGCCTGGCCCAACGTCACCGACCCCAACAGCCGCATCCACCGCTGGACCATGCGCAACGTGCCCATGCAGCTGGACTGGGAGCAACCCAGCCTGCGGAAGCTGACGCGTAACGGGCCGCCGGTGACCAAGAATCTTTCGGCGTTGTTTCCGCCTGAGACCGAGCCCGTGGTTCTAGATTACGACACGGGCGAGTGGGTGTACTTTGTGATTACCAACAACTACACTGTCGAAGACGTCACCCCGCCGCGGACCTTGCCACAGTCGGTACATCCGATCCATCTGCATGGGCACGACTTTTACGTGTTGGCGCAGGGCCAAGGCCCGTTCAGCAAGCATGTGGTCCCGCAGTTGGACAATCCCGCGAGGAGGGACGTGGTGAACTGTCCGACAAATGGCTTTGTGTGGATTGCCTTCCAGATTGACAACCCAGGCGCTTGGCTGATTCATTGCCATATTGCGTTCCACGCGAGTAGTGGACTGGCCGTGCAGTTCATTGAGCAGCCTGGAAAGATCAAGGGCTTGTTGCAAAAGAATCAGGTGTTGGGCAGCTTGGAGGATAGGTGCGAGGATTGGAGTAGGTGGTATACTACGGTTAATAAGAAGAAAGGGGCTTTGCAGGAGGACTCGGGTGTCTAAAAGTAGGGTTGTGGAGATGGGAAGATCTAGGGAGAAATCTGGGGGTGGTTGGGTCTTTGGAGGTAGTGAAGCCATCTGGAAATGGTATCCCTAGCGGTAGCTATGTTACTTTTACAAGGGAATGTCTCTTTACTATAGATGAGACACTCAGCAGAAGTTGACTAGGCTGTTTTTGATCATGGATGGCTTCAACTGTTAACATGCGGCGCAAACTTGACCATGCTGCATATTTCCTTGCACACGTCTTTTGCAGCAACGAATTGGGGAATGTGGTTAGACCCAACCTTCATTATAGATGCTACGTATACCCCTTTCTTTCCACAGACATCTGACTTCTCAATTTCCGTTATGGTCAAGTTGGGCAGCTTCTCACAGTACCGACGTGCTTGGGCTCATCCTCACTCCGGCTGTGGGGGCGACAGATTGGCTCAAGGCGGAATTGAAGCTGTAAGATGCAAGGAACATTGAAACAGATACAGTTAATGTGAACTGTCGTACA
>FTCU01003563.1_pt1 | contig 16896 bp, 12 predicted proteins | sample 1639521 | NCBI WGS metagenome assembly FTCU01 (sample SAMEA3914864, study PRJEB12502) | metagenome | biome: forest; material: soil | place: USA | collected 2012-03-12 | depth 0.3 m
ACGCAGAGGAGTGAAAAACCACCGGTTCTTTCCGCTCGTGTAGCGCTCCTCCAGGACCTTCTTGACGGTCTTCTTCGCGTCCTCGCGCTGGCTGACCTCCTTAAAAGTCTCCGCGTTGAGGACGGCCTTGAGACCCTCGAGCTCGAGGGTGTAGCGGGTGGGCATCAGGTGGTTGTAGTTGATGACCTTGATGAAGGGCTTGACCTTGGAGCGCTTCTCCTGCCTCGTCTTGGACATGCGGCGGGTGATCTTGCTCGGGTAACGCTCGATGCCCGCTACGAGAGCGTGGCCGTAGGGGTGTGTCTTGTTGCCGTTGTCGACGGGCTGGATGATGACAACCTGGAGGGCTCGAGTCAGTATTTGTTTGGTTTCCGTGCCTTTTATGCCCTGCGCGTGATTCCTTCTCTCGTGCCGCCGTCGCTGTGCCCTGCGTGTCCCTGCTCCGCACCACCGTTCCAAGTCTTTTATTTTGACACGCCCGTGCCCCTGCACCCCCCAATCCCATGCACCGACGGCCGAGACGAGAGAGGAAGACGGAGATTCGTGGTGACCGGCGTACCTTCTTGCCGGCATAGCGACCCCGGGTAACGAGGCAGACCCTCGACGTCTTAAGGAACTTCATTTTGTCGGTTCTGTGCGGTGGCAACGGCAATGTCAGTGACCCACGAGAAGCGGCCAAGGGGGAAAAACAAAAGGCGACGGCGCAAGATAGTATCGCGACGTACCTGTTGTTTCCTCGGGCCTTTCCTGAAGTCGACTGCGGGCACGGAGAGAGAGGGCAGAACCGGTCTTGGAGGTCGTCCCCGAAATAATTTCCAGTTTGTGGGCTGCCAAAATTCGAGTGGGCAAACTGCGCGCATTGGTTGGATTGGATGACTAAGAATGGACCGTGCGCCGATTGCGTGCAGGGACCAAGCAGACCCACACGGCGCCAGCAAGACCACCGAGCTTTGAAGAGTGGATCCCAGAAGAGCCAACTCCAAGAGGAACACCATCCATCGAACGTCTGTGTTGCTCTCGTTCCTGGTGCTTGCTGCTTAGCTCCAACTACTTAGTTACCGTACAGCTCACCTCCTCCTGACGCCTGCTCCAAGCTGCACCCCCCGACGATGGCACCCCCAGTCTACATCATCTCCCGCGTTGCGGACCCGATCTTCGCCGTGGCCATCGGCCTCTCAGCCGCCGTGTTGAGGATCAACCGCGAGGAGAAGGACCAGGGCAGATCTACCCAGGATACAATTGCAGCGGCTCGCCGGTATGTCTGATTCAAGCCATCGCAACTTGAGACACTCTCGCTCAGACAATTCTACCCAGACGCCTTGGCTTCGCAAAGAGCTCGTAGGATAATGTTTATGCTGCTGCTCGTATCTCTATCCGCTCAAAACACTCCGAACCCCCCGGATCAACCCGAACGCCGTCCGCCTGCTCAAAACACCATCAATATTGTCTTACCCAATCACGATGCAAATCCTGGCCCGTACTCCTTCTTCATCGCCTCCCGCACCATCTGCCCGCAGAGCTTCGCCGTCGGGTTCGTGCTCACTGCCAGCCCCTTGGCAATCTCGTTGCCGTACCTGCCGCCCATGGCAAAATCCCGCGATGCGTGTTCTTCAAAGTCCAGTTTCGACCAGCCCGTCTCGGGTCTCCCGCCGTCAACCGAAACCGGTTTCGAGTCGAGCAGCTTGGAGGTCATCAGGTAGATGGCGGCACGTTGGGTGTGGGCGTTGGAGAGCGTCCTCGCGACCTGCGGCGATAACTTGGAATACGCCGCCTTCGGGGTTAGAAGGGAGATGGCGTGGTCAAGGTCGCTCAGCACCGTGGTTGCTGCCTCCAGCCGCTCGGCGTCGTCGGCCCCTTGAAGCAGCGCCTGCGGGTTCCTCGGTGCATCGGCGACAAGCATCGAATCTCCGTACAGCCTCCTCAGGGCCTGGGTCCTGTTGTTGCGTGCGCTGGCGTACTGAGGGTGATCTTGGACTAGCTGGCCGAGTTTTGTGACGCACTTCTGGTATTCCTGGGCAATGTCGAGATCTGTTGTCTGATATGCCTGCTGCTTGGCCTGCTGCATCTCGAGGTTCTGGATGGACAGGATGATACTGCGCTCTTGCTGGGAGATGTTCTGGTATTCCTCCGGGTCCGAGATGTGGGGGTCTTTTGGGAGCGTGGCATCAACCTGGACCATGAGTGACGGGTCCGACTCTGGATCTTTGATCTTTTCGAGGACATGAATGTCGCGACGGCTCAAATCGATGAAGGCCATGGTGTTGGTTGGGCTGTCGACGAGGGCTGACTGTGGTTGGCAGCGGTCGTTGATGCTTTGTCAATGGCGGCTCGCAACAGCAAGTCGTGATCCGGTGTGGTGGACTGTTGGTTATGGGCTCGCAGCTCTCGGATGGAGGAGTACTGGACAGTGCCTCGAGAGTGGCTATTTGTTTTCACGAGGCGGTAGCACTGTTGGCCAATCCGAGTCCGAACTGTTTCACTTACCAAGCACGGCCGCTCCGCCGGGAATTCAGTGGTCCCGTGCTTCATCCCATGCGGCGAGCGACCAGGACGGCAAATGCATGCAGCGCCTTCACCGGTGCTGACCGTCGCCCACTTTCCATGTTTGGCGATGGCCGGCGGTGCAGCAGAGCACGGTGACGGCTTTCGGCAAAGAGCGGCATTGTGCGGCTTTGGCTGGTCACCACGCGACTTCGGTGCCATTCCGCGTCCCCACCAACCACAAACGGCGGCCAAACATCGACGCCTCCCCAAACTCGGCTTTACCAGAGCATCGTCATTGTCCGCGGAAGGGGCCCGAGCAATACGGCTTCCGTGGAGGAAGCGGCGCCAGTCCAATTGCATAAGCCGATTCCCGATGGGCTGGAGGAGCCCTGGCACGCAGGAAATGGGGGCATGCCGCAGGTCCCGAGAAAGGTGGGCAACCGCATCGAACAGGGCCAATGCTTCGCCGGGGAATCAATCGATGGACTCGAGCCCGTGACTTGAGGCAGGAGTGACGTGGTTAACGTGCAGGCATTCTGTGTTGGGGTCTACCATTCCTTCGGCCCCGAGGAAAACAGGGGCATTGTTAAGCCGAGTTCATGTTTCCGTTATTCCATCCCGCCGCCATATAAGCCACCAGTCATTCCCTTTCTTCCTCCCAGTGAATCGGGCAGTGAATTGGAAATCGAGAGTTGCAAATTGTGAATATCAACAAAACAAAGCATACCTCAAAACATACCCAAGCCTCTCTGGCGGCATCTCGCTTCACCTATCGAACACCTCCCTCCCCAGGTTCAACCACACCCTACAAACTGGCAGTGTGAGCATGTCACCGTCGGCCGTCTCTGACAACTACTCTTCATCTGGGGCCTCGGACTACGCAGTCCAGAGCCCCCTCCCCAGCTTCAGCGGCTACGACCACGTCACCTGGTGGGTGGGCAACGCCAAGCAGGCCGCCGGCTTCTACAGCACCTTTTTCGGATTCGAGACGGTCGCCTACCGCGGCCTCGAGACGGGCAGCCGGTACTTTGCCTCATATGTGGTGGCCAACAACGATGTCCGCTTCGTCTTCACGTCGCCGATCCGCTCGGCCAAGCACCTGCCCGAGGATGACCCCATCTCGCGCGAGGACCGGCGCCTCCTCGAGGAGATGCACGACCACTTGGAGAAGCACGGCGACGCAGTCAAGGATGTGGCCTTTGAAGTCGACAGCGTCGACGGCGTGTACGACAAGGCGGTCGCCGGAGGTGCCGACGCCGTCCAGCCCCCCATGACCACGGGCGACAAGGAGCACGGATACGTGCGGACGGCCGTGATTCGCACCTACGGCGACACCACTCACACGCTCATCGCGCGGCGCAACTTCTCAGGTGCCTTCCTCCCGGGCTTCCGCGCCGTGCCGCCCACCACGGCGACCGTGGCCCTCCCGGCGGTGCCACTCGCGCGCATCGACCACTGCGTCGGCAACCAGGACTGGAACGACATGGTCTCGGCCTGCGCCTTTTATGAGCAGTGCCTGTCGTTCCACCGCTTCTGGTCGGTGGACGACAACCAGATCTGCACCGAGTTCAGCGCGCTCAGCAGCATCGTCATGGCAAGCCCCAACAACGTCGTCAAGATGCCCATCAACGAGCCCGCGCCGGGCAAGAAGCGCTCCCAGATCGAGGAGTACGTGCTCTTCAACGCGGGCGCCGGCGTCCAGCACATTGCGCTGCTCACCACGGACATCATCGCCTCAGTGCGCGCCCTGCGCGCCCGCGGCGTGGGCTTCATCGACGTGCCCCGCTCCTACTACGACACCCTGCGGGTGCGCCTCAAGACGGAGCGGCGCAACTGGGAGCTCAAGGAGGACCTGGACGTCATTGAGCGGCTGAACATCCTGATCGACTATGACGAGCAGGGCTACCTTCTGCAGCTGTTCACCAAGCCGCTGATGGACCGGCCGACTGTATTCATCGAGATTATCCAGCGGAATGAGTTTGACGGGTTCGGCGCGGGCAACTTCAAGAGCTTGTTTGAGGCCATTGAGCGTGAGCAGGCGGAGCGCGGAAACTTGTAGAATTCACAGCAGCTACATCGAGAGAGCGTTTGCTTCGTTTTGGGGGGGATTTGTGGAGTTATGAGACTCATCTTATGAAGTTATGATATCGATTTTGTTAGCCAGCATTTTCCCCCGTGCCTGTGTTCAGCGGCGAGCTCCCAATTCCTATCCTACCCTCATAAATGATGCTGCCACTGGGCCTCCGTGGATTGCCATCCAAAACGCCATAATCTTCAAACCAATTGGGGGGTAGATCAACTCAACCCTGGAAAAATCGTCGCACGAGCGCTTTTGGTGCCATCCCAGCCTATGAGTCCACAACCATTGCCTCACCTCCTCCATCTCCTTGGTCCTGGGCTTGACCATTAGCCACTCCGTCCGCTGCCGCAGCCGCTGCCGCGCCCCGCGTGTCGCTCTGACACCCAGGGCAGTTGTGGATCATCTCGTGCGCAAACACATCACAGTCGATGCAAAAGTGGTTCCCGCACACCTGGCAGGCATATCGCCCGCTCTCACTCACCCCAGCCGCCTTGGTCTCCGGAGCACCACCATTGCCAGCGGCAGCATCCCCCTTCCCTGCGGCCGCCTTCCCCGCCGGCACCGGCGGGAACGCAGCCAAGCAGGCAAAGCACGCGCCTGGCCGTCTCGCAGCCGCGGACCACGGAACCTCAACCCAGCCACGCAGCGGGAACAGGTGGTGGTACGAGCGGGCGAGGTGGGTGCTCAGCACCAGGGTCAGGCCGCACACGGGGCACTCGGCGGGCAGGCGGCAGACCTTGGTGCGGCAGCGCGTGCAGGCGTACCCTTCGCGCGTGGGCCGGTTGTGGCAGGCGCAGAGGCTGACGTGGTCCTTGGAGGCGAGGGTGCGGGAGGGGAAACCCATCATTAGAAGGGAGGCGGTGGTACTGTTATTGTTGGTGCTCTTATTGGGTTGCTGTTGTTTTTGTTTGGGGTCTGTGGGATGGGAGGAGGAGGAGTGGGTTACGGGAGGGGTTGTGGCGGCAAGGAAGAGCTCGCGAAAGTGCTGCTCGTGGAGAGCGACGGCGTAAGTGGAGGGGTCGCCGTCGTTGGTGCGGCTGCAAAGCTCGGCGCAGATGGCGACCTGGGCGGCAAGCCCAACGATGGAGACGCGGACGCGGTCGGTGAGGAGGTTGGAGATGGTATCGTGGATATCGCCCGGATCGCTGGAGAGGAGTGCACCGTAGATGATGAGGACCTCGCGCGTGCCGTGTGAGGGGGTGTGGCTAGGAGTTTGTTAATGGGCTGTGTGGTCATGTGTCTTGGCTTGGAGAGAGAAGGGGGTTTACGAACAATAATGCGCCGCGGCACATCTCTAGGGCGTTTTGCAGACTCGGGTTGCCCTGTGGTTCTTGCTGCTCCGCCCAGGCCCTCAGCTTTTCGACGTGCTCGGCTGGGTTGCCTCCCATATCGCTGATCCTGACGGCGACGCCATCGCGCATGCCGACGATGCCCATCTGGCTGATGGGATTCTGCTCGAAATATTCCCGCACAAAGTCGACAGCGTAATTCAGCGTCAGAAGGTAGCGGTTCGGCAGCAGATCTTTTTCGGCCATGGCGAAGCTCATGTCGAGGACGAGCATCAAATGCCGTATGATGCCACGTTGTAGCGGCGTCGTGTCACGCATGAGCCGCCGGCGCTTCTCCGCCTCGAGGAGGGCCTCGATCGTAATACTGCCATCCTCCGTCTCGACCACGTTCTCCCAGGATCGCTTGATGTCCTCCCATGCGGCCTTGGAGCGGCCGCCCTTGCCTTTCCGGCCATCGCCCTTCTTCCCGCCGTCTCTGCCGGCCTTGGATCGCGTGCCATAGGAACTGGCATTGGTAGCTGCGGGGTGGTCTCCGAGCTCGTCATCGGATAGGTCCCCGACGTACTCGCCGTCGGAGTCGGCCATTTTGGCGGCCCCGAGCGATGGTTCGTTCGCGAGTTCGTAGGTTCGGGTTGTCTGGCTCGCTCGATTTGACGGGGTTTGTTGAATTTGTTTGGTTGGATGGATTTGCTTGCGTTTTTTGAGATCAAGATCAAAAAGACCGCGTTGCTATGAAAGTTTATTCAAAAGAAGAAAGACTTGTGTGTCACGGCCCAGGGGCGCGCTGGCTGCGGCGTTGGATTTTAGGGTTGTTCTCGACTGGACGGAGTGCGATCGCAAGGCTGTGGTGAGAAGTCAGGGGAGTTGGAGAAGTGTCGTAGCCTCGCGGTCTGGTGGGGTCGTTTTTGGTCGAGGGCGAATGTTATCCAATAGCATGCCCGGCTGATCCGATGGATTATTGCCCCGCTTTTTGTTCGGATTTTGGAGCTTGCTTCCTCGGTTTTATTCGAAGCAGTCAGACCTTGAACAGTGAATAATACAGAACACACTATTGCTTACAACATATGTATAGAATTTCTGTATATAAATCAAGGCGAGCAGCTGACTTTGGCCACATGCATGCATGCTCTCACTTGATGGCGATGTATGGAGGCCGGGGACGGAGGTCGAAGTCTTGAATCCACGCCGTGCACAGCAGAAACAGCATTAGGTACATACCTAGCCGTAGTACGCGGGATGCACCTCCATCCAAGCATGCACAGAGACATCACAGTTTTACCTAACGCCATGTTTGTTGGTGTGCCACGTGGGAAAGGCGATCCACATGCCACATCGCTCCAAGTTCCGTCCCATCTTCTCAACCCCATCTCCAGCTCGTTCGGCAATCGAAGGGTCCAATTTCGAGATTCAGGCCACTTGAGCTTGAGATGGTCAGGATGGATCGATCGCGCGCTAGAAACAAGACGGCTTCCCTCCTTCCATACTGGTTGCTGCGTTGTGTGTTGGTGCTGTGCTTGGCATGCCTATCAAATCGAGTGCTCCGTCATGGATCAAGATTAACCTGAATCCCTGGCTCGCCTGGTTGTATGGATGCCCCTTCGAGATCCTCTTACTGTACTCCTAGTTCGCCGAGTGAGATGCCAGATCTGAGTCAGGAGTGCCGGCAAATGCATCAAACAGCGCCCGGGTCGATGTGCTGACTCTCTGAGTCTCATCTCAGCACTCGGCCAAGCATGCACAAGTCAGCAAACATTGTTATCTGTCACCTCATTTTGGCACAGAATCTCCAGGATCCAAAAACGCTGCCTCGCGCTTGATGCCCTTCACCGACGTCTCTCTCGGCAGGTTGCCTGCCCCGTGGCAGCAGACCAATCAAATCGGCACCCACTGGCAGGGTCCGCCCAGCCACTAACCGCCTCTCATCGGTTACGGGGACGCCTATGACGTAACCGAGCCTGGTGATCGACAGCCTCCAATATGCGGCAAACCTGCCCCCGCGAGCCCCATCCTGCCCGTCTCGCGTGCTGCATCCAATGGCGAGAAGGGAATCTCTCGTCCACTTGTGTTTGCCGCCTTGTCGCCGTCTTGTGACCGCCTCGTGGGCAGCCGCCCCAGGAGACTGCTGAGATCTCGGGATTTCCCTTCTTTCGACGACTGCTGATTACTACTATGAGGGTCAGAGAGTAGCAGGGGCTGGGAAATGCTTATTCTTCGGGCTTGTAACATCCGGCAGCCGAGACCTTTGCGCGAGGTACCGCTGCAGGGGAAACTGGAAGCATTACTCCGTACATACTACAGCAGTACGGATAATCGAACTATGTAGTAGCCCTTTCAAGTCCTCGGAAATTCCATGGTAAACCATGCAGCTCGACACCGACACGGACATGCGGACAGACACGACCCGGACACGGACAAAGCTGGGCAAGCAGCAGCCCCCAGGTCACGTATTTTCTTCCACGCTTTCCCACACGGCCACCATGGCCAAAGACACAAATAACAGCCTGGAAATGGTTGATGATCTGATGGATGTCTGCATGGAAGCGGAGAGAAAATCCAAAGCCAGGGCACAGGGCCGACCCGGCGCACCCCTGCACTGCTCTGGTGCCCCCCCCTGCTGCTCTGCCAAACAAGATCAGACCCTTGCTGGTCCCTGGAAACTCACAATGCGATTCCCGTTCGACCTCGTGTCCATTCATCAGCCCGCCGAGTCAGTCGACAGCACAGGACAGGCTCGACAGGCTCGACAGGACAAGAATACCGGCCCCCTGGAGGCGGATCATATGGGATCCTGCCATTAATAAAGGTTCGGCTGAGGCACGGCAATCATGAACAGCAAATCAGCAGGCCTGCCTCGCTGCCTCGCTGCCTCGCTGCCTGGGATGCCCTCTGTTACAGGAACCCGCTGAAGCCGCCAGCGGCAAACGGCAGACGACAAACGGCAAACGGCAAACGGCAAACGGCAAACGGCAAGCAGGGAAAATTGGCGGTGGAACCAAGACGGGGTGTGCAGATTCGCACAAATCTCACAAATCCCATTCATTCCAGACGGGAGAGCTCCACTCTGCATGCACTGCGCGCTGCATTCCCATTGCCCACAGCTCGAGTGTGCATGCCCTGATCTGGGAGTAAGAACGTGGTTTGGACGTCTCGGAAGTTTGGAACCCGCGAGCAGGGCACCCGACATGACAGAATACAGCAGACTGTCTCCCTTCTTGCTGGGTTGAGTCTGGAGTCTCGAAGTCGTGGTTCCGGCGGCTCGAGGCTGAAAAAGGGAATTGTGGGCTTTTTGATTCGCACCGCGGCGACTCACGGCCCCCGGGCAGGCACAACGTCATAGCTGCCCCGTTTGGTCGGTGCTTGGGTGTGTTTGGCCAACTCTCCCCCTTCGACCCGACCAACTTCCCTCTGAACCTTACCTCAACCCGCCGCAATAGTCCGCCCCGACTGCCCACTGCCAGCCCAACTGCTGCCTTCCCCACGCCCATACCCACTGCCCACTGCCTCAGCTGCTGTCCTGACCGCTCGCTACCGCACTCTCCACTCTCCCGCTCTCCCACTCTCCCACTGCTGCTTGGCTGACATTGCAACCCGGGCGGACTGGCTCGACTGGGACTGCCAATGCCACTGGTGCCGACCCGGCCATGCACCGCACGGCGCACACCCTGACCTGAACTGGACTGGACTCGAGTTCTGGAATGGAGCTGAACTGAACTGTCCTGAGCCCGAATCCACACAATCCACAGCAGCGCCCCCCCAACAAGCCACCCTGCCCTGCACCCCAAACACGACCTACACTTCTGGCACACACACACACCGACCCGGCCGATCCCTGACTCTCTGCAGCCCACCAGCCCCGTCCAACTTCTGCACTCTTCGCAGCCCACAACCCGGTCTCATCACCACCTCCTGGGCAGTTGCGCACTCAGCCCGGTGCCCTCGAGTGTGCCAGTGACTTCCTCGTATTCTCCTCGTCGCCTTCTTTTCACATACGAAAAAAAAAGAGACAACAGCACAAGACGTTTGGTGCTCTCTTTGTCAGTTCGGCCTTGCTGACGTGTTGGATGTGTGCCCGATCCCCGGCCCGAGCCTCTGGCCGCCTGGCAGCGACGTCACAGGGACAACTACCCTCGATGAGGCATGCGCTCGCTGGACAACAACAACAACAACAAGTCGCCGGCATTCAATACGCCCTTGGAGGAGGCGCAGGAGACACCGGACGAGTCTGCTCCACCAGGTGCCGAACCGCGTCGTGCGTGTCCGCCACCCTCGAATCAGCCCACCCCCGACGATGCTGTGGCTTCGCCTCTGCCATCCTCGGTGCCTGCGACAACCCAAATGACGGGCGGGTCGGTGAATAGGGGGGAAGGGCCGCAGCCCCTGAGCAACCCCGGCTCGGTCCCTCGTCCGGCCTCTCACACGCCCGCCGAGAGATCGAGAGCCTTCCTGGACGACCTTGAATCAGATACCGCCATCCAACACCCGACGGCTTTGGTCGAGGAACGGGACCAGCGCCAAAGCCAGCACCAGGACCAGCCGGAGGACGACCACACCCCACGAAAGGAGGCCGGGCCTGCGTCACCGACGATCGAGGATGGCCGAGGCAGCGCTGGGAAGCTCGCGGAGCTGGAGCCCAGTGATTCTCAGCGGCAGCTGAACGAGTACCGCGAGAACTTGGCACGCGAGATGGAGAGGAACGAAGAGGCAGGGCTGCCAAGAGGACGAGGGCGAGGAGGAGGAGGGGGAGGAGGAGGAGGAGGACAGTCGTCTGGGCCGGGACCAACTTACATCTCGCCCATCCAGGAGGAGGAAAAGTCGCCCTCGCCGCTGCAACCCTCATCCGAATCGGACCCGACAACCGCCTCGACCGAGTCTGGCCATACCATTCGAGGCTCGCTCACGCCTGGCGTACCGCTCGGCGGGACCCCCTCCTATCCGTTTCCGCGCATGGCCTCCTCCAGCTTCCTCTCCCCGTCGATCCACCGTCCCTTCACCACGCTCTCGCCCACTATCCCGCCTACCCACCCGCCCGCAGACGGGACCCGACCCCATCCAGAGCCATTCAAGGGGCAAGACACCACCGCGTCGAACCCTTCTACCCCCGCCTCCAACCTGACTTTTCTACCGCCCGGATGTTCGCACTCGATGACCGATCCCCGTGATTTTCCGACTCCAAACCTCTATGAGTTAGCCCTGATGCTCGCAGCCGAGCCAGGGCTGGACGCCTGGTGGCACACCGTCGTGCAAATCATGACTGATGTGTACAAGGCCGAAAGGGTGACACTCGCCGTTCCAGCAGATTCAACCGATATTGAGAACGTGCCATGGGGCCAAAAGGCTACATACAATGCCCACTTCCAGGACGAACAGTTGAGTCTTGGGTATCTGGCGAGGGGATCGAGTCTCGAGGCGAGCAGCCATGACGCCAATTCCACCTCCACGGGCTCTTTCCAGCCTCCCGAGCTCCCTGGGCGCGCAGGACTAGCACGACCCGGGCTGCTGAGCAGACATTCATTCACATCATATGAAGAAAAACGACCCACAACCGCAAACGAGCGTCCGCTCTCTACCGCTTTCCGCCGCCCTTCTCATCTCTCAAGGAGTAAATCTCACCACCCACCGACTACCTTCGACATTGGCCCCGGCAAAGACGACGACAGGGACCTGATCAGCCCTGACGAGCACGTCCAGGAGCACCACGACGTGCAGGACGAGGAGCAGGAGATTCCAAGCTGGGAAACGTCGTTTTCGGCGCCGAGGGAGGGACACGGGAAAGTCCTGAACGTGTTGCAGGCACTCGACTACGAAGCTGACCCCTTGATCGACCACAACGGTATTCTCCGAATATTAGACCGAGGCCGCGTGGTTGCTCTGACCAGGTCGTACCCCTACCTCAACCAAGAGGCATCAGATGTTAGACGGCCCTCGGATGTCCGCGCCGCCGCCGTGGGCAAGTCTCCCGAGGCGCCCCGTAGGAAGACGGGCAGGTCGCGGTCGGATTCGCTCTCGAAGCGCTCATCGTTTCTTAGCAGTGCCGCCCTCAGAGAACATACACACCCATCTGGAACCGAGGACGAAGCCACGAAGCCGCTTTCTCCGAAGTACGAAGAGTACGAACAGGCACCGCCCTCTCCGTGGTCGCAATCCCCAGCCCCTTCGCCCGCCGTAAGGCCCGACCCGACAGAGAATCCCTTCTTCAGCGATGCCATGGTCGACGAGGGTTCCTTCAATCCAGAATCCGCGCCCACGGATTATTCGGCCATTATCCCGCCAGAGGCGATTGGCGTCGACAATTCCTGGACAGTGCTGCACATTCCCCTGTCCCACGTCTTGCTGTCGAAGCCCAATCCGTCCTTCAAGCTCGATCCGTCGCTCATGGAGCAGAAGATGTCGGCGCGTAAAGCTGGAGACCCCGCGGCGGCCGCCAGTCTTTCTCCGGAGCGCCCTGTCAAGGAGAAACACGCGCCGATTGCCATTCTATCCATCCTCAGCCAAACCATCCCGTATCCCTCAAACTTGCGTCACTCCTTGGAGCACATCGCCCCTCACCTCGCCACGTCCTTCTCTCTCTGTCGCCACTATACCAACCTTGAGACCGAGCTAAACGGCCTGCAGAAGCGCAGACCACAGACAGCCGGCTTTGGCGCCCTTGGGCCTGACGGGCGGCCGCTGGCTGATCCAACCGCATTGGCATCGTTGGCATATCTGCCCGCCGAGGACACTGCCTCCCGAGACTCTCTCGCCGGCAGCATGACTAGCCCTAGTGATTATTCGGCGCCTTCTCGAAGCGCCGCCGGGTCTCCTGGTGGGACCCCTGGCTGGGAACTGTCGTCACTAAAGTCTGTCATGGACAGGCGGCCGCCTACTTCGAGCCCGGCCCCCGTCGCAGCCGACAGCTACTTCACATCGATTCCCAGGAGCCCAGGCCCCACCGGGCCACGGCCGAGAAAAAACTCGCGAGAGTCCTCGACCGGTGAGAAACGGTCATCGCTGCGCCTATCGCTAGGCAAGGTGCAGCAGCATCACGACTCAGTCTCGACCACCAGTCCAGCCACGGTTGGGCCCAGAAGGAGCACTGAGTCTATTCGTCCAGACTTGGAAGATCACCTCGCGACGACTGCTCAGCAGCGACGACCTCCGTCAAGAGAAACGATCGACCAAGCGTTGAGCGATAGGGGGAGTGTTACGGCGGCCCAGGCTGAGAATCAGAAGAAGCTGGTGGGTACCCCGGGCTCGATGTCCCACCACCACACCCGGCTGCACTCGTACGGCGCCGATTTCGCTTCAACCTTTCAATCTCTCCCGCCCAGCTCGACGATTGGAAGAGGGGCCCCGCACCCCGCAGCAGTGCCGACTCGAACGGGGTCGGTGATCTACACCGACATGACGCCGCCGTCGGACAAGCTGAAGGGTCTCATCCTGGACTCGTTGCCCGCTCACGTCTTTGTAGCCCTGCCTCAGACAGGCGAAATCGTATGGGTGAACAGCCGCTTTCTTACATACCGTGGGCAAACCCCGAGCGACCTGGCCACCGATCCTTGGGGCAGTATACACGCCGACGACAGAGAGGATTATCTCCGCGCCTGGAGCCAGTCCGTCCGGACTGGCGAGCAGTTTTCAAGGACGGTGCGAATCAGGAGGTTTGACGGTGCATATCGATATTTTTTTGCTCGAGCCGTCGCATCCAAGGACAAGCGAGGCGTCATCCTGCAGTTCCTGGGCTCTTACATGGACATTCACGATCAACACATTGCAGAGGTCAAGGCGGCAAGACAGGAACGGACCGAAGCATCTGAGGCCAAACATCGGCTGCTTGCTAATCTGATACCCCAAATAATCTTCACGGCTACCGAGGACGAGGGAGTCACGTTCGCGAACGAGCAGTGGCTTTCTTACACAGGCCAAGACTTCAACAATGTCCTCGGGGTCGGTTTCATGGGCTATGTGCATCCGGATGACCTGGCAAAGTGCCGAATCCCAGTTGGCGGGCAGCCGATTCCCGGCTCCCACGGAGAGTCGAAGGGCCACGGCGGCCATTCTGCTTCGGCCGACCTGTCTGCGGGCCACCGGGCCGGGAAGCACTTGGCGGCCCCTGATGGCGGCGTCGTCAGAGGCCCCAACCACGTGCTCTCACGAAACAGCAGCTCCAGCAGCAGTGGCGTCGCTAGCAATGACGGTTCTACCTACGATCTCCCGACTGCCAACCTCACCGAGCTCGCGAGGAAAGGGATAATCAAGGTGTCTACGGACAGCAGCGGGCGGCTTTCGTACACGACCGAGATCCGGCTGCGCTCCAAGAGCGGTGAATACCGATGGCACCTGATCCGGTGTGTCGAAATCGACAATGTCGACTTTGGCAATGGCGAAAGTTCGTACTTTGGGTCGGCCACAGACATCAATGACCTCAAGCTCCTCGAGACCAAGCTGAAGGAGGCCATGGATTCCAAGGGACGCTTCCTCAGCAACATGTCGCACGAGATCCGGACACCGCTCATCGGCATCTCTGGCATGGTTAGCTTCCTCCAGGACACCACTCTGAACGAAGAGCAGCGGGACTACACAAACACGATTCAGACGAGCGCCAGCAGTTTGCTCATGATCATCAACGACATCCTCGACCTCTCCAAGGTGGACGCCGGAATGATGAAGCTGAGCTACGAGTGGTTCCACGCTCGCTCCTTAATCGAGGACGTGAATGAACTCGTCTCTACCATGGCGATTTCTAAGCGCCTCGAGCTCAACTACGTAGTGGAGGAGGACGTGCCGGCGTGGGTCAAGGGTGACAGGGTGCGGATTCGCCAGGTGCTGCTCAACGTCATAGGCAACGCCATCAAGTTCACGAGTCAAGGCGAAGTCTTCAGCAAGTGCAGGGTTGCCACTCCCGAAGGGGCGCAACTGCGGCCTGACGAGATCATGCTCGAGTTCTCCATCGTCGACACGGGGAGGGGTTTCACCGAAGCAGAAGCAGAGCTCATCTTCAAGCCGTTCAGCCAGATCGATGGGAGCAGTACTCGGCAGCATGGTGGGAGCGGTTTGGGCTTGGTCATCTCGCGTCAGCTGGTCGAGCTGCACGGAGGGAAAATGGAGGGCACAGCCGTGCCGGGCAAGGGATCCACCTTCACCTTCACCGCGAGGTTTGGGTTGCCTACCGAAGACGACCACCCGGACGCGTCGGCGCGAGAAACGCCTGTCGCTCCTGTTCAGCCTCTTGCCGCGAACGTGCTTTCTGGGACGGTCACCGAAAGCCCGTCCCAAGTCGGTCCTGGCCTGACTTCCCCAGCGGCCGCTTCTAGCGGCAGCTCGGCGCTTTCGGTGTCTTCCAGCCGCACACGGGCAACGGACCGTTCATCCATGTCGTCGGTGAATGCCGGCCTTGCCCGCTTTAGCCAGGCGGCGCGGGCCAGCGGACAAGATCTCTCCCAGATGAAGCTGGAGATACCGGCCCAGAAGAACAGCAGTCCAGGAACTACGCCCACCACTGCCGGCGAGGAGAATGCCGGCAGATCCAAAAAAGATCCACCACTCGTGTTCTCGATCCTGATAATCTGCACGCAAACGCACAGCCGCGAAGCAACGACCAAGCACATCGAGATGACGCTGCCCAAGGACATCCCCCACCAAATCACGGCAGTGGCCTCGGTTGAAGAAGCCCGCTCCCTTATCCAAGGAGACGATGCGGTCTGCTTCACGCATATGGTCGTCAACCTCCCCTCGCCTGAAGAAATCGTGTCCCTCGTGGACAAGATCATGCGGTCCGACTCGATCAAGCCGGGCGACACTACCATCCTCATCCTGACGGACTCGGTGCAGCGCCAGGCTGTTTCCAAGCTCGTCGCAGGAACAAAGTACGAGGCCATCCTCTCGGAAAGCAAGGTGACGTACATCTACAAGCCGGTCAAGCCGTCACGGTTCGCCGTCATCTTCGACCCGGCCAAGGAGCGCGACCTGAGCATCGACCACAACCGCTCCACGGCGCAGCGGCTGGTCGAGGACCAGCGCCAGAGCTATGTTGACATGGAGCGCCGCATGGGCGGCAAGGGCTACAGGGTCCTGCTCGTCGAGGACAACCCGGTCAATCAGAAGGTGCTGCAGAAGTATCTCAAGCGCGTCGGCCTGACCGTTGAGCTGGCCGCAGACGGCGTCGAGTGCACCGACATGTTGTTTAATAAGGGTTGGGGATATTACTCTTTAATTTTGGTGCGCCTCCCTCTTCCAAATATCATCCCATCCCTCCTCTCTCCGATAGACTAACAAAAAAAAAAAGTGTGACCTCCACATGCCCCGCAAGGACGGCTACCAGGCCTGCCGCGAGATCCGGGCGTGGGAGGCCCAGGGCGGGTTCGGCGCGCTGCCCATCATTGCGCTCTCGGCGAACGTCATGTCGGACGTGCAGGAGAAGTGCATCGAGGCGGGGTTCAACGACTACGTCACGAAGCCGGTCGACTTCATTGACCTGAGCAGGGCACTGGCTAAGTTCTTTTGAAGCTGGTGCTCGTGCGTGTGTGTGAGTGGGTGAGTTGCGGTGTGGGTGGTCTTGAGGCAGGAGGACAGGGGGCGGGTGTAGGAGTTGTTGTTTGTGGTGCGTTGGTGAGGGTTGATGTGTTGGAGATGGGTTGGAAAATGGTGGGATAGAGTGATGATAGGGTGAGCGTGGGAGCAGTACATAACACATGCCCCTTTGTTGAGGCAGGAGGTATGACGGCGGGCTCTGCCGTGGCGGTGCCGAGTACCTTTGGACTTGAAGGGACTTCTGTTATTGGGCTTTGGGGCCTGGTTACGTGGGAAGAGGCTATTTCGCGTTCCGTTTCTGCATTCGGGGCGTTTGTTGTGTATCTTGCTCTTCACCCTTCACCCTTTGCGTCTTTGTCATAGTCTCGTGGGTGGTTTCTTGGGGTTGAAGACGATCACGAGCAGAGTGTGTTTTCTACATGGAAGGGGCAGGCAAGGCAGACCGGGCAGGTCGGGGCAGGGTAGAATACCAATATCGCGTTTGTTTTGAGCATGCCGTAGCCGAGTCTTACATGTACATCTTCACCTCCTTCCCTG
>FTCU01000812.1_pt1 | contig 16894 bp, 14 predicted proteins | sample 1639521 | NCBI WGS metagenome assembly FTCU01 (sample SAMEA3914864, study PRJEB12502) | metagenome | biome: forest; material: soil | place: USA | collected 2012-03-12 | depth 0.3 m
AACAGTTCTTGACATGCTCGAGACTGAATTGCCACCCATCATTGAGATGGACAACTATTACGAGGCTCTGGCGACCCCGGAGCCAATCCCGGTCAGGCCTCCTGAATTTGACCACGGCGACCAGGTCGACTCCGACACCAACGACTTCGACGAGGCTTCTGACGAGAGCTACCCCGAGGACCAGGAGTTCGGAGGCTTTGATGGCTGGAATTGATGTCCTCTAAGACACTCGGTAACGGTTATCTTGACGGGACCATCACAACTTCGATGACTCCAGTTCAAGTCCCGGAATTTGGACTTCAAAGGCCATTCCCCGGATCGAAGCGATGCGCCGTGCCCCACGTGGGACTCTGGCGCCGAGGGGGCGGATGATGGCGGCCGGACCGTGCCGCTCAGCTTGGGGACCACCACGGAGCAAGTCGGGATGGAGACTTTGATGGAGTGTATGGACGTACTTATTGCTCCATCTGCTGCACACCAACACCGCAAAGCATTAAACCTCCAGCGCCACCATGCGAGACCGCCTTAACGGGCCCAACTCCGCTCCCCGCCCTCCACCAGCGACAACCTTTTTTATCCCAGGCCTTCCTGGCAACACCCACCAAAACCGTCACACCAGGGAGGGGTATGAACACCGTCCTAGTCGCCAACAACCGCTTGTGTACCCCGCGCCACCACCGTCGCCCCACCAGCAACACTACTACTACTCCCACCCCCCGCACACTCCAGCAACACAATCACAACAGGCTGGCACTGCGGCCCGACGGAGCGCGCAAACAAGTTAAAGAAGCTGCCCGACAGACACTGCCAGAACACGGCCGAGCCCCCGAGCGCGAGCGAGCCGTTGGCGCAGACCGAGAAGCCCGCCGTGTAGAGCGCGCCGGCCTGCGGGGGGTTGTCGAACTGGAACTGGTAGTTGGCTGCTATGTAGCCCGTGCGTTGCTGGGTGTCGGTCAGAACGCCGTTTGTCAGCTGGATGAGGGGGGCGGGGCCGCAGGCGGCGCGGTTCTGGTTTGGTTAGCTTGTTTTTTGTTTTGATCACTGGCGTGGATCGTTGTTGGGGTGTGTGGGAGGAGGTATGGGAGGAGTGCCCCGGATGAGCGACGGGTTCGTCGCCAACATAGGAATGGCTTTTCTACATGGTCTGGGGGCTGCGACACTGTGTAGGTCAGATTGCCATGGAAGGGTGGCGTACATCAAGGGCCCAGTTCCTCTTGGCTTTGGATGGCAGTTGTTTGGCGTCAAGCACGAACATGGCGTTTGAGTTGGTCTCGCAGCCAGCAGGTGGTACACCCGTGGGCGCGGGGTGCTCGGTCACGCCCTGCGCGACCGCTGAAGCCAATAGCGACAGAGAGGCGAGGATTTGGAGTTTCATCTTGAAGCTTGGTTTCTTTGTGCTAGTATCCCGAAGCAAGGATGTACTGGAAGTGGAAGCGGAATAGGAAGAGCAGTGAGTTGTAGCAAGAAATGGTTCACGTCATACCTGGTAGAATACGAGGTCTAAATCCGCGTTGTTGGCCACCTTGTAAACAGCATACGTGAGCTCATCCTTGTTGTTCTTATTTATAGTCAAAGCTGCGAAGGTTTACGACATACTGCCTACCGAGAACTCCACACAGCAATGTCATTCAAAGCCTGGCGGACAGTAGATTCAGGTAGTTTGCATCCCGACCAAGACAAATCTAGCCATGCCACCTGAGTTGCACGCGTTACAATTAGATATCACCGGCATGCCGCTGTGTGCTCTTCGGCTCAAGAGCTCTCTATACTGGGATCACGTTGATCACCGGAAGAGAATCAGGGCGAGGGTTTGTTAGCAAGGCGCTGGAGACAAGTTAGCCAAAACAGCACTTAGGTCGGCAATGACCAGCATATCTCGAGTGTGGAGTACACTCTGCCTCTTTTTTCTGACGGAGACACCGGACAAGGAACGGGTCACTAGCTAGGGGTACTTGGACTCGAGAACCGCTAAACTAAAGTCTGAGTGGGCGGGTTGTGTGAAGGCTGACACTGAAGGCTGTCCGTTCTCTACGTTAAGCACAAAGAGCCGTGAAAACTTACCTGCCCGAATGTGCTCGGCCGGGGAAACCATTGAGAAGAGCAAAGCGCAGGGTGCCGTTTTCTGGGCCGAAGCCCTCGTAGGTTTGTTTTCCCGACCAAAAACGGCTGGTCAAGCCGGGATGGGAGGCTTCGGGTGCGGATTGGTGTTCAAGGGGTGTCTTGGTTATGAACGACGGACCCCCCTGAGTCGCTGTTTGCTGATTTCTTTGTCCAAAGATCTTCTTTTCCTCTTCTTCCTTTTTCTTCCTTTTTCTTTCTTTCTTCTTTCTTCTTCTTCTTTCTTCTTCTTTTTCTTGTTATTATTATTGTTCCTATTATTGATATTCTTCTTCTCTTGTTTTTCTCTCCAAGATTTCTCTCAATCTTTTCCGTGTCAATGTCCATCCCGGGCTCTTCCTTCCTGCCCCTGTCTCTTCTACCATTCACATTCCAGGCCTCCCGTCATCTCTGTCGTGCCAAAGGCGGCCCAATTCTGGTATTAGGGGCTGCTGACGTAGGGGAAGCTGCGCTCGGCAAGCATGCTGTACTGAGCACCAGCACCAACCCAGATCATCTTTGCGTGTGCAAGGGACGGATGGTCGAGATGTCCAATCAGGGTTGGAATTTCGACTTCATCTCCCTTGTGACCGATCTGCTTGGTGAGATTGAGACCCCAAGTAAATACCTTGTTGTCTGGCGTGACTGCGAGGCTGTGCTCGCTTGCGGCTGCCACAACGGCTGGGGAAATCCCCTGGACAGTCGTGGGCACTCGGAGAAAGCTTGGTTTGCCTCGCGAGTCCAGGACAACGACTTGTGGCGGCAGCGTATCAATCTTGAGACCGGTGGCACATGAGTAGAGACGACCCCAGGTGAGACACCTGCCGTCTTCGGTGACTGCGATGCTGTGGAAGTTGCCTCCGGTGATCTGTCGGATGCGCGGTAAGCCCACCAAACTCTTGACGAGGCTTGGGACATGGACGGTGAGGGCGAAATCGTAGGCCGATTCGTATTCACCGGCGTTGTCGACGACTCCAATTTGGCCGGCGTTGTTGAAGCCCCAGCCGTACACCATGCCGGCGCGGTCGACGGCAAAGGAATGATTTGAGCCGGTTCCGATCTCGACAATGTTCTTCAGGTTGGCAACCTTGCGTGGGGTGAGTCCTTCTTTCTTCCAATCCACAATTCTTGAGGAAAAGCGTCGGCCGAGCTGGCCGTCGGTCCCCCTGCCCCAGGTGTACACGAAGCCATCGGATGTGAGCGCCATGACATGATTGCTACCACAGCAGATTTTGATCACGTCCTTGACGAGGATGATGAGTGCCGGGCGGGATTGCACCCGAACGGTCGGCGAAAAGCTCAGGTCGCCATCCTCGGACTGCGGGCGTGTTAGTCAGCGGACAGGAGTCGACTGATAATGAAATGGTGTCTTACTCGAAAAGCACCCCATCCGTACACACGGCCTGTGCATGTCAGGGCAAATGTTGCGTTGTCGGCGGCGGCCACCTGGGTGAAGACGGTGTCGGCGGGGACGGCACTCATATCGACCTGGGCTGGGGTGGACTCTTTTGGGTTGAGCTCACCCTCGTCGTCGCTGTCGCTTTCGTCCTCGCCATCATTGGCCCCGGCCTCAACCAAATGACCTTCCCAGGACGTGTCACGACCCAGTGCACCGTGGTCGTTGACTCCCCAGGTTAGGATCTCGTTATGCTTGGTGAGGGCGACGCCATGCATGGCGCCAAGAGAGACCTGGACAACACCCACGGCGCCGGAGAGAAACGGGTTGAGAAGCGGCCTAACAACATTCCCAGATTTGACTAACGGCCCGAGGCCGAGCTCGCCACCGCTGTTGGCGCCCAGGACGTAGACGTTGAGGGGCTGGAGGGGCCTCTGGTTGATGGCGGGTGATGCGCTGGCGGAGGGCTGCGCCGCTCGTCGGGATCGGGATATTGGCAGCGGTGGCACAGGAATGGCAGCTTGAGCAGCCAACACTGTCTTTTGGCGTTTGGCATGGCCTTGTGCGACAGCAGTTGTTTCGGCATCGCGCGTCCTCTTGGTAGGGGCTCCTTTTCGGCTTCTTGTCGTCGGCGCGGGCGCCGGTTTCCGCGGTGCCATCTCGTCTGCAAAAAAATCTCAAATGTCGGTGTCGGTTGGTGAGGAGTGAGGACTGTCGTCCCGCTGAATGGAAAGTCATCTGGCCTGGGGTGAGAGAAAGAGTGGTGATACAGGGGGTGAATTAGATTAGTCATCAAGGATTGCCCATTCCGCAGCAGCCAAGCAGGCTCGCAGGCTCCAGGGCCGTTTGTTTGGGGCTAAGCAGCGCCACATTCTTCGCGGCGGCCCAATCAATGCAATCCAATCAGCAATCATCCCTCCATCCATGCAGGAATGTTTTTCTGCTGGTTGTGCCACCAACAACGGACATGTGTGGGCGGCGGGTTGCCAGAGGTTGAAGCGAGATGTTTGAGAGAGAACACGCGAGGTCCAGAGTGGAGCTGCCGGCTCCATCTTGTTGCCGGCTTCTGCCTGCTTTTGCCGCTTCTGGAAGCAACGCACTGGATCCATTGAAACCCGCGGCGCATGGAGTCGGCATTGCCCGCGGCTTTTTTCCCGAAGGGCGCGCCCCTCTTCCCCAAACTCCACTCATAACGTCGTTGAGAGCCGCTGCGTCGTCGACCGTCATGAACTGAGTCAACTCACCCCGATTTCTATTGGCAGAGGACTTGTCAACCCCAACCTTCTCTTGACTTATCATTCCAACCACCAGCACACAGAGCACCCTCGGCTCACCACGTTGCCACACCTTGACATTTCCTATTAATTGTCATTTCACCTCTCAATATGATCGACTTGCCCGTCGACCACGGCTCGCTGGAGCACCTCCTCCCCGTCTCGTGGAAGACGCAGATCACGGCATGGCTGGCCGAGGATACTCCCTCCTTTGACGTGGGCGGCTTCGTCGTCGGCAACCACCCGCGCACGGCCACCCTCTGGGGCAAGTCGGCGGGCATCCTGGCCGGCGTGCCCTTCTTCGACGAGGTCTTCACCCAGTGCGGGTGCACCGTCGAGTGGCACGTGCGCGAGGGCTCCCACATCGAGAGCCACAACGGCAGCAAAACGGCCCTGGCGACCGTGAGCGGGCCAGCCCGGGGCATTCTCGAGGGCGAGCGCGTTGCCCTCAACATCCTGGCCCGCTGCTCCGGCATCGCGAGCATGAGCCGCAGGCTGCTGGTCAACCTGCGCAGCGCCGGATACAAGGGCACCCTGGCCGGCACCCGTAAGACGACCCCGGGTTTCCGCCTGGTTGAGAAGTACGGCATGCTGGTCGGTGGCGCCGACACCCACCGCATGGATCTGAGCACCATGACCATGCTCAAGGACAACCACGTATGGAGCCGTGGGAGCATTACCCAGGCCGTCAAGGCAGCAAAGGCCGCCGGCGGCTTCAGCTTGAAGGTTGAAGTCGAGGTGCAGACCGAGGAGGAGGCCGATGAGGCCATTGCCGCTGGCGCCGATGTTGTCATGCTCGACAACTTCACCGGAGAGGGCGTCAAGGTGACGTCGCGGAGCCTCAAGCAAAAGTGGCAGGGAAAGCGGGAGTTCCTCCTTGAGGTTTCAGGAGGACTGACTGAGGACAACGCCGAGTCGTACATCTGCAATGGTAAGCTTCCTCTCGAGCATGATTTTGCGGCAAACTTGGCTGACAAGAGATCCGCAGATATCGACATTCTCTCGACGAGCTCCATTCACCAGGGTGTCCGTCACGTCGACGTATCTCTCAAGATCAACGTCGAGAAGGGAGACGGCCCGGGAGCCTCGAGCTGAACGCAGAAAAGGGCCATGGGTCTCCCGTGTTACAACAGACATCAAATTAGACAGAACCTTAGCGGGATTGCAGGTATTCTGCGTGGTGTGGGCCCTCTAATCAAGCTGAATGCAGCCGCTGTCTATCACTTCCCTGTCCAGGAGTCCGGGACGGAGCCTTCTCAGCAGGGAAATGTAGCCGTCATTACACTCGCCCCCGATTCCCTTCCGCCTGCGCCGAGGGGTGTCAATCCAAGCCGCTTTCAGTTCCAGATGCAGCTGAACGGGGCTAGGGGCTGGTAGGCCCTTGCGGCTAAGTTAGCTCATGCCTGTGGGCCGTCTCAACCGGCATGCCCACGTGGCAACCTCGCATCGGGGCCGGGCGTTTTAAACTCCCAAGACTCGCTCCCGTCGAGTGCCGCCGGACCACCCCGGCTCGGGGCACTGTCTCCTGTCTGTGCGCTCGCGGCACAGAACCGGGTCGGGCAGCGAATGGCGTTCCTCCCAACCCAGCCGACCTGCCTCAGCTCTGGCAGACCAGGAGGCCTGCCTTGGGTCCCCGTGTCCCAATTCGCCCTCAGGCCGCCAAGCCCAACCCCTTGCTGGCTTCATATCTGCCCAGCTGCGGCGCAGATGCACAAGTCCTGAGCGATCTTGACTCGCTCCCCTCCCCGCCCCTGGCCCCGCGCTGGCGGCTCATTGGGCCAGGGGCCAACCCCTGTCTGTCTCCGCTCGTTCCCACGTGGCATAGGATCCAGATCCCGGTCGATTCCTTGCATGTCGTCAACTCCCGCTGGAGGACCCTTTGTCTGCCCTCAACCGGCTCCCTCAACTCCAGATTGCACCGTTGACTCCGCTCGGCCATGCCGCGCGATGCCCATGCGCTGCTGACCGCAGTTCATCTATCCCGCTCAGAAGAAAAATCAGCAAACCCGCCGTTGCATCCCGGCGGCCGGGGAGGGCTGCTCAGCCCTACCCATCTGGGGCCATCTCCGAGGATCCCTGCCGCCATGTGTTTTACAAGGATGCCCGACGCGGGATGCGTTTGGCTCGCTGCCATGGGTTGGCGGAAGGCTTGGAGCCCTGCACTCCTCGAGCCGCCGTATCCAAGGTCATAGCGCATACGCGCAGAAAATACCATGAAGCCTTGAGGTCATGAATGTAGAAGCCGTGTCCAACTCTCGGGAAGCCCTGGTACGGCGCTCAACTCCCTGATTTCACTCGCTCCGTCTCCATCCAGCCGGCCTCCCCGTCCAAGCGAACCCATCTTTCATCAACCCATGCTATGTAGCAGCTTATCAGGCTTCGAATCCGTACAAATACTCCCCGCATCCTCGCCTACCTCTTGCAAACGTGTGGTTTGCCTTCGAGTTCCGTGTTGATCGCCTCCACTGCCTAACACGAGACCAAACCAACGCCACCACCACCATCACTCAAAACCACTCAGCACCAGACCAAACAAACCGCCACCATCATCACTACTCAGCACCACTCAATACAAGAATCAGACGCCCGCATATCACCACTCAACGCCAGACCAACCGCCATCGCCGCCGCCACCACCACCACCACCACCACCACCATCACTCAACAACAGACCCAAAACCATACATCAGACCCAGAACCACCCACCCATGTCCCAAGAAGACCCCTCCCCCTCTCCCAAAAACACGCCCAAACCCACCCCAACAGACCTCACAACCCTCTTCGTCGAAACCGCCCAAGCCACACACCAGCGCCGACAAGACCACACCACCGACGCCCGGCAGGCACGCCGGGAGTACCGGGCTGCGGCGGAGCAGAAGATTAGGGAGGCGCTTGGGGTGCATGGGTCGCTATCCGTGAAGCTTTGAGTTCTGAGTTCTGAGTCCTGAGCCGGGTATCTCGCTGGTATTGGGCTTGTGGTAGGGTTGTTGAAGAGTTGGGTGAGGTGAACACGGGTGGGTTTGGGTTTGGTGTATGGGAGAAATGTGGGAGGAGTCGGGACGAGAGGTTGAATGGATAGGGGTTTGATATGGTTGTGGTGATGAAGGGGGTTTGGGAGGGGGTGGATGATTGGTCAGGGGTTGGTGAAAGGTGAAAAAGGGTGTTGGGTTCTGGAGCAAGGTTCATGACATACCAGGTGATGAGGGTGTTGTTTCTGTTGTCAAGTCTCTTGTTACTGGGTTGTTTGGGATAGATATCTCCTGTCAGGGTGTCGGAGACAGGCTTAGGAGGAGTCCGGGATGGCTGGCCTGGTGCCAAGGGTTCGGGTTCAAGGTAGAGGCTATCTGTGATGATTTAGCTTAGTTCTTCTGTAATACAATGATGACACAACCTATAGGAGAGCAGCAGGATGAGTGACCGTTCGAGGATTGTCCGCAGGGTAGAAAACCGCCAAGCTGCTGAACCCCCTGACACACCAGCACGGGCCTTGGGTTTCGACTCGGGTTTCGGTAGCCCACGCTGGCTCTTGAACGGTCCGCCACTGGCGCGATGCTAGTGTTGTGTGAGAGAGACAGTGAGAACAATACCTTGTGCATGGGCATCATGATAGGCACAGCAAATTCCCATACCTCAATAAGCGGAGCTTGCAAAAGTTCCACCACCCAAGCCTCCCTCCAATTCACACACCCCAGGGCGTTACATCGCCTCCCCTCCCTCTCTAAGCGCCGAAGGGTGTGCAATCCTATCAAGTACCATCTCACAAACCCCGATGACCACACCCTCCATCTGCCCGTCACGATCGATCGAAGCAGCAGACACATCACATATCACTCGCAGAAGTGCACCGAGTCCGGCGAGAAAGCAACGCCCTGCCGTGTATCTCGCCCCCTCACCCCACCAAAGCACCCACACCACCAAGCACGACCGCGTCAGCTGAGACCTTCAACACGACGCCACCCTCCCCTTGGTGTGTTCGGCAAGCAGCCCGGCCTACGCTCGGCGATCGACCAGGGCGGCATGTGGCTGCCCGCAGGAGCGGCGGCGGCCAAGCCAGCCAGCCGACTTCCTTGTGCCGTCCAATCCCGCACACGCGGTTGTGCTTCCGAGACTTGTGGTTGGGGGATGTGCGTAGGGTCCAGGGTTTTCGTGACGGAATCAAGGTGGGTGTCAAGCTGGTGAGGGGCTGGAGGTGTGTCAAAGAGGGGGGGGGGAGACGGCTGAACGCGGAGGGGAGTGGGTTGCTGGGAGGATGGATCGGTTACGCGCAGGAGTCGGTGAGACGAAGCGGCGGCCTGCGGGGTTGAGAGGAGTGCTTTTTTAGCTTTGGCTTTGGCTCCTGGCACGGCGGCCCACCGGTGCTATGTCGCCACGGCGGGCTGCGTCAGGAGTCATGTGGGGAAGCGTGTTTACTGCCTTGCTGGCCACGGGTCGCGACATGAGGGGGAAGGGGGCGGAGCGAGGGTGGAAGGAAACAGCGGGAGGCTGCTCTGTGCGTTGCTTGAGCTGATGGCTCTTGGGGGTTAATAATATGGCGGGCGTATCTCCTCGAATGCCGTCTCCTGGGACCTCGATGTCGGTCTCAAATTCTACGGGGCCGGAAAACTTACTACGAAGTAGCCTTTACCTTCTATTGACGACAGTCCATCTCGCCAGCGACAATGCTCTTTGACAACGACTCCGAGCGATCCAACCCCCCTGTCGAGCCAGTCAGCCCCCCCCGCGTTGGCTCTCCAGCCGACGGCCAGGTTAAGCCGGTGACGGAGGATGTGAACGCCGCTACTGGTAGCCAGAGCGGCGAAGATGCTCACGGGACGAATGGAACTGGCCTGCTGACAGCCGAATACGGACTCGACGCATTACAGGGCCACCCTGCAGCCGGGACGGGACTATTTTCGGGGGGCTGGTCCCTTGAGGCGTTGGGGGGGACCTATCTCTGGGCGGTGGGGCCGATCGAGATCCAAACAGACGCGCTCTGGTAAGCTCACGCTCCTTGCCATCAAGGTACTTTGATCAGGAGCCCGAGGAAGAGGTTGCTTACTCGTGGAAAAGCTGCCAGAGTGGCGATCCCGCGTCCTGCCGCAAGTGTTTCGTCCGCTCCAGGGCCGAACTGATTCGATGTATCCCTCGAGGTGGCCAATGTGAGGGAGAGAACGAGCCCAAGAAGAGCAACAAGGTCCGCCGTCAACTGTGGGGAGACTCGGAACCATATCCTCATTCCTCCCGTCGCAACCGACGGTTCTCGGGATCCGGTGGTTCTTTGGGAGTCCTGGCGGCGGCGCGGAGTGAGACGGAAGAGGATGGGCCTGGCGCCAAAAGCTAACTATGTAGGCCACGCCACATTGCAGAACTTGTGCCCAAGTGCGTGCATGAGTTGGTACTGGTTGTGCACCGAGCTGCATGTCGGTGGCATGAAGGTGGTCTCTTGTTGAATGTGGTTGGGCCTTCGTCTCTTCTCATTACCATCCGTTTCATCTCTTGGGCCCCGTCCTGCACAACACCCATCCGGGACTTTTGCTCTGTTAGCCTAGCCAAACAAACTCTGCTGATAAACCCACCCGGTCGGTTCCTCCCGGTTTGAGTTCCTCCGACTCAAGCAGGTCCTTCGGTTCTTTCGGGGTTGTGACCCGACATGCTGACATGAAGAATGACATGCCTCGGGCGCCACCTGAGCGTGCTTGCGAGGTAGGTACCGTACCCATCGGCGCTATTGACGCTCTCAAATTGTCGGTATTTCGATCTTCGCAGCCCGGAGCAATGGTCCCGGGCCACGGCCAACCCCTGGCCAGTCACACAGTCCTGCCCAGCACAACCAGGCGGTCTGGGAGACCCGGGGAACGAGGGATCTTGACGACGCCAATCATTCAAGGGAGTTGAAACCTGCATGTTGAGGGCGCTTCCGGGGGAAGCCACCCGGTACCCCCTAACTACCCTGTATGGCTAGCTCAAGCCACAAGCTGACGACCAAGAGGGTGTGCAGCAGATCAGGCTACCAGGTGCGTCTGTCCGGTTTCGCTGGGGGCGGCATGGGGCGGAACGGCTCAAATCGGCGTCTTTCGTCTCGGAGAACCAAACACTTGCAGTGCTCCAGCGTTTTCCCAAAGTCAATTCATGTAGGATCCAATACCGGCATCTAGAATGGCTCGAGAACTTCCCAAGTGGGGATCCGTGGGCGCGGGCCGAGGTCAAGACCATGCAGCGGCTCGATCCCGCCCCCGGGCTACAGTAGTGCATGGATAAGATCGCCAAGCTCGATCGGAGGATTTTGGTATCAGATGGACCAGAGCCAGGATGCCACACCACATATGTCGGCGGGTTTTTTTAATGCGCCCCTCCTGCCAGACAATCCTAATCCGGCCCGAGCTGAGGAAGGCTTGGTGAGAATGTATCCAATCGAACCAATCGCATCGGGGACGACGGTGAGACATGGATTCGTCAGAGAAGCTCCCTCCCTGGGTGCTAGAGGGCAGCGCAGGATCGAGGCGGTCTCCGAACCAACCAGAGGAAAAGTTCAGGGGCTATCACAAAACTCATGCATCGGCCAGGTGGTGAACGAGGGGGCTGCTGACGATGACTGGGATGCGTCCGCCTCATAGTTCTGACTTTAGGGCGTCAGTGAACCGATCAGCGATCGGTGGCGCAAGCGGCTCGATCCGGCTCTGCACGAGCTGGTTGACGGGGTAAACGCAGGGCGGTCCTCAAGTGCACGACGATGCTGATGGTGGGGAGGGCGCCGGGAAGGCACCGGCGTACAAATCTCCGGCGCCAGACCCGCGCCGCGTCGGGCTCACCACCCCCATGGACCGCCTGTAAACCCGCACACCTTGATCAACGGGGAATGCTCGGGTTTTTTGCTTTCGTCATGTCATCGGTTGAGTTCGATCCCCATGACTACCGGTGGTATCAGGACGGATGCCCGCCGGATCTTGGTGGGTGGGGGGTCGACGACGAGCTCTTGACCGGTGTACTGGCTTCCGGGACGGGATTCGAAGTCGCCATGCAAGACAGTGCTGGTGCTTGTATCGGATATGATGTCGCGTTGCACCCGACGCAGCCGCCTCTTTTCCTTGCCTCACCGGCGCAAGCACCGGGAGGATGGCAGCCCTATGGGGGCGCGGACTACCCCTTCCCGCAAACGCCTCTGGACACCACACACCACGGGTTCCAGTACCCCGGAATGATCGACCCAAACGCATCCAACATGACGATCGCGCGAGACCCGAGGGTGTGGGGGGCTGTTTCAGACGCGCCGAATCCGTGCTCGGGCAGCCCTGAGGCGCTGGCTGAGTTACACACGCCGTTCGAAGTCGCACAACCTCATCTAGTCCCCATTCTGCCGAGGTCGCCTCCGCAGGGCACGCTCTCACCAATGGCGCATCACCATGGCCACTGCGAATCGAGTCAGCCGGCCGGGGGCAAGCAGCAAGAGCATCAGCACCCGCAACACAATTTTCTCTGCGCCTTCCAGCGGGCCGGCGCCGAAGTCCCCGACTGGGAACGGCTCAAGCACGAGAGGAAGCGGGCCGGCCGGCGCGCCGTCGAGACGAGACACCGGAAGAAGGAACGAGCCGGCCACGAGAAGATCGAGTCGACGTCGAAGCGGCTGCAGGATGTGCACGCCAATCTGGTGGCCGAAGAGAGGGCGCTCACGACGGAGAAGCTCGCCCTGATGGACCAGCTTCTGAGGCATGCCGACTGCAACGACAATAACATTTCCGAATATTTGCTCTATGCCGCCAAGGAGACGTGAGTCCGAGACCGACTGCTGCCGTGCGCTCCGTGTGGTGCGACTGCTGACCGTATCTGCTGTTTTTGACAGTGTCAAGAAAGCGAGAGAGCAGCACTTGAAGACTGAGGGTCGGAGAGCCGAGTCGGTGCCGCCAGCAACTCGAAAGAGCGGCGTCGAATGAGCTGGTATTTTTGGCTGGATGGGATGGGACCGCCGAAGGGCATCCGACACAGTCTCCGGGACATGGCCGAGGGCGCCTTCAACGGCAACTTCTGGGGCGGGCAAGGCAAGGACTCGGTGCATCGGTTGGAGGAGGCAACTGTTTTTTGGTGGAGTTTCATCATTCCCTACCTACGGGTGGGAAGTTGTCGCCGAACATACTTAGATAATCAATTGTATATCATTTTGTTGCTTCATTTCGACCTCGATGGTTTGATGGTTGATGGTCCGAAGGTTCGTTGTGCAAACGGAGTCGTCGGATGCAGGTCGGGTCGGCCCTGATCCCTGCAGCAACGAACACTGTCCGCAGCATCGGATCGCGCTCAGGCACACCACCCCACTAAAACCCTGCTAAAACCCCGCAGTTTTGGCACGCATTTTAGCGCTCCCGCCCGCCGTCCGTGACCCGTTGGCCGTTACCCCCGGCTCCTGCAGCAGGCTGCCGCAGTGCCGGGTGACTCAAACGCCGAAGCCAAGCGCGGAGGCATTTGGGACTTGGAGGCTGAGAGGCTCGGTTGGCACCAAACACCCAAACAAAGCTCAAGGACAAGCCCACGAGGCTGCAAGAGGGTTTGAGGACATGCGGAAGTGCCGAAATTGGTCGTGGGATTGATGGTGTGTTTGTGAATAAGTGCGTGAGGGTGCATTCAGAGATATAAACAGCAATTCCCCCGTTTCACGAGTCCCAACGGTTCCTGTTTTGGTCTCGCTGCAATTCCAGGTTCCTATTGGGCGCTGCAACTTTGCTGTTGTTCTCTCCGCCCACCTTCCACATTCCATCCTCAACCCTGCTTCACAACAGAGTGCTCTCCCCACAACCAAGGCACAAACCACAAACCACAAACCAACCGAGCCTTGCACCCTCGTGCATCTTCATAGTCCTTACAGTGCAGTTCTGTACCAAAAGGAAAGAGGTAAGCTCAAGACACCCCGCGCGGGCCGGTATACCGATCAGGAAATCGACCCGGCCACCGACCAACCCCCGGCTCTTAATCTCTGAGCAACCACTCATACCCGGGTGACACAGAACCGACAAAGAAGCTCCACGATGAAGAGCAAAATCCCCGTCATTGAGCTCGACGGCCGAACCGGCGAAGGCGGCGGCCAGCTCGTCCGCATCGCCTGCGCTCTCGCCGCCGTCGCGACTCAACCCATCCGCATCACCAATGTGCGCGGCAATCGTGAAGGCCCTCGCGGCGGAGGTATGCCCATCGAGACATTCACGCTTGCGTGTACGCAACCGACCGACTAACAAATAAAAACAGGTCTCAAGTCACAGCATGTCACTGCCATCGACTTCCTCGCAACCGCCACAGCGGCCGACGTGACTGGTCTCTCCATCGGCAGCCACACACTGGACTTCAACCCACAGCTGCGGCCCTCGGCGCTCATGAACCGCAACATCAAGATCGCAGCCGATTCTCCAGCCGCGTCGACCATGCGTACGTCAAACCGAACCCGTGATGCCCTCGTTCAGAAGCAGCTTTTGGCACACCCGAACACGAAACGAATGACTGACACTGTTGAACAGTCATCTTCCAGGCAGTGTTCCCATTCCTGCTCTTCGCGGGCAACGACAAGAACGAGCCCATCACCCTCGAGATCTCGGGCGGGACCAACGTGTCCTTCTCGCTCTCCTTCGAGTACCTGGACCAAGTGCTGCTGCCGACCCTCAAGGAGGCCTTCGGCATCGCCGTCGAGAGCAAGCTGCTCGCGCGCGGGTGGAGCCTGGGCCGTCAAACGCGCGGCAAAGTCCAGTTCCGGTTCAAGCCGCTCAAGCTGGGCGACACCCTCAAGTTCACGCAGCCGGACAACGCCGTGTACGGCGGCGACGGGCCGCTGCCCGTCGTCGAGGACGTCGAGGCCATCGACATCTCCATGATCATCCCGGCCGCCATGAACGACGCCATGACCGAGGCGCTGGTCGAGGACCTGCAGCAGCTGTTCCCCGACGTGGACCCCAACTTCAAGATCGTCGAGGACAGCGGCGACACCTCCAAGATCTACGTCCTGCTGGTCGCCCGGGCCGGCACCGTGCGCTGGGGCCGCGACGCGCTGCTGTCCATGCCCAAGGCGGCCAAGGCCAAGGCCAGCAAGAGCGGCGGCGTGCAGACGGCCGGCTCGCTGTGCGCGACCGTCTCGCGCAAGCTGTGCAAGGAGCTGTACGAGGAGGTGTCGATGGGCGGGGTCGTGGACGAGTTCCTGCAGGACCAGCTCGTCGTGTTCCAGGCGCTGGCCGAGGGCCGCACATCGTTTCCTAGGGGCGAAGCTAAGGACGGCCTTGAGCAGGCGATGGGCAAGCTGGAGGTCGGCGAGAAGAAGATGCGCAAGGAAAAGGCCGACAAGCCTTTTGGCGACGGCAGCACCCACACCACGACCGCGCGCTGGGTGACGGCCGAGCTGCTCCCGGCTGTGGGGTGGTTCAACAAGGGTAACGTCTGTGAGGGCATCGGCATGCACATGGAGGCTGCTCCGAAGAAGTAGGCGGTGGCTGTTGGGTTCTCGGGTGGGACGGTATCTGTATTGGCTGTTTTGTTTTTACGTACATCTTCGGCGTTGGGCATGGCTGGCGTTAGGTTAGGGCTGGAGTCTCATTGTAGGTTCAGGGTCTTGAGCGTTAGTCACTGATACCCCGGCGTAATGAGATGATCGTATTGCCCAAATTGGGCACAACACAAGAGTGAAGCCATAAACTGTGCAGACGACTCACTGTGTGGGAGCCAGTCCGGGACCGGCACACTTTCATTTATTATTCTGCTCGCACCACCACTCATCTATGGCGCTCATAATCCTCGGCTTCCTTTTGGTATGCCTCCACCAGCTCAATAACCTCGCGGCTATAGAGATCCTCGAGGGTCTTGTCCCCGTGGAGCACCTCCTTTTGGTGCCTAACGGCCTCCTCCTTGGTCATGCACACCAAATCGCGGAGGCGGAGGTTGGATGACTTTTGCTCGGCTTCGCCCTCCCCAATACGGACCAGGGTGGTCTCCTGAGGCTTCCTCCACCGAATCAGCATTAGCTTTGTGGGGATGCCGGTGACGGCACTCCTGCCCCTGAAGGCTTCTTCCACCACGAAGGAGATATCACCCGGCGTCAGCGGGACCTTCAGACCGATGCAGACGTCTGTGCGGCCGCCTTCGATCATGCGGACTATCTTTTCCTCGCTGGCTTGGACGTACGCCAGGATGGCGTCGTACATCTTGTCGCGCGCCTTGGCGGGTTGGTAGTCCATTGGGTAGCCTGAAAAGAGTCAGCACATCACCGCTGTCATCAGATAGATACAGTCTGCCTCTCCAACTCACCCGTGATCTTAAGAATAACGTGGTTTGCCACAGTGTACCCAAACACGGCGGGCATGGTCCCCAGCACAGGCAAGATGCGCACCCGGAACTCAGGCAACACGCCCAGGTCGCCCACCGACCCCTTCTGGAACTCCTCCTCCGCAAGCGGCAGCAACGCCGCCTTCCCCACCCCCATCTTCTCCGTCGAATACACCACCGGAATCCCACTATTCACCCCCAGCAGCTTCAACCGCCTCCTCGTAGCCCTCGACAACCCATCCTCAAAACTCGCCCCAATATCCCCCACCATCACCCTCGTCGGATCACTCTTCGTCCCGGCCCCCATCGCCGAAATCACCGGCAGCCCCTCCTCATGACAATACCTCAACAACTCAACCTTACTCCCAATATGATCAATTGCATCAATCACAAAATCCGGCCTCCTCCCCTCCCACGCCTCCAACAACCTTCCCGCCTTCTTCCCTTCAAACTTCTCCCCCCTCAAATCAAACCTCACCCACGGCGTCACCGCCGCCAACCGCCTCTGCAAACACACCACCTTACTCATCCCCACATCCGCCAGCGTCGCCACAGCATGTCTGTTCAAGCTGCTCAGCGTAACCTGATCAAAATCCACCAGCCGCAGGCGCGACACCCCGGAGCGCGCCAGCGCGGCGCACGCGTGCGAGCCCACGCCGCCGCAGCCGACGATCACGACGAAGGAGTCGCGCAGCGCTTGCAGGCCGGCGTCGCCGAGGAAGACGCGGTTGCGCGCGAGCTGTTCGAGGATGAGCTCGTCGTCGAAGTCGCCGTTTTGGGCGCGGTGGGCGAGGGCTTGGTTGTGTTCGTCTTCTTTGTCGAGTTTGTGATGGGGGTGGGTGGCAGCTGATTGGAGGGGGGG
>FTCU01000948.1_pt1 | contig 16886 bp, 10 predicted proteins | sample 1639521 | NCBI WGS metagenome assembly FTCU01 (sample SAMEA3914864, study PRJEB12502) | metagenome | biome: forest; material: soil | place: USA | collected 2012-03-12 | depth 0.3 m
ACCCGGCCTATATGGTACGGTTTCCTTTGTATTTAGTAGGTAGAGGGACCGGCGCGCCTGCGGGCATATCGGTGTAGGAAATAATAATAATAATATATAGTACTAATGTCACGAATTAAGCCAACAAGGTCACTGTCCCACGGTGGCGCAGGGGCGCGAGGCGTCCCGAGCCAGTCATCACCCGCAGGAACCATCAGCCAATAGGAAGGGCATCCACGAGGAAGTGCTCCCGGGTGGAGCCAGTACAAGATGGGAGCACCGCTGCTCCCATCGATCCCATAGCTCCCAGAGAGCAACGGGAGCAACGGAGGCTACACAACTAGATAGCTATATAGTCGCAAGTACTGGTGGGCTCTGGGAGCTCACCAGTTGTCAATACAAGTCAGTGTGTACTGCAAGTTCTGAGTATTCGCTGATTGAGACGATTGTTATTATTGTGAACCTTTTGGCTTCACCGAAGCTTTGCAACCCAGCAGTCAAGTTACCTCCGGAACCCTTTCAGAAGAAGCCTGGACCGCCAGCTTCGTCACAACTAACTACCTTTATACCTTTATACCTAGAGCGTTAAGAACGTTAAACGTTCCTATCGTTTCTCTTTAGATCGTTGATGCTTGGCATCGTTCTTAGGAATGCTGGCCGCCGCTATCGTTCCTCCCGTGACTAGTCCACTACCCTTGCCTAGATGATTGGTTGTCGGAACGCCCCGCGTTCCGACCTGCAGCAGCCCCTCAGCCTCTAGGTCGCTTTATCTGGTCAGTTCGTGACAGGTGACGAAACCCTATAGCTCTTTACGCTTAGTTCTGTTGAAGCAAGGTAGTCTGCTAACCTTAGCGGTCTAGCAAGCTAGTCTAGCCTGCCGCGATCTATTACGCGCTTCTATATTATTCAGGTGTTGCTCGACGACCTAGAGTATAGCAAGCTATGCCTCTAGCGTGTTATTACGCTCGTTTAGCTCTTTAACTATAGTATATAGCTATCTAGCTTAAGCTATAGTAACCTCCTCCTCTTTATTAGAATTAGAGGTGTTGTTAGTAAAGGGGTCGATTAGGGTTTCGCCTAATATAGTAGGTACCTCCGTTCTAAGCTATAATAGAAATAAAGGGAGTTGTTAACGTATGACAAAGCTAGCGGTCTAGGCTTCTTCTAAAAGGGTTCTAGAGGTAATTATATAATTATTAGGTTATAAAGCTTTGGTAAAGCTAAAAGGTTTATAATAATAATGTCTTAATCAATAGATACTTCAAGAGCTTGTAGTATATACTAACTTGTATTGATAACTAGTGAACTCCTAGAGCTCACTAATACCTGTGACTATATAGCTAGCTAACTTGTAGCTCTTTGCGGCTCTCCTAGAGCCCGATAGAGCCACGGCTCTGTATGGCTCTCTCAGAGCCTCATAGAGCTTACTCTTGATTGGTCTGCCTGATGGCTCTCTCGTTCTACCTCAGAGCCTCTGTTCTTGCTGTAATGATTGGCTGGGGCCGCCCCGCGTCCCTTGCGCCCCGCGTCCCGGGTGGCGCTGTTCCACGGCATCTTGTTGGTTGATTTGTGACAGTTGCCAATAGCTACCTGGTCCAAGACCCAGGCCGTGAGGCGTTCTTCTTACACCTAGCTAAAGGACTGATACGGTTCGAAGGCATCTTGACGACGTTAGGTGCCAGTTGTCCTGCCTGCTAGAGTGCTGCGTAGTATGCCGAATTCCAAGGAGAGCTTCCTCAAAGACTCGCCCCCCTGCTCATACAGAACAATCGCGTCAGCAAGATCTTATTCTATATAAACCATCTTGAATTGATAATACTATACCTAAAAGATGAAGTTGTTCGGATCAAAATTGACTAAGTTGTAGTTAATTAAAGTGGCTGGGTACGAGGGTCGGCGGGTTTGGCTGAGGTGGGCGGAATGTGGGGGTGGTCAGAAAGGGGGGGGTTCGACTTATGCTTACGTATGTCATTTCCCCTTTCCTCTGTTCTCCTTGTGCTATTCTGATACGGTCTCTATACAGACAAATGCCTCGGCGAAGTGGCAGACGCCGCTGGCCGGTCTTGTAAATCGCTCTCTCGACTTCTTTTTCCCCGACGGAATCATGGTGGAGAGGCCCTGCGAGCAGCCCACCACAGTCGGCTGCAACACCGACCAACTCTCCTTCAAGGGCTACATGCACCGATGGATGGCGACGGCAACGCAACTCGCTCCTTTCATCGCGGATCCGGTCATCAGAATTCTACGGTCCTCGGCGGCCGGCGCCATGAAGAACTGTAACTCGGACGGCACGTGCGGATTTCGCTGAACGACGGACAGTTACGACGGGAAAACCGGGGCCGGTCAGGAGATGAGCGCCCTGGCAGCCTTGATCAGCCAGCTAGTGACGGACCCGTCGATTGCACCGCCATTGACTGGCTCGGCGGGGGGCACAAGCAAAGGGGACCCGGGTGCCGGCAACAATGTCATAACCCCGGGCGAGCTGGTACCCATCACTCAGGGCGACCGAGTTGGGGCAGGCATTTTGACGACCTTTGTCTTGGCAAGTTTGCTGGCCGGGCTGTGTTGGATGATGCGAGAACCATGAGGAAATGGAGCCCCGTTGAGTTGTCTTAGAACATATTGATTCCCATTGTGCCTCTTCCCCCCAAGCATCGCTGTGGAACGGAATCATCAAACTAACAGCGAACACACACCGTGACGTATCCCGGGCAGATACGTGTAACTTGGCACAACAGTAGTGGTCGGAAATGGCCGTGGATATCAAAACGGCACGCTACCAAAGGAGTCTAGAGATCTAGAAACAACAGCACTCATCCGTGTCTGCATGCCCCATGGACCTATCGCCTCGACATCTTCACGCCTGGACAGCAGCCTCGGCGGACTCGGCCGGTTCCGTCACCCCGTCAGCAGCCTGCGCAGGCTGGGCGGGGCGAAAAGGGAGCGTGGTGGTAGCGCCGCTAGGTACCTGAGCCGCCTCGGCGGCGGCGGCCTTCTTCAGCTTACGCTTCTCCTTCTCCTTCTCCCTCGCGGCCTTCTTCGCCGCGGCCTTTTCTGCCTCAATCTCCTTCTGCTTGCGGAGCTCTTCACCACCGAATGCGTCGCGCCACTCGTCGATCTTGGCGGCGGGGATATTGGCGAATAGCAGCTCGGGTGTGCCGATGGCGTGGCCCGGCTTGAGAGCGTCCACCTCCCAGACATCTGGGATGCGCACTGGGACCTGTCCGTCCCCGTTCGGTGCCTTAACTCCGAGTTGCCGGAGAATGGACTGGGACTTCTCGGGCATGTAGGGCGACAGAATGTTGGCCAACAGGTGGACGTGATTGAGCCCAACGCCAATGACAGCGCGGCAGCGCTCCGGCTCTTCCGCAAGGAGCAGGTTGCCGAGCTTGTTATCCTGTAGAAGCTTGTTGGCGATCGCAGAGATGCTAGTCACACTGTTAGCCCGGTGTCCAATCCGTTTCAATGCAGGGTCGGAATACCTCAGAATGGCAGACAACCCAGCCCTCAATCTCACAGCCTTGAGGTTCGCGATGTACTCTTGGAGTTGCTTGTCCACCTCCTCCTTGTGTTGTTGGAGGGCCGGGAATTTAGAGAGGTCGTACTCCGGTACGACACCGTCCAGCTTGGCTTCGCAGAACTTGATGATGCGCTGGCAAAGGTTGCCCAGATTCTTGAGCAGGTCGTTGTTGTTGGCATCGATGAACTCCCTTTGAAATGTCAGTCGAATGAATTAGGGAAGGCTGAATCACAGTCAAACTCACTCCCATTTGAATTCCGAATCGCTCGTCTCTGGCCGTCTCGACAACAGGTAATATCTCCAGATGTCGGCGTCGACGCCGGTATCGCGGGCATTGTTCCCGAACACACCAACACCCTTGGACTTGCTGAATTTGCCGCCTTCGTAGTTGAGGTACTCAGTTGTGGACAAGTGCTTGACCTTTGTCCAGTTCTCCCTTGACCCAATTTGAGAGGCGGGCCAGATGATGGTATGGAACCTAGTTTCACGGTGAGAAGCGGTTGATTGAATCTGCGACGAATAACTTACGGGACGTTGTCCTTGCCCATGAACTGGTAGAGGGAGACATTGTCTGGATCCTTCCACCACTTTTCCCAATTGGAGCCATCCGGGTTGCCAGCATCAGTATAGGTCTTGGTGATAGAGGGATATCCGACTGCTCGAGTCAGCAACATTGATTTACAGATGGTGGGGCGGGCATGGCATACTGCAAGCATCGAACCAGACATAGAAGACCTTCTGAGCAAAGTCCTCGTCGGACAGGCCATCAAGGTTAGTGGGAACTGCGTGTTGAATCGCAAGTCAGCCTGCTGCTTCACCGGGTTGGGTCGCAGGATGGAGGGAGCAACGCACTAGGAACACCCCACTTGAGATCTCTTGTGATGCCGCGAGGCTTCAAACCCTGATCCAGCCACGAGTGGGTGATGGAAACGCAGTTCGCACTCCAACCCTTCTCGGCCGAGTCGAGCCATTCCTTGATTTCACCCTGCAGGGCGTCCAGACGGAGGTAGAGATGTTTGGTCTTGCGCTTTTCGGGGGTGGCACCGTCAAGCTTGCACTTGGGGTTGATCAACCAGCCAGTCGCATTAGTCTCTTGGTTTCCAGAGGCGTCTTTCTCGGGCTCGATGGGATCGAGCAAGTTGCCACACGCGTCACACTAAGGAATGAATTAGCAGGTGAGTGTGCTGTCAGCTAGCCGAGAGAATTCAAACCTGATCACCGCGGGCGCCCTTGTCATGGCAGATGCTGCACTCGCCCTCAACATAGCGGTCGGCCAAGAAGGATTCGTGCGTCGGGCAGTAGGCCTGGGTGGTCTCGCGCTGCTCGATGAAGCCATTGTTCCAGAGGCGGGTGAAAACGCCCTGGACGATGGCGGTGTGCTCAGGGGTGGGCGTGCGGCCAAAGACGTCGAAGTCGATCCTGAACCAGTCGTAGATGTCCTTATGAATCGCGTGATACTTGGCACACAAGGTGGCCGGGTCCACCCCCTCAGAGAGAGCCTTCGTCTCTGTTGCGGTGCCGTACTCATCGGACCCGCAGATATAAATCGTCGGGAGGCCCCTCGCCCGGCAATAACGGGCAAAAACATCGGCAGACTATAGTTGATGGTTAGCGACTTGACAAGACTGGGTCGGACAGCCCTGGTCGCGTGCGAACAGGGATGCATCGCGGGGTTGTCGTGAGAGGTGAGAAAGCCAGGGAGAGTGTGAAATTTACCAGAACGCTGCCGATGATGTTGCCCAGGTGGGGGACATTGTTGACATAGGGCAATGCGCTGGTGATGAGGATATTCTCCTCGCCAGGCACAGGAGCCGTCGGGGTTCGGGGTGCGCCCATCTTGGATCTTGATGCAAGGTTGTATGTCGTCTTGGTTCCGGGCTTGCGGTGCGAAATCGAGGGGTCCGTCTGTCTGGTTCAAACTGAGTTCAGCTCAGGTCCCAGGTCCCGCTGGGGGATTTGGGAAGGTGGGGTGAGTCACGGCACCTAAGACCGGCTAAACCCCGGACGGTGAATTTTGTGACTGATTTCGCCCCAAACAGCTGGACCGTGTCCTGTGGTTTGACTTTACACTGGGACACTCCCTGGAGGCTTGGTCATTGATCGCTGGCGCGTCTGGCGCGTCTGGGCGCGTTTGTCTCGCCTTCATTCCAGACGCCGCAGTAGTTTCCAGGCACATACAGAACACAGTACCGGTGTCCTGCCTTCTCTCCTGGATGGCGAGGCCGAAAAGGGAATGTCGAGATATCCTCACACCAAGTTTCGGCTTTGGGCGATGGACCCCTGAGCGCTTCAGCCAGGCAGTCTTGCCGGACTCAACTTCCAGGGAGGCATGTACTCGAGACTGTCGCGGCAAATGCCCATGCTCTGGCTCTCATGGCGTCTCACTCCTACGAGCTTCCGTCTCTGACTCTCGTGTGCTGTAAACCCCAGATCTCTCAACGATGGGGCTCTTTCCCAGACAGGTCTATTAGTCGTGTTCAAACTGGTGATGGCAGGGGCATTTCACTCGAGAGTTTGAAGAAGCGTGGGAAGGGGCCATGTTGGCGGCGGCCCTTCAATGCCCTTTGAGAGCGACTGTTTTGCAAATGAACTCCTCTAACTCTCGCCGAGTTCGTCACACACTCCCGTCGAGCTTGACCAGCACCATCTTTAGATTGCACACCAATAATCACTCGCTTCCGTTACTCTGCTAAACGCCCCATCATGGCACAAACCTCGCGTCGCACACGCTCGCAGAAATCGGCCGATGAGGGACACCGGACCCCGAAGTTCCGTGACTGGCTCGAAGCTGGCGGCGGCATCTTTATCCAGCAGAAGCCCCGAGCCAACTTGCAAAACCTGTGGGAAAATGAGACTAGCCTAGCCTTTTCACAAGTGGGTGTTCTCTGCGGCCGGGCACACACCGTCTCACTCTACTTTGGTGCTTGCTAATCAGGCGCAGGATGGCCCGAAACCATACACAATCTCGGTGCCAAATGGCGAGAGCATAGAGTTGAAGCTCATCTGCAACATGAATTTCGACCTCAATCCCGCACCCGAGGACAACTCGGAAAAGACCATCACAGTGAATATCACTTCGAAGAGCGCTTCGAAGACCACAGTCGAGGAAGAGGCCCCCTCAAAGGACGGCGACGCCTGGACGAAGAACATGTCGAGAAAAGGAACTCTTTGCTACGCGGACATCTTCTACCTGACTGCCAAGCTCAGCGGATTGGGGCGACTGGAAGGGCCCTCCACATGGACGATCTTCCTGTTCCACGACTGGTCGACCGACAGTCTGGTAGTGCAAGCGACAGGCAGAGATGGAGGGAAGCTGATTCTGGAAAAGCAACTGACATTACCGCTTCGGCTTGTTCCCGAGACGCACCTCCGCCTGTATGTTGACTTCGACGAGTTGGAGAAGAGGACACCAGGTGCCGCCAAGGAGCAGAGAGGATACATCACCGGCACTGTTGACAGGCACAATGGGGCACACATCAGCAACCAGAAAAAGACTCGGGGCCCGAAAATGGGCCTGTTTCAGCCTCCCGTGCGGCCTCCTGAGTTGAAAGACCGAAAGAGAGGGTGAAGGAGGAAGAATTGTTTGGTGCCTTGTGCTTCTTTTTTCCCTCGTCCTCCGATTCTTGTCCTCCTGTCCTTTGCTTTTCATGTCTTGGCCAGAGAAGGGGGGAACATCATCGAAACAGCGACTGCAGGTTCCGAGTACTACAGCCTAGCATGCATTAAACTTTTGCGTGAACGTCAACGCTCCATGTGTCGTCTCTCTAATTTCATGAACCACCCGAGGCCGTTTGGATAGTGAGTAAATTGTGGAAAGACGACATATACAAGCACCCTATCCACAAGCACCCCATTCATACCCGTCACTCCACCGCAACCCCCCCATAACAGCAACAGCTACCGCCAACCCGCCCAAGACGCTGGCCCCGCCGTACACATAAGCATGCCTCCTCCTCAGCGCGACCAACTCGGCCACCCAAGTCGACACAGTCGTCAAGCACCCACAGAACCCATCCTGCACGCCCGCCAGCAGCTGACACCCAACCATCCCCCCGCCACCAGCCGCCACCCCAACCCCAGAGTGCGCCAGGTCCCACGCCATGGCCAGAACCCCGGTCCCGGCCATGTTCACGACAAAAGTGCCCAGGGGAAACGCGGCGACCCGCCCGTTGAGCCGCAGGCTGAGGTAGAAGCGTGCCAGACAGCCTAGCGGCGCAAACACCAACGCAAAGGTGACCTCGCCGCGCCAGAGGTCGTGGCCCGCGGGCGGGAGGGCGGAAAGCAGCACGGCGCCGAGCCAACAGCCCCAGCCGAGGAGCACGGCGAGGCGGTCGAGGGCAGTGCGCAGGGCGCGCGGCAGCGCCGGGGTCACCGGAGCAAGGGCTATGGCGAGGTGGGCGCCGAGGAAGAGGCCGCACAGGGAGAGGGAGAGGGTGGTGAGGGGCACGGCTAGGAGGGCGAGAAAGGAGTAGCCGCCGTTGCGGGGAGGGTTGGTGGAGGGGTTTGGCGGTGGTGGCAGTGAGTTAGACAGGGCGAAGAAGGTGTCGCGGATGAAGGAGGAGAAGGAGGTGAAAGAGCCGCAGAAGCCGGTGGCGAGGCCGATGTAGAGAGGGATGGTCTTCTTCAAGGCGGCGTGGGCCTGTTTGGCTGATGGAGCGTTGTTATCTTCTTCGTCGGTCGGCGTGGCCGGGGCTAACTCTTCGCGAAAGAGCATGCGGTCTTCGGAAAGGAAGCCCATTACCAGACTGCCGGCGAAATTGGGCCATATTGAAGGGAAAAGGGTGGGCGTTCCGGGGTAGGTGGTGAGGGCCTGGAGTCCGAGGCGGGCGAGGGTGCCGAAGATGGAGAAGAAGATGAGGTAGGAGACAGTGTAGAGTTGCGTAAAGAGCCGAGAGATGTCGTACTTGGCTTCCTCTGGCGGTAAGGGGCGGCCTTCAGCGAGAGACCGGCGCCGTTCACTTTTCTGCTCCCGGGCAAATTCCTGTTCCTGGCTCCGGACCTGCTCCAGGCTCCGGAAGTAGCGGACCGGCTGCTCGTGTGGATTCTGCACGGGTGAGATATCCGCGGTCTCACCCAAGTTAGCGTACGTGTCTGGGACATCGTAGTCGGGATGAGATGCGGTGGATCCCCTGCGAGAGTAAGAGTGTCGTGGGGGCTGGGCAGGGGGTGCTGTTGCAGCATGTTGTGGGAGGGGACGGGCGACAGGAGCCAGCGAGTCGTCAAGGTTACGGTACGACTCTGGAGCGTCGTAGCCCCGGAACGCGTTCGAGACGCGACGACCGTGATGTGCGTTTGGGGTAGCCATATCTCAGACGAAGTGCGGCGATGTCGTCCTTGGGAGACCGATTCTGGCGCGCCTTGACTCGATCTCAAGCGCAGCCGTTGGATCATGCAGGCTTCCGCTAGGACATGGCAAGCCGCAAGCAAGACGGTGATTCGGACCCGTTGCCGTTGAGTTCGGCACAGACCCCCGTCTTTGTGGTGTTGAGATCTGGAGCTTTGGGCTTAACATTATACTGTGGAGGATGAAGTGGGATTCCATGATTCCATGTCTTGGCCTTGAGGGATTCCATCTTTAGATGGACGGGACCCACCAAGGTCAGGTACGTACCGGGCAGCGTCTTGGCAGTGGACCCGCAGCGGGGGCCAGATCCCGGTGCGCGACCGGCCTGTGGGCTGTGGACCCGCGAGACCCGGTAACTTATCTGCTGTGCCTGCTTTATCTCACCCAGCGTTATCGTTGGTGGGGCTTCCGTTTCAGGCCGCCCCGCTCTCCGCTCACCGTCATCCTCCAGTGTCACGCGGAGGCAGGTACAGACGCATGCAGCTCTAGCTCGCAGCCAGCAGAGACAACCCGGACTAGCAATCGCCATTACCGCCTTCCTGGACACTCTGGAAGCTCCACAATGGCCATTCCGCACACGGGGACCTGGGGGGCCTACCCGGACTGACAACAAAGGGGCCCGCACCCGATTCGCCCGCTCGACCGCTCGCCTGCCCAGCTGCCCGACTGCTGTTCGCTGCTGCTATCTGTCTCGGAAACCGGCGGGAATCGTGTGTCCAGCCATGGCCTGCCCGCGCCGCGACCCTGCCCAGACCATGGCCGCAGCAAATCAAGGGAGCTTCCGCACGGCCCTCTGCAGCTGATGGCTTGCGGTTACGTACAAGTACAAGGAGCTGGGTGCCGTATAAAGCAGACGAGCTCCGACATCCACCCGATCCCAACGATACCGCAACGGCCGAAGTCGCCGTCACCCAACATCCTCCTCCTGTCCCACCTTAGTCTCCAATCTCCAATCTCGCCTCCTCGTTCCTAGATACGCCGCCGCCATGTCGAGTCTCCCTCCCAATGTCCACGTCTCCCAGCACCCGTGTCTGCTCGCCAAGGTCAGCCAACTTCGGTCACACAACACACCGGCTCGCGATGTCAAGGCCTTGATACATGACATTTCCCTAATTGTGGGCTGCGAGGCCCTGGCCAAAGGACTTCAGAGCGTTCCCGGGCCAACTGTTCGTCAACTCCCTTTCTTTTCATCCTCTCTTCTGCGCGGACCGGACTCCTGCTTACCATCTCCAACTACAGGACCAAACACCTCTCGGCTTCGATTACCAAACAAGCCAAGTCCTCCCCGGCACCATCTCCCTCGTCCCAATCCTCCGCTCTGGTCTAGGCATGGTCGAAGGTACAACCCTCTTGCCCTCGATGTCTCTCTCCCTCATCCCCTGCCCACCGCTAACAACTTCACAGCAATCCAAACCCTCCTTCCCAACCCCGTGCCCGTCCACCACCTCGGCTTGTACCGCGAACCCACCACTCTCCACCCGGTCGAGTACTACAACAACCTGCCGAACCACCTCTCGGGGTCCGGGTCTGGTGGGTCCAGCGCTTCCACCCTGGCCGTCATCCTCGACCCGGTCATCGCTACGGGTGGGACCTGTGCTGCTGCGATTCAAACCCTGCGCGAATGGGGCACCCAGCGCATCATTGTGCTTTCCGTGCTGGGCGCTGCTTCGGGCGTGAAGGCGGCCGCCGCGGAGTGGCCAGAGGGCGTCGAGATTTGGTTGGCCGGCGTGGACGAGGAGTTGACGGATCGCGGGATGCTCAAGCCTGGCCTGGGGGACGTTGGGGACAGGCTATTCTTGACCATTGGAAAGTAGGATGTTGAAGTAGCAGGCAGATTGAATAGATTGGGGGTTGTTAGTTTTGCGTTGGAGTCTCAACAAGTGCTTCATACACGCGGTATCCTTTCCTGACCCTGAGCTTGATGAGATACAGCGCCAGGGGTATTTTACATCCCGGCATCATTGCGGTTGTGTTAGGTTTACTAGAACGCCGGTGCCTAGCTCGGCGCATACGACTCCTCATCCAGGAGCGTGCCCTCCTTCCAGCAATCATCCAGCCACTGTGAGGAGACAAGCCTCGGCACGGCTCTCCTCGAACTGACCCTGAACCTCACCTCCGCCGCTACCACCTTTTCAGACGCTGCCGTGTCCTCCTTTCCGCCAATAACAACCACATGCGTGATTCTATCATCCTCCATATCCTCCACCACCTCTCCGTTCCCGAACCGGACGTAGTTTCCGAGTTTGAGCGCCGTTGTTTCAGGGACCCCATCCCCAAGCGCAAAATGCACCCGGCACCTCCTGAACAGAAAGCTCTGTAACTCGTCGAGCCCGTTACCATGTTCCTCGAGCTGGTCAAGGAATTCTCCAGCGTCAAACTGTCCTCCTTCGGCACTAGGTATGTCCATTCTGTCCAAGATTTCCCGCAGCTCGTCAACTCCCACAGCCCGCGCATAACTGTCCCCGTACTGATCCGTGTTCTCCTCCGCAACTCTCATCATCTCCTCCGTGCCATACAACAAATGGCTCTCCTCAAACGGAAGGAGATAGCCTTCTCCCCCGCCCTGCTCTAGACAGTCAAACACCCATTTTGGCCGCACAATATCCGCGTCCCCGACCCTTTTGAGGCTAGCCACCTTGACGACATTCTTATCCGCCAGAAGAATCATCCCCGACCCCTTATCCACCGTCTGGTGAATCCGCCCTCCATTTTCCTTGAGCAGCTTCTCCAAGTTCGGCTTCGTCATCTTCTTTGGCTTGAGCACTTCTGACAAGACACAGAAGTCCAGCCCCTGAAAGAGCTGACTCCCAGGCTTCTTCACGGCCGCGAACTCAGCGGTGGCCGGATCCGCGGCACCCGCAATGACCAGCTCCCGCTTCTGCCTCTTGGCCGGCTTGCGCTTGCGATTCTCCATTTCCATCGCCTTGCGGTCCTTCTCTTCCTGCTTGACTTTGGTCCGCAGCGCCTCGCACTCGTCCATGTCCATGCCCGCGTCCCACGCCTTGTCCAGCCTCAGCTTCCGGAAGCGCGGAAAGCGCAGGGTCCAGCCCGCAGCGAACTGATCTGACGGCGCAAACGAAGCCGCCTTGACCGAGATCACGACCGACTCGCTTGGGCGGATCCACACGTCCGGTCGTTCGTACTGCAACCGCTCCCCGCCGCCGAGCTCGATGAACTCCGAGGGTGGGTTGGTGGCGTCCCAGTCGGCCCATTTGCCCTCGGTGTGGTGGCGGATCTCGGCGTAGTCCTCGGCCTTGAGTCCGCCGCCGACTTTGCAGAAGCTGAGGCACTTCTCGCGGTTGGCGGCAGCGCCGGAGCGGACGAAGTTCTCGCTAACCCGCACCGCGCAAAGAAAAGTCGAGAGCGTTCCACCGCGGCGGCCCGAGCCGTAGTACCCGCCCACAACAACGCAGTCCATCGACTCGCCAAACTCGGACATGTACTCGGGCTTGACCTTGATCCAATCATTGTTGCGGCTGTTGAGTTGGTATCGCGAGCGAGGGTTCTTGAGAACCAGGCCTTCAGAGGCTTCGGCGACGACCTTCCGGAGCAGCGGTTCGACCGCGTCGGCCGAAGTGGCGGCTTCGTAGGGATGGATTTCGAGACGGCGGTGCTCGCCCTTGACGGCGCGCTCAAGGGCCCGGTGGCGGTCGGCGAGAGTGTATTCGGTCAGGGACTTGTCGTTGAGGAGGAGGATGTCGAAGACCCGGTACAGCGGGCGCGGGCCGCTGTGGAAGGGGTTCTTCTGCTGGTCGAGCGCGGCCGTCTTGAGGGTTCCAAAAGGCACGATCTTGTCGACCTCGGGGTCCCAGGTAATCATCTCGCCGTCGAGGATCAGGTTGCGGACCCCGTCGTCGAAAGCCTTCTTCAGATGCCGGGTGAGCGCCGACTTGTCATCTTCCAGCCCATTCCCATACAGATACGTGTACTCCTTCGCCTTGCGAGACCAAAACGCAAACCTGTACCCTCCTGGTACGGTATCATCCTGCTGCATATGCATTTGCATCCTCTCCCCATCCAGCTTCTCCTCGATCCAAAATTCGTTTTGATCGTCCGTTGCCCCCAAGTTTGCCACCAACCTGGCAAACCCCGTTGTCATCTGAAACTGCGCGAGCTGCGGCTGGAAGCACGACATGAGCGTGACCCCCGTCTCCTGCTGCTCGAGCCGCAACTCCGGGTCATGCAGCTCCCAGCACACCCTCCTCAGGCTCGACGAGACGCTAAAGAGGGCCTCGGCATCCGGATGCCATAACCCCAGAAACGTCCTTTCCGTCGCGCCCACCTTCATGTCCTTCAAAATAATCCTCACCAACCACATCAGCTCCTCGGCGTTCATCCCCTGATAAAACTCCTCGAAAATCGGCAATTGCTCTGCCTCCCCACTCGCGCCCGCCAGCCGGTCCAACATGATATTCACCTCCCCGACCGTCAATTCCCCAGGCTCCGTCCTCATCTGCCTCTTTCCCACAATCTCAAAACACCTCCCAGCAAAGTCTCCCGCGCTCTTGTACCCACCACCACCGACGCCACCCGCCCCGCCGAACCTCCCACCACCCCCGCCAGCGTGGCCAGGCAGTTTCCAATGCATCAGCGCGTACCCATCTTCCGAGTTCCGGTCAATCTTCATGACCTTGACAAGCAACTTGCCAATGGTATTCTCCTTGAGACCGTACACACCGCGGTCGCGGTCTTTGTCGGGCAAGATGAGGCGCATGGCGGGGTAAAAGTCCGGGCCGGTGTCGGCGCGCCAGCGGGCCAGGAAGCGTTCAATGATGTGGCGGCGCTGTTCGTGGTAGGAGAGTTTGCTGCTGCCGCCGGCGCCGGCGCCAGCGCGGCGGGCCGGGCGGGAGGAGGCAGCGGCTGCTGCTGTTGTGGTGGGTTTGCAGTTGATCAGGGGGTTGAAGAGGTCGGTGAAGAGATGGGAGAAGCGGGGGGTTTTGGAGTGGTTCCGAGGGCGGTTGGGGAAGCTGGGTTGGGGGTTAGGACCTGATGATAGAGCGGAGAATGGAAAGATGGAGAGGAGGCGTACTGCTCATCGAGCTCGGCCAGACTGAGCGGGCCGTTGGCGTATTGCTGTTCATCTTCCTCGATGGCGTCAACGTCAGGGGATTTGGCGCGCTTCGTTCTGCTCATGGTGGATGCAATTGCTGGCGGAGTATGTGTGGTTCTGATATCGATATCAGAAACAGTGACAAAAGTCAATCCAGATCATGAGATTTATTTTTCGAGGCGGACTGCTTTCAACGCGTGAGATGAATGGTGATGTTGATGACTTTGTTGATCGACGAATGAGAGCGCACAAGGGCGGTTGCTGCCTGCGGTCGCATTGACACGAATATCAGGCAGCAGAGCCATACCCAACCCTAACCCATTGAATGACACCTCGAATCTCCTCAGCTGTCCCTGCTGTTCTCCATTTCTGAGCCGAGGCCTACGACTGGTCAACCCCTATTGCTAGATGGCATAGCTTGCTTCAACATAAAGAATTCACACTGCACAACTCAAGGGGCTTCAATCCTGAGGCGTGGCCGGGAGCGTGGCCTGGAGCGTGGCCTGGAGCGTGGCCTGGAGCGTGGCCTGCAGCGTGGCCTGAAGCGTGCCTGATCCAGCGCGGACTGGAGGAAACGAGGAGGGACATGTTTGTTTGGCCAAGAGACTTCATTATTACGGTAGGTACACTTTCTGAGGAGACGACTATTATAGAGTAGGGACGAGCAACAAATAAAGCCATGAAACTCAACTCAACCCCGGCTCCCTAACAAAGACAGGAGATTGACATTCTGGTTTCTCCCCGAAACTCCATTCATAACTCGTCATTCCACAGCTGGGTATAAAACTCGCACATCGCCGAGTCAACTCCCCCGTTTATCGCTGGGTGTTGTTGACGTCTCCTTAGACCTGCATCGGTCTTGTGAGTCACTCTCCTAGATAGCGGTCCGCGCGTTCGGATCGAAGGCAGGCAGGTTGGCCCTGAAGCCTCCATTCAGGGTGCTCCCGTTGAGAGTGTTGGGGTCGTTGCCCTTGACAGCACCGCCGTGATAGTGAGTACCCCCGTTCACAGCGTTACCGTTCAGTGGCCCGTTTGTCGCATACCCGCTCGCAGGGGCGGCAGTCTGATGCCGTTCGTGCGCCACGGGGGTGGCAGTCTGGTGCGGCTTGCGCACCACCTTGGGGGCCGGGGGGATGTCGCGGCTCTTCGCGGCCGACCCGATCGAGAAGACCGGGCTCTCCCACTCGTCGCCCTTGCGGGCGAGCTCCTTGTACTCGGTGGCCTTGGACGAGATGCCGCCGGGCAGGTGGATGTTGGGGAACATGCTGTCCTCCTTGCTGATGGCGTAGTTGACCTTCTTGTCCGCCACGGCGTTCTCCACCTTCTTCTTCCCCTGGAGGACCTTCTTCTGCGCCGCATTGACGTACCGGCTGTAGATGTTGGGCGTGCTCTCCGGGTCCTCGCGGGCCTGCTCGAGAGCCCTGTCGGCCTCCTGCTTGATGTCAAACAGCAGGGTGTCCAGCTTCGCAGCCTGGTCCTTGATCGCCTTCTCCAGGGCCTTTTGCAGACCAGGGCGAATGACCTTGAGCATCAGCGGCTTGAAGAGGCTGAACAGCATCTTGTGGTTGGACTTGACAAGCTTGATTTGCAGATTGTTGACGGCAACATCCACCTTGTCAATCTTGAAGAAGCTCCGCTTGTCGCTCTTGTCTGGCGTGGACAGCTTCATCCGGAAGGTGAAACCCTCGCCAGCCAGCAAGAAATTGGCCACGCCCTGGTCGGTGATGGCGGGGAAACCTTGCTTGCGCTTGATGTAGTAGCTGACATCGCGAAGATCCATCTGGATACCCGCGACCTTGACATCGAAGGAGTGCTTGCTGTGGCTCGCAATCTTCTTCCGCCCGAAACGCATGTAGTTCTCGCTGGCGATCTCCAGCACGTTGGGCATGAAGTTGTCGCTCTCCAGGACGAGGTTCTCGATGACCGCATCAAACTGAGGGTCCGAGTACTCGATCCGCGGCACCGGGATGTAGGCGATCTTCTCGAACGCGCTCGGCAGGATCACGTCGGTGAGGTCCTTGATGAGGTGGGGCTTGAAGGTGGCCTTGCCGTTCTCGTCGTTACCCAGGTCGGTGAACAACTTGGTGAGCGAAGCAGCGAAGGCCTTGTTGTGTGGGTCTTGGTCGAACTGGTCGGCCAGGAACTTGATCTCGTCCACGACGCGGTCTGTGTGGCCGCGATACTTGTTGCGCAAGAGGTAGTTACCCTCGTCGTAGAGGCGGTCCCACTCGACGTTAGACTCGTCGTCCAGAATATAGCCCGGCACCTGCAAGCAGCGGCGAATGTAGCCGTTGAGGGCCTTGAGCCAGTTCTTGAGCTCGGGATCGCGGTCCGCGTCATCATAAATCGCGTTGATGGAGGCCCAGAGGTCGTCGGTGGAGGTGCCATTCGCAAAGCGTTCAATCAGAGTCTTGAGGTCGGTTTCGGCCTGGACCAATCCGGAACGGGCCTCCTGAACGGTGCCAGTGCCTCCTCTGGCCAACCGGGTTGCGTGGTCAGCGTACTGCTCGGCAAGATCGAGCAGGGTCTGGATCGCGTGGAAGTAGTCGGGGTGCTGCTGGCACTCGAGAACCATTTTCTGAGGCAGCTGTTAGCCGATGACAAGAGGAAAAGGATGGAGTCATCATACCTTGAGACGCCAAATGGTCTGGTCTCGGCGCTCCTGGGGCATCTTGCGGGAGAAGTAGTTCTTGGTGCGCTCCCGGTACTCCTCCTTTCTGGCCTTGGCCTTATCCTTGGTCTCATCGTCAACGTTGTCCTGAGCCCTTCGCCTCACAGCATCCTTCGCGGTCACGGCGCCTCCAATCACATCAGCCCCAGAAGCGACGTCGGCCTGACGATGGTGCCCGGCGGACGTTGCCAGATCTCTGGGACCTGAGGTGCTAGCGGGGTAGGCTTGGGATGTGCCTTCAGCAGTGGCCGCCTTCAAGTCCTCTTTCGGGTTGCCCTTGTAATAGTCGTGGAACTTGTCCGCCAACGCCCCCTTCGACATG
>FTCU01003173.1_pt1 | contig 16882 bp, 25 predicted proteins | sample 1639521 | NCBI WGS metagenome assembly FTCU01 (sample SAMEA3914864, study PRJEB12502) | metagenome | biome: forest; material: soil | place: USA | collected 2012-03-12 | depth 0.3 m
GGTCCCCATGCCCGTCATCATGATCGCCCAGATGGAGTGCATCCTGTATTCTCGGGTGCTCCGGCCCGTGCACAAGAAGCTGCTGGACCAACTCAGCTTCCTCGTCCAGCAGAACAAGCCCTGCTACTGGCTAACCCTGTATCTCACCATGTTTATCCTCACGCACAGCTGCGCCATGATCTCGAGGCGGGATTGGGAGACGGCGCGCCAGTATGGTATCCGGGTGGGTTTAGCCTTCCTTTCGCTTGACTCCTCCCTTTTCCGGCCTGCTGACCCCCTACTCGACAGAGCGAGTACGCCAATCCCGAGAGCATCTCCAAGCACCAGATGGGAATCAACGTGCTCCTCGCTCACTTCCACTATCTAAACAAGGGAGTTTATCCATTCCAGTTAACCCACGACGCGGCCGGCTTGAAAAAGCTTTCCAAGGCCGCCGAACTGGACCCGCGTCAGCTCGAGTTTCTCCGGGAAACCTCGGATCTGCTCCGGCAACCCTTGCGAGGTTTGTGATGAATTTCTGCTTATGTGTTGACCACCAGGCTGGGCTTGGAGTGCTGACACCCTGTCACAGTGGCCGAGATGAAGGCGGTGAGGGAGAGGAAGGATTGGAACAATGACCTCTACTGGGTGGCACAGCTGTACGAAAAGGACTGGAAACCGGGTCCAACGGCTTGAGGAAGTCGTGTTAAAGCGAGCAGGATTTGGGATCGGAGTCGTGGCGAGCACTCCTCGGTGCATTTTCGGCTTGTCAGTGGACAGCACCACAGGTCAGGGGTTGCCGGAACATGGTAAGTATTGTCAGGCATGCCAAGTAAATCTGTGATGAATTGTCTAGGTTGTTGTTTGGTATTCAGGTACGGAGATGCTTGACGACAAGATGGTTGACAATTTGGCAGTATTGAATTGATACGCAAGGGAATAACCAGTCATGACTTGAGCAATCTGATAGACCCTGAAGCACGAAAAGATACGGGGAGGAGAGAAAGGGGGGAGGGTCATTCGGAGGAGGGGGCCCATTGTGAAAACCACTAGGTACTCCGTCACTCGCTCACTCACTCCGTCAGCTATCAGTCGCAGCTCCCGGCGACGCGGAGGAGCTTCCCGTTCAAGCGGGGCGGCACGATGTCCCAGTGCTCCTCGCGGTCCGTGTCCTCAAAGATGCGCGCCCAGGCAATCCGCAAGGGCCGCGGCAGAGGCCAGCACCTGTCCGGGTTGTTGAGCCAGACGCGGACGAGGTGGCGGGCGGCGCCGTCGGGGTTGTCGATAAAGGCCTCGCGGCGGTGCAGGACCCCCATGTTGTTGATGAAGCGCAGGTCGCCGCGCACCATGGCCGGCTTGAACTCGTGCTTCCGCGCGATAAAATGCACCGCGTCAATGGCCTCAGCTTGCGGTTCGGTCAGGCCGGGGATGCCGGGCGTGCGAATCTCCTTTGGGAAGTGGCCGACCAAGAGCCGCCGGGAGAAGGACATGATGATCTTTGTGTTGTAGTTGAACAGGACCGCCCGCGTATAGTAGCTGGGGTTGCGCTGGAATCTGGGGGCCGGGCATCATATCAGCATCGCCGTGTCCCAGAGACGGTAGGTAGCTAATTAGGGGCGAGAGCGTAACATACGTGTCGAATGGCCAGTCCGGAGAAGAAAGCACGTGGATCAGATCAGGGCGAGTGGCCGCGAGCTCGTTGTAGACAGTCCAGGCGGAGGCGATGACGCTGCGACCACCTTCCTCAGCCAAGTTCTGGGTGAACAGGCAGAGGCAGTCGGTGACAGTGTCGGTGTGGAACGGCTAAGTAGAAGGAGGGGAGGGGCTGTCAGTGCCTCCGATGTCAGACCTGCGGGCTTTGGAGTGTGGCTCGTACCTTGTCCTCGCTGTCCTGCACTCGATCATCCCTCTTCATCACATGCACTAATCACAACAGTCATCAGAGCGAGGGGCTTCGCACACGACAACAATATAGGTACGTACTCAGCATCGACCCGCGTTGGTCTTGCTTTCCGCGGCGCTCGCCAACATAGCTGGAGAGGCCCAAGTATACGACAGTCAGATCCCCGACATCGTAGGCATCTGGCTCCAGGCCGCGAAGAATGGCAAACCCACGGCCCTCGTAAACGTCGGTGCAGATGGCGTCGAGCTTCTTGCCCAGTTCAGGCAACGGAAAGTTGGCGCGCGAGACCTCATTGCCATCAAGTCCCTGTTCTGGTTTGCATCAAGAGGTATACACCCAATCAGCAAAAATATCAGAGAGCAGTAGCGAAGGCAAGGCAAGTCAAATGTTCAACGCGAGATGCTTGAAGGGCAAGAAAGGGGGGATTAGGAGGTGGAGGCGACAATCTCGGACGTTCTTACGGTTGAAGTATTCCAAGGCCCTGCCGATCTCAGCTCTGTCATCGTCGGTCACGTAGTAGACATAAGGCTCCTCGTTGTCAAAGTCGGCGGCGGACCAGACCAGGGGCCCTTCGAGGCGCGTAGGCCAGCCCGAGGGCACGCTGGTCGGAAGACCCCCAGCAGCCAGGCGCGCTGCGGCACGGCGACGGAATGCTAGCTCATCGACGTCGTAGCCAATGTCGGCGTACGTTGCCGCGGCCGGGGCAACCGGGCGGTCTGCGTCCAGACGGAATCGAGAGCGTAGCCCAGCCGAGTAGTAGTCTTTGGTCACGTTGACCTCGGCGGCCATGGCGAAGAGGTCGGTGGCTGGGAAAACAGCAGCAGGAGCCATCTCGGAAATTTTGACTCACAGACGGGCAAGGGGAGGAGGAAGATGTCTAGACTCAAATTTGAGTTGTGATCTGGCGAAATCTCCGCAACTCCCCGGCTTCACAGGTGACAACGTGACCGGTCTTTATGCTCCCTGCGGCCAGCCCTTTAACCCACCGCACCTCGATCTTGCCCGAAACGCTCCCACAAACCAAACTTCCTCTCATCTTCTCCCTAAATCCCGCTTCCCTCTCTGATTTTGAGCCTCAATCATAGCGGGGGGCCACCTGACACGGCACAACACTCCAAAGGAGGGTGTCTCCCCCCGCGCCCGCCAGCCTATCAGTACCGGTTTTGACTACACCTCACTACGCAGATCCTCCACGGGTTCTCTCTGTGTCACCCCAACGCGGCTCTGCTCTTCGCCGAATTTCCTTTCCCGTTGATATCCCCGCTTTCGACAATCACGCTTCGGTCAACTGTTGCTTCGGCACTCTCTAGCCAGTTCAAGATAAGATGATCATAATGGAACATGGAATTGGCTCCTTTGCACACGTGGTACTCTCAGGATTCTTGCTGTGTTACCCGAGCGCAGCTCTGCTCCTCGCCGAATTTCCGTTTTTGTTGATATCCCCGCTTTCGATAATCACGCTCAGTCAAAGTGTTGCTTCGGCACTGCCTGGGTAGGTACCGACTCTTCTTTCCCTGCCCTCCACGATTAGAATGAGGGCTAATTCAAGGCAAGCAGGTCGTCTTGTGGCCCAACATATGCGCCGGCATGTCTTATGGTGGGTGTGCCCGTTGCGATAGACAAGAGCTGGGCAGAAATCAGCCCAGCGAGGCTTCGCGGCAACTTACTGAAGCTTTTGAACAAGCCTGCTCTGGGAAACAATATCCGGTAGAGCTTGGGACCTATGCTTTTGGTGGAGAGACGGTTTTCGATCTTGGCAAGACTTTCTTTGTCCTTCCAGTTTTGCAGACTCCGTATTATATTAATCGGAAATGGACAAAGTTGGCACTTGGCGCGTCTCCGTCATTATGAACCACGTTGGTTATTGTTTTCCTCTGTCACAGACTGCGCTCTCGAGCTGACAGAAATGGGCGGGTGACTTTCTCTATTAAAAGCCAGAATCGTTCCAATCCGACGCTGCAAGTCAGAAGAGTTCCGAGAGCAAACACCACTAAACCATTACAAGGGAAAGGGGTTATTCAGGTAATATCATAGATGGGACTGCAATAGCGCCCAGACATTGGTCGACCTCAAAAAGCAATCTTCATCGGAGAATAGTATGTACAAGACAGAATGCAGCGATCATCACGCCATGCTACCTTTCAACGGGGAACCAGTCCGTAACGGCAACAATGCCGAATTCCAAATCCCCGACTTTCCTGGCGACAAAACGCCATTGGGATCTAACGCATCCTTTAGCAAGCCCGTAAATCGCCGAAATGCTGAGTCGTTGAAGTCCAGTTTCGCAGCCACGTCGTCCATGTAGCTGACATGCGTCCGGTATTCCATGTAACCCTGCTCCGAGGCATCGTGCAGTAGATTGCCGTACAAGGCGTGGACGGCGCCCTCCTCTCCGAGCGTGTAAATAACCAGCTCGATCGCTACCACGTACCGCGGGTAGACGTGGAAATCCGCAAAAAAGTCAAACTTGGCGTCGACGGTTCGCTGCTTGGCTGTCAAGTACCAGTCGTAAAGCTCACGGCCCGACGGGGGGATGACGGGCGAGAAGCAGATGTGGCCGCCGCCCTTTTCCTGTCGGCTGTCAACGATTCCAAGCGGCGCCAGTGTTGGGATGCCACTGTGCGGGATCTCCTCCTCCTTGATTTCGGTGGCTGTGACGAAGCGGCCTGGGGAGCCTGGAAACTCGCGCCACTCAACCTTTGATCCCGGGATGGCGGCAAACGCGCGCTGGATGGTCTTTTGCAGCGCCGGAAGCATCTCGACAGAGCCGTAGAGGGAAAAGTACGCCTTCCAGAACCCCCATCCCTGCTCCGCACGGATGTCCTCCAAAACCTCGGCAGGCACGCTAGAGCCGGGCTTCATGTACTCGGCCAGTTTGGCATGAACTTTGGGCACTTTGGATGTCAACGCAATCCGGAAGATGTTGGCGATGGAGGGCGAGTTCAAGATGATGGAGCGCCGCATCAGGTCGGAAAGCGTGCCAATCAGCGGAACCAGATCCTCCTCCCGGGGCACGCTGACCTCGACGGTCGCATAGGCCTCCGGGGCGGGAGTGATATGAATGCCAAGCTTTGTGACAACACCTATTCGAAGTCAGCGGATGTCCTATGTAATGAATCAAGGTGAAATCGAGCGGAGGCGCTGACCAAGATTGGACTGGAAGAAAAGCCCATCAAGGCTTGGACCGAAGCCTCTGTCAGACCGTGTTAGTGCCGGTCGTATCCAAGAAGAAACGACAAATTGACATACGCCTTATACAACGGGAAGTTCTTGTTGTCCTTCATCGCACCTGAGCCGGTACGCAGCAAGTCGCCGTTGGGCAAGACAACTTCCATGCCGCACTGCGACAGGGAATGTTCTCCATTAGGTGTGTAGCCCATGCCACGGTCCACCGTGTTGCCCAAGACAGACCCCCATCCGATTGCCGGGACAGACGGCCAGAGGTTGAGACCCTTTCTTTGGATCTCCTCGAAGAGATCGAAGAAAGAGACGCCGGGCTCGACAATGGCGTACCCGTACTCCTCGTTCACTTCAATGATCTTGGTCATCCGCTGCAAGTCGAGCACGACGGTTCCCGCAACAACGGCGCTGGATCCGCCGTACCCCAAGTTCTTTCCACGTGAAACCGTCCACAGGGAGACTCTGTAGGCGTTGGCAATCTTCACAATGTCCTGGACCTCTTCCACGGTGCTGGGACGAACCGCACCGCCGGGTTGGTGGTTGGCCGTTGTCGAGAACGGGTCGCCGTAGGAGTCCTGGTCTTGGGGGCCTTTCAGCGCTCCATGTTGGTGGTCCCGAGACACATTGGCCTGGCCGAGAATGCGGGTGGCGTGGTCGAAAAAGTGTTGCAAATCTCGGGCGTCGGGTGCGCCAGGGTGTGCCTGAGGGGTCATCGTTGCCAAGCGAGAATGGGGACGTGGGAAAGAAACCGAAAGTCACGAGCTTGAGCTACGGTTGGCTAGGTGCTGGCCTGGTGATGTTCTTATTTGAGCCCAGTTTCTACTCTACCATTCCCCATTCTCTCACATCACATCGCATCCAGCAACCCGTCCCGGGGATACCGGGGGACGCGGCCCCGGTGGCAAACCGTAGACCCACAATGTCCCCGGCTTCAGGGGCAACAAACAGGGGTGCGGCATTGGGGATGTCGGGGAATGTGGGCACCAGGGTCGGGGAGGAGCTTTCAGGGGATTTCCACAAATCCGGGGTGTTCAATTGAAGTTGTGAAGTGGCACAAAATTGTGATATTTGAGACTCTATGAGATCAAGGACTGCACAGGAGGAGGGGTGTGCGCGAGAAGAGCCGCTGCGGCATGCAGGAAATCCAAAGTTCGCAGACGCCCTGGTACTTCGGCCAAGAACGAAAATAATGCACGGCGGCACGCCCCGCGGCCCCGGGGGGGTTCAAGGCATCAAGGCCATGACGAACAAAACAATACCGTCAAGACACTGACTGCCTGATTACACAAAAATACAAGGCGTATTCCAGGTTGCTTTTCAGACATCAATTTTATTGCTCCTGCCGACCCATCCCCTCGAATTGTGCACTAATTTAAATCAAGGCACCTAATTAATTAAAGGAAACGCTCCAAACCCGAAGACATCGCTCTGAACTTGCTTCCAAAAAAGTAAAAGGGGATTGCCAGCAGCATGCTGAGCGTGACGAGCATAAACATGATCATGTAAACTTCAAGCCAGCCCCGCGCTGCCACCCAGTCCACTGCGGTGTACAGGAACAGAAAGGACACCAAATTCTTGAACATGTTGATTGTGACGATGGCTTCGCTGGCATGCTTCGGACGGCTTTCCACCACATAGGTAATGGCGATATTGGGGGCGTAAACGGTGCCGAATGAAACTGTAGCATATGTGCAGTCAGCAGCCGTTCTGTTCCGCGACGCAGGATAGGAGGCGGCTTACGCATCCCAAAGCCAAAAGCGATAGCAACCCACGAGAGCTGGCGCGAGCAGGCCAACGCAAGAATGATACAACCGATCGGTGCGATGGCAAACCCGGGGACAAGGGACACCAGCCGCTGCTCTGGAAACACACGACCGTGGCGGATGATCACACGCGCTGTGATGGCATCCGCGATGTAGCCGCCCGCAAAGCAGGCAATGACAAAACCAACAATTGCTGCAACCTGCATCAACCCAACCTGAACCGCGGAAAAGAGGTAAGGGGGAGCAAGGAGCAAGCGAGGGAAGGCGAAACTAACACAGAGAAGTAGTAAGCAAGGAGAAAACAGGCCGCATGAAAAGACAAACTGGACTTACATAAGAATAAGTTGAGACGCCAGGTTAATTCCGTAGAGCAGGGTGGCAAACAACACATCCGGGCATAAAAGAAGAACAAGGGGGCGGAGGCACACTTTGAAGAAGCTGACGGAGCGGTCGACAGTCACGAAGGAGACCCAAACACTGGTCAGAGTCTTCGCTACCACAACCTCCGTTTGAGTGCCGGGCGCGGTTCGGTTGGCACTCTCGATTTCCAAAGCTGCAGGCTTCGGGTCGGCAACGAGAGTTGTGTCGGGGAGATCGGGGCGGCGGAAGTTGGACTCCGGGTAGAGGAGGAAGAGCAAGACGAGGTTGAACCCCGACAACGCCACCGAGACCCATATATAGTCGACATATCCTCGGGGGCTGTATTGAATCATGATCGCGGCGACAAGCGGGCCAACGGCAGTCGCTCCGGAAGCCAAGATGGTATATCTAGGGGAGTGTCAACTCAAAGGTACGCGGACGACGCGGGGAGACCGCTTTTGTATTACCCTGACATCATAGCAGCTCGTTCGTGGAGAAAGAAGATGTCCGACACGATGCCAGGCACGATACTCTGTGGGACCACTGGGTCAACAACGAACCGCATCGAAACGCAAGAAACTTACCTCGCCAGCACCCCCGGCCAAGCCAGACAGACATCTCGCGGCAAACAAACTGTTAAATCCGTCGGCTTTGGCGGTCCAGACAAGAACGATAAAGTGTATCGCCATAGACGTGATCAAGGAAAAGCGCTTGCCAAACTTGACGCCTAAGGGAACCCAGACGAGGTTACCAACGCCGAGGAAAAGCAGGTTGAACTGATACCACCCCCCGTCAGCCACTTTCGAGTCAGGGTAAATGGTCTCGTAGCTACCTACGCTCAGCAACGCGTTGACATCGGTCGCAGACTTTTGGTACTGCATCGCCAGCACTTGGGCCGCGACAGACAGACCGGTGGCGGCAAAGTTGGCCGTGAAGTTGGCGATGGCAGTCGCAAGCAAAGCGGCGATCTTGATCCCTTTTGGCCACCTCAACGGATCCCGTGGATCGTCAGACGGCGGCGGCAACAAAACGAGACCGTGGTGGTGGCGTCGCGAGGATGACGCGCCGGGTTCGTCCCCCGGCTTCGTGGGTGCGTGGTCCGCCATGAAAGGCTTGAGGTGTGGCAGTAATGCAGAGGGACCGCCTTGGATGCAGACTTGACAAGCCTCTTGCAATATTACCGCGAGAAGCCCAAACTAAACACGCTTTTTGAGTCCAATCCAGCCTTGCTCCAACCCCCCTTTGTAACTCTCAGCTTCCCTTGCTTCCCTTGCTTCCCGGGGCTGCCGGGGGAGCCACCGGGACGTTCCCAGATTAGCGCCAGGGGCTTTTCTCACGGTCTTTGCAGCTACCCCTGTCATGAACGGACCGACGCTCCTGTTTTCGCCTAGATTGTTCTCAGCTGGAATACCATGGTTTCCAAGTGGGGAACCTGGGGAAGCCCGGGGAAATGGCGGAGGTGGGATCTAGGGAACAGGGGTCTCGGATCTGGGGGATTTGGGGATCTGGGGAAGATGGGGTTTTGAGCCTCGGGGACCTGGTGAACCTGGGGGACGTGGAAGCTGGGGAATCTGGGGATCCTTTCCTCCGGACCCTATCTCCCCGCGACGGCGGCTTCGGTGGCATATATACGAGAGAGAAAGATTCACCGTCCAACTGCGAACCGCCACATCCTTGGTCAATCCTGCCAAAATCACCTCGTCATGGTGTGCTTTTTTCATCCAAGGTCGCGAGGAAGCTACAGCAGGCACTGTGAGTGTGCAGCCTTAATTATAACACGAAGTTGGGAAAAATTCACAGGTTGCCTGCTCTACTCTTATCGTTCTAGAATCCGCTCGGCAATTGAGTTCCATACGCGCTGTTGAGAACATCAGGTTCAAGACCCAACGACAGTTCCGAGCCAAACAACCCAGGATCCATGAGCTGCCACGCCCACGCACTGGATGGAGAAAAGGAAAACGAGGCGGGTGTGAATCCGGCCGTATGCCCTGTTCGGGGATGGTCAGTCGTGTCAAGGACAGCAAACAGCAATGGCGGTGGCGTACCATCAAAGTCAAAGGCGGCGAGCAGCTGTGCGAGGGTATCTCGACACCGCATAATGACTTTGTTCCCCTTGTCCAGACCATGCAGGATGTCCAGAGCAGTATCCAAGAGGGCCCGTAATTCGGAAACAGAAATCCCCGACAACTCAGCCGAGTACGTGGGGATTCTTTTGATGAGGAGAACTCCCAGTATGGCGAGAGAAGCATTGAATGCTGCACCAACCAATCAGCAACGCTCCCTACCTTGATTCGGGGAGCAAATAACGTACTGTAATAGCACGAAAACCACCACGCGCCAAGCAAGTTCTGATCGTTCTGCGACGCAGCCAGGATGTTCTTGCCAATGTGAAGCACGTCGCCGCACGCGCAGACCATCTCGGCGAGCAGCACCGCCCCAGAACTCCGGAGCCATTGTAGTTGGTGCTCATTTGAAGCCGTTGTTCCAGGAAGGTCGAGGAACTGGTTGAGAACCGGCCGCAGCACCAGGATTTTGGCCCCAAGGCAGCGAAGAGACAAAAGGACTCGCAGGCGAACGTTCTCAAGGGTAGACGCAACATCGTCGACCGTGTCTCGTGACGATATGATCTTGAGACGAGTAGGGAGATTGTCCTGCCACTGTGCTAGCTTCCAGCATAATTGGGATATCTGGCCAAGGGCCTCGCTCATCGGAAGAAGGTGACGGAAGCCAAGGTTTTGGTCATAAAGTCGATCCACGACGTCTCCGATAATATGGGTAATCGTCCTTACCAACGGTTAGTTTGGATACCAGAGGCCAGAGTCAATTAATTGAGCAAACACCTACACGGTAGCATCAAAATACGCCAACGTCAGCATGGTGATGCCACTGGGCACATCACTGAACGCCAGATGCGAGCTGGGTTCTGGTCTGACATGAGACACCGGGATCAGGGGCGGGCGCCCGTACGTGACGCTGAGCCAGCTGCCTCTCCATTTAGCTTGTCTTCTCTGTCTTCGTTTGTGGGAAAAGTAAATTACCGGTCATTCATCGCGCACGAGTACCACAATCTCCGGCGGACTTCGCGATCCAGATGCGACAGGTTCGTCGACCCCGTGAAATGAAGTCCCAATTGGTATGCTCCCTTAACAGCAAGACTATGGAAAGTCCAGGCCAGGGAAGAGGATGCTGTACCTTGAAGGTAGGTCGACATGAGGAAGAATAACTGAACTAGAGTTGGCAAATGTTAGAAACGGCAGCGCCACAATGGCGGGCAGATGGGGATCAAACAGACCCAATTCCAAAGATAACCGTCCCAGGATGTCAGGCTTTGCCAGCTCCACGGCTCGTTCAAAATATGTATCTGCCCAAGTCGCCCGTTCCAGTGGCGGTGATGTTGCGGTGATCACATTGGTCGCGAGAGCAAGCATCATGTTGAAGACACCAAGCCATGACCTCCGCACCGCTCGGAGACCGTCACTCCGAGCCGTCTTGTAAATCGTTCGGAACGAGGCTTCGTGGATGCATGGGAGCATCAGATTGACGGTGGAGAAGTACACCTGCAGCAACTCTTCCGCCTCGCGTTGGGTGGGTAGAGCAAATGGCTCGACGATCCTCCGTTGCCCTCCCTCGCGCGACTGGTCGGAGTTGGCGGGCCTTCTCAAGAACGCGCTGGAGCTTTCGCCAGTAGGGTCTACTGGGCCATCCATGGTTTGCCGCGGTCGACCAGCGGCTTGGTTCACGGGCTGTCCAACGCCTCGGACGATAGATCGTAGAAGGGCCACGTTGGAGGAAGGGCCTTCGCGCCGGAGCCACGGGACATTGTCAGCCAGAGTTCGGAAGAGTGCTTGCAGTGGTCCCGGACAATCCTTACCAAAGTATTCCTCTTCGGCCGCGCCATCCTTGAGGGCAACAGCCCCCATCCCGTCGACGACGTCATCTTGATCTGGGGTTGCAGTAAAGCCCACGGTATTGCTCTCCGACTGCCGCCCCCCATGTGTCTGGGGAGAAGTGGAAGTTCGAACTTCGATGGATCGGCCACTCACGGGCGATGGTTGCTCATACCGCTTGCTCTGTTCCAGCGACAAAAGCTTTTGTTCCATGGCCAACAATCGCTGTTCAAGCAGTGTGTCGTCTCTCCGACTGTCTCTAATGGTGATAAGAAACCGCGGCGAGAAAGGGCCACCAAGGGACGACTTACACATTGTTCGCTGCACCCGCAGTCTCTGTTTCAGTCCATGTTGAAGTCGACGAAAAAGGCTGGCGAACTGGCTGATCATATCGACACGAAGTCACCATGTCCTGGCATGTTGAACACGGTTGGCCGCCATCGCACTGTCGACATGGAAAGTAATTAGCCCCGAAGTTCTGGTGCGGCGGGTTCCCAAGTTCAAGCATTACGCGAGATTTGCGTGTCCGGCAAGATCGACATGCCACCGAGACTCGCTTTCGTTTCCGATCCTGCTGCTTTGTGGACTGGGCATGGTCCGATTCTCCTCCAAGAGACGGAGCCGAGGGGGACAGATGTGCGTCCGCGTCCGTCATGGTGGGTTACTCGATATGCAGGTCGGTGTTCTCCTGGGCCTGGGCAATGGGGACACGCAGAAGAGGAACGGTCTGTGGGCGCCCAGGCCATTTCACTGTCCGGTCCTGGTGGCAAACCAGCGAGTGCCGGTTGGTCCGTGGCGAGGGCCATTTCCCCGCAATCGGGCAATCCCAGCACAAGGGAGGGCTCCACTCGACGGTGCAATAAATGGGGTCTCCGGGTGGAGGTTTTCGAGATGGATGGAATGAGTGATTGTTTCCAGACATGTCCACAAACACAGCCCCTGTTTGAAGCCCTCGATTTCCATGGCGACCGAACCAAACAGACCTCGAGCGAGCCCTGCCCGGACTGGAAGCGGGCTTCCACGAGTCAGCACTCCGTACGGTTTTCCTTGGCGCATCAACCCGTTCCCGAGTCCCGACCACCTGGCAGGGTCAGCTGAATATCAATGATCGATCCCGCTGGGGAACCTGGAAGTTGGACATGTCGGCTAGCCATTCGAAAGATGGAGTGTCAAGTACCTAAGTACAGTGAAATCAACTACCCCAATTGCCGAGCTTTCCTCCGCAGAATGGCTCCCCGTGACCGCCGGAATTGAGCCCCGCAGGGATGGCCGGGGAACTCGGCAAAACCGGGGAACCGGGGAACTGCAACCCGGGGAATTGCAAACGGGACGAGATGATTTAGGTGGAGACAGAACTCTGGCTCACGCCCTGCCGGCCGTCAACTCCCGTTGCAAAGTCGAGCGTAACATGTACAGAATCGTCCATGGCCACCGTGATGGCCTCCCGGATCCTGAGATTCTTCTTCAACACATCCTTGGGGCTAAATCGCCGTAGGAACATCGACAACACGACCTTCTGCTCAATGAGCGAGAGGTTTTGGCCAACGCATTGCCGCGTTCCTCGCGAGAAAGGGTGGAAATAAGACATCATCTGCCTTTTTTGGTCGTCGTCGACCATCCACCGCGAGGGGTTGTAGCTTTTAGGGGAGGGGAAGATTGCCTCATCCTGCAGGAAGTACCATGGGGAAAGGCTAACGATTTTCTGTGGGTGATGTTTAGCAAATGTGTACCGAAGCAGGCGAGCTGAGTGATCTTACTCCGGGCGGGAAGAATTGGCCCTTGAACGTCCAGCCACCTTCTGGGACCGTCCGCGGCAACCGGACACGGCTAGGGCAAGAGATTCGAAGGCCTTCCTTGATGCATGCATCGAGAAAGGGTAGAGCATCAAGCTCCTGGATTGGGGGCCGGGAATCGAGGGTGGGCATGACAGTTCGGACTTCGTCTTGGAGCATTCGATAGGCATCAGGTTGTTGCAAAAGATGATGGAGAGTGACCGCCAACGCCGCCGCCGTGGTGTCGGTGCCTGCCACAATCATCACGATGGCTTCCGAGATGAGATGCTCCTTGGTGAGTGCCGTGGACAACTTGTTGGCGGAGGAGAGCATGTTTTTGAACATGGTCCACGTGTCGGTGGCGTCCATCTCTCGGAATGCAGCATCCGCTGTCTCGCCCAGCGCAAGAAATCCATTGGGGACAGCGGTAAACTTGTAGTAACTGGCCCACCGGAGAGCCGCCCGGAGAATTGGGAAATGTTGAAACTTTGTCGGTGAGCCGCCTATTAGTACCGCCCATCCCTTTCCAGTCTAACGTTAAGTTTGCAGGACTTACAAAGGGAACAGAGCCAGTCGCTTTATCAATGCTATCAAAGACTTCTGACTCAAAATCTTGCAGCTTCAAGGCGCCAATCGACCGTCCAAAGGCAAACTCGGAGATGGTGTCCAGAGTCATGCAACGGAACGCGGAAAAGAGGGGGATGGTCTGGCCGTCCTTTACCCGCTGCGATATGCGGTCCATCAAATACACTGCCTTGTCGACAATGGACGCTTGGTGTTGCACAATGTTCGCCCTCGAGAACGCGTGGGAAATCAGCCGTTTGTCTTGGGCGTGTTGCTGGCGGTCCCGGATCGTGAAGAGATTCGGTGCCTGGTCTTCAAAGGGGCGATAGAAGTACTCGGACTTTTCAAACTTGGAAGTCTGCCCGTAGATGATGCCAGATGCCTCCAAGTCGTTTAATGAGACTTCATTGGGCGAGATCCTCAACATCGGCCCTGCTACGCGTCAGCATATTATCGGACTCCTCGAGGGGCTCGCCCTGATCCTACCGTATTTCCGGTGCAACTCGAGAATCTCGGTGTGAGGATTTCCCCTCATCTCCAGAGAAAAGAGCCACCATCGCGATAGCTTTGCAAAGAAAGGGCCCGGAATCGCCCGCAAGGGGTGGAAGTGAATGTTGTAAACGTAAGTCCCAAAGACCCAGAGGGCTAAGGCAACGGCCGCGTACGCGACAGAGTGCATCATGAAGCAGGAAATGTCTCTCAGGGGATGAGATGGAGGTGAACAACGACATCATCTCATATCTTTATCCAGCATCGCAGACCCATCACACACCCCGATTGGTGTCGCCAATCCCTCTCGACTCCCCGCTATCCGCGATTTCGCGGCCGCCGGGCCTGGGTGGGCCATGTACGGATTGCCCACAGCATATTGCCGGGATTCTCCATTTCTGATAGGCCATGCTGACCATGGTCCCGGGTTCCGGGGAACCGGGGGGAGATAATGGTTACACCCAGCCGATAATGGATACACCCAGCCTGAGCATCTCTCAATCCGAGTGGCGGTGGCCGATGAGCCGCGCAGGTGCAAGGATTCGGGTTGTATTGGATGAGCTGGAGCGCGAGTGTGCAGCAAGTGTGCAGCGAGTAAAAGTCGACCAGAAGCTGACAGTGATGACTTGCCCAGGTGAGCGCCGCGCATGGTTGGTTTGGGTGTCCTGCATGTTATTTCAATGGAAACGGTATCTGGCTTACTTTGTCGAGGTAATACGAGAAACTGGGCGTGAGAACCGGCAGGATGCCTGGCGTTTCTTGAGGGTTGGGCCGCTTCTCGCGTCCTGTAAATGAATAGATACACGTTGGACAAGAAAGTCCGAGGACTCCGGAGACACAATTCTGAAGGGAATTTGGAGTAATTGTAGACGTCCCAGGTCCCGACGAGCGACCTTCTCTTGATTTGAATACACACCGAAACTCCCCAGTTATCGCCCAGTGGGTGAGTGAGGGTCCCGATGTAACTGCAGCGTGCGCCACAATGCTCTTTCCGAGACACGCACGACCCGAATCTACTCTTCGCTCGCGCTTCCCGAGTCCTCCTCACTCCCCTCCCGCTTCACTGCCCCCTTGCCCTTGCGAGCCTTGCCCTTAGCACCCTTGCCGCGCAGGTTGGCGGGAACCTCCTTGCGGACCTGGCCGTCCTCGAACAGCAAACCAATGTCCGGCCGGCGGGCAACCACCTTCTTCCAAAGGCTCTTCGGGACTTCATCGGCGGTGATGATGATGCCGCCATCGCTGCGATGCCATGTAATCCCGGGCTCCGCCTGCATAGCGGCGCGCAGAGAAATCCAGATGCTGACCTCGGCCGGCTCTCCCGTCCCGGGGTTCTGGCGCGACTCATTCCCATCCTCGTCTACCGTCACAGGCAAGAATGCTCGGTATTGGGCACCCCCAGGTGCTCGGGTGATGGCACCGAGAGTAAGTAGGAGGGGGTATCCTTGGTATGAGGTCTCGTAGATGACGAATTCAGGGAGATCCGGCGTCTCGGCGGTGAGCTTGTCGCCAACCGGGATGGGTGTAGCGGCGCTCTCCTTGTTTGTAATCCGCGAGATGCGCCACGAGGCCGGATCGTCGAGTTGTCCTTCGGCGCCGGAGACCTCGCGAAGGTCAAATCGGGTCTTGGCTGCGGTTGTGACGATGCGCTGGAGGTCTTCCAGGGTGGCGCTCAGGGCCGTGATGCGGGAGTGGGCGAGCTATTGCGAGAATATCGCAGACAATCAGCATGGTATTTCTGGAAACTTGGGCGAGGGAAGGGGGAGGAGACGAGAACGGCAGCACAAAATTCATACCACGTCAGAAACGCCGATCCAACCCTCCGGGTCCGCCACGAGAAACTCTCCGTCATCGCCTTCCTCGACCTCCTCCTTCTGGATCGCCCGCTTGACCACAAACATCAGGGCCTTGGCAATGCTAACGTCGCGCTCCTCAACCACGCTGTATCGGCGCTGCTGCCCTCCCTTGCCCTTCATGCTCATGGCCCTGCTGCGCCCATGGCGGGGCGAGTGCTGCATGACGGCACTCGGAGGAAGCACTCCACCGAGCTCACCATGGATGGTGGACAGGGGAACGGCGACAGCAGCGGCCATGTTGGGGCGTGGGAGAGTTAGCGCTGGTGGTTGGGTGTTCGTCGGTAGGTAGGGACCTAAGATTTGAGGGCAAAGCAGCGATATGCGAGGATATTGAGGAGGATGCAGGAATGGTACCGCCCCTGGAACTTGAGGCGGTCTGGCGTTCTTCTTAAGGCGGGCGGCACGAAGCAGCCAGACCGAAACCGGAAGAGAGGACTGGACGGAAGTTGGCACGGTTAGTCATTCTCGGGCAGCAGCGACGAACCGTGGCGTGCTGCAGATCGGGCATCGTTGACCGCCCACTTTGTTTGCTGTGATGTCGTGTTGGAGCGGCTCCTGGCGAATCGTCAACGGGACAGGACAGCGAAACGCGCAGCCGGGGCCTGCGACCCCCTGCCACTTGCACCACGCGGCACCTGCTTCCTCTCATGCCCTCGCGTGACCGTCGCCCACGACGACCCCGCTCACAGACAACGCCCTTGCTTTCCTTTATCCTTCAAAACATCAGGCGTTGCTAAACGCGACAGTCTCCCCTCAAAACCTGGCGCGCACAGCATATATCGTTCAACCTTGGTCCATCCAAGCACGGGCAGCACGCGGTGATGGAATGACCCCTCCATGCCCGAAGCAGCAGCGAGATGGCGGGGCACTGGCGCCAAGAGCTGAGGTGCACCTCGCTGTGCCCCTCACTGCCTTCACCGCCTAGCGCCTGGCTACGTGTTCGACGCGACCTTGGCCGCATTTGTGAGTCGGGCGGGCATGCAAGTAATGGTACGTCGGTCAGGTACCCAGGGACCGCAGGGTGTCGGGTATGCGCCCCCTCCCCCCATGCTCACACCGTGTTTTCTTCCGCCAACCCTTGATCGCAGCCGGTCATCCGCACAATGGGCATCGGTTCCACCTCGTGCCGCGA
>FTCU01003063.1_pt1 | contig 16833 bp, 14 predicted proteins | sample 1639521 | NCBI WGS metagenome assembly FTCU01 (sample SAMEA3914864, study PRJEB12502) | metagenome | biome: forest; material: soil | place: USA | collected 2012-03-12 | depth 0.3 m
CGGTCAGATTGTAATAGTTGCCCTTTCGGGTTATCCGCCGGGCGTCAATAAATTGTATTGTATCGTAAGTGTACCAGTCTTTCATCGAACTCACAAGTGACGGGGGCCAGCAACGACACTGCTACTTCTTTGCCTGGCAGTAACGGAGCGAAAGAAATCACTTGGGGTCCTGCGGCGGTAAACTGCTGGCATCCCCGCACTAAATGCGGTCCAACGAACGACGGCAGAATCCGTTCCGATAACCGGTAGTGAGGCTGACTAAGGCAGTCAGCAGTGCATATTAGGCATCAATAGCACACTACCTGAGATACCCAAGGTAGGTATGGAGTGTCTCCCTATCGGGTGACTGAGGTCTTGGGCCAAGATTCTCCTTCGTCTTCAATGTTTAGCGCATAGGTACTTACACTCTGATTGCCCTAGTCGTCTTCACTTAGGTATGTACCTTTTCTGCCACCTAGTATCGCTTCACTTGGGTACGTTCCCTTTCTGCCGGCAGAAAAGATACGTATCTGAATGGAAGAAAGGGTAAAGACGGCTCCAAAGGTGAGCAAAACTGTTCACAACATATCGTAACTAGTAGCATCTAATGCCACTAACTAGTTCGACATCTTCTTAAGTCGAGATTGATCCGTGGACAGAGCAGAGATGCGATCGATGCTTTGAAGGGCCAGATGTGCTTTTACTATACAATACAATACAATTTATTGACGCCCGGCAGGTAAACCGAAAGGGCAACTAACTTATGACAGTCTGACTACATTTCCCAGTCGCTTGCGAGCGGATCCACTTTCGGTGTTGAGACGGTGTGTTTTGCAAGACATGTGATCGACCTAATTGCATCCAAAAATACTTGAATCCGGCCACGTTGGAATACAGAGCCTCCTTGTCTCCGTCTCGTTCTCATCGCCGAACTCGGCGCTTCAAACCATCCGTTGCAAACTGCTCTGAGAGTCACAAACATGCCACCGAACCTGACAGAGCACGTAAGGCAGAGGAATTCAAGAGACTGGGCACGGAAAGGGACTTTCGGTCTACAGTGCAACCTAGAAAGGGTTCCTGTTGGAAGCAGAAGATATGTAATATCTGCCCGCGTCCTAGATTTTTTGACCGTCCCAGAATTTTGGCACCGCCTCTCTGGAGAGGGGTTGTCGGCAAATCACTGACCCCTAAGTACATGTACATAAACTCCCAGACGCAAGATTTCTTAGCCTTGGCGAGAGCGAGAAATGGCTTGGAGTATTCTATTCCCATCTCGCAGGGCAGCGGACAGTTGTCATTTTAGGCCATAATCCGTTGAAATGAACTATATGTGTGAGAATCTTGGCCTCATGAACTGCAAGCAATCGTGTAGTGGGTTAAGGATGAATTTTAGTTGCTACGGACAACGGCTTATCTCGGGTCCAGAGCAGTTTTGTAACGGGCTGAGCCCTGCAGAGACCTCAGCGACCCTCTGCAAACCTCAACGCCTGATGGAAACCCCGCGGCCGCTTAACTTGATCGAATACATTTGGCCATGCGGCCATCACGAAAATGTCAATGTACAACAAGCCCCGGGCATCGCCTTCAATCGAGGGCAGTTCTTCTTGCCCATCGCCAAGCCACCAGAGGACTTTACCGCGGAGGAACGGACGGGCGTGCCGGGGCGCTGCAGGTGCTGTCGATGCTGGGCAACATACAGGTTATTCAAACCACACGACGTGTGCAAAGAGTCCAATCACCCCTTTTCTGACTGCCCCACTTGTATGATCGTCGACTCATCGGGGTCGCACGAGATCGCTACCATTGATCACCGCCCCATTGGCGAGTTCGACCAGACGCCCGAGTTCTGGAGATGCAACACCTGCGAGCACGTCAACCCATTTGACGTCGAGGGGACTGTCAACGGGTTCCTGGCGCCTAAGGTCTCGGATTGCATGGAAGATATGGAATGCAAAACGTGCGGCGGCGGCTTCACCGAGGACGATTGGGTCGTCAACTCGTTCTGGGTGTACCTTGGCACATGGAACGGAAGAGTCGTTGCCGAGGGCGGTCCGTGGCACTGGAACGTGGAGTGGCACCGAGAACACGCCGGCGAGCACCATACCAAAGACGACTGCTACGTAATCAGAAAGAACGGCAGGCGAAAGTGCGAAAATCCTTGCATCGATCAGCAGTTTGAGAATGAGGAAGAAGAACCATCCTGGGTAATAAACCACGATCACTTCACTGTCGTCCGCAACACGTACGCTATCCTCCACACGTCCGCCGCGCACGCCTACAGCCCGCCTGGAATGACTCACGACACTTTGTGGGATGATGACGAGGAGGACGTCGCCGTTGTCGACGGGGAGGGTCTCGACGCTACTGCGCCCTTAGATGGCGGCGAGAGGTTTGAGTGTGAAGACGAGGAGGTGGGATTGGATGAAGAAGTGCCCAGGAAAGGGGCCTCCGGGGAGGGTGCCAAAGAGGCAGGCGAGCCGCTTGGCGGGAAAGCTCCCGAGGGGGATACTTTTGAGGAGAGAATCGCCGAAGAAGTCGTGGACGAGGAACCCCTTGAAGGTGAGAAATCTCTTGAAGGTGAGATATTCCTTGAAGGCGAGAAATTCCTTGGTGAGAAATCCTTTGAAGGCGAGGAAACCCTCGATAGAGAACCTCTTGACGCTGAAACCCTGGGCGGCGATCCTGTGGATGAAGAACGATGCGGATGCGGCCTAGGGGAGGAGGCAGTCCCTGAAGGGTCGCCTCTTGAGGATGGTGACTTTGCCGAGGAAGGAGTACCAGAGGAAGGTAATTTGGATCCCGAGATAGGAGACGATATGCTCGAAGATGGCGAACGTGGCCTCGATGAGGGATTTTCCGAGGGCGACAGGGAGACCCCTGTCGATGGAGAAGGCGAATTCCCACCTGAAGATGGGGAGTTCCCACCCGAAGAGGGCCAGATTTCTCTGGAAGGCGAGTCACTTTCTGAAGACGATAATGGATTCCTTGCTGAGGGTGACGAATTCGCCGACCAAGTCCAAGACAGCGAATGTGTTCTTAAGGGAGATGGGCTCGTAGAGAGCGAGTCTGTCGATGGAGAGTTTGCTAAGGGCGAGTCCGTCGATGGAGAGTTCGCCGAGGGCGAGCCGGCGGATGGGAGGCCCGCCGAGGGCGAGTCTATGAAGGATGAACAATTCGCTGAGGGTGATCCCCCCCCTATAGATATGCCTAAAGGCGAGTCTTTCAAGGAAGGATATGCCAACAAAGAGGGCGGCCAGCGCGACCATGGCAACTACTTTGGCGAACAGTCCGTGGACGGCGGTTTCGGTAATGGTGGCTACCAAGGCGGGAGACGACCTTACGACGACAGCAATACGGATAGCGGGTACAGAGACAGTGAATACCCGCAGGACAACTGCACTAACAGCTCATCCCTTGCTGACGGCAGCTACGACGCCTACGCCAGCGGCGATACTTTCGGTGGAGATTCTTCTCGAGGCAACTATGGTGACGGAGGATGCCTGGTGAACGACTATGCTGATAGTAGAGCACCCGCGGATGGCTTCGGTGACGGCAAGCAAAGCTTCGATCAAGAACCGGCGGAATCATTTCAGGATGTAGAATTGGCCGACGTCCAGCTCCTTGACAGTGAAGCTCCACAAGATGAGTCCGCTGACGGGGGGATAGGCGAAGCCGAGCTCCTCGAGGAAGAACCTCTCGAGGAAACTTCGCTGGAAGAGCAACCGCTGGGCGATGAGCCATTGGATGAAGATTTGCCGCCAGAGCAGGGACCCCCAATAGATATACAGTCGCTCCAGCCCTTTGACAACCAGCGACATCTCTCCGGGGGACAGGGCGAGGCATTTATAGACCGAGGAGGGCCATTCGAAGACCAAAGGGCACCATTTGAGGATCAAGTAGCGTCATTCGAAGACCAAATGGCACCGTTCAAGGATCAAAGCGGGCCATTCAACAACCAGGATCAACCGTTTAACGATCATGATCGGCCTTTCAGCGACCAAGATCAACCATTCAACGACTCGTTTGCCGCCCGGAACTATCGAGATAGGCAGCTTTCTAATGATCAGTATCAGGAACAACCTATCGACAGGAACCTCGGCGGCCAAGATGGCCAAGACTTCGGCCCCGACGAAGCCCGAAGCGAAGATGACATACTTCCCGAGTTTCCAGCTCCCCAATACCAAAACGGCTTTGGTGCTGTATTGTCACCGCCCCTCCAGGGCGGACGGGGACTCGCTGCCGGATGTCGACAGTACCCGCACGGGCAAGGACCGGTAGAAGAGGAGTATTACAATACGGATACGCTATCTTACCCTCTGCAAGAGTATTATACCAATGAACTTACGGAACATAATTCTGATCAGAACTTTGCATCATCCGAGTATGTCCTAGGTACGTACAAGAACGAAAAATACCAGTGGTTGCTGTCAGTCATCTCGGCCGCGACGCTAGGTTGGGGACTAGAAGCACTCGAGGAGCAATACTATCCTGCAAACTTGAAAGCATCGGAATTCAGCTTCAAGACCCTAGTTGCCAAGCTGTCCGGTTCTAAAAAGCTAAAAGATGACCCTAACGCCAGTAAGGACAGCCAGGTAGGCCATAGCAACCAAGACAGCCGGGCTGGCCGGGACGTTGCGGGCGCGGGTCTCGCGGTGAACGAGAACGGAAACCAGATTGATCCGAACGGCGAAATGACCGAAAATGACGACCGGGAGGATACCGCAACCACGGACCAGGACAGAGGATGGAAAGACGTTGACGAGAATGGGTCTCCGCAGGACGGGAAGGGGCGCAGGCGTGGGCTGTTTAAAACTTTCCGAAATAAGAAGGAAGGGGATCTCGATGCCCAAGACCATCAGCTGCAATATGGCCAGGATCCGGCGCCGGGGGATGGGGAGGGTGCGACCATACAAGTTGAGGAACGGGGCCTAGATGTAGCAATGGAAGACGATGGCTACGCGGTCGGCCCGAACATGACGGACCCGAATGCGCACCCATCTACCGAGCAGCCTAGGAAGCGAGGATTTCTCGAGATTCTCTTCGGCGGCAAGAAGAAGCAACAAGATCGCGAGGCCGCGAGCGGGAAAAATATAGACCAAGGCATTGATAGCAAAAGTGGCGACAGCACGGACATGGACCGGGACATGAGCGGCCAGGGGCCAATGCGAGACCCCCGAGAGATACGCCCTCAGGTTGGCGTCAGCCAGCCGGTAAGAAAGGAGAGCTTCTTTGCAACTTTGATTGGAAAGAAGTCCACGCAGAAAGACCAAGATAACCGGCCAGCCAAAGAGCGAGGCTTCTTTACCAGGCTGTTCGGGAGGAAGTTCAGGCATTGGAACAGCGGAGTGCATAATATCGAGGTACAAAATACCAACCAGCCGGCAGAGAAACAGGGCTTGTTCGCAGTCTTATTCGGGTCTGGCAAGAAGTTTGACCAAGACACAAACGGAATCGGCGTGAAAGAGCATCCCATACAAACCTCGCCGGCCAAGAAGAAGAAGGGCTTTTTCGCTGTCTTATCTGGTTCCAATAAGACTCTTGAGCTCTCAACCAACTCGGATGGCATAACACACCCAAATCCGAGGGAAAGCGACTTCTTTGCTACCGTGTTGGGCCCCGAAGGGAACACCCCCGAGCTTACAACAAACAATAAGGGCTTTAATTCCCCAAGTATAAAGAAACGCAGCCTCTTTCGCCGTGCTCGCACAGTCAGCCAACAACAAGAACCCTCTCTACTCCTAGACAAGCAAAAGAAACCAGGCTTTTTTGCCCGCCTCTTCCAACACAGGCCTAAGGACCAGGAGGCCGATATTGAAAGAGGCAACATAGCAGACTCACCCCGCGTCGGCAACGCCAGCCCACAATTGTTCCAAGGAGGCGAGTTTGATGCCCGACGATCTGTCATGACCGGCGTCTTGAATCGAAACAGGGATAAGAGCTTCGAAGACGTCCCTGACAAGAAAAACAAGAAGAAACAAGATACGAAGCATAAAAACGGGACGAAGGGACAGCTTGAAGATGAGGAAGGTGATTTTGTAGGAGCGAGAAGGGCGCCATTCTTGAAGGAGCAGTGTGCTGTGAGGGTGCCCAATAGTGAAGGAGTAAGGCGGCATGTGAGCGTGCCAAAGCAGTGGCGGAGGGGACCTGGAAGGGCAGTGGCGGCGGCCGTGAATCCGAGGAATTGGGATTGGATGGATATGGATTGGAAGTGAGAGGCGTTCGGAAAACGGGATGCGCCTTCGTAACGTTTGGAGATAGGTAAACAAGTTTCGCTAGTACAAGACAAACTAGGAGAGGATGCTAGACAAACAAGACTGCACGCTAGGATAACTACATAGAGTTTAGTAAGCAACAAAGCCGGTCTACAGGCCCTCCGAAAATACTATAACAGGTTTGTCATCCACGCACTCCAACACTTCGCTCTGCAAAACCGGTTTCACCTTATACTTCCGACCTCGTGACAGAGGTATGACCTATACACTTGCACTCTCAGCGACAGGCGTAACTAAAGAACGGAGTTCAGTTATAGAAACGAAGAAAGAAACTTTATCTCCTCCACTCGGCCATAGTGGCCAAAGACGAGAATGTATTTGGATGCTCAGCGTCAAGCACTCGCTCCCGAGCCTTGCCACAGTCCTTCATCAACCGCAAGGCATCTATATCTCGGTCTTGATTCTCAATCACCTCCACCTGCAGCTTCTCGGCCTCCTCCCACCGGCCTCGCACCGGTTCTGCCAGCCGCACCAAGGTCGGCCCGAATTCTCTCAACACCTGCCTGACCTTCTCCTCCCCTCCACTCTCCAGCATTTCCAGCTCGGCCTCGTCCAACTCCGCCCGGTCGCCCAGCCCAAACGTAGACAAGCTCCATTTTGCCTTCCATCCCCGCACGGCCTCCACCGCGGCGTCGTGCTCCGGCCTCACGCCCCGCGTCGCTACAGCGGGCGCCGATGCGTGTACATGTCGGTGGCGTGGAAGGCGCGGACGTGAGCGGCCCACGAGGCGAGTTTCGGCGTGGCTTTTTTTTGCCTGTCTTGTTGCCGGTGGTAGCGATGTGGGAGTGGAGGAGGGGTTTGAGTTCTTCGGGGGCATGCATGCGTTGGAGGCGCTCGGTGAAGAGGTCTTTGCGGTTGACGATGGAGCCGTTGGAGGGTGAGCGCTTGGCAGAGGCGTCTTCGGGACAAGCACCAGTATTTGAAGAGGAGATGCTGGGCTTCGGCGTGGCACTTCCATTCCCGAAAACGATATCTTCTAGATTTCTGGATGTGCTCACTTCCTTTGTTTCAGCAAGCAGGAACGCACACTTTGCAAAAGGTAGTAACGCTTCCTACCAGGAAACTTTAAGTCTCATCGGGCACCCCTCGCGGCACGGATTGTTGAAGACATACCTCTTCGAGGTAGCTGCAAAGAGGAAAGGGCAGGGGACGTTCGACAGCAGTTTTGCTGGGTTCCATGAAGGAAAACGTCACCCATAAATTATAACCGAATTTGTGTAGAAAGCGGCGCTGGGAGACAACCCACTTGTCCTCCTCATCCCAACGGGTATTTAGGTCGTTCAGGGCGCATTCCGTGGGAAGGTCCTTAAACCACTTCTCCCGCGCGCGGGTGATCTGCGCTTTCTTTTCTTTACTAGGAGGTAGAGTGTCACTGAGGTGTGCTACCGACCTTGCCATGTCAATGCAGAACTGTGTGATAGGTCGTTTTTCAGCCTGCGAAAAGAAAGACACCACGAACTGCAAAGCCACAATCAAGGCGGGACACCTGGCAACAGTTCGGCCAAGAGGGCGACCAAGAGGAGAGCCAAGGGTTGAGCAACAAGGAAACGGGACAGCCTCCATTCATCGCGGGAAGAAAGTATTCCGCAAAACTTGAGTCCAGGGGATCGACCTCAACCCCCAACCATCGTCACCCAATACATCAAGGACTGTTTTAGACACATGGCTAACGTTATTCCGATCTACAGCCCAGCCCAACTCGACAAACTAGGAAGACTTGCGCTCTACTAATAACACTGCAACATACTGACTCAATCCTAGCAGACAATTGGAAAAACGACAATGAGACAACCCAGATCTAATAGATAGCATAGTTGTATCATAGTTCAAGTTGTAGAGAATTATAATAAAAAGTATAACTATCACCTGTGCATCCTACTGAACACCACGCCTAAGTAAACACTGCTATCCATATAACCACTCAATGCATCCCACTAACATCACCTCCAACCCATCATTCCATTCTAGCCAAGCGGGGGTTCGGGGGCGGCAGCCCCTGTAGCGTCTGAAGCGAAGCGTAGGCCGTTCATCGTTATTAGATACACGGGAGTAACTAAACACCACTAACCAGACATCACCATGACGTAAATGCGACCGAGAGCGCACAATCAAGGTCATGAGCTGTGCGAGTGGCAGACGGAGTGAGGGTTTGGCTCGTTGATCCCGCCGACTACCACCGCTTGGTGCCGTTTGGCTGTGTGGGTGAGATTCTCCTCGTTTAATGGTTGGGTGGCTCTGCTGACAGAGACTGCGGTCGACAAACGGCAGCTTCCAAGTGTACTGGGACTCACAGTGTGCAGTATGCATGCACAGCATTGCCGTAAAGCTCGGCTCTGACCTTTTTGGAGAGATCGTGAATCTCATCCGGGGTCGAACTATGACGTCGTCGACTCAAGGGCGCCAAACTAAGTGGTTGGCAGGCTTGTTGGATGCCCAGGTTGAACCACCGGTCGAGGTCTCTGCCGGGTGCCTCTGCAAGCCGGCCATTGAGAGGTAGCTTGATGACCTCCTCCTCGATGTCGACGAAGCCAGCGTCCGCCAGCCGCCGCTTGGTGAGATAGCTGTCCAAGCGTATCGGACGGCCCAAGTCATCCATGGCGTTCAAAAGTTGATTTGCCCACTTCACAAGGTGGGTATCCCGTGGTAGGGTGCCATCCTCACAGCGAGGGTTCCAGTCTATCTCGACCTGTTCGATATAACCATGACACGGTTTGAGATGTCTTCAAACCATCAGCAAGGATCATCTACTCTTGATAAGGGCACTCACCTAAAAGTCTCGGCGTATACTTTGGGCCAGTCGCTAACGCTGCCGTTGAGGGTACGCATATGAATGAGGTCCCAAGAAGATGGCTCAAGATCCTTCCAGCTGTCTTCGATATCCTTCTGCAGGAAACGCACGTTGGCGGGGATGCTAGGAGGGATTAGTACGACCATCTAGTGGGAAGGGATGGTGAACTTAACAATTCAGGCTGGATGTAGTTCAGGTCGAGACCCACATGCATCCCTCCAGGGTATTTGCTGCTCGGCGTCTTGAGGTTAGAGAGCCGTGAGACTAGAGAGGGGCGCGAACAGACCCACTCGGCCATGTCAATGCCCCAGATGCCGGTGCCACAGCCCAGGTCTAGGATCCGGGGGCTTTCTATGTTATGGATAGGAGCGCTGTGGAGAATATCCCTGCGTGCGACGGTGAATATCTTGTGAAGACATCTAGTCTCTCTAACTCGGTCTTGACTGCAGGTCAGAGTCGCCGCACGGTAAGACGTAAATGAAGCAATGGGAGAGCAGTCTCACCTCGTCGATAGGAAACATGTACTTTCCCTTTCTATATGTGCCATACCACCGACCATTCTCAAGATAGACTTCTTGGTAGGTCCGGTGTGCTGGGGTTATGTGGTCACTGTGTGCAGGCACGATGAGCCCTCCGTAGGTTATTGCGCAAGTTGGGCATCTCAAGCTTACATGCGGCCCTCGGACGGCTGCGAATCCATTGCCATTGCTAGGCAGACTGAGAAAGTAACCTAAAGGTTGCAAGGCAACGGGAAATGTAGAATATGGTGGTGAGTGTGTCAAAGATTGTTGGTGTTGTTGTGTGTAGGATGCCTGCGCCTATGGTTGTGGGCGCAGTAGATGTGGGCGATGGCAGAGTCTGCAGGTGGCCTAGCCCGCCCGCAACACTGAATACTGAGAGGTATAGGGATTTCGAGTCTAGTTAAGACCATATGCAGCATATTCGCTTGCGCACCTGTGAAGCCTTCGACCCGGCCGCAAAATGGCCGTCCTCATGTGCATGATGCGGGGTCGCGGGGCCGCAGGCCTCGTGCTGCACGTGATCTCAACGCATATCCCCGAAGCGGCTAGCTTTGTCCCGACAGTCCGGAATTGTGGCGCGGGACACTATATCTAGCCACCGTTCCAATCGGATCCCTAACGGGAGCCGGTTTCCGTTTTGGCTCCTCCCACAGGAATCGAGTTTGTGTGAAGCGGGTCTAGCTCAGGGGGGTCACCCTATTCCTTCTTCGGGCTTAGGCCCGCATGAAAGGTCATCCTTTGGGCCCTTAGAATCCCATAAGATGCCACACTCTCGGAACTGAACTATGCTGCGTGACGTGGAAGGGACTGTACCGCTTCAGTAAGGTACAAGCGAGCAGCCACGACGATGCCGACCGTGCGCGGACAACATGTCAGGAGCGGAAACTGATTTCGCAAATTACTGGTGTCAAAGCTCGAGAGGAAGGCGTAGGGGTCCTCGGGCGCAGGAGAGGGTTAGCGCGGGAACGGGGTCCACCACATCCTTGAGGGTGGGGACATGGTCATCTACACGTACAAGATCCTCAAGCGGCTCGCCATCGACACATGCGTAGACATGGTACTCCACGACAAATCCGTGAAGGGGGAACAACACTAGAGGGGGGTGCGGACCACCATTATTGACTTACACGGATCCTACGCCGAGTGCGGCGCTAAGCGCAAGCTTTTTCGTCCAGTTATGAAGCCGTTTCTAGATCTTCAACTCTGGCACGCACACACAGTTAATTCCATCGCTGTTTTTCTCGCCTGCGTGTCGTGATGATTGCGCCCTCGCGCGGCACTTCGGTTCCGCTGCCCTGAGAAACTTGGGGTGTGGGAATAAAATGCCCTGAGGAGGCATTTCTGGCTCTCAGACATCTCATCTTTGCCAAGAGGGGAATAGATCCCTCGTTTTCTGGCTCCAGCAAAGGCAGAGATTCCATGCAAAGCCGCACGCTAGGTTGTGCATGCTCGTGAGCGTGTCTGGGTGGTTGATCCCGAATTTGGTCTTGCGAGTCTCCAACACCTGCACGTCCAGCCTCTCCGCCTCCTCCCACCGGCCCTGGTTCCAAAATGTCGACGCCAGGTTGGCCATGCTCGTCAGCGTGTTAGGATGATCGGCCCCAAGCTTGGTCTTGCAACCCTGCATCACCTGTACCTCCAACTTGTATGCCGACGCCAGGGTGGCCATGCTCGTCAGCGTCACTTCCCCAAGAACCTCGGGGTGTGGGAATAAAACACTCCGACGAGCCATTTTTAGAGGTAACGACGATAAACTCAAAGTGGCGAATTCACACAGCAGGGTGAAGGTCTTGTTCCTCTGCGAACTTCAAGAACCACCGCCAACAATACCATCGCGGTTTTGGATAATTTCCCACCACACTCCTGACATTCATTACACCGACAGGTCACACCCACGTATATGTCCAAATTCCTGCGAGCATGAGTTCCTCGGCCCCTCAGTGTCAACTCGACTCTTCCGGCGAAGTCAAGGACGAACAGCTCCTATTGAGCCTCGATCAGACCGAGTTGATTGAGGCCTTCCGCCGAGATGTGCGCCGTTGCGAGACCGACGAGGAGAAGTTCCATCTATGCGCGGAGGCGCGAGGCCGACTCCTGGAGCAGTACACGCAAGTCGAATTGCTGATCGCTCTCTTTGAGCGTGTCATGCTGGCGGAGTGCCCCAGTTATAGGAGCTGCAAAAAAAAGAAGGAATATGCGGGAAGGACCCAAGTTGATGCAGAGGACGAGTGGGATCGTTTCATCGGGGTTGCGGCAAAGGGATCAGAAGTGATCCGAAAGTGCCTCCCATATCTGAAGGCCGTGAGCATTCACTGGGGCCGGGATAAGCTCCAACATTATAACTGGCCCGCTAGGGGATGGTCTTTCTGTAAAAAGCTCGGGGCTGTCGCCAACAAGATGGCGTGGCCTGAGTTCATCATTAAGGCGAACCGGCTCCTACTACGAAGAGCGCAGATGGACGGCAAGTTTCGGAGGCACCGCATCCGCAAATCTCCTGATCCACTCGACCCGGTGGAATTGGAGAATCTCGGGCGATGGACAGCCGAACGTCCGTACGTCAAGTACAAAGACCCCGAGAACATTGCCCTACCATTTGAGGAACTCTCTCTCAGAGACCTGCCTTCGGGCTATAGCTTCGACAGGCACGGGCTCATGGTCCACTGCCAGTTCGGCCACTCGAGTGGAGCTAGCGCGGCGGTCTCGAATTTTGGCAGGGCTGTTGAGAAGATCTGGGATGCTGTCCTGACACTAGAGCAAGACGCCGGGCTTCCTGGCCCCCTCGATAGCGAGAACAGCGAGCACTCTAGCTCTATCGAGTCGCTTGCCGATCCCTGCGCTCCTTCCTCTCGCCATTCCCGACTGTTAACCTCCCTAAGCTCCCTCGCTGTCGATCCCGCTCGTGCGACACAAGGCCCCGCCAACACAGTCCTTGGCGGTGATGGCAACTCCAACAGCGGTCTTTCCGAAGATGAACGATGCACACAGATTCTACGCTTCCGAGGACCTCCACATAGCGTTGTTTTTGACGGCAGGACATCGGCAGATAGCGTACCGGTTGTTGATCGGCGTGCCATGCGTACCGCAACTCTCGAGCCACTCCGCCTGCGCCAAGACAAGCCGGGCTACCACGAAGCACCGCCGATGAAGCAATGCTGCCCCCCCAAAATACCACCTAAGCTCGGGCGGGCGGAGGCGCGAGCCGAGAGTGAATGGGGTGATGGACAATGTGTCATGTTTGGAGTGCGACATGCACCCTTTTTCTTACTTTTTTCTTTTCTTTTCTTTTCTTTTCTTCTCGTCGGGACTTACGTTACCATATCCTTCCATCGCGGGTAGTAAGTGTTTTTGCCCTAGCCATATCCGATTACTATCATGCCCATTCCGGCCTATCCACATCTCGGGATTGATGATCCTATGCCTTTTAAGCTCCCCAATGAAAAGGCAACGATCTCCATGCGCCCAAGTGAAGTCAACTGTCTGGGAGACGTTGGTTGAACCAAGTGGTCCAGATTCTGACCGTTGAACGACGAATGGTGTGCCGCTGCTGGTCTGGAAGGCGAGCTGACCCCGGGCTGTATGGAATCAGCGGAGGACATTCTGACCGGGAATGAAAAGAAGCCTTACGATCCTGCACTCTTTTCCAGCATGGAGAAGGCGCGGGCACAAATGCAAATAACACCCCTTTGTGCTTGGCTCTGCTAACATGCCTCCGGATTCTCCAGAATCCTGCGCAAGCGACGAAATCCAACCTTGCCGGTATCGCCCATGTCATCTCCAGAATGGACTGGTACTACGCCCTCACCAAAGATCTGAACGAGAACAATGTTGTCGCTAGCAAGGACTTCCAATACCGAATGCCTATCAGGAACTTATACCTACAGGTTCTAATGCCCCTACGAGACTGGCAGCTGGTCTGCTAGGATCGCTGTCGACCTCTCGCACAGGTCGACGGTAGTGTTTAGATCTAGGCTGATCTTAAGATCGTAGGCCTACGAGTTCTTTAAATTCGTCGACGCTAGTCTCGATGACAATACGGGGTACGTGACGAAGGAGAACGATGAACTTGCAACGCAGATCTATGATAAGCTGGAGCCTTCGTTTAAGGGCTACTTGAACCACATCCACTCGAAAAAGGACGCGACACGACCAGGCTTGGATTGTGGCCCATATTTCTTCCCCAGGTATTGGCAGGGCTTGGTGATGGCGAGGATCAAATCGCGCTACACAGCGGCAGAGGAGGCTGCATTGTCGAGCAAAATTTGGAAAAGCGTCGCCTCCGTCGACGATGACTCCTCCATCGACTCCTTCTCCGCCGATGACGATGCCGCGTCCGTCAACGCCGTCGTGGCGTCGATGGCTTCGACGAGCATCTCGGAGCGTCCCAAAATGCCTTCAAAACAAGTCTCTCAAGCGCAGCCTCAAATGGAGACCCCAGCGGTGCCCAGATCCTTCCCAACGACCGGCGGCACGCAGAATCCCCCCACGTCGGACGAGACGTATGTCAACACGGCACTCCTCTTGCTGCTGCAGACGCTCACGCTAAGCATGGCGGAGCTCGGCAAGTCTCTTCACAACCGACTTGACTTCGGGGACCTCGACTGGTTGGCAGATCGCCTGCCTCTGAAGTTGTACCGTCGCCAATCCGGGGGTGGGCCCGTTGAGCTTATGGAGGCCCGGGTGGACGGCTATTTGTGCAAGCGAGACTATCACCCGCACGACAAGAACGGCGCCATTTTACCGCGCCTCAACAACCTGCCCCTAGCTATCGTCGAGACAAAGCCTTGCGTGAGAAGCTCAGGGGGGACTTCGATCCGTTGGCAGGAGAGTGCCGAAATGGCATGCTGGGTGTCCAGTCTGAGGACTTTGAGGGCTACGGTTTACTGCAGTCCTCTACGAGCGGGAGAAAACGGCAAGCACCTTCCTCTGGACCACTTACTGTCGTCCTGTCAGCTACTGACGGGAAAACGCCCCAGGCGCCTCCTGCTGTCTCAAAACCGCCACGAGATATACATCATCATCGCCGAATACGGTGAGCCTTGGAAGGAGTACATCCGGACCGAAAGCTCAGCGGAACAACCTACCGCTCGAATCTCGGATGATGCAATTGACCTTTCTGGCTCGGATGCCTTCGTCCGGAATTCAATGGACCGACTCCCGGTCGAATTCAATGAGATGGTCAAGATAGCAGCGGATGCCCTCGGAAAGTCCGGTGGACGGCATACCCGTGCCAAAATCCCCCTCGAGCTACTAGACCCAGAACACTTCTGCGTTATGCAGCAGTGGGGGCCATTCTTTACCAACAATCACCAGCATATGGACCTGTTTTTGCGTCGGCTTATAGCTCTTCAGGTGCAGCTGCTCTCGACGGCTTCAAAGGGGCCGGTTTAGAGCAAGACAACGACAATTTACTGTTTCCGTCACCGTTGTGGTTGTCTTGGTCTTGGTTGTGGTCGTGATGATGGTGGTGGTGGTGGTGATGTTGTTCGTCGCCGAGGGCTTCAATCGCGGAGTCACGTGAGATTCCCCGAGTTTGTGACCACTACAAAGTACGGATCTGAGAATGAAGTTATCGTCATCACCTCTTGCATTCCGTTGTCCGCACGCACACTGATCTGACAGTGCTGCTCCGATGTGGTGGAGCTAACCGTTGAGTCTTGCCATGCCTGATCTGAGCTGAGCGAGCACACACGCTTCCTTTCGTGATAGGTGGTCGTGCAAGAGTTGGGTGTGTTTGCTTGGCAATGCTGCGTCGACTCGCTTGGAGTGAGCTCCGACTTTGTCTGGAAAGTGACTGCTAGTGCGTCTCTTGGACCATGCTACGTTGAGGGTAGTCGATCGCATTCTAAGCGTTGTACCTCCGGGGCGGCTCCCTGTCGAGTGGCATGTTTTGCCTCCCCTTTGGTGTTTGCCCGGAGCTTGTTCTCTTCCGCCGCCAAGAGACATCAGAAGTTCATGTCCGATACGATCGCCTACTCGGCCGCCTGGCTGGCGCCTCAGGGAAGAATATCGAGCCAGAGAGCATTGTCGTCCAAAACCCGCCGGCAAAGCTGAAGATGGCCACTGCCAGACCGCTCGCGACCAGGGCCAAGGAACAGGCGCCGAGGACGAACAAGGAACCCCCGAAGAGCAACAAACAAAAGGCACTCAAGCACGGAGAGGCTCTTTGGATGGAGAAGCTGGCCGTCAAGTCACAGTCTGTTGCTGCCACTTGGAAGGAGCGTTGCCTGGAGTTTGACAAGCAGCCATCGCTGTTCAAGCGGTATCTGAGAACAGAGAAGTATGCCTCGGATCTGTCCTCTTCTAACTGGCAAATCATTGGCGCTGAGGTGCTTCTGTACCTCGGCGACGTGCTGTTGCGGATTCAGAGCAGCCCACAGACGCCAAAGTGTCTTGGTGAGCCCCGCCCACCCCGTGATGGTTCTGGGCACATTTGAACTGATACGATGTGTGATGGAATGGATAGGCCCGGCCCTCCTTGCCATGATCTGGTCAAAATACACCGAGGCCAGCAAACTGCCGCTCACCGAGCACGTCGCTTCTCGGCTTCGGGCACTAGAGGCGTCTCTGCAGCTCCGGTTCCCGCTTCAACTCGCTCCGTCTTCCGATGACCAACCCCTCGCCTTCAAGCCGCTCGCCCTGAAGGAAACGAAGTTGCTGCCATCAGGCACCGCTCCCCGCGAGTTCCTGCTTGAACATTGCGGGCCGTATCTGGAGCGAAGTTTCGACTCGGCGCCCGACCCTCGCGTCCCCTCCTTCCATCCTGATGCGTGGCAGCGCAAGGTCCTAGACGCCATCGACGCCAATAAGAGCGTGCTCGCCGTGGCACCGACCTCAGCGGGCAAGACCTTCATTTCATTTTACGCCATGAAGAAAGTGCTGCAGGCAAATTTCTCCCACAGGCGACCAATCCGGCTTCAGATCCGCCGGCGGCAGTGCGTCCGCGGGCTACCCTAACAAGTGTTCATCCTCCAGTCCCCCAGTAATTCAGTCACAGACCTCAGATGTGGGGTGTGCGGCAAACATGGGCAGGGCGCAGACGCGCTTTCTTTATGGTGCTGCAGTATTGCTGATGACTAGCTCTGACAAGCAGGCAGCCAATCTCTTTTCATGGGGGTGCAGAGCCGCGGTCTCGGATATCCAATCATGCTGGGCTATTCGACAGTGAAGAGCCGCCCCAATCTCGCTCTCTGCCGATGGAGGAACTAAACCTAATGGCCGGCAACACGGCCACTTCATCTCCCAGCAGCGGCGCAGTCGTGGCCTCACCGCTCTC
>FTCU01000897.1_pt1 | contig 16818 bp, 16 predicted proteins | sample 1639521 | NCBI WGS metagenome assembly FTCU01 (sample SAMEA3914864, study PRJEB12502) | metagenome | biome: forest; material: soil | place: USA | collected 2012-03-12 | depth 0.3 m
GGCAGAACTTCGGGCGGGTGTTGGCCTGTGCTCGCTGAGTCATCAATTGCAGTCGTGCGAAAGTCAAGATTTTGCGTTTTCTGTTTGTTCGTTTTCAAAGTGTATTATTACCGTGATACCTACTGTGTTCGGCGTCTGCATACTCTCCCTTTGAATAAAGTGTTTGCAGACTGTTTCACCCCACCTGGCCTTGTTCCCTTTCCATCCAGGCTCAACATTGCCACTTCTTCAATGCTCCCTTAACAACCGCCCCCCAAACTTCAGGTCCGATACCCAGTCAATGCCAACCGAGCCCGCTAGCACCGGCAACAGCACTCTATCTAGCTCTGGCGTGAAGGCTTCGTGCCGGATGTGGGCTTCTTGCGGTTGTCTCGCTTTTTCTTCTTCTCCTTGGATTGACTTTTAATCTTCTGGCTGCTGGTGGTGGCTTTTCTGTTCTCTACCTGAGACTCTTTAGGAGGAATGGCTACGGTCTTAGGATCCTGTGTTTTCTCGACCTCTTCTCGATTTGGCGGTGACCGTTTCTCTACCGAAGACGTTCCTGGCGGCAGCCACATTATCATCCTGATAGTGTCTCCTGGACATATGGCGTGCTCCCACATCAATGGCGTTATCATGTCCCCTGTGGGCCGGACAAATTTGTAATGAGCACCCATTTCCATCTGGTGTCTTCGATGATGAGATTCAAAGGAAAGAAAGGCTGGTATAGCCAAATTCCTGAAACCCTATAGTTAGGCAAGGGAACGTTAGAATAAGCTTCAAAACGGTCTTGTTTCTGTAGCTCACTACTCACAGCCCATGTTTGACATTTCTGATACGGAAACTTCCACTTGCGTCCAAGGGCGTCTTCGAAGTTGATTATACCGGACGGAAACTCAGGCTCGAGTCGAACGGGTTCTGCCTCGACAACACCCGCAATTTCGTTCTCGGTCAAGGTCGTCCACTCGGCAAGAAGTTCGACTACCACCGTAGGAACCTCGACGGGCGTCTGGATGATGGTTGCCAACTGCATACGCTCTGGAATGCTGCTGACTGACGTTGAAAGCTCCATTCCGAATGCGCCGTCCGTATGACCGGAGCCACCGGGGCCTCCAGGTCCGGCTTCTGCATCACTCTTGTCGCCTCTCGACGGTGTGGGGAGGCTACCCGAGAGTGACTCGACATAAGAGGAGAAGACGAGGTCGCAGAGCCACTGTGCCGTGTTGTGCCTTTCCGATGCCTCTCTCCGTAGCTGAAGTTGAGCTGGCTGAGTTTCATCGGGTTCTGGAACCGTTTCGTCTGCCTGGTCTGCCTGGTCTGTCTCCCCTTGTTGGAACATGGCATCGCGGAGAGACTGGTATGACACCTGGACCAAGTTTTCGGCCTGTTGGCGCAACAAATCTCTTTCGGCCTTCTTGTCTTTGTCTTGACCGCCGCTGTCAAAAGGTAGCTCTGGGGATTTGGTCGGGCGTCTAAAGTAGGTAGGCATATGATCTTAGCACCTTCGGCAATACTAACAAGACACAAAATCTGCGACTGTACCTAAGGAGCGTCTTTGCCTGGACAGCCAAAGTCATGATGTGAAGAATCATGTTGATCCCGTTCTTGTGGCTCTCAATCTGGTACAGCAAGTGCGCCGTCCTGGCCCGGAGAAACAACCACTTGAGAGCGGCGAGCCCTTCCATTCCAGCAATCATCTTGCGGATTTCTGCGTGAATTTGGCCAATCCTCCGTATCGCGGAGCCAACACGGTGTAGGAGTTTGTGTCTGTACAGCTCCCTACCCTCTTTCAGGGCTCGGCGGAGCTCCCTCAAAACCAGGGACAGGTCCGACAGACCTCGGGCAATGTCGGATACTTCCTTTGGGATGCCGCGGATTGCAAAAATCATGTCGTATATAGCCTTTGAGACTTGGACACCCGCGGTCGCGACACCGGCGATGCTCGCGAGAAGAGAAAGAGGGTCCATTTCGAAAGCTACGATTTCAAGACGTAAGAGGTGAAGCCGGTAAGGTTGCGATGCTGCTGTCGCTCTACATGTACAGAAGAGATGGCCTGACATTGACTGGAATCAAGTCTTATCAAGCCAAACCGGGGCGTCGGGTGCGCCATTGTTGTCGAGCCCTGTGGCAGGCTCTGGGCGCCTCCCTGCAGCCACCGAGGGGTATATGCTTCAAGTTGCAGGACGTCATTCGGAGGCAGCATCTGGTTGGTTCCACGTCCCTTAAGTCTCTACCTCTCGCTGCAGGCGACGTGTATTCTTCTTCCCTATCTTCTCACGAATCTGCCTATCGGCAGGGTTGAATTATGCCTCGTCTCTACACGCCTCCGCCTTGTCTCTATACGCCTTTTGGCCGTGGCTTTTCGTCGCCGCTTGATAGCAAGAGCCACATCCTGCAACGGCTGTGCCCAACACCTGACATGGCAGCGCCTTCAGCAAAGAACTTGTGCTCCCAATGCCCCTTACGGAACGGAACGGGCAAGTCCTGTTCACTGCCAGTTGTCGGATAAGTCGGAACAGCTGGGCTGGGCGGTTGACGCCCGAAATACCGGGAATGCGCGGGAGTTGTGCGCCACGCGACACAGCATGCCGCGAGACCGAGTCTGCCCGCGGATGGGCCTTGCCGGTCGCCCAGCAATCGAGGCAATATCAGGACACAGCCAGCGTCACACAGGAGGAAGGATTCTGGAATGCTTCTGTGGCGAGAGGCATGATTTGCTGCTGACGGCCTGCCGAGTCCTGCCGAGAGGCGTTCACCTGTTTCCCGCCGTCGGATCGACCCCATCCTCGACCCCATCACGTCAGTTGTTTCCAGAGAAGGAAGCTCGGGTGGAGAGCTGCTCGCACAGCCCCCGGTTCGGACCCCACCAGCCAATCGCGTGATGCCCTCTCGCTCGGCCAACGGCACCCAAGGCACGGCCGGATTATTCCCAAATTCTTTGGTTGTCAACGGGCTGCCGGGTTCGCCCGTCGATAGAGAGGCATTTTCCTCGCAGAGGCATTTGCTATGAAGTTACGTTTGAGTGAGCGATTACGACGCCCAGGGCAGGCTGTGATGGCAAGATCAAGTTCGATTGTGCAGAGATACCGAAGTGCCATGCAGGCAGTCGTCTTGTTCTCGGAAGCGTGCCAAGCCGGGCGCCTTAGCCGTTTTAAAGTTGGCGAAGCTGCAGGGAGCATCGCCGTGACAGATCGTATCCACCGTATTGTTTCAAAGCGGGGCATGTTGCAGGGGTCTTGGCCAGTCAAAGCTTGCACACAGACCCACACCCCGCAAGAACGGGCCCCACTGACCCTTGGCACTGACAAGTCCCGTCCTTAGATGCCCCACCCGAGCTCTCCCGCCTGACTGCCCTGAATTACACAGGCTCAACGGCCAGCACAGAGAGAGAGAGGCACTGTTTCGGGACCCTAAACGCGAAGCTCCAGAGACCATAAAATGCGACGCCATCCCCAACCCCTCGCTCGTCGTTCGGTCGGCATCCAGGACTTCGACTCCATCTCTCCCGCGTCCCATTGCATCCAGCACAACGTGCCCTGATCGCCACAATTCTTTCTCCATCACACCTCCTTATCCCTCCTCGTCTTTCAACGGGATTCAACTGATCCAACCCATTCTGACTCGGGTGTCTGTACTGGACTGCCTCGATAAACCCTCTCAACATGTCCGACTCGTTTGACCAGGGCTCTTCCAAGGGGAAGGCCGCCGACACGGCCACCACAACCACCAATGGCGGCTTCCAATCCAACGCGCCGATGCGCGTCGAGCGCCCAAAGCCCGAGGACCTCCAGCGCAGCTACGCCAGCGTGGTCGAAGAAGTACACTTCCCGGGCTGGTACGGAGCCTTCATCCATGGCCTCGGCGAGTGCATTGGCGCCTTGGGCGCTGTCCCCTGCTGCATCTGCTGCCCGAACCCCTTCAAGAGGGTCAACCAGGGCAACGTCGGCCTGGTCACCAAGTTCGGCCGCTTCTACAAGGCAGTCGACCCGGGTCTCATCAAGATCAACCCCCTGAGCGAGAACCTGACTCAGGTCGATGTGAAGATTCAGATCGTCGAGGTACGTTTCACTGATTCACACTGTACCGCCGGCCGGTACACACATGTACCACTACGATGGCACTGCTAATAAACCATACCCTAACAGGTCCCGAAGCAAGTGTGCATGACCAAGGACAATGTCAATCTCCAGCTCACCAGTAAGTCGCCCCTGAGGCGCCATCGTGCCCTCGCCACGCGCAGAACCGACACAGCTAACACGCTCACTAGGCGTCATCTACTACCACATCGTCTCCCCCCACAAAGCCGCCTTCGGCATCACCAACGTCCGCCAAGCCCTGATCGAGCGGACGCAGACCACCCTCCGGCACGTCGTCGGCGCGCGCGTGCTGCAGGACGTGATCGAACGCCGCGAGGAAGTCGCCCAATCCATCGGCGAGATCATCGAGGACGTGGCCGCCGGCTGGGGCGTGCAGGTCGAGAGCATGCTCATCAAGGACATCATCTTCAGCACCGAGCTGCAGGAGTCGCTGTCCATGGCCGCGCAGAGCAAGCGCATCGGCGAGAGCAAGATCATCGCCGCCAAGGCGGAAGTCGAGGCGGCCAAGCTGATGCGCCAGGCCGCGGATATCCTGTCGTCGGCGCCGGCGATGCAGATCCGGTATCTCGAGGCTATGCAGGCTATGGCGAAGAGTGCCAATAGCAAGGTTATTTTTTTGCCGGGGGCGAACCAGGCGCTGTCGGGGTCGCCGGCGTTCAATGCCGCGCTGTCTAGCGCTGCTGACGGCAACCCGTTTGGAGAGGAGGGTTCGGGCGCCCATCACGACTCGGGGTTTCAGCAGGCTATGAACGCGAGGATTATCGAGAATATTTGAGGGGCGCGAATAATCTCAAACTCTGTTGTGGTTGCGGAAGGGATGGGAACGGACGGAACGGATTTGCCTTTCGGGTTTTTCATACCACACACTGACAACAAACAACAAAAACAACTACGACTAGTTACGACTATCTTGCCCAGATTAATTGGGTTCGACAATCTAATGGAATGTATGAAGGAACAGGCCGGTGGAATGGGAGACTGTTGATGGAATCTGTGGATGTTGGTAATGGGACTGGGACTGGCAGGGCTGTTGGTCGATTTCGGGCGGCAACTTGTCTTGATCAGTATTGGGTTGTTGCTTTCACTGTTTGTTTGACTAGTTAGTTCGCTATGATACCACCTTCGTTTTGTTTTATTCTTTGAAGCTGCTGCAAGACGTTTTTATGAGGGTGTTGTTGTTTGTGAACTTGCACTGTTCGCGACGCTTGACAATGTTCCCTGATGCACGTGAGGGTGTTTCCACATGAAAGGCATGACAGGTGAGTGAGTGTGTCCGTGACAGGGTGGGAACAGAACGAACAGCTGATGTGGAATTATCCAGGACTCGTCGGCTGTTGAAGTAATATGCAATGGTTCGATTTGGTACTGGTTGCGGTTGTGGTAGACGGCCATGCAAATACTTCATGAGAAGAACAATGCAATGACAAAAGAAGAAGAAAAAGCTCACCGGCAACCCCTCCAGGGGATCGCCGGCTACGAAAACCCTCGTAGAGTTTTACTAGAAGCAAGGCGGAAGCAACGGCAATCGACCAGCGATGGAAAGCAAGGTGAAGCTGGAGCAAGTCAAGGCAAAGCAAAGATTTGTGGAAGCAAGCAGCAATCGAACCGACGACCTCAAGCCGCCGTTCGTACCCAGCCGACGAGAGCGTGAGGGCTGGGACTCCTCCAACAAGGCGAACCAGCGCCTTGCTGGAGGAGCGATTGTTTGGCACGCGGAACTTGTACATCAAGGGTGGATGGGCGGCATAGGGGGGAAGGAGCACGATAAGATACGGGGTTCACTGTCAGATTCATGTGTGAAGGGTGCATGGCAACAGGGTATCTCAGAATTATCGCGAGTTTCTTCGCTTGTTTGTGTTTGTTCCCTTAATCATCGAATCCCTCAAAGTCATCCCCACCGCCTCCTGCCTTTGACGCGGCCGCAGCCGCTTCTCTCTCTGCGGCATTCCTCCTCCTCACCTCCTCAATCATGTCCTCCAGGGTGCGGTGTTCGGCTTTCTCCTTCTCCGTCATCTCCCCCAGCCGCTTGGCCTCCCTCTTCTTGCGCTTCTTCTCCCGCCTCGCGACCTTTGTGTCCTCCTGGTCCAGCTTCCCGCTCCAGGCCTCGGTGTTCTTCCTCTTCAGCGATAACGCCTCGCCGTTCGCGCGCGACGCGTCCCTCGCAGCCTTTTCCTTCTTCCACTTCTCCAGCTCGGCCAGCCGCTTCTTCTCACGCACCTTGTCCTTGAACGGAATGCTCTCGGTGTCAATGCCCAGCCCCAGCGAACGGTCGATGCCCTTGACCTCGGGCATCTTGGGCAGCTCGACAAGGCCGTAGCCTTTGGCCAGATCCACCCAGTCGAGGTCGGCGACGCGGAATATGGAGGTCGCCTGGTGCTCGATGTAGCTGCGCGCCCAGCTGACAAAGGCGCGCTGGGCGAGCTGGAAGATCTCACGATCGGCTTGGGCCTGGGCGCGGATCTTGGCCGAGACGGCAGCGGCCTCGGCCTCGGTAACGGAAACGGAGGGCTTGGCGAGGGGCGCGATGGGAGTCTGGCGCACTTCGAGCAGCTGCACGTAGCCTTCCTCGCGGCCCGGCTGGAGCATGACGACGGCCAGACCTCGGCGGCCAGCGCGACCGGCGCGCCCGCAGCGGTGGATGAAGACCTTGGTGTCGGTGGGCGGGTCGTGCTGGACGACGAGGTCGACTTGTGGGATGTCGAGGCCGCGGGCGGCAATGTCGGTTGTGAGGAGGACGGTGGGGGACGTGGCGTTGACGAAGCGCTCAAAGTTCTTCTCGCGGACTTGGGGTTCGAGCTTGCCGTGCAGGGAGACGGTGGAGAAGCCCGGGAGGATGCCGTGCAGGACGCGGGCAAAGTACTTGACGGCGTAGCAGGTCGAGAAGAAGACGATGGAGCGGGAGGGGCGGGGCTCGAGCTTCTCGAGGAGCTGGCACAGGGCCGAGACCTTCTGGCTTGCTGGCGTGACGAGGTAGGTCATTTGTAATGACATGGGCGTCTTCCTCTCTTGGATGATGCCGCCGTCTTTGAGGCTCTTTACCCGCACAGTGATCTTGTGGGGGTAGAGCAGGCCGACGGTGATGAGCCGCTCTACCGCCTCACTGAGGGAGGCGCTGAACAGCCCGGTTCGGCGTTGTTTCGGGAGGTAGCCAAGGATGCGGGTGAGCTCCTGGGAGAAGCCGAGATCCAGCAGGCGGTCGGCCTCGTCCATGACCAGGACCTCAAACGAGGACGCGGGCGCCTTAACATAGGGGCTCGACAGCAGCTCCGCGAGCCGGCCAGGGGTTCCGATGAGGATGTTGGGCGACAGGCGGAGGAAGGCGCTCAGGTCCTCGGCAGCTTTCGTTGTGCCTCCGACCAGGAGCTGGGGAACCACGGCGGGCTCTGTTGCCGTCGGCCGCTTCTCGTCGCCTTTGGCATACTGCAGGAGGTCGGCGGACTGGGGGTGGAATTTGATGAGCGACAGCAGAACGTTGTGGATTTGGGAGGCCAGCTCTCGGGTGGGCGAGATGATGATGGCCTGGACGTGGTGTCGCTTGGCGGGTTCTTCGCTGCGGAGGATTTTCTGACGGACAAGCATGTCAGTCAAAGAATGTCACTATGCGGTAGGAGGTCAGAGATGCAAATAGAATAATGCAAACCTCGACCACGGGAATCAGATAAGCTAGTGTCTTGCCGCTGCCCGTGACGGCTTCGACAACCACGTCCTTGTTCCCGCCGAAGATCTCGAGACACGACTTCTGGACGGGCGTCGGTTGCTCAAAGCCCATGGACGAGAGGTAGTCGAGCACCCATAGCGCCAGTTTTGGGGTGAGGGTATCCCATGACCGGGGAGCCTTTCTGACGCGCGTCGGTTCTGGCGCCATTGTCTGTGTCGTCCGAGTCGAGCCCTCGGTGTCGCAGCGTCAAAATCCAAGTCAAAGTGGGATGGCCGACTTCTGCGAAAGGAAAAAGTTCCAGAAACCCATTCGTTATCTTATCTGGCGCGGGTGCACCCTGCTAGACAGGCTTGGCATCCGATCGCATGGTAAGTACTGTGTAGGTATTTGTGTAATTTACAATCAATGGGCCAGGTCCTGTATCCTGTAATTTTCACTGACGGCGCGAGGGCAAACACTCGTGAACCGACCTTGCGCCCACGAGATTGTAAGTTGCGGATGGGCCAAACTTGAGTCGCGTGCCTGCGGTGAAGGCCCGGCGAGCCGCGAGACCAAGTCAAAAGCCGTGTAAACGGAATGAATCTCAGGGCTCAATTTCTTCTCGACCACATCCACAGCTGGAAAGCTCAGGAATGTCTAGATCCGGGATTCCATGCCGTGTCTATATTACAAGCTCTGAGTTCATCCCGAAAGCGGGAAACGGGATTCGGGGTCGGGCGGGATGGGTGCCCCGAGACTTTGGAGTTGTCAGCGGAACGGCGAGCAAAGGTGGGGTCAACCCGACCAGCCCCTGGAATTCATCTAATCCGGGACGAATCTGGGAGCAAGCAGGTTGGTTGTGTTGGTTGTGTATGCCTGGCGATGAGGAACTATTCTGTCCCGTACTTGTCCACAGTGAGAACGGCGTCTCTTCCCAAAGCACACAGGAGGTTTGGTGTGGAAGGGTGCAGGGTGGCACCCAGCAGGTGGGCTTGCTGTTTGGTCGCGTGTTCTGCCCAGTTGACATTTGCGTCATTGCCAGGCCTGCATCCAATCTTCATCTTCATCCTTCTGAGAGTGCTTCTGGTTCCCAACACAACCATCTCTAAGCTGGCTGCAAAATTGTTTTATTCATTTGCTCTCAACACGATTGCAGGCAGTTCCCTCCACAGCCGCTGAGACATCTTTCTGGCGTTTTCTGCGCCTTTCTGTGTGGGCTCCCTCCGGCTGGTGTCACATGCGACTTGCAGGGGGTGACGCATGAGCCCGGCGCCCGCCTGTTGTTGGCCGCCCGCCGCAGCCGAAATTTCTTCGCACAGCCCAAGCCATCGCGCACTCGCACACCACTGCTGCCCCGGCCTATCCGCCCTCCGATCCCCGACCCTCGTTGCCCGACCCTCTTTTCCCCGTCAATAAAAGAGCACCGAGTCTGCCTCGGCCGCCGTCGCAACCGTTGCCGCTGTCGTCGTCGTCGTCGTCGTCATCGACACCGACCCTCGGGCCTCGCACGCGACCCTCTCGATCCAGCCATGCGGTGGAGTCTCGACACTCCTCCGCATAACCCTCACCATCCTGGATTCTATTCCCATAAACATCTCGCCCCCCCGCCAATACCACCGCGATTTGTTTAGCGCTCTGCGCTCCCCGCCGCCCGAGACACGCACCTCGAGACGAGACAAGCACGATCGCTCTACCGGCCTCTGGCTGCTGCCCTACTGCCGTCTCCGACGCATCTTCGCCGGCGCACTCTCGCTCCCCGCACTCGCGCCGTTTCCCTACCACACCATGTCTACACGCGGGACACGCAACGTCCCGGCGACGCCGCGGGTGATATCTCCGAGCCCGACGCCCTCGGAGCACGATGCGAGCAGCCAAGACTCGTCCTACTTTGGCCCGACCACGCGGTCCGCCGCACGCAGGCGGCTCACAACCCCTCAGCCCGCCCCGGATGAAGGCGAGGAGGACGAGAGCCCCGACTTCCAACGCGCCCGGAGCCGCAGCCGCAGCCCGATCGACTCCCGCAAGCTGCGCCGTCTGACACCCCGCAAATCTGCCACCGGCGCCAACGGCATCAAAACCACCCCCACTAACGGCCACGCCCCCACCACCACCACGACCGCCACAACAACCACCACCCACCTCCTCCCACCCACCCCCTCAACAGGCGGCTGGTCCTGGCGCGACTTCAGCCGCAGCCCCTCCCCACTAGGCCTCATCCCCATCCACCGGCACTGGCGCACCTTTGTGCACAAGCACGAAGTCCCGCGCAAAGCACTCCACGTCTCAATCGGCTTCTTCGTCGTCTGGCTGTACCTCTCGGGCACGCAGACCCGCGCCGTATGCCCCTACCTCATGAGCGCGCTGGTGCCCATCGCGGCCGTCGACGTGCTGCGGCACCACCACGACGGGTTCAACCGGTTCTATGTCAAGGCGCTGGGCGCGCTGATGCGCGAGAGCGAGTTTGCGGGGTACAACGGGGTGATATTCTACTTGTTGGGTGCGTGGGCGGTGCTGTATGCCTTTCCCAAGGATGTGGGGGTCATGGGGACGTTGTTGCTCAGCTGGTGTGATACGGCCGCGAGTACGTTTGGCAGGCTGTATGGGCGGTACACGCCGAGGATTCGGAGGGGGAAGTCGCTTGCCGGGTCGCTGGCGGCGTTTGTGGTGGGCGTGGCTACGTCGGTGTTCTTTTGGGGGTGGCTTGCGCCGAGCAAGGGGCCGTTTCCGGGGGATGAGGAGTTTATGTTTAAGGGGGTGCTGGGGTTGCCCGCGGTGCTGGCTGAGGCGGTGGGGTTGGAGCCGGCGCGGGCGACGATCTCGGGCGCGCTGGCGCTCGGGGTGGTGAGCTTGTGGTCGGGGTTTGTGGCGGCTGCGAGCGAGGTGGTGGATGTTTTTGGGTGGGATGATAACCTGACGATACCGGTGCTGAGCGGGCTGGGGATCTGGGGGTTCTTGAAGGTGTTTGGGTGAGGACGGGACTGATCTGGCTGGAGGCGGTGGCTATATCTCGGGCTGGCATGGTTGGAGGTGGTGTGTATGTTATGGTTACCTCTTTGGAGGGTGCATGGATGGCGTTTTGGACAGGTGAGGTCAAGATTGGGTTTGCGGCACCACAAATACTGGTGGTGCGGTCGATTAGGGATATCACTAGAGGCCATCTCGAATCTCGAATCTCGAATCTCTTTTCTCTCTTCACCTCTCGACCACCTCCGGTCCCATCCTGGTGTTTGCTTACACAGTAATTACCCCGCGTTTTTGCATTTACTTATTGCCGTCTGCTTATGGTGTTCTCATGATTATACCAATGGACCAGAATTACTACAAAATACAAGTGTGAAAAGGCAGACCCCAGGGATTCCCAGGGTTCCGTTGGCTCTGCAGCTGCCACGCCAGCGCAGATGACTTGCATCTGCTCTCTGCGTGTCAGGAAGGAGGGGGATCAACCCAACCGACAGGGGGGTCAACACCGAAACGAAAAGTGGAGCAAACACGCTTGCTGCCTTGGGTCTTCTGCTGTGTTTGCCGTCAGCTGTCTTCGCTGCCTCTTCTGCCCCTTCCCGTCGTCGTGTTCCGGTGCTCAGCAGCGGGAAACAACCAAGACGTGCCTCACTCTCTGTCTCTCTCTGCACTTCCGACGCCGAGGTTGCTCTGTGCCACCAACGGTTCCTCTCACCGCATCAGCCATGTCTTGATTCGCAGCGCAACGTGCCACGAGGGCACTAGCCGCATTCTCGCCGCGAACACCTGCCCCTTGCACACAAACGAGTCGCCGTCCACGGATTGCCCGAAATGTCCGAAATCGCCCGCCGTTGCTGATGCGAGTCGATGCGATGTCTTGCTGATGGACGCAACGCATGTCTTGCAGCACCACACCGACGCTCGTTTGGGACAGCTCTGTACAGATACAGAATACAAAATACTGGGTACGTATCATCAATTCTGTCTCCGTCTCTGTCTCCAGTCCAACAACGACAAAGGTCGCCGCCACGCTGGAGCACCCCAGAGCGCGCATCGGCCTGTTCATGTACGGTTCCCGCCGCGGACCTCTCAGGAGGCACCGTCGAGACCCGGCTGTGGCGCCGCCGTCCTATAAGATCGTGCCCAGTCATCAATCGGCAGCACAAGTCTGGTTTGACTGCATCTTCCAATTCCACTCGAGCCCTGATGTTACATTTCGTCGTCCCCACCTCCCCAGGCCCACGGCCTCTCCCCGTTCCTTCTCGAAGCCCGCGATCCCACCCGTCAGCCATCGGCCGTCGGTCGTCGTGGAAGACGGCGGGGGGCATGCCGCAGCTTGCCACTGCAGCTCCGACTGCGACTCTCCCCTCCCCACAGCCTGCAGGAGTGCTTGATGCGTTGTCCCTCGACGCCGTCCCGAGCCTGCATCTTACCCGTTCGCGCCGGTTTGCATGACAACAAGCTGTTAACCGCCTCATTTCTGCCTACAGACACAGGTCCTCCGCCCGTCGTCCCACCTGTGGGCGGCCACGAGAGTCTCCCGTTCCGGCCTGCCTGACGCAATGCCCACTGCCGCACGTTGGAGGCCGTTAGCGCGAGAACGGAGCCAAGTTACAGCCGTCGGCCATGCAGGATATGCAGAGAGCCCTAGACGAGCCAGCTTGACTGTTAGCTTCCCTCGCGGCGGGCCCCAGGTCTCCGGCTCTATCCACCAGTGCCCAATGGCGGCCCTCTGATGGAGCCGTTGGGGATCTTGTTGGACGAACGAGAGGCCGGCCTCCTCTCCTTCGCATGGCTCGCAAGTCATGCCCCTCCCCTCCCCGCCTCCGCCTGCCCAGGAAATGTACGATCCGTACCTGTGGGTGCTGTTGGACGGGCGGGATTCGAAGCCGATCCTCTGTGGCCGGGACAATGTGGCCCGGCAGGCATCATGCCAACCGCCCGAACTGCCTCTACAGACACGGCCACCGGCGGGGGCAAAGAAAGCAAGGGAAGGCTATTTAGTGTCAACGGCAGCACACTGACGGGAAGCAGGTCGCAATTTCAGGTCGGGACACCGGGACGACGACTATATATGTACGCTGCGGTTTCACTCAGCCAGATTGTCTGAGACTTTGCAACCGTCTTCGGCCCCCCCTTTGACGTACATGACTTTCACGCTACCGCAGGCTGTCTCTCGCAGCCCGCATTACCGAGACGGTCGAGCCGTGCTCTGTCCTCCGTCCGCCGGTTGGCCGGAAATGCAGAGAGTGCACTGTGTAGCGTCGTAGCACTCGGGAGATTCACGGCGTCTTTGGCAGCAGGCAGCTGCGCCCACTCCTGATCCCCAGACTTTTTCTGCACCCTATCTCGGCAGGGCGGAACAAGAGCACAAGGTTGGTCTCAAACCTGCATACGTCTGGCGTGGGCCGTGTGCCGCAGGCAGCCGGCGCCGAGGCAGACATGTAAGTCTCCAGCCCTGTACGCTGAAGACACGCGGAGACGCTGCAAAGTCCCGCCGCCTCCACGACGCCATGGCCGGGGCTTATCAAGCTGGACGCACCCGTGGATCCGGGCCGTGGATAATTCTCTTCCCAGGCTGTCCTGGCCTCTTTCTGTCCGGCAAGTCTTCCGGACTCAGCCCGCCTCCATGACTGGCTGGCCATGCCGATTTCCGCCGCGCGAGTGCGTGCTGGCGTGCTGCTGCGAGCTCCTCAGTGGCCGCAGTGGCCGTGTCCCTTTCCCTTTGGCCAATCGAATATTGGATTTCTTGTCCACTTTTTGTCTTGGGGCAGGGCAGAGCAGCCGCTCTCTCGTTCTCGTTCCCATATACCACGCGGCCGGGGGCAGACCCATACGCACAGGCCAGGATGCCGGCAGTGGAGACTGCGGTCAGTGGCCGGAGACGGAGAGGGGAGACGGACAGAGTTGCCCTGTGGTGCTGTGTAAGCTCAGGCTGAGTGCCAGCTGCTGATGCTTGGACCGGGACCCCTCCAAAAAAATAATGCCACCTCCACTGCTTGCACCCTGCAGCAGCACTTTTTGGCTTGGACAACACACTGCCCGACCTGATGCATCTCTGCCTAACCCGACTTTGCAACATCTGTTTGACGTCGCCCGTGCCTCGCGCCGAGCCAACGAGACGTGACGGCAGCCCTGTGAGATCCGGATCCCTCGCTGTTTTTGGGGTCTGGCCGTCCCATTCCGCCTAGCGCAGCGCAGCGTCATCACGGCTCGCCTCTCTGGTCTGCTTGCTGCTTGCTGCTTGCTGCTCGACGTGCCCGTTCCCGCTCCCGTTCCCGTTCGCTGCTCTGCCCTGCGTGGGTCCTGGTGCCGTGGGTCGTGGGCCGTGGGTCCGTGGCTGTCATCACATCCATCCACATCATCCACCGGCCAAGCAAGGCCTCGGTACATTCCACCGTTTGCCATTTCGTTGGCGTCGTGTCGTCTCCGTCTTCCGGCCCCCGTTCGTTCGTGCAGTCCCGTCTACCGTTTGGATCTCGTCCTGCTTGCTTCTTCCCGGCCACTCTCTGGCACACATCTCATGACCTCTAGATTTTTCCATGAGCCGAACCGCCGTCCCCAACCCTCCGCGGCGAGCTCAAGCCTGCCATTCGCTGTCCTGCGTTCCCCCATCTCGCCATCTCGGCCTAGTCTCCGGCACGAACTACCCCTGCCCATGCCTCCAACACCTCTTCTCGCCTTCCATCCCTCGCTCGAGACGGCCAATGCTACGTTCACCCCTCCCTGGACGCTCGCTTCTTCTGGATCTTGGCCGTTGAGCCTCCTGTTCTCGGTCCCACCCGCCACTCACCACCACTCACCCCCCACCCCTTCTTCTCCCCTTGCCTCCTGTTGACCATGCCTTGACTTGGACTTCGGAGCCTAGAACTATGGAGCTGCCGGGGTTTCTTGTTGGGAACAGGATCCTCTGCCGTTTCCCCCTCCAAGAGCCCGGCTCCACCAATACAAACGGTGATAGTCGCCCTCCGGCATATGCATCCTGTTTTGCTCACTCCTTTCTCTGAGCAATCGAAACTCGGCCCCAGGCCAATCCGGGACGACCTGCCCATCCAACTGCTCAGGGATCACCCCCTCGACCATACCATCCCCGTCCCTGCACCCCCTGGCCGGATTGCCCCCATGGACGGCAGACGGCCGAGAGGGGTGTCTCGATGAAGACCGGACCGCCGCCGTCACCATGCCCTTCATCACATACTCCCTCTCCCTGGCCTCAAGCGGGGTCCAAGGTCCTTGACGAATAGAGTCACCGGTCCTTATCCTCCCCAGCTCGTGATGGCGGCATGCCATGGGCCGGGGGGGCCTTTGGAAAAGTATAAAAAGAGTCAACTTTGACGGGGAGAGGCAAGTTCTTCTTCTTCCTTTTCCATAACTTTCTCTGCTCCTCAGGACCACACGCAAGAGCACACAGCACACTCTCCCACCTCCGAACACTCAGTTGGACATTGTCCCAAGTGACACCACCTTCACAAACAAACACACCCGCTCTTGAAGCCTCCACAAGCTCCTCTTGTCCTACCCGTCACTCTTCATAACATCATCCACCCTCCCCGCACAAGCACACACACTCCACCATGTCTTCCTACGCCCAATACTCCCCCCAGTACTACGCCACCGGCGCCCTCCCCATCCCCCCGAGCAAGGGCAGCCACTACCAGACCAGCCCAAGCTACTACCCCACCGGCAGCGAGAGCACCTACTCGGTGTCGCCGCCCGAGGGCGACCTGGACGCCTCGGTGAGCTCGGCGTCGGGCTACGGGAACAGCTACTCCGTGACCACCAGCTACGCCGGCAGCTCCCAGGGCGAGTACGACACGGCCGGCTCTGCCGGCGGGATTGATTTGAGCGAGTACATGCAGGAGCGGTTTGCTGCTACTTTTGATCCGCTGGCGCTGGATAAGTGCACTGCCAAGCAGGCGCAGACGTGAGTTGCATTTTTTTCTTGATTTTTGGGGGAGTTTGCGGCGAGCAGCGGGCAGTGGGCAGCGGATAGCGCTGTCTGTCCTGTGAGCGAGCAAACGAGCTTGCGGTCAAAACCGAGCAAACAAGCCAGCCTGCGATGAACCCGAGAGAGAAAAAACGGTCAGCTAACAAGGAAATACAGATCCGGCCACCTCAACGCCAAGCACCGCGAGCTCCTCGAGCTGCAGGCAAAGGCGCAGGCGCGGCTGGCCAAGTCGCGCGCGCGGTTCGCGCAGGGGCTCGAGGACGCGCGCGAGGTGCGCAACGATCTCGAGTGGACGCAGAAGAAGGTCACGTAAGTAGCCCCGAGACGACTCTCGGATCTCGCGGTGGTGGTGATTTGCGAATCTGGTGGCGTGTGTGGTTCGAGGACAAAAGCTGACGAGACGCAAAACCAGAGCTTTGAAGGCGAAAGCCTCAAAAAAGCACCCCAAGGAGTACGCAACGGCGCGGGCGCGGTACCCGTCCCCGCCGCTGTACTGATTTCGCAGCCTCGTTTTTTTCCCCTTGTTGTTTTTTCTGGCGTTTCCCGGCGGCGGCGAGCTGGCAGCGAGCGAGCGTCTTCTTTTTGTGTTTTTGCGTTGTATCGGCGGCAGATCTTGCATTGCAGACGGATACTGCATTTGCTGCGAGATCCCATACCCGCTTTTGTTTTCTGATCGCGCAGCGTGGAAAGCGAGCCGAGAAAAGGGGGGGTGTGAGACGAGGAGCCTCGCGAGAGAGGTGACGTTGAGATTCCGAGCGAGGCTGCGCAGACAACTCTCACACACCGCAACCCACCCCTCGCCGCTTTACCGGCAGGCAGGGGCGCGCCGTTCTCATTACGGGCGGCGGGCGGCCCCTGAACGCGGGGGGTTGGAGGGTGTGTGTGTTGTTCGCGCAGGCGGCAGCCAGCAATCTGCGCGATCTCACACACCCCTACCCCCCCCTTTTCCCGCGACGGGGCGACGGGGCGACCCGCGCGCCAGCGCACCCCTCCTGCGCAATCTGCACAACACACGCATACTGGGCGGCTGTTTCACGACGTTTATGACCCATGATTGGACGGGCTATTTTTGTTTTTCTGGGCTTTGGGTACCTGTACCGGGAACCGGTGGGCTGGGAAAGACGGAGCGAGCGAGCGTTTTTTACTTGGAAAATCGGCGGCGGGGGCGCGTCAAAAGTACTGGTACGGAGGGGCTCCAC
>FTCU01001276.1_pt1 | contig 16789 bp, 22 predicted proteins | sample 1639521 | NCBI WGS metagenome assembly FTCU01 (sample SAMEA3914864, study PRJEB12502) | metagenome | biome: forest; material: soil | place: USA | collected 2012-03-12 | depth 0.3 m
CTTCTACCGTCTTCGATGCGCCTAACCTTCCCTGCGAATAATCTCGCTCTCCGAGGTTTGCCAACACTCGTCCCTAAGTCAGCCAGACGGGCTTCGTCTGAGCGCAAAAAGAGAAATCGGTTTGACGAGGGTAAACGGAAAGAGACGTCGAATACGCGGAGCATGGGTGCCTGCCTGCGATGCCACAACCAGCGTGTCCGTGTAGGTGGCAGCTTTTCCTGGGTCGTTCCCACCGCTCCCCGGGGACCGGACTGACAGCACAAAAGTGCGTTCCCAACAGACAAAATAGCGACAATCCGCTCGCGCAGTGCGAGACATGTCTCAGGGTGCGAAAGGACACTCTGAAAACCATCCACCACCTCCCCTGCATCCGGTCCAAGGTAACATCAATGGCGCTATACCGCCCGGGTGGCTTGAATCTGACGCAGCGATTCGACCACACCAAGGTCATGGACCTTCCCGTCTTCCAGAACAGGACCATTTATGACATTGATATGTCGCAAGGCCTTTGCCGCCAGACGTTTCGGCTCCGTCTTCGACGTTTTGCCCCTCGGGTAACCGACGTTGTGCATCGGAAGTACATGGATATTAACGGCCGTGTCGTGATGCAGGACGCCGGTGCCTTTTGCCTTGCCGATGTGGAAGCGACTGCAAATGACTTTGGCGAGTACATTGACCGTAACGCGTTGGAGGGTCTGACAGAAGCGGTGAAGAACTCGGACCCCATCGTCATGGATGTGTTTGGCATGATTGCAAAACGCTGCGGCTTGTTTCCCGTGAGACGCCCCGGGACGAACCTCTCCATGCCTTCCATGCAGCTGCTAAAATCTCTGTGACGATAGGGTGGCATCAATGATGAAAATGCCGAGACGGCAGAAGACGCGAGGAAGCACCCCAACCAGACTCGCTTTCTGCAGAGGGTCGTCCGGCTTTGGTTTTCCATACGTAAGCTACGCATGAGCATGACTTTTGGAAACGCTCTTCGGGTGTGGCTCACACACGACCTCTTCCAGGGCACGGGATGGGCTCAGCGTGGCTCCTTGGCGGGGAGAATTTGGGTCTCAGCTCCGGCCACGGGCCCAACCACCCCCTCGCCGACCGGGTGTCGGTTCCACGCATGGTCGTCGCCCAGTTCGACAGCATCCGGTACGTGCGCTTGTACAGCAAGCTGGCCCCCGAAGCACTCCGCTCTCTGGAGATCTTCCTCTCGTCGAGCAACAAAGACGCGTGGTTCACCGTCTTCTTGTCGACCTTCCTGCTCCTGCACTTGGTGGCCGGCGCTTCGCAAGATCGATACCGCTATGCTCAGCAAAACTTCCAGGACACGCCGCCGGTATGTTTTGACTCATCGTTGTTGGGCTGTGTCTCTCCATACCTTTTGTGATTGACGGTTTTTGTGACAGGACACACGATACGGAGGCTTGGAACAGCCGCTTACCGGCTGGGTGGAGGATGTTCACCACGGAGCAATCGTTCTCCTGGCCCACTGGCATTACTTCAAGCGCTGCAATCTGATGGAGCTCGATTGGGATGACCTGAACAGATCGGCCTTGAAGTTTCTGCGGCCGTACCAGGCCAGGTTCGTTCGAGGGATTGTCGAGCAGTTCAAGGAGAGGTGTGAGTAGCCGTCCCGTCGAGACGCAGTCGGGATGTGGGAAGAATCACAAAATGACAGGTGCGCTAACACCGGTGTGATATTATCAGTATCTTCAATTCCGTCGACGCCCGCCGAGGGCTGCTGGGAACACGAGCTCTTCTGGGTTTCCAGGATGTTTGTTTCGGATGAACCGTTGGAGGCAACCGAGTGGGCGCCGCCGGAGATGTTCTCGCGGAGCAAGCCCAGTGTTGGCAGGGAATAACAACGTGCCTAGAAACGGATGGATGACGGACGGGACAGGACGGTGGAAAGGAAGGGTCTTGGTGGACCCGGCAGGTCAGATGGCGCGCTGGACATAATGTTTTTCGGATTTCAAACACCATCGAGCGCTTTTGCGATACTGGCGGCAATTGCCAACAACCAAAACAACAACGGTCTGGAAGACGTGTGCAGTGGCCGACATGTCTTGTGGTGCCGTGTGTCTGGCGCCATAGGTCCCCGAATCTGTGGAGCACTCTTTGCGGTGGGTCAAACCTGCGGCTGATCACATCAGGCGTCAGGTTCTGGCCTCGGAGATTCCAGATTTGATTAAGGTGGCTATTTTGCGATTGCCCCTTCTCCTTCGCATTTTATTGCAGCTGCCTCATCTCGTCATGCTGGAGCGTCGTGCTGCTGGGTGGTTTCATTGTTTATTCGGAAAAGGGGCTGGCTGAATTCGGACGCAGAAAGCGGGACCCCGGACCCTCGAGCAAGCTGCTTAGTCATTCCCTTGATGGCTGCTGCTGATAAGATACGGAATTTCGGGGTCGCAGGCCACCAGGACAATGGCAACTCACAGCTGTCCTTTTCTGGCAGCCAAAACCAGCCCGACGAACCGCAAGCGCTCCACGACGAACAACTCCACGCACCCGCAACACCGTCCACTTCTTCTACCTTGGCTGGCAAAACCCTGGGAATTGGTCAAACACACCTGACGACAGCACCTTACTTGTCGCCACACACATCTACGTTGCGACCTTCAGTTGCTCCTCGCAACACAGAGAGCTCGCTCTTCTCCACACACCTCCACCGCACATCACCAACCCTCCGCGGGGAAACCAGCCAGCCCACCCACCGCCCAAGATGTCGGACCTCGAATCCTTCGACTTCATCCCCCTCCAAATCGACCCCAAATCCAAGTCCATCAGCGCCGCCTCGACACCGACGAGCCGGGCGCTGGAGGCCGAACTGGCGGCGCTCAACGCGCTGCACCGCTCGCTGCACGCGCTGGACCCGCCGCACATCGTGCCGCCGCCGCCGGTGCCCGTCAACCCCAAGCGCAGCGCCAACCTGTCCAAGCTGCGCGAGAGCGGCAACGCCGAGTACCGCAAGCAGCGCTACGCCGAGGCCGTCAAGTTCTACACGCTGGGCCTGCAGATGGCGCTGACGCGCCCGGCCTGGGAGCCCAGCCAGCTGGTGCGCGAGGAAGTGCACGCGCTGTACAGCAACCGCGCGCAGGCGCACATGCACCTGGGCGCGTGGCCCGAGGGGGCGGTGGACGCCGAGGCGAGCGTCGAGGCCAAGAGGCAGGGGAATGCCAAGGCTTGGTTCCGGAGGGGGAGGTGTCTTGTGGAGATGGGTCGGCTGGAGGAGGCTAGGGAGTGGGTAGCGAGGGGCTTGGAGTTTGAGGGGGAGGAGAAGGAGTTGATCGAGTTGTTGAAGGAGGTGGAGGGGAAGATAGAGCAGGATAGGGGGAGGAGGGATGCCTGAGCGGGGCGAGGGGTCGACGGCTGGTTTGGGTGGGAGAGGTTACGTTTCTGGGTGGATGGAGGAGGGAGAGAGAGCGGGTGTGCTGTTCATGTCACGATGGGTCGGTCAATCAGCCATTGGGTTGGGCGTTTAGGCAAGGAATCTTTTTTTACATTGACAAGAGAGTTGAAATAAAGTGTTTGAATACGACAAGTTCCACCTCATACCCGGAAGCTTAGCTGTCATGGCGATACGCAAGGAAAATCCCAGTCCCGTCAGGGCGTCTCATCCATCCTGTTCCCCGAGATCTCTCTCCCGGCTTATAAGTTCCTCTACCCAGTTAGGTTTTCCCTCGGATGCTCAATGCCACATGCCCAGATACAGGTCTTCATAATCTCTCTCTCCCACAAACAAGAAAAAACAATGCCGATACAGCGATGCCCAATATGCAAACACAAAAACAAAAGACAAAAATCCCGACATGCTGTTGATGGACTGTCCCTGACCCATCCCATCTCCTAGCCGACTGCTCACGGGACGCTCGTCTGACTCATCAGCCGTCAAGGTCGGATGGTCGGCGGGCGCGGCGTGTCCCCAGCACGACCCTGCTCCGTCCTCAGTCGCCCGTCCAGCCGCTCCTGAGTTCACAATCCCCTACTGTAGCCCTCTGCCTTTCACATCTTCTCCTTCTCGCTGGTGACCTCGACAACCGACGACTTGCGCGGCCGCATGACGGCGTCCTGGCCCGTCATGCGGCGGCCGAGGGCGCGGTCCAGCTTGGCGCCGAGGGCCAGCTTGGCAAAATTGGCGCTCTTCTCCTCGTTCAGGAACACGCGCTGGTCCGCCAGGCGCGGGTTCTTGAGCCGCTCGAGCCCGTCGACGATCGGGCGGATCTCGGCCGTCACGCTGTCGGTGCTGAGGACCGTCGGGGTGATTGAGGGGGCGTTCATGCTGTAGGTCGAATACCGGACCGAGGCGCGGGTCTGGAGGGGGTGGTGATGGCGGTTAATATGGTTGGGCTTTTCGATTTCTTTTCGGGCAGGATTGGATTGGGCCATGAGAGGAGAATGGTTGGCTGTCTTGGGTGCCTGGGGGTGGGAGGTGTGGGAGGTTAACCTACAGAAGGGGCCATGATCGGGCGCGAGGATTCCAGCGAGGCAGGCATGTTGGCTTGATGGTGGTACGGGCGTCGGTACGGGGTGGGTTCGGGCTTCCGGTGCTGTCCTCTTTGTTTACGGTGCGAGCGTGGCTGATGACGCTGTCGCAACTTGAAACGCTGGGAACAGGGCAACTACGGGACGTGCGAGAGTGACGCTGGCCGGGGGTGGTGCAGGTTTTGATCGGTCAGGTTGTCGTCGACAAACACTGCGGTAGCCGGTTCTCGCGTAAACAATTCGCAATCGATTCGCAGGGTGGTGGAAATCGGGAAACCTTTGTCGTGAATGCAGTTGTTGGGATGAAATGAATGGGCGACGGGAGGAAATGGGGATGGGGTTTGGAGGAGTGGCACCAGTCCTGGGTTAGGCCGCAGGCGGTGGAAACGGGAGCGACAGGGGCCCCAAGCCTGCATCACGACGCCCATGTGGGATGCAGTGGGCCGCAAGGGGTGCTGCGGCCAGCCCGCGTGAAGGCGTCCAACGGGAATCCGTTGGTCTGCGCCGATCACCATGAGGCCCCGGCCTGATGAAGCCCCCCGAGCCCCCCCAAACCACGATTCCCACACGCACCGAGCGACAACGTGGGAGCGGAATCTCCGAGGACGATGACCGCCACGCAGCACGCGATCCCAATCCGGGAGATTTCAGAAAATCCGCCGACATGGCGCGCTCTCCTGACTGTTGCAGAGGCAGCCTGAGGCAGCTCACCTCAGGCAGCCAGCCACCTGCCACACTGCAGAATATTCATCAATTAGGCTTTTGGGGTCGGTCTTGCACACCCTGGTCCTGCTCGTTCTGGCCGGGCTGACCAGCCGAGCCAGCCAGTCATTCTGGACCAGTCGTTGTCGGCAAAAACCTGGGTGCCCAGTCGAGCCAGTCCAGCTGCCCCGGCCCTCATCCAGCGCAGGAGGAAAGGAATGGCTCTCCCGTTTTGAAGGGTTCACCAGCCGGTCCAGGCCAACGGTTGGCTCCGTTTGTTGATGCCGGACGTCTTCTTGTCGTTACGGGGGCTAACTGGCCCGGCGAGCCTGGCCAACGCCATCTCCGCGGATGAGGGGCGGGGCAAAACACAGATTGCTCGTCAAACCCGCCGGTCCTCCATGGCCGTCGTGGTCAGTCGGTCAAGAATACCATTTTTCGGCTCACATCCGGCGAAATCCAATCGCCCGCCGCCATCACCAACTGGCAGGTTTTGACTCGAAGTCCTCGGCCGTTTGCGGTCCCGCCGACATGTGAGCAGCGGATCCAGCTCCCGGCCCGCCGCAGCTCAAACGAGACCGCGCACGTGGCAATTTGTCGGATGATGCAGCATGTCAAATCATCCAGCCAAGACCATCCTAATCCCGGGGTACTCCGAGGGAAGTTTTCTCAGAATGTCACCCAAAGCCGTCAATTGATCGCTTCATGCTTGTACCTCTGTGATGCAATTTCCGAGCGCTGGGTTGGGGACACAGTCAATTGTGCAACCTTTCTGGTTGCATTTGGCTGCAGAGTCACAGCATTAGGTGGAAGGGTTGACGTTTCGGGTCCCGCATTCCTGTACCCCCCTCACCTAAAGACCACCACCACCACCTCTTGATCCTGCCTGCAGGTGGATGTCTACAAAATCCAGCAACCCCACGTGCCTACCTATAATGCCTAGCGGCCAGAGGGTTTTGCGTAGGTAGGTATGTAGAGTCTGGTTTGTGGTGCGGCCAGACGCACTCCTGTCTAGTCCAGCAAGAGAACCGTAGTGACAAGAGGGCATCTGGCCAAAGAGCTTGCAGCCTCTTGCCCTACTTCCACACCACTCCGAAAACCCAGGGGTCTGGATTGTTTTTGTCTCGTCGTTTTCTATGGCTGTTTTCTGCCCGTGCCCAATGACAGACAGTATGAGTTCAACTGGCATGTCTTCTGGTCGAGACCCCGGAAATTCTCGAAACTGAGCCGACACCCCGGACGCAGGACCCGGCAAGTCTCAACTCAGCTGCATCTCGACGCCAGAAGTGGCAAATCTCGGGGGCTACAGATCGCCAAGTCAAAGCCGGCGTTGTGACACAGCTGGCAAACGCAGGCAGGGATGCGGCATGCCGCAGCTGCATGTGTACGGAGTACCCGCTCCTGCCCTGCTCCGCAGATAATATCGGACGACGATGAGGTGCGAGGCAAGAAGGCCACCCATGGCCCGTTTCGCTGCGGCAGGCAGAACAACGGGCATGCCGCTGCATAAATGGCCCAACGTCCCCCCTCGCCCTTTCCTTTTGCAGTTCGTATGAGCTCAACATTCAACCTACGCTTTTACGCTGGCAAGTGCAACACTGGCATTCCAGGCTGGAAGCGTTGCCCCCGAATACTTCACCACCTCACTACTTCCCGTTCATCTCTGTTTTCAACATCCGATGCGAAGCAAGCCAACCGCCAGCAAAGGCTCAACGAGCAGTGGAAACATGGGCTACCCACTTTCTCGTCGGTTCACACAACACCGGCCAGTCTATTACGCGATACTTATCGAGAAAATGATTTCTATAACAACGCCCAAACACTGCCCAAAGCTCAACGCCGACCAGGCGCCTTGCTTGCATCCCCACGACTCTCGCGAATCGTTCAGTCTTGTGGTGCCCCTGAGACAATGAAAAAATACATGTATGCCATCTCTCGCTCTCTCTCGCTCTCTCTCGCTCTCTCTCTCCCTCTGGACCCCTCTCTCTATGTGTCTCGTCCCTCTTCACAACGCCATTTTGCCCATGCCCACTCCTCTCGCATACACATACACACATGCCGTACAGACTTTGAATCTTCAGCACGTCAGGCGCATTTTATCGGCTGGAAGCAGCAGGGCTTTCGCTACTTCTTCCTGTGGGAGGTCGATTCCGCGGCCTTGTGCTTTCTTGAAGAGCTCTTCGCATCCGTTCCGCTGTAGTCAAGCATGATGCTGTATGAAGCCACTGGATTACCACCTGCTACAGATGAGGCGGTTTGTCGATGTTTTCGCGATTCTTTGCCCTTTTTACCTCCTCCCTTGCGACTCGACTCCGCAGGGTTCTCCGAAGCTGCAGCCGTGTCAGCCAGGTTTACCAGCAGCAAACCCAAGGGAGGATGGGAGCGAGGGACTCCTTCGCTTGCGCAGTCAAACTTACGATCCTTGATACAGCTGCGACAACACCCATGGTCGCACCTCTCGATCCACTCCCATTCATTTGTGACCGAGTTCCTCTCCCACTTCGGTGCGGGCGACAAATTCGTACACCACCCGCTGGTGTTTCGCCCCCCACATTGGCAGCACGTCCACCCACCCCCTCCGGCGCTGCTGTAGTCACAGTTTGCGAGTGGACAGCTTGCGGTTGACGCCTGCGACCCGGCAAATGTGATGTTGGGACACGGCGTCTCATAGCCCGTCTCCAAGTCTATGAGCGCCGACGGGCAGTAGTGCCATGTCACAGATTGGTGGCCGCAAGAGTGGCAATGGGGATGTCCGTGGCACATGGTCGGCGACGGGGACTGGTGAAAGAGGAGGCTCGGGCCTTGAGGGAGGCTGCGTTGGCTGAGCTGTCTCTGGATTAGAAGTCCGTGTCTGAGTGTCGTGTGAGAAGTGCTCAAACTCTGGTCTGACTGGGCTGACGGTTGGACTCTAGATAATGGGTTGTACGCCCTTTCCGAAATCAATAGATGTCAGCCGGAGTCATTACTTATACGGCTGCCATTCGTCAACCATGGCGCTGGACTTCTTGCGGACCGCTCCCGTTGCCGTCGCCGAGTTCGACGCACACACCCCTCCCCCCAATTCTCCGCTTCCTTCCCGCCCTTGGACGCCTCAGCTGCCATCAGCCCCGAAGACTCAGAATCAGACGATATGGCGTCCATGCCCGGCCTCAATCACATTACGGTACTTTTGCTCCTTTCCCCGCCGCCATTTCACCTGTGGTGTGTGTCATTTTGCTTGTTTACACGCCATGAACGATGCTTCAAGATCACCGATCGAGCCGATCACACGGCGTCAAGGTGGCTTCTCAGCAAATCAGATTCCTGGAAAATATCCCGAGACACACTCTCCAGATCCTTGGGCCCCCGATCCCACACCCCTCCAACCAGATTTGGCTCCCCATCCGGACTGATCGCCGCGCCATTGGTGCCACTCGGGCGGGTACAGCAAACAAAGACCACCCATTTCCTCGCTTACAGTCCCCAAAAGCAAAACACCCCCACCTGCGCTAAAGATCTCGGGAGGTGCACTTGCCGGAGAGCGAACGATCTACACAAGGATAGCAGAGCTTGGATCTCGCTTTTCGCCACTTCACTGTTGCTCAGCATCAGTCACCGAACCCTGGTTCCTCGGCTCCAGCAGGATCCCCAGCCCGCAGCACAGGTATGCAAGATCTGGCGAGTCCAAAGACACCGATCGCCGAGTGGGCGCTGGCAACAGGGCACAAGGAGCCAAAGACAGGGGCGGCCTCAATTCCGCAAATCTCGTCTGCTCAATGTGCTTCATGAGGATCATCAACCCGGAAACCCGGGCCCGGCTCATTGTTATCGACACAGGACTGTGCGCGCAGTACGGATCTGTTTTGAGCGTGCATCCTCGTTTCTCCACAACCCGAATCGGGTCGACGTCGACAAGGGTGCTTGAGGCGGTCACCCGATTTTGGGATGCGTGTCCAGGTCCATGGACCCGGTGACAGCCGCAGCGCCTCCCTGCTCACCTCGCCGTCCATCCCCACGCTAGAACGGGGGAGGGGGGTCAGAAGAGCCGGCTCCTTTCCGGCAGGTTTCATGTGCGCACACCACGCCTTGGCACCATGAGAGTTCAGCTGGGGAGGGGCTTCAAGTTGAGGTCATCGCTCTCGCTCGTTGGACCACCTTGGACTTCTTCAGCTGGGAAGGGGCTTCAGAAAGAAAGTCGCTCTTTATCGTTGGACCACCACTTCGGGCTTGGGACTGCGGCACGGTTTCCAAGCCCTCTTGCGCCGAGCTATCACGCAATCTAGTGGGGGGCGTGGCTTCAGCACATTCAGCTCCATGTTCAGCGACTCGACATTCTCCGAGGAAGAAAGCGGGCCGATAGTGTCAGGCACGGCAAGATCTCCGGAGCCGAAGGTGCTAGAATCTCCGCGAAGCCGGTGAGGCTGCGTCCATGACGAGAGTGGGAGCCGCATGTCTTGGAGATGGTACGGCGGCGTTTCGACATGGTCAAGGGCTGCTGCGGGTGTCCACGCTATCCGCCGCGCTAATCGGTCTCACTTTCACACTCAGGGAAAACGACCTGGCCCTGCGACCAAGGATGAGTATTGGCGATGTAAGTGGCTTGAGGTGGTATGCATGGTGATGTGAAGATGCTTATGCTTTGATTTTCTTTTGGAATCTGCACACGGCACCATCACCGGATCGCCGCTTTTCCGCTCGCCCGCAACGTCGAAGCTGGACCTGTCAGTCCGGTGAGCAAGGATTGGTCATGCTTAGGCTTGCATGTCTTCCTGCAGGCGCATCGCACTTGCGGGCAAGCTCAGCTAAAACTGTTTGCTTGCTCTCGGAGTATGGAGCACCCTGCCGATCGGCTTCACGGAAGGAAGCATGCTCCAAGCGCACTGTGGGGAACGGCATGGCGTAACGCGGCCGAAATCGTAGTTCGGGCCGGAGAGAGAGTAGGGCGAACACGACGCCACTGTCTCAAAAGTTGCGTTATTCTCTGATGAGTATGTCAACAAGGAGGCTGGGATCACGGGAGCTTGAACCAAGACCGGGTGTTCCAGCTTGTGACAGGTCAGAACGGTCGACGCAGGTTTCGTTGACTGAGGCTCAGGTGTACACCGCCGAGTTTATCACAGACGGTTGAGCCACATGGCTGGCCGGGTAGAAGCAAGATCAAGGATATCCAGGATAGATCCCTCATGAGCTAACTGTGGTTACCAGACCGGCCTTCGTGAAGTTTTTCGAGCAGTGCTAGACAACACTTGCTCGATCGGTGGCGTGAGTCGGTGAGGGCGTCGCAAGAATTTCGAGGAACCAGCCAAGACGGCCCGAGAGAATCCCGAGTAATAATTGCCCTGATTGGCGCCAACTTCCAAGCCTTACCGATCTAACCCCTGCCCCACGATGGGCGGCTGCAGGAGCTGGAATTGGAATCTGCGGCAGAAGAAGGGTACCTCGAAGCCACGCAACCGATTGTCTGAGACATGGCTTAACGCCCCCGATTACCAGATGGATTACCAGATGGATTACTGATCATTGTGAGACTTTGTCAGGTCTCGAACACACATCAGGAGATTCCCCACAAAAGAATATCTTTCCATTCCAACCAGAGAACCAAAGGACAGACGACAAGAGAAGAAGAAGCATACACAGTTCTGTGTACAGAAGAGAAAGCCTGTCAGCGCGGCGCCAAGTGTCCGACAGGTATCGGCCGAGACCCCTGATTGACAAGCCACTGGACAAGCCAGTTTGTTTTCCGGTTTTCTTTGCCGGCCACAACCGGAATCGGCACCAACAAACATCGCGGCACCCCCTGCCGGCCACTGATGACGACCATGGCGACAACGAAGACCACAACGGCCACGAACACACGCGTGACCCGCTCCTTCCACCCACCCGCCTTTCTCCCACCACCACATCCGCACCCGATGCCAACCAGAGGCCCCCCATGCTCATGTTCAGAGTTCATGTTCAAAGTCCCGCACACCGCTCGTGTCATCCCATCTCACCTCCGACCCTTCCTTCCCGATGCCCCCAGCCCCGTAGCAGACGATGTGGAATTCGAGCCTGAATCGGCCCAGCACCCTTCACAACAGACGTGGTAGCAAAAGGTATCCGGGCTTGCCCTCATGCGTTGCTGGCCTATTCATCGAAGCCAGGAAACCGTCAGTATGCTTGAGCCATCTCGGAGAAAATGCTCGGGGCAATGATTCGAACGCCAGCCGGCCATCTCAGCTCAGGGGGCTTGGGCTGAAGCCTCGCTCCATCCTCTCTGTTGTGGTACATATGGGTGGGGGTACAGGCGGTATTCCGAGACAACGGTTGGCAGAAAAGGAAGGACAACAGAAGAAAAAGGAGAATATTGTGTGGCTGAGCTCTGGTTTTGATTTGTTTGCTGACTTACACCAATTGGAGGTATTTCCGTGCCCGCCGCACAGGCAGCACGCCCAGCGGCCGCCGAGCTGGGCCAGCCGGCACTCACCGGAGGGGCACTCGGTGGAGAGAAAACAGTTGCCGGCTGCGCTGTAATGAAGGAGGGGTGAGCTTGTCTGTTCTCATTGGAGTTTTGTTTTCGTTTCTTCCTTTTTGGGTAGGTGCTACAACATACCATGGGTTGTTGTAATCAAAGTCTGCGCCGTTTTCACTCTGCGTGGGAAAGGCGCAGGGATATTTTGCACCAGTGGATGGGTCCATCGTCGATCCTGGACAATAGTCATCGTAGTAAACGAGGATGTCGATCGGCCGCGGACAGGTATGGTGGTCTGGGGGGGTGTGGGTGTTAGTGTACTTCATCCACGCTGGGGGTGCTGTAGTTTCGGCCTCGGGAGCCTGGCGGATGCCGGTGACAGAGACATTCTTACCGCCGAGGCTCCCGGTCCAGCTGCGCAAGGGTCAGTATATTGGAAGGGGAGGGTGCGTACGGTGGTAGTGGATGTACATCCAGGTACACATCTTGTTGGTGAGACTCCTCTCTCCACTGTCTTTACTTTTCCTTTTCTCCGTCCTCGGACGCTCTGATCTGTTCTTGTCTTTGTTTACTCAACTTTTCTGCCAGATTGATGGTTCTGGGGGCAGTGATGTGTGCTTGCTCCTTTCTCACGTCTTGAGTTTCTCTTTTGATTTTTCTTCGCTCTGTCTTTGGCACAAGTTCGGGAGCAAGCGCGGCCTTGGGAGACTGTCGAGTGGCCGTCTTCCCTGCCGTTGTCTTCTGAAGTCAGAACGCAGGTACGTTGTTCAGAATCTCTTGGTAATGACGGAGATTGTCTGACCCTCCAATGGTAACGTCGACCAGGAGAAGTTGCAACGGGCCGAGCTGGGATGGGGATTGGGATATCCGTTCGGACTGCCGATTGGGGCCCAATTCAAGACGGCTTCACGGCTTTCCAAACAATTGTGACGCTGAGATCGAATTGGCGCTCTGAGAGCTGCTTCTGGGCGCTGGTCCGCGCTGAACAGGGGCTTCTTCCCAAGCTGAGTTGGATGACACGGCGACAGCGTCAAGTGACGAATTCAAGCGGCAGAGTGTCGTCAGGCTTGATGAGATGGGGACCTTCGTGCGAGGAAGTGAGTTGCTGGTAGCAGTTTGAAGAAACGCCGAGGTGAGTCCAGATTGCGTCGGGTTGGTGGTTGTGTTGTGAGGTGCCGAGGGATGAGATGTTTTTGACCAAGATGCCAGACAGAAGCAAGACGACGTCGAGATTCCCGGCGATGAAAGATGAGTGACGTTGCCGTTCTCCCTGCGTGCACCTCGAAACAGCCAGCAACACCAATCTCTATATAGGACCGCCACGGTTCGACCAGCTTGCTAGGGATAGAGAAGTGGACGCCAACATTGGCCGAACTTACGAGACATCAGCAGCGAAATCGACGGGGATGGTGTCACGTCACCAACAGTGTGTCTGACTCCAGGCTGTCAGCAGCACACCGGTCGATCCTCTTCGACCCCTCCTCCTCCGGCGACGCGAGCGGGCGTCGACATCATGAAGTTGTCCAGTGGTGGCTAAGCTCTCAGCCCGAAACCCTTGGCGGTATTATCTCGTTCTGGGCCCTGTGCTCAGGGGACGCGAAAAGCCATTCGTCATGTCGACGAATGTGGAAGTCCTAGGCGCCCCGCGGAGGCCCAATCTGTCTCGTCCATATCCCCGGGACCGCATTATTGACAGCCATTGTCGGACCGGGCGCCGACGGCACGTGGCACTGCGGCCATCCGTGCGCCCCCGCTGCTGCCGGGGGGCGTCGAAGAAAACGTGGTTCAGCGCAGGTGTGGGCTCGAGACAGGAGTGACACAAAGCTGAGACATGGCCTTCTCTCACCCCCACGGTGCCACCAGGGCGCGCTATCAGCAACTTGGAGGCCCGAAAGCGTTCGAACAGGGCTTGGAATGGGGACCCGGCTGACTTCCAAGACAGGGTTTGCTGGCAATATTCGCCGTCTCTTGTGAACCTGGCGTCTGTTTGCGCCAGCCTCAGCTCCGGCGCCCCAGCACCGAGGACGAGGACCCGGGTCCAGCCACCAGCTCTAGACTGTTTTACCGACGCCTCTCCCGAAACCTCGCACATGGGAGCATGCTATTGATAGCCCAGAGCTGCTCTGTCACACCGAGCCCGCCGGCATACAATAGGTATTGGCCCGGCGTCTCTTGCCACCCCCCCTTTCCCCCCTCGTCTTCCGCTCTGGTTTAATTCCCTCTTTCAAGCAAACAAACGTAGCTGAACTCCGCACACTGAGACATCGAAGGGGGCGCAACAGAGACGAATCAAAGCTGGTTGCGAAGCACGGATCCGCTCCGCCACTATTGGAAGAAGCAAAGACCGGCGTTGACGAAGAACCCCGAGGCATGGGGTTGATAAGGCGTGTGCGCGGCAGGCAACTCGCGGCCAGCCCCGGCCAACCACGGCTGCCGATTGGCCGGCCCGTTTTCCCCTCGCGCACACGACACATCCCAGACATCAGACGTGCCTTTGCGGTTTGAACCGCCAACGTCTCATGTGCGGACGCGCATCATTTCTAGAACATACTCGGCACTTCCGACCTCGCGCAACACGCAGGACCCATTTTTGGCGGGGTCGTAGGTATGATATTGAGTGTCGAGGCCCGGGAGAAGAGGGCGGGGATGAAATGGTGTGAAGCGTGGAGTGTGAGGCGCTTGGGCGGCTCTGACAACGCACAGCCACCCCCCTTGACCCCGTTCCACCTTTTTCGGGGGTTTTATGGGACACATTGACCCGTTGACAGGGTGACAAGGGATGGTCTTTTGGTTCGAGATCAGAAGATCTGCGCCAATGGCGATCGCCCAGACCAGATCGACCGCGCAGCCAGCCAGACCCCCCGCCATGTCAAGCCGCCCGCCGTTGTCGTCTGTTATGCGCTGGAAGCTTGGTCAATGGCATATCGCTGCCGTCGATCACGAATCTATGGAAGCTTCTATTAACAGCACTGACCCCGTTGAGGAGGCTTCTTCAGCAGAGTCGCCAAGGCGGGAGAGGCCTTCACTGAGACAAGCTTCCAACCTTGATTTGATTTCTTTTCGTCGCGCGATGGCCTAGCACTGGTGATGCTGGAGCAGCGCACTTGTCCCTCGAGGCGGTGGACGTCGGAGCCCTTCCTGGTTGTCTGGTTGGAGCTACGACTGAAACCCAGTCAGTCGGGCATTGCTCATGACATGGATATCTCCACACGCCACACCAGACGAAGAGGACGTGTCCCCGGCGCCTCATGGCGTCTCGCCATGCCCCCACGCACTGGGGAATAGATAAGGAGTGCTCTGTAGATCAAGTCTTTAGACAATTGAATTTGTCGTCGTCCAAGTGTGCCTTGCCAGCGACCCTGGAAGGTCTGATCCCGATCATGATACGTTCCCTGTGTGAAGGGCCACACTAAGAACTAGCCCCTAGACTGAAACAAAACGCGCTCTCATTATGTCATAGGCCGGCGTCAACTCAGCCCCTGCTTTCTTAGCGTGTGATCAAGCAACGGCTTTGATCACGGGAAATCACTCGGCGAAATCAGCAATGTCAGCAAATCGCTCACATCCCGGCTTCAAGCTCCTCACAACCCGTCAGCCAGCCTCATGTCCTTCAAAGCGGCGGTCAAGAGTCAATATCAGGAAGGTATCGACTAACAGACCTGGTCACAGCCACTGACCCCCATCGGCCATGCTTGTCAACGCGTCGTTCGATTCCGCCGAGAGCATGGCTCACTAGTAATCAGGAGGAATTAACCTTCATTCCATCACGCCTCGAAACGGCAAGATCAGCGCCAGAGCACATGACCCAAGAACGCCAACAAAGCTTGACATGTGGATAACGTTGGTCGATCCCATGGTGCTGCCAACGGTTTTGTGAGATGGATTGGTCTTCTGGACTTGGCGAAAAGCCTCACGTGGGGAGCCCGAAAGGACGGGACTGCCCCCGGGAACACTCTGCTCGCCCGGCCACGAGATTGCTTCTCGACTCTTGAGCTGTGAGACATAGGCCGATCCCAATCTCACCCCGTCTCTCCAAACCGGTGTGACAGCAAAACACACCAGAGCAGACCTGTATAGACCGGTGTGAGCATCAATGGGGATGGATGGATGCCGTGACGGGGAGAGCCTCCGTTGTTGTCGGACCCCTTTCCTTCTCTTAGGCTGAAATTCGGCACGCCTCAGTATCCGATTATCGCTGACAATGCATGCTGGGTAACACGCGACCCGGTCCGTATCACGGAGAATGACAATAAGTGAGCCTCGCCATGGAAATGATTCGGAAATTGAATGTCTCGGACGCTGGAGCCAACCCTGAAAAGGGGTAAAGTAACACCTCCTGGCTCGGAGGATGACCAAGCCATCACCGGGGAAAGGAACAAAAGAAGGAAAAAAGATCAAATCCGTCTATATGCTTTCCTTGTTCTTCCGATCCAGCCCCGAATCCCATCATGACTCACACCGCACCGCACTCAACTCCCCTTGGAGAAGGACACAACGGCCCACTTCCCGTTCCAAGCCCATTTCCGGGCGCCCGAGTCACCGCCTCCGCCCTCCATCTGCTTCAGCTTCTCGTCCTCCCCGGGCTTCAGGCCCACCACGACGTCCGCCTTGCACGTCCTCAGCGCGAGGACGTTGATCCCCGACCCGGGCCCAAGCGGCCCAATGGCGTCCTGGAACGACGTGGTCGGGTCCCAGGCGACCTGTGTGTGAGTTCGGTCAGTGAGTGGGCGGACAGCCCCAGATTGCCATCTGGTGAGAGACAGGAGACTAAAGAGCAGTAGGTCGACGGGTAAGGAAGTCGGTACTCACATCGCCCACCAACTTCCGGTAATTCAAGTCCCCCTTGAAGATCGTCAACTCTCCCTCCTTCAAGTCCTCCACCAACGGAGCCGCCTCCTTAATTAACCTCCAAAAGCTCCCGGGCCCCGTCCACACCCTGTTCGGCCGTAGCACCAGCTGCCCCTCGGCGTGGAACTGACTCCACTCGGCAAACAAGAACTCCAACTCTCCCACCTCCTTGTCACTCAGCTTCTCGGGCTCGAGTCCCTGCAGCTTGTCCTCCTCGCTAGCCGTCTCGTAAAACGCGCGGGGCGCGGCCAGCGCCGTGAGCAGCGACGCAAAGTCGCTCGGCAGCACGTCCGACACGAACCACGGGATCGACTTGGGGTGCAGCACCAC
>FTCU01000901.1_pt1 | contig 16781 bp, 17 predicted proteins | sample 1639521 | NCBI WGS metagenome assembly FTCU01 (sample SAMEA3914864, study PRJEB12502) | metagenome | biome: forest; material: soil | place: USA | collected 2012-03-12 | depth 0.3 m
AATCGGGCACCTCGCTGCGGCCGAGGAACTTGAACTATATCGTGCAAGCACAGGTAGATGGCATTTAGTCAAGCCACCCACCAGGTTCGGGTACAGCGAACGCAGGACTCACATCCGGGACCAGGTGCTTGAACCAGATATGGTAGTCCTCCTGCTTGCGGTCTTCGTTTCTGTAATACGTTGTTTTGTCTGGGGCTGAGTCAAAAAAACGGGAACTGGCTACCACCCTCATGGTCCGGAGGGCTTGTAAATCGCAACTCGCTTGGTAATGTACCACGTACCTTGCAGCCACACACCGGCGGCGGGGGTGGTGTCCGCCAGCTTCTTGAGCTCGTTCCATGATTCGACGTCCCAGGACGCGGCTTCGGAGCCTTCTGCCGACACACTTTTTGTTGTATCCAGTCGTTAGAAAGGGGCGGCGCCACAATACCATCTCGGCTAGTCGTGCCGTCCGCAAGGGATATTTTGTAGGAAAAGCCATTGGGCAGGGACTCACGGAACCCAGTTCACACCAGCCCAGATGCTCGTGTACTCGTGAGTGTAGTCACTGGGCATGTGCTTCGCCACGACGGTTACGGATCGGCCTCCTTGACGCGCAAGCTTAAGCGCCGTCGTCAAACCCAACACACCTGCGCTGTTTTCCCATGGCGGTTTAGCTCTTTTCGTTCCACAAACAAGCCCGGCGACAGAAGTACGAAACGGAAAACAACCCACCCCAACACCACAATCTGAGGCTGCGCGGCCATGATGGAGCTTGTCTCGTTTCGAAGAGTGCAACGGAATCAAGCTGAGGAATGAATTGGTCAACTGTTGGTTCAAGATGGCCTGGCAATGCGGTCTGATGCAGTGATGGCGGCCTGGATTTTTCGATCGGGGAGTTGGGCCGACTTCTTCTCTTTCACTTATCCGTGCGGGGTGCTGCAGAGCGCCGGCCCGGGCCTCAGGCGTCTTTGCTGACAGTCGCACCGTGGCCTGATTCGCTTACACCTCGGAATAACTTTGGAGCCAAGCGGTGCTGCAGCGCAAAAGCACCTGCTTGTTTCGCGCGATGAGCCACGCTTAGCGTGACATTCCCCGCACCAATATTGGCTATTCCGTGGCATATCACCAGACTCGCCTCGACGCTATGCCCTGCGAGGGAGGAGAAGACCAATCTGCCAGTCTGCCTGCAGCAACTCCTAGCACCGCCCCAGTCACGCGATTTGCCGTGCTGGTGCCGGCCAGCACAAGGATTGGTCGCTGGGGCCAAACGACTCAAGGCCTGTCTCTATGAGATTCGAGGCGAAAACGCCTCGGTCGTAAGACTGGGAGGTAGGTAAAACCGTGTAGTTGCTGGACTGCCGATCAATTCCTTATCGCAATTGGTCTGCGCTGTTGTTGTCTCACCACATCTGCATCGCATGTGGACATTGCCACGGACATGCCGAAGTGGAAAAAGCACTCTGGTTCCACCAGTTGACCAAGGCAGAGCGGAGGGCTGAATTGGGCATACATGAGGCTCAAGGGAAACGCATGGTGGAATCTGGCGTGTTTGCAATTTGAGTAGGTCCCTTACGAAGATAGAATCATTCCTGATCCAGTGCAGCCTTCGTAGCTGTGCTCTCCCCCTCGGTGTTTTGCTCGTTGACCCAATTGGTCACGTACCCGGGGACCTTGGCGACCCTGTTTTCCCGCGCGGGCACCGGTTCGCCCCAATGCAGCCACGAGGGCACCACGCCTGTCCACACCCCGGCCCGCAGCTCGTCGTCCTTGAGGTCTTTGCGATCTTCGATTGGTTCACCGGCCCGCACTTTGGCGCTGGCAGTCTGGATGCTGATGCGGAGGATCGATGTGGTCGTCATCTCCGTCTTGTTGGGAGGAGTCCGGGAGGCGGCCCAGCGTCCCTGCATGATGTTCTCGGTGATGAGCTCCATAGCCCACAGCTTCTCCTCCTCGTCCGTCACCACAGTGGCGTGGCCAAAGACAGTGGCAGAGCGGTAATTGCAGCTGCTGTTGAATGGAGTGAGCGACAAGACAAGCCCGTCCATGATGGCAGCCGAGATGGTCATGGGGAGTGGGTTCTCCTCGGACCCGGACTGCCTCATGATTCGAGCGGAAACGTAGCCGTGGAGATAGACATGCGCATCGTCGTCCTCATCATCAGTAGACTGTCTCTTCGGGAACGAGCCCGTGCAGCCGAGCATGGGAAGCACCACCGGGAAAGGATTGTCGTCCGAGGCCGGGTTGAAGGCAACGTGGAGGATGGGCGACGCATCGATGATCCCGTGAATCAGAGCTCGGTCGTAGGTGGCTATGCCATTGTAAGTTTCTCTTTGCAGTCAAGGAGGCGATAAAACCATCAGGTGCTTACCTCGATTGCGGCTTCGGATAACCGTGTTGACGGCGTTCCTATCGTACGTGGCGCTGGCCATGGTTGAGGTGCTGGAAAATGAAGGATGGACTTGTTTGAGGTGCTGGAAGGAAGCTGAACGATTAAAGATTGCCGTGTTCAACAATTATTGAAACGGCACGGCAGTGTTGACGGGGCAGGGCGTAAAACGGGCAGCAGACCAAACTAATTTTTGGCTGGGCGGCGGGGAGCAGGTCCCTATTAAGAGCCTGTTTGACCCCAGGCATGCCCAGTGAGAGCCGCACTCCAACTAGGGCGAGGTCGGTGCCTGAGCTCCCGCATGCAGGGCCTAATTGCTGCCCAAGTAGGCACCTTACAGAGCAGCACGTGCGCTATCTGGCAGGTTTTCAGCAGGTAACGTTCGGGTAAGCAGTGCAAGGTGTGACAAAAATGCCGAGATCAATTCCCACGAGCAAGGTACTTGGTACCTGACTTTCCATATTATATGGAAAGGCACCTATTCAGTAGGTAATTACACTATTATTCACCCATTCCCCCAAAAATGGACTGCACAATCTCTCCAGATCGCGTCGACAGCACAGACAAGAGGGTGTCGCTCAGCTTCGGCCATGTTAGTCCATCTCACACAGTTGCAGGGGATATTTGGGACGGAAACTCACTCCATGCGTCGCTTCACAGCAGCCCTGAAGCCAGATCCCAGAGCCTGCCACGACGGCTCCAGGGGCAAACTGGACTTGGTAGTCGCGAGCCACGCTCAGGACTCTTGGCTTTGGGTTGACCCTGTCGCCATTTTCTTCCGTCTGCACAAACCACTTATCGGCCGCCTCATGCGTTGCGCCGTTCTCCACTGCGTCCTCCATCTGCCGCGGGAGCAAATCCCAGACCCCGCGGAGGATGTCGACGTGCGCACGCCTTTCGTATCCGGTGGCCGCAATGACCAGATCGGCGCAGAGAACTTCCTCATTTGCAGCAGGGTTGTCAAAACGCTCTTCATCGCCCGGCGGCGATTCGCGAACTCGGAGGCGGAGAGATCCGGCCTCCTCCTCGACGCCCACAACGCGGTGGCCCCCGAGGATGCGGTGACTCCATTTCCGCTCATCGTTGCCAAGGTCGCGGCGCTGATTGTACATGGACTCGTACAGCTGCTCGACGAGCTCGAGGCTGACGACGCCGTAGTTGGTGTCCCGTGCCCAGCGTCGCAGATTTTGCCTGTAAGCCGGAGACCGAGAATAGACGGTGTCGACGAAGGCAGGGTTGAAGATGGAATTGACGCTACCGTGTCTCCCGTGTCAGATGATGATACCGCACGTTCTGTGGATGCCGACTTACAAAGGTGAATCGTCACTCGGCTTGATGAACTCGGAGCGCATGACGAGCCACGTGCGCGAATTGGGATACAGCCCCTGGACGCTGGAAAAGATCTCGGCAGCGCTCTGGCCCGCTCCAACCACGGCCACTCTGTAGGGTGCGGCGCGGTCAGTCAGCAGTTTAGGGATCACGTTGGCGTACTGGGACGAGTGGATGACACGGGGGTTGTTTTGCGGCAGGCTTTTGGGAATGGTGGCCTGTCCTCCGATGGCAAGCAGGATGTTTTTGGCCCGATAGGTTACCGTCGCGCCCGAGTCCAAGTCCCTGGACAAGATGGCAAACTCCTTGACGGGCAGCTTGCCCCCAGAGCTCTGGGCGGGCGAGATCGAGATAACCTCGGTCCGATATCTCACGACGTCGGCAAAATGGCTCGCCGCCCACTGGAGGTAGTCCTGGTACTCAATGCGCGTTGGCAAGAAGGTGTCCAGATTCGTAAACTGGATGAGGCGGTCCTTGTGGTGCAGATAGTTGAGAAAGGTAAAGGTCGAGCGCGGATCCCTCAGCGTCGCGAGATCCTTGATGAAGGATATTTGCATCTTGGCGCCGGGGAGGAGCATCCCGGTGTGCCAGGAAAACCGAGGCTGCTTTTCCAGAAAGAGGACGCTGGGATTCCGGCTCACGGTTCCGGCCTCGAGGGCGTCGTGAAGTGCCACGGCCACCGACCGGCTCGCAGGCCCGAAGCCCACACAGATGAGATCGTGAACGCCATCGGAACTGGTTTTTCTCAGAGCCGAACGGGGCGTGTTGTGGCCATTGGATGTGCCATTCATGCCGTTGCTGGTTACTGGACCATGGCTGAACGAACAGTCCTCGTTGCTGTGTGGCGACATTCTGATCTTGATATCCCAAGTCAGTCAAATCCTACATGTCATTGATGGCAAAGGTGAGACTTACGTTATCTGAAGGGTCTCCGTAGCTGGTAAAGTTCAGTGTAGGGGTGTAAACACGTAACAAGTTGACAGTTTGCTCGCAACATGCATGAGAAGCCCCCTCGAGTGGGACTTTATGGTCATGATCCACAGTGGTTGTGCGGCTCTTGTAAATCCCGAATCAATTACCTTAGGTATGGAGCATGGAACGTGAGCTCCAGGCTCTGGTCATCCAATCGAACGGTTGCCCGGAGAGTCCTCACAGCCTCTGACGCCCGCATGCTTTTCGCTGCCACCCCCGTGCCCCGAAAGTTCCAAGCCGGGGAAGAGCGGGAGCGAGCAACAATGCAATCCCGCAGCAGAGCCTCAAAGTGTCCAGGCCCATGACTCGTACTTCGGCCAACCCGCGATGACATCCCGGAGCCTTGCGAGTTCGAGCCCCAAACCAGTCTCTTGGTCTCAGGCCTACGGACGCTTGAATGATGGGGGCAGTCAATACGCTTCTTTCGGATACCATTGAAGACCCAACTAACGCAATCGAGCTACAATGTTTTGTAATGTGAATACGCGTCAACGCCACTCGCGGGAGGCCGGAAGCTTAGGCATAATGCCTTGGGCACGCTTGGTGGTCCAGGGAGGTTTTACTCCGAAAACATGCATGCGTTAGTGAGCACTATGCCAATCAGTTGTTGCAGTGGCGCCATGTGATGGCGTGACTCAACCGATAAGCCGCAGGGAGATGCTAATCAATGATAAAAGCAGGACGGTGCTTTCCCCAACATTCCATCTCAGCAGGGTCTCGACCGCGGAGTCCGCGCGGGGGCTGCAAGGTCGTCCCCCGATAGGTGGCCGTGTCACAACCGCCCGCGCCACGAGGGTGCCGACCAAGGCAGGCGAGCATGATTCCGCCTTGCCCCCCGCCCCTTGGCGCAACTTGATCAGTTTCAGCTCGCGTTGTCATCACATGTGGCAGCGGAGGTCACCGAAGAAGACGCACCCCGCAAGCGGCTGACCCGGAGAACATTCGTAAGAAGAGCCGCATTCCCTATCTTGGTTGGGAGGTACAGGGACCTTCACCGCCGCAGAGATTGTTGGTGATCCCAAGTACCTGGTATCTTTCTGTGCCACCATCCATTCATCTGACCCGCCCGAGTTCACACATTTGCGATTCTCGCCACTGAAAAATCCTGCCACTTGCAAAGGGAAGAAACGCGACCATGACATTGCTAACATAACGCTAAACTGACTGAGACAAGACAATAGCGCACTCCAGCATGACCTAATCGGCATATGCCAGCTTGTCAACCGCTTGCCATTCCTGGCTGTCGCGGTAGATGGCCCGAATCGGGTCGAGGAGCGCCTGGAAAGCGCCAACGACCGCCGCCTTCAACGCCTCAGTCGAGATGTCGCCCCGCACGAAGTCATCTTGAAGATGGTCAAAAGACGTGTAGTGTCGAGGGATACCGCCTTCACCCCCGGCGATGCTGAACACAGTCCCCTGAGGAGCGTCCTGTGTGATGAAGGGTCTCGGCTTGTTGTGAGGGTCTGCTTCCCACGTGGCCCCTTCATGCGCCAAGGACTCGGCCCGCTGCAGGCTGATAGGAAAGATGACGTCTCTCAGAATCAAGAGGACGGGGTTTTTGCCATCTCCTTCCTCGCACGAGATCTGGTCAATCTTGCGCCTGACGGTCTCGGCATCGTCGAGGAACTCAATCTTCGTTTCTGCAGAGTGTGAAGATGACATCTTGCCGCCGTGAAGACCCGTGACCATGACGTTCATGAGATGCTCCCGCTTGCGATAGCCGAGCAACGGGAGGAACTTGATCGAGTGGCTGAACAGCCGAAACTGAGCCGCGACAAAGGTCAGAGTCAGTCAAGCTTTTTTTCCCCAGAGAAACCGGCACATACCTGATCCTCCCCTCCGAATTGTATGTCGATGTCGAGATACTGCTCAGACAGGGTCTGATACACACAGGACAGAAGCGGGCTGAGCATGGTTGCATCCTCGATCTCCTGGTCGGCATCCCTGGCGTCTTGTTGCGTCATGAGAGCCGTGGTCCTCAGAACATCGGTGACGTAGGGCTTGGTGTAGGCAAAGCTCGATTCGCTCACAAAGCGAACCTTGGCCAGGTCTACTCCAAGAGACTGAAGGATGGCACTGACAAGGAAGTGGTAGTACTTCCTGCGATGCTCGATGAGGTCCATGGCAGGGCCGAAGTTGATTACGAAGGCATAGACATCCAGATAGAAGACCGTGACCTAACGTTGACATGTCAGCTTGGTATTCCTCCAGCACGGGCAATGCTAGCGCACCTCGAGTCCGGCCTTGATGAAGTCTGCCAGTTTCGCGAGTGGAACAAAGTATCCAATGTGGGCTGTGTTGCGTTAGTAGCCGAAAAGCGAAGTCAGTGAAGGTGCATTGGACTTCACGTCTTCCAGTCGGAGTAGTCTCTGGCGGCATATCAGTCGGAGGTCCAGAGTGCAGAGGAGAGGACAAGTCGGCATACCCCAAGCAACTTTGATCTTGTCTTTTGCCACGAGGAGGGCTCTCAGAGATTCCGGGTCTTGGGCTTGGACGAAAGACTGCCCTCTCGTCACGAGGTCAAACTTCTCTATATTACCGTGATTCGACATCGTGTCCAAAGGCAGAAGAGGATACTTGGGTTTGGAAGTTTGGATCGAGTACGTGGACACCTGCAACAACGCCGCGGATGGGCCGCTGGGGACTTGTTTGTATGAGAGGCAGGCTTTAAGTTTCGTGCCAGAAGAGCCGCATGGCCAACTGCCACCGATGTTTGATACTGCTGGGGCTCTTCAGGTATCTTACCTACTCTGCAAAATCCGATACATCCCTTTCAGCGGCAGACTTGACGCTTACCCACAAGGGGATGTAACTACCTGATGGAACAAGGCTCGATGATTTCTGGTGAGATTGCCCAGTAAGCGCCGATGAGCCGACCGCCACCGGGCTCGGGCCGCCACCCCCACGCTGTGAACATCGGCATGGCGCGTCGACGGGGAGCTGCGGAGGCCCGAGAACGGCATCTAGCTGTTTCAGGAAGAAGGCTGTGAGCCGACGATGTGACCTGATGCATTCTCGCCCAACACCTGCAGAGTGTGCCAACCCTACCATCCTGATGAATGGGTGCCAATGAGAGCCCATCAATATGTTCATGCGGCTGATAGCGACACTGCTGCAGCTGAAGAACGTGGGGTGATGACAGCGCGCCACACGCTTACCGATCACATCTCAGTGCTCAGCCTTCCTCCACGACCCCGCTTTACAGTTGCACTATCGTGTCTGCCTTGGAATCTAGACCGGCGACAGAACATTGCGGCTTAAAAAGCAGGGGTACTGGCCTTGCAGGGCGGAGGCTTACCTCCTTCCCCACCACACCATCCAACGTCAAGGCTGTCACACTACGTTGGTTCTGCAGGGGGTGCTCTCTGCACATCTTGGCTCTTGGTCGGTTTCAACGCTGCTTCGCCCCAGGAAGTCTCGGCGCGGCGTCACAAGCCAGCTGAATCTGGGTCTCGGGTCCAATCGCCGGAGATGGATGACCGCAGGAAACAAACATGTCCTAAGTACAAGGGTGCCGCGGAATACAAGTCATTCCGGTGCTTGATGTGACTCTACATTCATTTTAATGCTGGTCTAGACTCGTTCGCGATCAAATCCCTTGCCACTCCGCACCCGGCGCACCTCACTTCTCACGATGGCTTCAACCTCAACAGTCGTACTCAGCAAGGGCACGCCAGTGACAGTCGTGGACCTAGAGACCATCGACTTTGGCATGCTCGAGGCCGGCAGCGTCACCGAAACGGAACGGCTGGCCCGCGCAGCTTCCACCGTGGGCTTCTTCAACCTCGACTTGCAGAAGAGCAGCGTTTCGGCAAGCACGCTTGACCTTGTTCCTCTGCTCTTTTCGACAGCTGAGCAGTTCTTCTGCGAGCCCAAGGAGGCCAAGGAGCAGCATGCCAGGCTGGACAACTTGCCGTTCCAGGCTCGCGGGTAAGTGCCTAGTTGCAAACACCCCCTAGCGGCATGGTTCCTCGGCTCACACTCGAGAAACCAGGTATACCGTTAGCGAGGTTGACGAGAACTACGAGGTATGCGCAAACCAAAGCTCTCCCCTGGTGTGCAAGCGATTGACTTGTTTTCGCCAATACAGATTTGCCTCGACGAGTTTGTCGGCAACAAATTGAAGCTGCCTCAACTCATCGAGAAGGACAGAACAGCAGTCGCCTCCTTCATGGATGCCTGCCAGACAATTGGCCTCACGACGGTCAAGAGCCTCTCACAGGCTCTGGGCTTGAAGCTCGAAGACTTCCACCGCCCTGGCGAGCCCAGCGACTCGGGCCTCGACTTCGTCTACGAGCCCGCCGTGGAGCGTGTTGCCGACGTCAAGGAGAACCTCCACACCGACTACGGCACGCTGACGCTGGGCTTTGTGCAAGACTTTTGGGGCTGCCACGTGAAGCTGCGGGACTCTGAGGAATGGGGATTTGCGGAACCCAAGCCGGGCTGCGTGTTGGTGAACGTCTGTGACGCGCTGGATCGCCTCTCCAACGGCGTCTTGCACTCGGCAACGCACCGAGTAACGCAGCCGTGCGATGGGGTTGTGAAACGGCACTTTTTGTTTTATTTCCTCCGGCCCGAGCGGAGCCTGTTGGACTCTTGGGAAGCGACCGAGTGAGGACATGGTCAAATGGCACGGCGTAGCTGCTCAGAGCATTGGAGATATTGGCATTGAAATTACAGTCCCAATGTTGCCGTCGAGAAAAGACCCATTGGCCGAGATTGAGGTTAACCTGCGTTCCGTTGACATCAAGGGTTGCAGTCTATATGGATTAGAAACACCTCGTCGTGCCTTGCCGTCTAATTATTGTACAGACGGCCCGTCCAGACGCTCCCTTTTACAAAGCAGACAAATCCCGGTATCCTTGCAGAGCAACGCGCACACCTAAAGTGCCTACAAACAACTCCAACGCCCAAGCCACCCCTCCAAGAAAAGGACTCCTTCTCACTCGACGCTCCCTCCACCACCCCAAGTAACAACCTTCCTATACCCCCCGTCCGCCCTCGCCACCTTCCCGCCCACTACCAAGGCCTGCAACACCTCATCAAAGCACGCGTCCGGCGCTGGCACCTCGTCTTCGCAGTACGGCCACACCGTCTTGTCGGCCATGCGGCAAAACAGCCGCTCCGCGCAGCTGGCAAAGTCCGGCCCGACCGATGTCGCGCTGCTGCACAGTTGGGCCGCCGAGTGCGAGGGGCTGGCGCTCTGAACGAGATAGTCGGCGAAGCGGTTGGTGTTGTTGTGTGTTATTGCGGGCGTTGGCGAGGTGGTGGTGGCGGCGGCGGGTGAGGTGGCGATTCGCTCTGCGGCGGCCGGCCGGATTGAGGACCCAGTAAGTGATGCCGCGGGGGTCGGGGTCGGTGTAGAGCTTGAAGGGCGGGCCGGCGTTGCAGTAGTAGTCGAGGGACTCCGGCGGGGGCGGGGCCTGCTGGTCGTCCTTGGAGACGAACTCGGGGAAGTGGACCTGGAAGCCGGTCTGCGGCTGGTCGCCGTTGGCGTCGATCCACAGGCAGCTGGGCTTGTAGTCGCTGCCCTTGATGAAGACATTGGAGAAGTACCAGGCGCCGCCGCAGGCTTGGCCCCAGTCGCCGACCCAGCCGTACTGGTCGCCGTTGGGCCAGGTGATGGAGATGGAGGCGACGCAGACGGCGTTGTCGTTGGCCGAGAAGAGGGCGTACGCGGTCTGCTGGCCGTTGTTGTCGTTGTGCTTGACGCGGATCTCGGCCGTGCTGCTGTCCCTGACTGAGGCCGGATCCGTGGAGATGCCGATGAACTCGCCAGCCTCGTTGAAGAGCCGCACGTCGGGGAGGTCGCCGCCGGCGTTCTGGAGACCTCCCGAGACATCCAGCCCGACGGTGAACTTGATGACGGAGGCGACCGAGTCAGCGGAGCCAAAGTTCTCGCTGGCGAAGGGGATGAAGCGGAGGATGCCCCCGACGATGTTTAGCACGCGGAGGATACTGCCAGCAGCGGCTGCAGCCATCGTGTGAGGGGAAGAGCGTGTGAAGATTGACAACAGGAGAAGGTTTGTGGACTGGAAACAAAGGCGACGTTGAAACCAGTTCAACGGTCGAGCAAAGAAGGGACTGAGAAGCCAAGTCGGATATGAGCAACGTGCAGCACAATTTTGAAGATGGAGAAGCTCGTCCTCAACGGCGATGTCTAAGTGGTTTATGTACGCGATATCAGCCCAGAAAACATGCTCCGAGTACAACCAACACTCTGCCTCGTTTCAACACGCTGCGCTGTTCCAACATTCTGTCGGCCGCAGCTCCGAGCGAGAGCCTCGCGATGGCTTCGGCGGCAACGTTGCCCGTGCAACCCATCGTGCAGCAAGCGCGACAGTCCGTGACTGGAGCCAACACAGCCCCGCACAAAGCCAAGTGGATACCTTATTCTGGTCGGGCCTGGTGAGGCCGCCTCGCCGGACAGTGTCTTCATGCCCAACGCCATGTTGGAAGAAACGGTTTGAGGGACTTTGCATCCTCGTCGTCTTTCCGCGCTCCATTGGCCAAATGACCGATGATCCAGAGGTGTCTCCCGGCGGCCACATCGTGGCGGCGCAGTAAGTTCCTCAGGAACTCGGCGTCTGGCAAAACACGCTTGGTGTTGACCTTGGGCCAACGGCCCCCAACGCCAACTCGCTATGGCGTGCTGGAGGAGAGCGGCGGTTAGCAGATCAGCGCGCCAAAAGTTGGGTGATAAGGCCGCCTCATTTTGGGCAGAACGGAAAAGTGATTGCCAGTCAAGTGACCGAAATGAGGTGGGCCGCACTGTCGGGCCATTTCCATTTATTCTTGCTTTGGCCTGCTTTCCTTGGATTTTGGCCACTGTTCTTCTTGCCAGTCCTACCAGCCCTTCCACGTCCGCTGATACGCTTCACAACTTGTAATTATTCAATACCTAATTTTTGCTGTTTTCTTCCCATTTTTGTCCTCATCTCTTATTGCATCTCCTTTTTTGTGGATTTCTTTCCTACTCAACATGTCCCGCCAAACTCTCGCCACCCTCGCCGTCGCTGTGCTGGCCGCAGCGCCCCAAGTCGCCGCCAAGATCCTCAGCTGTGCTGATGTTGACTGCCCCATTACACCAGGAACCACGGCTGCCACATGCACCGTGGTCGGCCAGACCTTCAACGCCGTGGGAGTCGCCGGCATCGACTCCTCGACGAACGGTCTCAAGGGTCTTTCGTGGGTCAAGGGCGTCGGCACCCACAACGTCAACTCCACCGCCAGCGAGTTCGACCAGACTTTCTACCTCGGCACGCCTGATGGCTTCGATTTTGGCGACACGGGTGCCTGCGCGCTGCTCTTCACCCAAGTCAGCGACAAAGTCAAGTTTGGCGACACCGATGCCAGGCAGACCGAGGGTGTCTGCAGCAACGCTATGACGGACGCGTGCATCTCGGCCCTCGTCGATCGCGCCAAGAAAGTGGACCTTCAAGGGCTTTCGGGCTCGGCAGCATGCGACAAGTTGCAGAAGGACTTTTCCGACAACTTCGATTCCGCGTGCGCCTTATTCACTACGGCAGGCCGTTGGGCGGGCATCAAGGCCAAGGGTAAGTCTAATCTCCCCTTCCGTCGTCAGACAAGAATGAAATCTGACAGGATTTGCTGCGAAGCCCTCTCCGGCGATGGCTCGCTTGATCTCATTTTGGCCTAGCAGAACAAGACGTCGACGTGCTGGCCGGTTCTGCCCAAGACCGACAACCTGACATTCGTCGAGTCCACCAACACCACGGTAAGTGCGGCACCGCCAACCCGTCTCAACCTCCCAGCACTAACACGCTTGCCAGGGCGACCTTTTCGCCTCGACGTTGGTCAAGAACTTCTTTGGCATCACGCCCATCCTGACCGTCTTCTTCCCGGGCAGCGGCAGCGGCAGCTTGGTGTCTCAGGTCGAGGCGCAGCTGACGTGCGTCAAGACAATCGACTCGACCACGGCCAGCAATGCCACCGTGAGCTCCAATGACAAGAACCACAGCGCCGCCGGTCGGCTGCTGGGTGGCGGTGCGGTTTGGGCTGGCCTGGCGTCGGTTGCTTTTGCTATGCTTTTGAGTTGATGGGGAGTTTGGGGGCTTGGATGAGGGAGGTAGAGATCGCGGAGGAATGGGAGAGAACCCGGCGCTAGGCAAATTTCCCAGATACTCTAAACTTTTGGGTTTGCTGTCGCCGCCGCAGCGGTGCACGTGCGTGTTCCCACGTCAGCTTTTGCTCGATGGTGGTTGACGGATCATCTGCTTTGATTGGCCCCTTGCCTCTGATCCAACCAAAAGTGATCTTATGGTCGGCAGCAGCCCTTTTGAGAACAGGCAACGGCGGATTGGGCCAGAATGCTCGGGCAATGTACGATGCCAAGCGCATGCTAATCCATATTGGGACCCGGGAGTGAATTGGGTTTTGGCCATTGGATGCTGAAAGGGGCGATGAGAAAGTTGGGCCGGAATGGCACAGAAAGACATAAAAGACACGGAGCCTCCCCAAATCAAGAACTGTGTTTTAGTCTCCAGCCTTTTCAAACCAAGCCCTGAATTCTTTGCCCACGTCCTCTTTTTGTCATTGTATTGTTGACAGGCGAGAACACTATGGCTTCCAACTCAGAAACATCATCCGGAGGTGCAGGGTTTGCCAGTCACCAGTTGACTGCAGCGTCAACCGACATTTGGATGGGGCACTTTGGCCATACCCAGTCCGAAGAACTTTCGATCAATGCGGCCACCAGCAATTTCTCCCAGGGCCAACCACTCAACCTACCCCTGGCAGACGATACTGCCGTTTCGGACTCGCCCCCCGAGGACCCTTTCGTCGGTCCTGAACTCACGTCAATCCAAATGCCAGTGATGAACGAACCCGCTTTGGACTCGATGTTCATGGACGTCGATGGTGCTCTTCTTTTCGACCCACCGTTCCTCCTACCCATGGATGACCACGCACCTCTCGACATGATGCCAACCCAGATTGGCGACGTTCTTCTCCACGACCCACTGTTCCCTCAGCCTATGGATGATGAGACGCTGCTTGGCATGATGTCCGTCGATACTGAGGTGCTTGTCCCCAGCTCCCCTCTCCAATTGCCTGGGTCTCTGGATGTGATGCCAAGTGCCGACGGCGTTCTTTACGGCTCACTTGCTCAACCCCCTGCCATTGATGCCACCGATTTGGCAACACCTTCTTGGACAGCTTCCACTCAGACATTCAACCCCGATCCTCCTTCCATCCCCCTGTTTGACGATTCCCCATGGTTCCGTTGGGATCACGTCTCTTCGGCCGACAATCTTGACCAATTTCTTGCGCCTCCAGCTTCCCCGTTCTGTCCTTCGGATCGTCTGGGCCGTGCTCTAAACCAGTCGCACCCTCTCGTCTCCGGAATCTCAGCTGATTTTCCCGCTGGGACAAACTCACCCCTGGACGGGCCTGGCTTGCCGCAGCCCCCAAGACAGGAATGGGCTGAAATCCAAGCTCGGGCTTCCATCCCTCGCAAGCGACCACTTGACCAGGCTCAGTCTTCGACTCAGTCTCCGATGAAAAAGCGACTTGCCACGATTCAGCCCAAACCCCTTCCTATGCAGCCGAGCGCGGCAGGCAGCATACCGACGACGTCCAACCCTTCGCCGAAAGTGGATGCCAAACAGGCCAACATCCCTGCCGATATGTTGACAACGTTCAAGCTGAAAGGCTTGGCGAGCCCTGGTCTGCCTGAGCAACGGACTCGGTCCACGAAAGTTTGTCTCAGATGTCGCACGTTGCGTCAGCGGGTCAGTTTTGCTTGGATCCAATCAATGGGAATGAATAACTGGTAGCTGACAGAGGAGAAGTGCGATGGCATATTCCCATGCCAAAATTGCCGCGCCTCTGGCAAGCGACGCAAACTCGTCCAGTATATCGATCTGCCTTGCTTCGATGCCGACCCGATGGCACTCAATATCTTTGTCGGTATGTAGCTGATTCCAACTCTTTAACGAGAATGAAAGCTAATGTAGTCAGCACTCGGTCTTTTCCACCAGATCGCCCTGCCCAACGACTTCCAGGACTTGGTCAACAGCGCGGGAACGAATGACGAGACGTTCAAGGAAGCTTGCACGGCACTTGCAAATGCTGCTCTGGCACATCTGCGACACAAGAACAATCATGAAATGTCTTGTGCATCCTTGTCATTCTTTGCAATGACTGGAATTCCAGTCTGCGACGCTTCCACTGCATTCGCCTCGCCTCCTCTCTCCCCCTGGCGCCCGAAAAAGCTTATCAGGCCAGAAAGGTACCCTCTCGAATGCAACGCGATCTTGTTCCTTTTAGCTATCACGCAAAGACGGAATCTGGCCAAGCTTACCCGCTCAAGTGAGCGGGTGACCGAGTTTTGGGCATCAACGATATCGATCATCTTTTTTGAAAGTCTGACCAAACTACTGAGTAAAGTCACTCACGGGAAGGCCTCTCTTGCGGAAAAAAAATCTCTTGGATACGCCCTTGTGGCATTGTTGGTTGCTTCTGAGATTCGGGGCACCTACGTCTTGCAAGCTGTTGAGAGGACTCTCGAGGAGCGTGTTTTTGGGAAGATTGGCCCCGAGGAGATTGACCCTGAGGAGATTGATCCCGAGGAGATTGATCCTGAGTTCCAGTCCGTCGTCGAGAGTGCGTTGCGACTCGTTTCTTGGACTCTTCATGACTTACCGAAACAGAGGGAACACCTACGCCAATGGACTCGACATTGGCTCTGCAAGTTGTTCCGCGACAGTCGAGGCGTTATCAAACTCCTGCCAATGGTCTCTCTCTGCGCTCTCTTATCATCGACGGATTTGGGTCCTGATTTGCAATATGGGCTCGAGAGCGAATTTGCCCACGAGAATGAGAAGGCCGCGGTTGAGGAGGTCGAGGATGACAGGAGCGAGGACGATGAAAGTGAAGATGAGAGCAACGACGCAGATGGGAGGGCCGCCGACGAGAACGACTTTGAGAACGTCAGGGATGGCAGCGACGCCGACGACAACGACTTCGAGGACGCCAGCGATGAGCAGGAAGAAGACGACGACGAGGGTCATGATGTGGGTCCGCTTCAATTTGGGCGGATTCGCCTTCTCTTCGCCGACTTCCCAGGTTTCGACGAGAAAGACATGCATGAGAAGCTGGATACCTTGGCCTGCAAACACTCTGCCCGCCTGTTCTCTTCATTCCCGCCCTATTCACTCGATCCCCTTGCTGTGCGCATGAGAGGAAATCTCATGCTCATATTTGCACAAAAAGGGAAATTGCCCATGCCCCAGGAGGTTGCTGCGTTCCTGGCCGGCAATCTCAAATCTATTAAGTTTGGACTCTTCTGGCACCAAGTGATCATCTGGGTTGGAGTAATTGGGTCATCGAGAGAGGGAGACGCGAAGTGCAACAAGTGGATGGAAGGATAGGTAATTAGGTACCAATGCATTGTCTACCAACTCAGTCCATAATTCTTGTGTCAAGTTTTCTGTCGTGTTTGAGTGGGAGAGAACCCGGCGCCAGCAAAATTCACAGACACTCCAAGGTTTTAGGTTTGTTGTCGTCGTCGGAGCGGTGGAGGTGCTACATGAGGGATGTGATGCCGTTCTTGCTTGTTGGTACGTGACTTGGTATAGGTAAATATGACACCTTCGCGGCATCAAGGCGCGTTGAATGTTTATTAAAGGATGGACAACTCCTCGACAGCAAGCGGCATCCAGGAAATGTCAGCAATCCAGAAATCTTTAGTTGTGCATCTCAAATTGGCTGTAGTCTCCGGTTGGAATGGGGGAACTGAGCAGGTACATTCGGAGTGGGGTGTTTTCGTTGTGGACATGGAAGTCAAAAACACATCGTATTATTTCGCGCCTGCACCTGGTTTTGCGAGCTGCACTGTCGCATTCTGACGTCAACTTGCGCTCATTAGCCTCACAGATAATTGATCAAGAAATAACCAACTCCCTTCTACGTAAGAACAGGAGCACTCGGTTCTTGACCAAACCACAACCCGATTATCGATCCGCTGCCATCGGCTTCATAAGCAGTCTCCGATTCTGTTGGATTTGCAGGGATTGGCAGAGCACCTGGAAAACGCATTCTGGTGGGCACAACAAATAGGCGCTCAGACAGCCTGCGCATGGACTGCGCG
>FTCU01003237.1_pt1 | contig 16778 bp, 12 predicted proteins | sample 1639521 | NCBI WGS metagenome assembly FTCU01 (sample SAMEA3914864, study PRJEB12502) | metagenome | biome: forest; material: soil | place: USA | collected 2012-03-12 | depth 0.3 m
GGCGGGCGGGGGCGGGGGGCCGGATACGGCGTTTGTGGATCGCGAGGCGGGGAAGAGGAGGAGGGAGGCTAGGGAGGGGAGGGTTAAGGCTAGGGAGGAGGCGAGGAGGGCTAGGGAGAGGGTGAGGGAGGAGAAGAGGGCTGCGAGGAGAAGGGAGAATCAAGGAAAGGAGGGTGAGGGTGAGGAGGAGGACGAGGATGAGGAAGAGAGTGAGAGTGAGGAGAGCGAGGAGGAGAGTGAGGGGGAGGAGGACGACGAGGAGGATGGGGAGCGGGCGAGGGGGTATGGGCTGAATCGGTTTGGTACGGCGTTTCAGGACGTGGTGGGAGAGACGAATGCGCGGGTGCGGATCGATAGCTTTGAGCATTGCGTGGTGGAGGTCAAGAAGGAGGATCTGGGTGGGTTCCTGGAGAGTCTGAGCATGAAGGCGGTTGTGGGGTGAGGGTGGGATTGTCGGCATGGAAAAGGGCTCTGTTGGTTTGTGTCTGTTTGTTTGGGTTGTTTGTTTGGGAACAAATGTTCATGCCCCTGGTTGCTAGCTAGACTTGCTGTTTTGTCGTTTGCCGGAGGGATGAGGTGATGATGGGATGGGCGGACGGGACGCATGGCCGGACAGCGGGTTGGGAATGCATGTCCACATACCTGGGTAGTACTGGAACTGTATCTTGTTTGTTTCCTGCATCGAAGGGAGTTACCCATGTCTACGCTGCGATGTACTACCACAGTATGTAAGTCGATGCAACGAATCCACAACCAACACCTGCTCTGCACTCCACCGTCCCAACACCTTCCCGACACATACAACCGCACTTTACCTTATCCTGCCTCGGCGGAGACGTCTTGCATGAGAATTGAGTGATTGGCGGATGGCACCAATATTTTGGCGCTTGGCGTGTGCACAGCCACGATGGAGAGCGGGGAGATGGTGTTCTGTGACCACCCCTCGTTTTCGTCTTTTTTTTTTCTTGGTGTTGAGATTCCGGGCGGCTGCACGGCGCTACACACAACTCTGCAGGCTGTCCGCCCGGTGGTCTGCCTGGTGCAAGTTCCACCGACTTCCATCACATCGGCTGCCTCTTGACGGCGGTTTGTGTAGCCCGAGGGGAGGCTGGTTCATCAAGAGCATTTTGTGTGTTCTGGACTTGCTTGGATGGACCGCCTCTGGCGACTTGATCGACGGCCCCCGGCGGCTCTCGAACGAACACCAAGCCCGCCGACTCCACTTCCCGGACTCGACTCGGACTGTCCCTGACCTGACCTGACCGCCGGGTCGTGTGCATGTTGTCCATGTCGTCATGGCCAGTGCCCCTCGAGTCGCAGCCGGAGCTGCCCTTGAGAGCCGGGAGTCCGGGGTTAGTTTTGATGTTTCTTGGGTTTTTATTTTATTTTATTCTATTTTGTTTCCAACAGTCAGCCGATCATAACGTTCAGGTAGATACCAATGCATCATAAAGCGCTGTGTTTGCGCAGGAGGCCACCCATAGACAAGTCCAGGCCCCTCGCAGCGCAACCAGGGCCGTGCGAGCCGCGCCGTTCCTTGAGGTGCAGTGGGGTTGGGGGGGACTGTGGGGCCGGCTGCTGTTGCAATCGTCACTCTCCCAAACTCCCGCCGCGCCATGACTTTGCCCTGCAGGTGGTGCCGTATCACCGCTGTTCCCCATTACCATCTCACGTTTCCTGTTACCTGGAGCCCCTTGGACCAAACAACACTCCCGCTCTCTCTGTATCGCCCACAGCCCGACGAACCTTGACGAACCGACCCACTTCCTGCGACCACCTCAACTGAGTATTTTGGAACTATTCTGTCCACCACGACCTCTCGACCGAACCTTGTCCCGATCTGCCATCCCATTCCCCATTCGAGCCATCGAGTGAGCAGCCAACCCTTGTCGCAACACCCCGCCTCATCTCCCCCGGCGCTGCGAGCGTCGCAACATCCCACCACGACAGCACGTCGCACGATAACCAGACCGGTCTCTCGCTATGGGTAATCTGTGAGTGCGCGACTAAATCCAGCATCGCCGGTGCCGGATATCCCACATCTCGGGGGGTTGCTTGCCATTGCCCGCCGGCGCCTATTCAGAGCACAAACAGGGGGGGCCGCAACCCCTTGGAGGCCTGCACTGTCTCGGACGGCGCTGGAGGACACCGCAAACAAGTCGCTGACACGCTGCCCGACCCCAGACAGTCCAAGAAGCTCCCAGACGACCAGCTGAAGGAGCTGCAGAAGTCGACCAACTTTGACAAGAAGGAGCTGCAGCAATGGTATAGGGGTGCGTCGCAAACACCCTTCCCTCCCTTCCGTCCCCTTTCTCAACTCCACCCAACCGACGGCTCACACCCCTCGCAACCCCCCCACAGGCTTCCTCAAAGACTGCCCCTCGGGCATGCTCACCAAGAGCGAGTTCCAAAAGATCTACGCCCAGTTCTTCCCCTTCGGCGACCCCTCGACCTTTGCCGACTACGTCTTCAACGTCTTCGACACGGACAAGTCGGGCACCATCGACTTCAAGGAGTTCATCTGCGCCCTGAGCGTCACCAGCCGCGGCAAGATGGAGGACAAGCTCGACTGGGCCTTCCAGCTGTACGACATTGACGGCGACGGCAAGATCAGCTACGACGAGATGCTCAAGATCGTCGAGGCTATTTACAAGATGGTACCTCTCTCTCTCCCTGTCTGTCTCTTTTCTTTTTCAGGTATTGACTCTAGATAGGTCGGCTCGATGGTCAAGCTGCCCGAGGACGAGGACACGCCCGAGAAGCGCGTCAAAAAGATCTTCCGCATGATGGACAAGGACGAGAACGGGAGCCTCGACATGAAGGAGTTCAAGGAGGGCAGCCAGCGCGACGCTACCATTGTCTCGGCCCTGTCCCTCTACGACGGGCTTGTCTGAGAAGAGAGATGAAGGGTAGGAAAGGAAATGAAAATGGCAATGGAAATGGAAACTCTTGTTCTTTTCTTCTTTTCTTTTCCTCCCGTGGGCACGATCAATGATGATGTGACGGTGTTGGGATGGATGGATGGGATATTCGGATGGATCGACGGCGTGCGCGGGCTGCGACATACCCGCAGGGTAGTGAGTTTCTTGACGGCGGATAGAGAGAGCGAGAAGAAGAGGCAACAGGGGGCGTCACTGGAGAAGAGAAGGAGATACACACGACAGGGTTCGTCACTTGGAGAGAGAGAGAGGGAGGGAGATACGACAGGGGGGGTTTTCACGGCAAGCGGGCGGCGAGGGTCCGAATCGGGGAGTTATTGGCAAGGGCAGGATTGATTCTCTGTCCGTTCTGCGCCCTTTTTACGGACGGGGGCCGGTCAGCTGTGAAACGGTAAGAAGGAGGGGGATAAGAGGCGCAGTGAACTTGGCAACGCGGGTTTTGGCTGTAGAGCTGCTCTGTAACTTGTGTGCGTATTAGCAAACTTGGTTTTTTCCTGGCTGGTCATCAACATATGTCTCGTCCGACACAGCCCCGAAGTGCATTATCCCGTTGTCGCAGTCCTGTGTTCAAGGTAGGGTTCGGAGATGGTGAGCCTGGCTGCGCCTTCAGAGTGCTTGTATCGCCGCAGGAATACCTCACATTTATTACATGTCCCATACACGAGGAGGAACGCGGCGAAGGAAGAGTATCAAGTAAAACACGCTGATCAACGACATTAAGTGACTAAGAAACCAGGCCCAACCAAGCACTCTCAGACACGCAGTCGGTGATATGAAAGAGGGCAAAAGCCAGCAACCCAAAAACATACCATGGGGAATAATATATCACACGTAGTAGTCACAATTCCGCTACCCACCCCCCGCCAACTCCGCTTTCATCTCCGTCTCGTCCCCTTGTTTAGCTCGAGGTGCCATACGCCTCGGCAACCTGCTTCCTGTAAAGATCGAGAATGCCCTTGCGGTTCAGTTTCTGGGCAGCAGTGACCAGGTTCTGTAGCAAAAGTCAGTCAGGTCTTATCCTTCGAGTCAAGAGGGCTTGGGTTGTGCTTACGTTCTGCGGGGTCCACTCGTCATCAACCACGACCACACCATCGACAATCTCAATGCCAGAGAGACCACCGGCGCGTCCGGCGGCCTGGAGCTCCTTGAGGACAGCGCCCTGCAGCTTCTTGTCGTGCACCAGCGCCTCGAGACCCTCGCCCTCGACGCCGAGCGTCGTGGCCAGCTTCTTGAGCGCAGGCTCCGCCGGAACAATAATCGCGATGGGCTTGGCCTGCGAGATGTCGGCGTAGACGCAGATGTTTGCGACGACGGGGGCCGAGCGGTAAATCGACTCGAGCTTCTCGACGGCGATGTACTCGCCGTTGAGCGTCTTGACGAGGTTCTTCTTGCGGTCGATGATCTTGAGATGGCCGTTCTTATCCCACTCGCCGATGTCGCCCGTCTTGAACCACCCGTCCTCGGTGATAGCCTCGGCGGTCTCCTTCTCGTTGTCGTAGTAGCCCTTGAGGACGGTCGGTCCGCGCAGCCAGACCTCGCCCTGTGGGTTCGGCTTGTTGGTGGCGAAGTAGCCGGCGTCGGGAAAGTCGACCAGCTTGGCCTCGATCGAGGCCGTCATGGCGCCGATGGACTCGGACGTCCACTCGAGGGGGTTTTGCAGCGTGCCCATGGCCGCCGTCTCGGTGAGGCCGTAGCCGATGATCATGGGGCAGATGGCCATGCTGATGAACTTTTGCGTCTCCTTGGAAACCGGGGCGCCGGCGCTCAGGCACAGCTTCATGCGCCCGCCAGTGGCCTCCTTGATCTTCTTGAAGACGACGGCGTCCAGCACGCCGCTTCCCGGGAGCCCCGACGCCATCAGCCGCTCCTTCAGCGCCAGAGCACCCCAGAAGAGGCCACGGACGACGGGGCTGCCGGCATTGACCTTAGCAATGATGCCCTTCTTGACCGTCTCCCAGACGGCGGGAACGCCGATCAGGACGCTGGGCTTGAACTCCCGGATGTCTCCATTGCAGTTGCGCACCGAGGCGTCGGACAGGGTCTTGGGGTTACCGTAACCCAGGGTCGCGCCCCAGTAGATGGCGGCGTGCTCGAAGACAAACTCGAGAATGTGGGCCAGCGGCAGGTATGTGAGGAGGCCGTCTCCCGGTCCGATAAACTGCTCGACGATGACGCTGGCGCCCGTAACTGTGGGTTGCACACACGGATTAGCTGCGTTCTCTCACAAACGGGCAAACCGAAGCTGAGAGAGGAGTCAAGAACGTACCAGCGGCGATAACGGCTCCGTGGGTCACGGGCACACCCTTGGGAGTACCCGTAGAACCAGACGTGTACATGATGCAGCAGAGGTCTTCGGGCTTCGGGGGGACCAGGTCGGCCGGGTTCTCGGCGCCCAGCTTCTGCAGCTCCTCGAAGCTGAGGATGTTGATGTGAGGATACGACGCCTTGAGCTTCTCGACGTGCGCGGGGTTGACCTGGTGCTGCGGGTTCCAGATGACGTTCTGGACCTCGGTGGCGGCGGCCAGCACGTTGGTGAGGGTCGGCAGGAGGTGGGGGTCGAGGAAGATGGCCTTGGCCTTAGTCGCGACCATCGAGTACCGCAAACCCTCCTCACCCAGCGTGTCGTAGGCCGTCACGATGGGCATGCTCTGCGAGCCGGCGGCGTGGGCCATGGCCAGCCAGTTCTGGCTCGTGGCGGCGTAGATGTGGACGCGGTCGCCCTGGACGAGGCCCAGCTTACGCAGGCCGGCGCCGAGATCATGGGTCAGGCGCTCGTAGTCGACGTAGCTGATGTACTCGTAGGGGCTCATCTCGAAATAGGTCCACGTCTTCTCAACCTCGCGCTCCTCGCCGTTGACGACCTTCTTGATCATCTTCTTCTCGTGGTGGGTCTGCACCAGCTTGCGGGATCCCATGCACTTGGCATTGCCGAACTTGGCGACACTGGCGCGGACGAGCTCGTGGACGGTGGTGATGTCGTCTTGAGGGGTCAGGAGCAGCCCGTCAACGGCGAGTGGGTGCCTGCGGACGGGGGTCTCGCCCTCGACGGGTTGCTGGCCGGGCACCTCGACCGAGAAGGGGCCCTTCGCGGTCATCCGCGGGATCAGGTGTGTGGGCTTCGCCATGTCGGGCGGTCGGTCTCGGAGGTTCGATTGCCCGAGGGGGGATGTGTGGGATCAGGACGTGGAGCCCCGCTGCTTCGCTCTCGATCGCGGAAAAAGGGATGACTCGTGCTGGTGCGCAGTGTTTAGTGGCAGATCAAGCACTCGGCGTGCCGTCAAGGGTTCCAGTGACTAACTCGTACTCGTCTGGGTGGTGGCAGATGAAATGGAAATGGAAATGGGCGGAAACGGGTATCTGGTGGAGGGTGGAAGGTGGAAGAGTGAAGGCCGAGCAAGGACTGCCTCGGGATGAGCGACGGGAGGCCAGGGGGTTTTGGCAAGACCTTGACGGGCCTGACCCCAACAACCGCGAGCTCCAGTCTCTAGCGCTGCGTTTCTTTGGGGAAAGCTTGGTGGCCCCTGCAAACCTTGCTTACCCCAGCTCGCCCCACACCGCTAGACGGACAGTGTCAAGCGACCGCGTCGAGCAACGGCTTCTGTCTCTTGCTCGATTGGCGACCTCAGACGGACACGCCAGCATCAACATCTCATGGCTTCAATATCGTCTCTGTGCCATTGCCTCGACCGTCTTGCGCCATCTTTCTCGGACTTATCAGCCACACATACTTGTCCAGAAATACCCTGCATCCTTTCATTTTCCGCCCTCTGCTGGGCCTGCTTGCGCCGGCTGAGCCCGCTGCGCCGACAGCCTGCGTCTGTCAAAGTAACGGGCCGCACGGTTCGTTTATTGTTGCGCGATTCCCGTCTCGCTGGGCTGGGCATGTCCTGGCAGGCTCGGCGACCCACTCTCCAAGAAGTGGCTCTGGTCACAATGGCAACCAGACGACGATGCCCAGGCGAGCCAGGACATGCGGTGGACGGCGAGGGCAGATCGTGACCATCCAGCCCCGAGCCAGCCATCCTAACGTTAACGCCATCTGGGCGCATCGACAGCTGGAGGACCAAGCCGCAAGCACAAGCCGTGATTCACTTGCCGGACAGGAGGCAGCAGCCAGGAGCCAGCCACTCCCTCGCCAACACGGCGTTAGGCAGAATAGAGTGCCGAGCTGTCCGTGTGGCGATGATCGGCCGCGTCGTCGTGCGTCTTGTCTGGGTTCTGTCTTGGTCCTGTGTAACGTGGGCGGGAGGCAGGGCTGCTGCCAGCAAGCCAGCGATGACAAATGGCTCGGCATCCGTATCCGAGCTCTCCCATTGCTCGATGCTTGATGCTCGATGATGTTCACTTGTTCGTGGCTGGCTCCGAAGTGAAGCTCGAGCTTCAGCCCCGACGGTGTCCGCCTTGGACCAGCTTGGCGCCGGTCGCCCAATCGCAGCCACCGCAGCCACTGCACCACCCACTGCGGTTGCTGCACCACTGCAGGCCGCGCCGTTTGACGTTCCCTGACTCGGCGGCTGCTGCAGTCAATTCTCTTGGCAGGCAGGAGAAGCGCAACCCTGGAACCCTTCCCCGCATCCGGCCCCGTTTGGTCCCATCCGGTCTCCATTTGTCGCTCCACTCCAACTTCGTCCCGATCCAATTCTCCAGTGGGAAAAGCCGCCGTTCGGGGCTCAAGAGGGAGCTTCCCAGGAAACCCCGGGTGTTGCCAGGACGCAGCACGGCTGCGAACTTGAGCACATTGCTGCGTCGCATGCGGTTGGCGCCAGTCAGGGCCGCTACCAAGCAAAATGGCGCCCAGATAAGAGCTTTTGACGGTTTAACCGAGTGCTTCAGAGTGAGCCAGGCCTTCAGGACCCGGCAAGCCCAGACTCGCCAACCCCGAACCATTCTCGCCTCCACAATTTTCGAGATTGCGCCCAGCGGTTTTCGCCGAGAATTTCCTTCGTCTCAAGCAAGGGACAGCCAACAGACAACCAACAACAACCAGGCAGAAGAAGCAATGACACTGCAGAGTTTCCTGCGAGCACTCGGAGCACCGGTGCAGGATGCTGAAGAAGGTGGGAAACAGACCGCCCATCTCTTGCCAAATTACCTCTGCGCAAAACATGCATTTGTGCTCTGTATACACAGTAGTCATCCTGTGAAGCAGGGATAACATCAAAGTTCTATACTATGCAGGAACCCAGTAGACTGACACCCCTCGCCGTCGCCCTAGAGACATTCGAGCTGTTTGCACAGGACCTGCCCTCGCAGAACCTCGGCTTCATCGACCCAAAGGCCGCAGCCGTCGAGCTCACCATCGCAGGACGCGACCTGACAGTCCACCAGTCCCCCTCCATCCTCTCGTCCAACCGTGCCGGAGGCACAACCGGAGCCGGTGCGTTTCACCAACCACCCGCGTCCCGATATTGACCCCCTATCCCTCGCTTGCCCTCCTCAATACCACCCTCCCAAAGAAACCAAACCAAAAGAATGCCACACCACAACCACCCACCACAACCCCACCATGATACCATGGAAACATAAACAAACCAAACAAACCCCCCTAAACTAACCCCCCAAAAATCTAGTCCTCTGGAAAATCACCCCCCTCTTCGCAGAATGGCTCGCCGCCCCGTCCAACCCCCTCTTCCACCACGCCATCCTCACCCAATCCTCCCTCGCCTGCGAGCTCGGCTGCGGCATCTCCGCCCTCGTCGCCCTGCTCCTGGCCCCGCGCATCGCCCGCTACGTGCTGACCGACCAGCCGTATGTGTCCAAGCTGGTGGAGCTGAATCTGGCCGAGAATGAGGCGGTGGCCGGTGGTGGAGGAGGCGGTGGTGGTGGTGCTGCCAAGGCTGGTAAAAGGGCCCGCGCTGCTGCGGGCCGGAAGGACGCTGCTGCTGCTTCGTCTGGGCGGGCGAGGATCGCGTTTGCGCCGCTGGATTGGGAGACGGACGAGGTGACGCCTTCCCTGGCAGGGCCCGGGGGTGGGAGCTTTGATGTGGTGGTGGCGTGTGATTGCATCTATAACGAGGCGCTGGTCGAGCCGTTTGTCGCGACGTGCGTGGATGTGTGCCGGCTGAGGGACGGTGGTGGTGGTGGCGACGGTAAGGAGGGGGAAGGGGGGCAGCAGCCTTGCGTGTGTGTGGTTGCGCAGCAGCTGCGGGATCCGCTTATCTTTGAGGCGTGGGCGACGCGGTTTGTGAGGTCGTTTCATGCTTGGCGGGTGCCGGATGAGTTGCTGGTTGAGGGGTTGAGGTCGAGTCAGGGGTTTGTGGTGCATGTTGGGGTGTTGAAGGGGGTTGTTGATCTGGAAGCGATATGAAAGCTTGCTGTTCTCCTCTCTTAGGAGGGGGGCTTATCTCTATATACTGAGAAATATAAAAAAGGAGGCAGTGAAGTCCCCGAAAATCACATCACACCAACTCCCACCGCACCAAGTATGAGTAACTGTACCCGCACCGCCCCTTCTTCCGCAGCCACTCCTCCTTGGTCAACCCCCGCGCGCTCTGCCCGTCTATCTGGGTGAACGCGATCAACATGACCTTCTGCCCCGGCGCGCCGAGATCCCGCGCGGCGACATCCAGGTAAAACCAGAACCCGTCGGTCTCCAGGGGAATGATATCGCCCTTGCGCCCGTCCGCCCCCTCAATCTTCAGCCCAAACAGCATCTGCTTGCCCTCCCCGTTCTTCTCGGGCCGCCAGTGCTCGCACACCTTGGCGAACTGGAACCGCACGTTCCCGCCGCCGCGCACGCTCACGCGGCGCTGCATCGGCGCAAAGTTGCTCTCGTCGAGCCCCTCGCGCGTGGCGTCGCCCATCCACTCGGCCGGCTCGTCCCCGACGGGGCCGACGATGTACTCGTCCCAGGGCACGGCGCGGCCGTCGGCGCGGTACCAGTGGCGGTCGTCCTCCGGGTAGTGGCGCGCGCCGAAGCGCTCGTTGCTCATGGTGAAGTGCTCCGGGGCGAGCCGCTGGCTGTACTCGTTGTTGCAGAGCGCGCCCGCGCCCCAGCACGGGTCGACCAGCTTCCAGACGCCGCCGTCGATGCGCACCGCGTTCCAGGCGTGCCCGGTGGGGTCGCGCCGCGGCGGCGGCTGGCCTGCCTTGGTGGGTGAGAAGCCGAATCCCTTGCCGTGGCCCGTGACGACCACGCAGGCCAGCCCGGCGCGCACGGCCACGGTCTCGTACACGCGGGCGAAGCCCTCGCAGACGGCCTTGCCCGAGAAGATGGTCTCGGCTGGCGTCTGGCCGCGCGGGATGCAGTTGTTGAAGAAGCCGTGCACGTCGTAGACGATGTTGTGGTGTAGCCACGTGAAGATGGCACGCGCCTTGTCCGTGGGGGAGGGGAAGGGGTCGCAGAGGACCCGGGCGAGGTGGCTGATGGGGTCGCCGCGCGGGAGGGAAGAGGTGGGGTGCTTTGCGGCCAGGGCGTCCGGGCCGGAGAAGTCGCGGCAGTTCAGACAGTTTTGAGATTGTGTTGGAGGTGCCGGGGCCGGGGAGACGCGGGTGGCGGCGGCGTCGATCTGGGCGAAGGTAGGACGAGAGCTGAGAGGGATAGGAGGCGGAGAGGGCTTTCGAGTGCCGGAGTTGAAGCCGCACTCTAGAGCCGACTTAGTCCGGAAGCTGGACGGTGGGGGAGGGAGGCGACGGGGTGGGAGCGCCGGTGACGCCTCGCCGGGCGGTGGGGCTACTGCTGGCGAGTTGACGGGTCTCGAGGGCAGACGAGGGGGCAGTGAGGGCCTTGGCGGCTCGACAATGCGTCTGGGCGGGAGGGACGGCGTATCGGTCGCCTCAGCCTTGGCCTCGAGCTCACGGCGGGAGGGAGGCAGTGGTGGAAGGCCTATTTGCTTGGCTTGGTCGAACGTCGGTGGCAACTTTCTGGGTCTCTGGACATCTGATGCTCCATTTTGGGAGCCTGGCTTGTTGTGGTTCAGTGAGAGACTCGATATGGCCGAGAGCTGGGACACATCGGAAGCGTTCGAGTTCCTCCTGACGGAAAGAGTCTGGGTAGAGGGCCGGCGCGTGGGCAGGTTCGGCGGGGTGGCCAGGTGGCTGTTCCGGGTCGGCAGGGGCGGGGGTGCGGCGGAGCGGCCCGGTGAGGGTGAGGGCAAGGAGGGTGATGGGACTGGTGAGTGGTCCCCGTTCTCGAGACCCGTAGTCCGTCGTGGAAGTGGTGGTGGCAGTTTCTCGGTGGCGGCGCGGACGGGCCGCGGTGGCATGACGGGGCTCTTCTCGGCCGAGACGCCGTCAGCGGCAGCCTTGTTCGCATCTCCAGCCACCGGCCGCACTGGCGGCGGAGGTGGGGGTCGTTTGCCAGCTGTTGGCGGCGGGGCCTGGAAGTTCTTTTGCTGGTTGAGAGCCGCGATGCGCTCAGCGAGCGTGGTGAATCGCGGCTCTTCCTCGTCTTGTGCCATCTTGAGTGGCGCTGGGGTGAGTCGAGGCGTGAACTCGGATACTGGAGGATCCAAGGAGCCAAGGCTGATGTGGCGTTGTAGGGGATAAGAAAGTCAGAAAACCGGCTCAACGACGAGGTGTTGCAATTGGCCCGGCCGCAGTGAAGAAGGATGGACCAAGATTCAAGCGGGGCGTTGGGGGCCTGGAGATGCCTGCGATGGACGGAGTATCATCGAACGGCTGTTGTGTGTTGCGAGACCAATCACAAATGTTTGAATGACGGGAGGCAAGCTGATGCAGGATGGGAAATATCGGAATGGATTCTACTTGAACTCTTGTAAAGATGGGATTCCGTCCGAATTGCCACTGCACGTCCATGTCGCGTCGGGACGAGAAATACGGGGTGGAGTGGAGCGCCGTTTGGCCCGAAGATGGAGCTCTGGGATGGACCAGGCTCGCCAGGCAACTTCCACCACTGCTCAAAACCAGAGCCGGACGTCGGGTGTTGGTGTTGGTGCAGACTGGATGCCGCGTTAGCCTGCTGCTGCCTCTCTGCATGCAGCTGCGCAACAGTTCAGAGGCTGCTGGTGCCGGTATCTGGGAAGTCTAGGCACACCAACTTTCTGTCTTCCATTCTTTTTTATTTTCTTTTTTATTTGAGGGCATCCATGTCAACAACCACACCGAACCAAGACATCCGAGACATCTCCAGAGAGCAAACCGAGACCCGTTTGAAGAACGGGCCTGGTCCTGGCCAATGCGCTAAAACCCCCCCAAAACCCCCCGCATCAGCCTCTCCCGATCGACGTGCCCCACGCTGGCGCTAAGCCAAGCTCCCGCACCCCCAGCACCGCCCAGACATCGAAAGCCCCTCCCCGCCCCCCAATCCATGCACGACCCTGACACGCCTGCTGCGAGCGCCTGCAACCGACAAGTGACTGCAGCTTGCCTGGATCCCTCCAGCCGCTTGGTTCTTCGTCTGATTTTCTTTTTGCGCCGGGCCACGAGGCAGAGCATTTCGGACGACCCTGGAGAACCTCAAGCCCAGCATTATTACCCACCTCAGTCTTTAGTTTCCACTAACACGACCCGGGATCGCCAATTCAGAAATAGCCCAACGGTCGCCCGCCCGGCATTTTACTTACATAGTACTACAGCACCGGCACTCTAACCATTACCATCTCAGCATCAGCTCTGCCGAAGACCGGTCTTGCTCTGAACACCGACCTCCAAACCTTCGACCTCCTGTATCAACCTACCTACCATCGTACAGGTACCCTTGAGCTTCCACCAGGCTTCCAAATCGATCCAGCCTCGCAACCTGCTCTTCACCCCGCCGCCATGGCTTCCATGGCCTCCCCGGCCTCGCCAGCCCTCGCCGCAAGCCCCTCCACAAGCTCCACACCCCGATCTCTCAATTTCGCCGACCTGCCACAGGAAGTCCAAAGAGAGATCGTCGGGCACTGCGATATCCCTGACCTGATCTGCCTCGCCGTCGTGTCCAAGCACTTCCACGTCCTCGCCGCTACCGTGCTATACCGTCACTTCCACCTGGTCTTCCCGGACGATGATAACATCCAGTTCGACACCTCGGTCGACTACCTCGCCCGCGGCCTGGACACATTCGTCACAAGCGACTACAACTATGCCCAGTACCTGCGGGATGTCTCGTTTGACACGTACTACCTGGGGGACAAGGCCGAGGGCTCGTATAGGCCGTACCTCGCCAATCTGAGCTGTGGCAAGTTCATGAACACGCTGCTCCTCCTCACATTGCGCAAGGCGAGGGGCCTCGAAGCCTTTACGTGAGTCCCTCCCCATCCCAGCAGTGTTCGGCACACCGCGTCTCGGCCGTGACACACGGCTGCGCCATCCGTTACACATTTCTGAGTCCCAAACACCTGCCTGCATCCGCTACAGAGCTTGACGCTTACTCCTTCTCCCCGAAACCTAGCTGGAATGTCCGAGTCGAGCTCAGCCGCCAAGTCTACAAGGAGCTGCACCAGCTCGAATCACTCTCGCACGTCCACTTAAGACTGCAGGCCGGCCCCTCGCAGTACGAGTCACCTCTGCCTCTCCCGTACAACGCCGCCCACTTGTCGTCGGCGCCAGGGCCCGCCCATGCCACCCCGATATCCTCTCTTCCACCTCCGCCGAGCTTTGGCTTCATTCCTCCGCCGCCGCCTCCCGGCGGCTTCTATGTGCCCCCAACGAGCATCCACATCATCCCTGTGCCCAAGCCGCCGCGCGCAAGGGTCCCAAAGAAGGCTTCCCTCGCAAAGCAGCCGCCGACACTGTCTGGCTTCAAGAACCTCAAGAGCCTTTCTATCCTTGACATCGAGACCCTCGACATTGTGCCGGAGCTCCAGTCGTGCTTGCGCAATTCTGCCAGGACCCTCACCCGCCTCAAACTCTCCTTCTCGGAGAAGCTCGCCGCGTCCGCCCGTAAGCCGTCGGTCGACCCCGAGCCCGAAGACTCTGACCAGGAAGATGAGATAATGCCTCTGCCAAACTCACATGCGCAAAACGAAGAGATGAGCGGGCCGGCCAGGGCTTTCCGCGCCCAGGAGGAGAGGAAGACACAAGAGACGGTGCTGGGCAGGATCTTCGACCTTGAGCCTGCCGCAGCCGAAAAGCTCCCGACGCCTGTCGTTGTCAGGATCGAGGATACGGGCGCCAAGGCCAAGGCCAAGTCTGAGGAAGAGCTTGTCGACTGCATGAAGGCCATAACGAGCAGGTTCATGGGGGAGCTGAAGGCCAAGTTCGTGGGTGAGCTCGAGTGCCCGCCTTCGTTCGAAGTCATCGACATGGTGGCCCTCGCCGCCAAGAAGTACATCGAGGAAGCGAGAACAAAGAAAACGAAACAGGAGGACTCAAGCGCGCCGGGCGCCTCGACTTCAAGTCCCAATCAACCCACGGACGAAGACAAAGCTGCAGAGGCCAGCGGCTCTGCAGTGAGCCTGTTTAGCGAGACTGCGAGCTCTAGCAAGGCCAAGGACGACAAACGAGGCGCGAGCCCCGACGACATCAACATCGAAGAGCCCGAAGAACAGCTCTCCATCGAGCCTGAAGACCCGGCTAGCGACGCGTCGGCTAACGAACACGCGAGCACGTCTTCAGAGGCTGCCGATGCTTCAGAGGCGGCTCTGGCCAAGACCAGATCCGAATATGGGAACGCCCTGGCCGCCCTGGAGGCGAAAAAGGCAGAATACAAGCTCTTGGCCGGAGAACTGGAGGTCTTTGAGGCCAAGGCCAACACGCTCACCAAGGAAATCCGACGCTGGCGCGCCAGCAGCTCCTCGGCTGACCTCAAAAGCATCTCCGAGGCCGAGTCGCGCCTGCTGGGCTTCACCCGAAGCATCCGGGAGATACAGAAGGAGGTCAGCGCGTGTCAGGCCAGCATAGAAAGCACCGAGGCCGTGCCGTCCGGCAAAGAGCAAACACACGTGCGCAGCATGCGCGACTACGTCCGCGAGACGAGGGGAATCGCCCTCGAGTCCCTGAAGATCTACCTCATCCCGGTGAAGGCATCGGTCCTGTTGCGGGCGGTCGATCTGCGCTCGCTCCGCAGCGTCACCCTTCTCAACGTTGGCGTCCAGGCGCCCATCTGGGCGCTGATGCACAGGGAGAACCGGGATGCGCCGCTGCCGCTGCGCAGCATCTTCACCGACAACGTCTCGCTCGTCTTCCTCCACTTTGTCGCGTCGCTCCCGCAGGTCGACGAGCTCTACCTGCTCGAGAGGGAAACCAAGGCGAAGCCCGAGAGCTTCGCGCCTAAGACGCAAACCACGATTGACCAGATCCGCCGGTTGGTGCTGAAGAAGCACCTCTCTACCCTAAAGCGCCTGATGATCAAGAACCTGGCCGACACGGCGTGGGACATTGATGAGAAAGCCATCTTGCTGCTGTGCAGGCAGGGCAAGAAGCTGCTGGAGCTGGCCTGTAACATGAGCATTCGGGCAATGGTATGTCCCCTCCCAATCTCTCAAGCATATGAATACTAACACCGCCCTTCCCCAAAAGCACTGCCTCATGCAGCACATCGCGGGCCTGTCCGAGCTCCGCGCCCTGCACGTCGTGCACCTGCGCAACGACGACACGTGCGTCTGGGTCATGCGCGAGACCAAGCGCTTTCTCATCGACAACGTCTCGCACTACCCGGACCTCAAGCTCGAGTGGATCGCCATTGACGAGGACGACCGCGTCGACCAGCTGGTCCGGGTCTCGCCGTCCAAGAAGAAGGGACTTACCGGCGGCGACAACTCCGACTCGGACTCCGACCGGGAGGGCAGCAGCAGCAGCAGCAAGAAGAAGAAGAAGGACGCCAAGGGCAAGGGGAAGCAGAAGGCGAGTCCTCCTCCCGCCGGCGGGCTCGGTCTGTTTGGCGGCGCCGGGTCGTCTGCGGTCGAGGACCTGGATATCCCGGCGCTGATTGCTGCTGAGCTGGGCGAGGAGGGGTCGAGTAGTGGGAGTGAGGAGGAGTCGGATAGCGAGGGGGAGGAGGATGTTGGGCAGAAGATCAAGACGGTGGAGGGGATCTTTTTCTATGAGGTTGATGACGTTGAGATCTTTCGGAAGGAGATTGTTGCGGGGCGGATTTGAGGTGGAGGGGGGGTACGGGACGGGGTGTGTTACAATGGGATCACGGTGGTGGCGGCGCGATGGGTAATTATTGATGGGCTGGGCGAGTGGTTGTGTATGCAGGTTTTGTTCTCGGTGTATGTTTGTTTGTTGCTGTCGTTGTCGTTGTTGTATTGTGGCTATTGTTGTTTGTTTTCTGGCGGTGGCGTGTTGGAAGCGTAGCACGGAATACCCCTATCAGCGCTGATGTTGAGCGATTATGGATATGCTGTTTGAGTCAATCCCCGGGGGCATTGCCGAGAACTTGTGGAAGGTTGGTGTCGTCGAGTCCTTGACCGTGACGTGTGGACGTACGTCACCCCCCTTTTCTCAGTCTTGGGTGTTGCCTACACTAACCCAGGCAGCCAACCCACTTCAAGCAACCCGGCAGTCACACAAGTTCTCAACAGACGCCGACGGTAATTAAAGGCAAATGGAAAAGAACAGATATCCGAGGCATCCGAAGCTCTTTTTTTTTTTTAACTCTTTCTCATTTCTCATCATAATTCGCATTATTACCCCCCGCAAATGCTCCTGGCTACAAAACGCCTGATCTATCCCCCGTTCCTTTATATCTATCTCTATCCTGTTTGTATGCTATTTGATCCCCCTCCCCCAAAACAAAAAACCAGCCCATAAAATGCATTTCTACGCCGCACCACCAACCCCATCCCAAAGCAACGGCAAACACCCCACCCCCGTCAACGCCCGCGGCACTTCAGTCGACACCACCACCACACTACCCCCCCTTTCTTGATGCTGCTGCTGTTGCTGCGATGACAACGAAGGCGAACGCTGCCGCCGTCCCCCCCTAGCCACAGCCCTCTCCACCAACATGAC
>FTCU01000365.1_pt1 | contig 16775 bp, 14 predicted proteins | sample 1639521 | NCBI WGS metagenome assembly FTCU01 (sample SAMEA3914864, study PRJEB12502) | metagenome | biome: forest; material: soil | place: USA | collected 2012-03-12 | depth 0.3 m
ATGTTCTTCTTCGGCGCGTGCTACGCGCCCCGGCCGGGGATCCACGACTTCATCGCCAACGTGGGCGGCATGGTGGACGAGTGCGCCAACTACGTCTGCATCGGCGCGAGGGGCGCCGGCAGCGGCGGCGGGCAGGGAGCCGGGTCTGGCGGAGGCGGGGGCGGAGGCGGTGCTGGGGGTAACGGGCACGGCGACGAGGGCACCGAGGACGACGGTAGAAACGGTACCACCCATGGCCACCGCGTGTCCAACTTCATGCTCACCAAGCTGATGACGACCTTTTGCGTCGGAAAGACGGTCATGGAGTGGATCAAGGGCCACATGGACTCCGGGTTCGACGTGCTGCGCTTCATCGATGTCCGGCGCATGGTGCAGTTTGGCGTGATCAAAGGGTGCCTGTACCGCGTCCACAAGTACGTCGTGTCGAAGCAGTACCTGGCGGCGCTGGCGACGGGACAGGCACGGCCCACGGCGGGCGGCGATCCGCTGCAAAAGTACACGGATGGGTGCCACACGTTTGACCAGATCATTACGGAGCAGAATTTGACAGACCCGGAGATCATGGACAGGCTCAAGAGCTTTCCCGCTCCGGCCGGGGATATGACCGTGTTATACAGGTAATGGTACATGTCTCTGGATTTGTAAAATACATTTGCGAGGGGTGGGTTGGATATGGTCGCAAAACGCTCGCCACATCTGTTGCTCCTCTGATCATGGAGTAAGTGTCCAGCCGTGAAATCCCCAATCATCATCGTACAAGAAAAGGGGCATGGATCTTCCGACAGCGGACCGTACCACGGCTACGAGGACGCTTCGGGCTTGGAATCTTCCGGCGTCGACTCTACTTCCTGAAGCAGCTTTTCAAGCTGCTTCTCGAGCTTCTCCAGTTCCGTGGGCTTCTCCTTCGGAAACTCGATAAGGTCGTCTAGAACCTGGTGGGCTGGCGCCTCCTTTTCGGCCTCCGACTGTAGGAGATCCCTCACCTGCTGTGGAGTCGTCTTCCCGGCCTTTAGTTCGTTCATCATGTCCCGGAGGGCGCGGAGACGTCCTATGCCCAGCTGGCCGGGATACTGCTGGCCCGACGCTTTGTATTCTTCGTCGCTGACCATCTGGACAACTCGCATGTTGTGCTTGCCCTTGCGGAAAATGAGAATCTTGCCATCAATCAGGTACCTTGCGGTCTCCTTAGGGTCCCAGAGCGAGATGGGGTTCCAAGACAGCGCAGCCGGTTCCATGGGCAGGCTCTGCCCAGGACGACGCCCCGGCATGCCGGCGATATAGAGGGCCTTTTGGACAGCGAGACGGTGGCCCTCCTTCGCGCTGCTAGCGAGACCGGTCGCGAACAGAATGCGGCCGATCGACTTGCCCATAAGCAGAGACTCGGGGAGTGTCATGTCGACTCGCGGCGCATTATTCGGCGTCGTCGGCCCTGCTGGTGCGATGTATTCCTCCCCTAGTTCTTTCGTCTTCGGCACGTACGGAATGGCCGGCCCGCCCTTGCTGTACATCATTTGATGCTCGTTCTGTGCTTGCCGGGCCGCGGCTTCTCCGTGCACCAAGGTCACTACTTCGTAGGCGAGGCGGTGCTGGGCAACACGCTTTGAAGGGTCTTCCATCTGCTCCGACATGATCTGACTGATCGACGGCATGGGCATGAACGTGAAGAGCTTGAGCAGATTCTCGACGTCCGCATCAGGCCGCCTGACAAAGTAGCCGTACAGCTCAAAAGTGGATGTTTCGTACTGATCAAGCCATATCGCGTTCCCGGCGCTTTTTCCAAACTTTGCTCCAGACGAATCCGTCAAGAGCGGCACCGTGAAGCCGACCGGGTTGTCGAGCAAGGGGTCGGCAGGCATGCGCAGTGAGGGATCCGGCTCGTTGTCCCGGGCGGTTTTGACAATGTCGACGCCAGTGATTATGTTGCCGTATTGGTCCGAGCCGCCGATTTGCATCTGCACATTTAGCTTGCTGTAGAGCATCCACCAATCCCACCCTTGCATGATAGGGTAGGTGAACTCGGCGAACGAGACGCCATCCCCTTCCGTCAACTTCCGCTTGACGCTGGGTTAAGGGTCAGCCAGAGGCAGTGCACAATCGTCGCGTTCGAACTCACGTGTCGCGGGTCAGCATGGGACCGATCCGGATCGAGCTTCCCACCCTCTTCAGAACTTCGAGCAGAGGAGTCTTGTTCCACCACATGTTGTTGTTCACCAGCCCGCGCTTCCAAGCCCACTCCTTTTCGTAACCGAACCTTCGGGCTTGCGATTCAACATTGGTCCATAGCCTCTTCATCTGAAAGTGCATCTTGGCGACATTCATGGCCAGGTCCGCGTTGGTGATGGGATCCCGATCCTTGAGCCGGTCTGTAGGATCCCCGATCTTGACCGTCGACCCACCAAGGAGTATTTGGGCATTGTATCCGTGCATGTACATCCAAAACAGCGGCATGAGAGGGAGGAGGTGGCCAACGTGCATCGAGCTGGCGGTTGGGTCGACGCCGACGTAGGCGCCGACTCGTTTTTTCCTCATGAGCTCTCGGATTGCTTCCCTCGACCTGTGAAAGTGTCTGTCAGACACCAGAGTATCCCGAGGAGTAGCCAAAGGCAAGCAATCCAACCTACCCGGCTGTGTCCTTCACGTAGCCCCGGTCCTCCAGCATGGCGAAGAAGTCAGGCTGCCGCCCAGCCTCGACCTCGAGCGCCTGTCTTGCCCATTGCGCTTCCGCGTCCCTAGTCTTTCTCAACCAGCCCGTTGAGATGTTCCTGCGCTGGATGGGCGCGACACCCTTGGCGCACGCGAGCAGGCAGCTACGGCAGACGGAGCCTCTGGGGAGCGTGAGCGCGAGGACGAGGGCTCGCGAGGGCGCCATTGCCACTCTAGAGTCGTTCTACAAGCTCAATAGACGTCAAATGGGGCTTTCGGACATGGCACGGCGCGGAGGAAAACCGGTGAGTCGTTGCGGGGCTCGTGGGATCGATCTGTGTCCCGTTACTGTCGTGGCGCGAGTGTTGAAGCTCTCCGTCTTCAAGTTCCCAAAATTAATTCTGGACAGGGGTCTGTCTAAAACGCCCGGGCCAAGCATGGAGTCAGTCCCAAGCCGGACCCACATGGGGGCTCATTCTTGGTGGGATGCCGGCCCACAGAGCTACAGCGCTAGGAAGCCAGGAATTCCCGCTCCGACCCGATGCCTTCTCTCGGTGGAGCTGCTCGGCTGACATCAACGGCCAGGCGATTGGTAGAGGCCGGTTCCGATTGCCGAGGGTTCTCGAGCGCGCCGTTCGGCAACCATTTTCACGGGACTCCTGTTGTTCCATTTGTCGTTGCTTTCAGACCTTGGGACCAGCTACCGGCAGTCGAACCCCCCGAAGCGATCAACCACGCAGCGCGCGGCCGACCCAATTGACTGCCCAGCAACCTGCATCCCCTGCATCCACGATGGCATCGATTGCTCGCTCCTCCCTGCTGCGGCAGGTTGCGTCGGCGCGCCCGGCCTTCGGGCAGAGCGTCATCGCCAACACCGTCCGGGCGACCGCTTTCCACACCACCGCCCGGAAGAACCTCTTGCCCCCTCCCCCCCGTGCGTACCTCCTATCCTTCGGGTTCGTCCTTGGCAAGAAATTGGAAACCAGCTGCTGACTAGGCCGCTGAGCAGAGCACATTGACGGCACAGGTATGAGCGCATTTCCCCCGCCAACTCCATGACGACCACCGGCAGCAGCACCAGCAGGCCGCTCCCTCCGTTCCTCGTCTAACCAGAACCTCGGGCTTGTAGTAAACGACGCCGCTCCCGTACCGCCCACGTCGCCGTCCCACGGGTCTTACCACTGGACCTTTGACAGGCTGGTCGCCGGTGCCCTGATCCCGCTCACCGTCGCCCCCTTCGCGGCCGGCTCGCTGAACCCGACGCTCGACGCCATCCTCTGCGCCACCATCCTCATCCACTCGCACACCGGCTTCCAAAACATCGTCATTGATTACATTCCCAAGAAGCAGATGCCGGGCGTGCGCAAGCTCTTCATCTGGGGCCTCAACGCTGCCACCGCCGTCGTCGGCCTGGCCCTCTACGAGTTCGAGACTACCGATGTGGGCATCACCGAGACCATCAAGCGTGTGTGGACCGCATGAGTGGGATGAGGGATATGTGTTGTTAGATGTATGAAGAGGGCAGGGCTGGCACGGGGTTTTCTGTCGAAAATGTCACCCCCACGACTACTACTTACAAGTTTCCCTTTTTGGATTTGTTCCAAGCCAAATTCCCCTTTGTCTCTCGGCGACAGCTTGATGTCGGACGCTACTGCTGTCGGTGTGTGGAGGAAACAGCCAAGGCGGGGCCAGTCCGCTCTCAATGTTGGGTGGCGCGGCGCCGCTCCGTGTTGTACAGTACAACTTAAAAAGGGGGAATATAGGATTGCCAATATTGATAGAGTGCAGCGCACTTTCGCGCCGCTGGATTTCAAGTCATCGCTCCGAGCCTCACTACGGACGACTTTACGGCACGTGCCGTCATCATTTTGCGGATTCTCATTCGGCCGGAAGCTTGAGCTTCCATGCCCCCGGAAGCTCACGGATCCGGGTGCCACCGCCAACCAGGGCCGTTGACCCGCATGGCCCCACATATAGGGGGTGGATATTTCCGACTTACACATGTCAACTTCACCTCACACTTCTTTTTCGATGTGGACTTTCGCCTTCGCGAGCAGCGAGAAAGTGTTAGGGTCGGCTTGTCAAACTTTTTGGCCTTTTGGATCTCCTGGTGACCGCAACGAGTTTCACGGTATCCCAGCTCCATGCGCCATCATCATCTCTTCAACCTCATTGCCGTCTCACAGCCGGGAGCTGAGAGTGTTATCCCAAGGTGGCGCTGTACTGTATTTGGAATCATGGCCTGCTCCTGGGAGCTCAGCAGGACACATGCTCGCCCATGCTCACTTCGGTCTTCTCGCTCCCCTTTCTCGCCCATGAAGGCACCTTGACCCGGCGTCCCACCGGGTTCAAGTCTCTCCTTTTCGCCATGTGATCTAGGACGCGAAAGTAGACCGGGCAGTGCAACTGATGCCTGCTCAAGCCCTGGTCAACTCCTCAGCACTCCCACGAGAGAGCGGCCGGTCGACGGTGGGACGAACACCGCCTAAGTGGACCACAGTGTTCCACCGAAGACCCGGAAGGCCCGGAATGTTTTGGATCCGTTGTTGGCCGGCCGGGCTTGGGGGAAGGGAGGAAAGGGGCATTTGTGTGGGGTATGTCAGCTATTTTTGTCCTTGTCATGACATTACTTCCTTCGCCGCCCCTTCATTTTGTTGTCTTGTCGGCATCATCCTGCAATTTCACTCTCCAACCCTCACCTCGAGTTGTTGCCGCGCCATCACCCAAAAGCCGACTGCTGCAACTTCATCTTCTACGTCAAGATACCCCGTTCTACGCTGTGCTACTTGGTTCTGACAACGGAACTGTTGTTGCCTCTATTCACCCGTCCAGGCTCGACTTGCTATTTCCCATGACATGGGCAGGGTTTGACGATCAAGTCACTTTATGCTGTCCTCTTCACGCACGTTCGTGAAGCTTCGAGACATACGCTCTTCCTCTATCAACAGCTAAGAAATCCAACGACAAGCAAACTGATGAGAGTAGGAATCCGACTGCCGAATCCAAAGAAATAACACATAACACCATCCCACCACCGCTAAAACCGAATTCCCCGTCCAATTCCTGACGTCTATTGCCCGTGATCCAAGGGAACCCAACCAGAGACAAGAAAAGGGAAAGGAAACAGGAATAAACAGAAGGAACTGAAAAGGAAAAATGAGGGGAAAAAATGAAAAAGCGAAGAAATGAAGAGATAAGAAATAACAAAAGGAGGAGTGGGCGATGGCCAGAAGTGGCGAACCCCCGGCCTAGTTGAAGTGAGCGTTATATCCCCCTCGTCCAAGAAACGGCCGCTCGTCAACGCATTGGAGGTAAGTCGCAGAACCATCCGAGTCCGAGTCCTTGACATGCAATTTCCAGATTTCATCTCTGCCGCACGATCATACAATCGGCATCAACCAAACAAAAGAGGGTATCTTATTCCGCCACGTTCCAAGACGCCAACCCAGAAATCCCGTGGGTCATCAAATAGCGAATCCCAAGAATCGAAACCGGCCCGTTTTTTTTTCGTGATTTTGTTGCTTATTCTTGTGTTTTTGTTGTTTCGGGTTATTGCTGCTCACACGCCGTGTACCCGGTGTAACGGTTGTCGAGGGCAATCTTGATCGACTCGGAATATCGTTCTGAGATCAGGTATCAGCAATTGTTCCTCGCTCGACTCGACACCGACCCAACCGGTCACAAGACTTACCGGCAATCATCCACCTTTTGGACAGTTTGTCCAGAGCAGTTCTCAAGTTGGTAACTTTCGAGAACCAGTTCGCATCCTGAAGGACGTTGTCTCCATGTGCGATGAGCAACTGCGAGGCATAGGACATGGCGAATGCCCAGCACGGGCCGACACCACCGCCACTGAGCCGATCTTCGGACTCGGCCAGTTTGCTGGCTTTGCCGTGGATGACGTTCGCCACATTTCGGACCCTCTGGATGGCTTCGGTGTGGTACGGGTCCGGGACCGACATTGGGTCAAGCCCGCCGAAGAGGCCGGGCTGATTGAGTTTCATCAGAGCTCTAAAGAGAGGAGGAAATTAGTCAACAGGAACCACGAGTCTGGAACACTTCGGCGAACGCACATGAAATCGGTACCCACCGCTGCGTTCCGGTCGCCGGCACGCCACTTAGCCGCAGCCGTTTCTCGAGCGTGCTGCCAGATCATCCCGGACAACGAGATGTGATCGATGGCACCCAGCAGCGCGGGGTTCGAGAGTTGCTCCAAGACCTTGCTCAGATAGAAGGCCGATCCGGCTTCGGGAAAGACGATGCCCTCGATCTGATCGCTGTTGACGTCTCGGTACCCCTGGTACTGGGCGACACGCAGGAACGGAAGGTGGGCGAGAAAGTATCGGTCGAAGGCGTCCGGCAGGGGGACCACCAAGTCGAGGCCCATCGTGTGCATTGGGTATACCTGCTCTGGGTATCCGACATTCAGGAGACTGCTTTACCATTAGCGGCTGACATCAAAAATGAGGACATGTCCGGAGGAAGGACGCGTACCAGTCGATATAGACAATGGCCCACCACAAGATTGAGCAGAGCTTCAGCTCTTGCGGTGAGGAAGACTGGTGCTCGATTGACCAGAAGTCGGGGCCGTGCCACTTCAACGCCTTGGTGATCTGGAGGCAGCGACCGAGGGACAGATAGGCCTGTTGAGGTTTCGAGTGGGAGTACTCGTACATGGCGACGAGAAGTTCGGTCTGCAAGAGCTGCACCGACATGGGGACTTTGCTCTGGACGAGGCTCAGGATGGCCTTGGTGGAGTGATACACGGTGTCTCCCATGCCTTTGCTCGACTTCTGGTTCGGCGGGCGGGCGATGAGGGCCATGCAGAGAGTCAGGACGCTTGCTTCGGCCGAAAGGTAGTCCCATGTTTCGTCCAGCTCGCGCTCAAAGCCGGCCCTCTCGATGACAGTGAACCAAGTATTGACTCCGCCAAAATACGCTGAAACGGCCTCCCGCACACGAGCTTTGTTGACGAGAATGTCGAGGAGAGTGCCGAAGGCCAGAGAGTGAACGTCCTTGGCGGATGAAATTGGGCCGAAGAGGCCATCGTCGGAGGGGTCCTTGTACTCGCAAGTTCGGTTTGCCCTAGAGACGAGATGCTTAGTGGGAAGATCCAAGACACTCCAAGACAAGCAAGACAGGCAAGACAGGGAGGGGTGGTGGATCACGGACTTGGGCAAAACTTACTTAGAACACTTTGAACAGGGCGAGCCCTTGTCACACGCTCTCTTAAGTCGTTTGCATTCGAGACAGTTGTGTTGCGGCCTGCCTGCGCGGGACGCCGGCGACGAGCCCAGTGGGGACGACGAGGTTGCCGACATGTTGTGTTTGTAGTTGTAGGGTTGCTGAACCAACGCCACGGTTATCGCTGCAATAAGCCACGGGCCGTTGGTGGACCGTGAATGACTTGTTGGATCATCCTGAAACGGCGAACCTCCTGGTCCGTGGTGTTTAAGTATGATGGAGGAAGGCACACTACTTGCAGCCTGGCAAGTGAGGGAGCGAGGGCGCCCATGATCCTGGACGTAGCTACCTCACTGGGGAGCAATGCAGCATGCATGCATGCAAGAGCAAGCGCCACGGGCAAGAGACTGGGCCCTCAAGAGGGAGGGGCACAGCACTAGGCCGCTGGCGGGGACCCGCCGATCCGGACGGGAGCCCATCTTGGCGATCAGTCAGCCCCACTCTGACCTCGACACAGCGATGCCAGCCAGATTTCAACAGGGGGGGCAGACAGATATGAGGCTTATGAGCAGGGGGTGATGCAAAAGCCGGCCATCTCCGATCGTTGTATGCGAATCAAACCTCAAAGAGGTAAATGGAGGTGTTACCCTGACCCGATATGCGCATATGTATGCACACTCTTGCGTCTGCACCGCCACCTTAGGACAACATGCAGCCTGCCTCTCGCAGTTGGCAGGTTCTCTGCCAGCGAATGGGACCGTTCGGTCGTCCCTGTCAGCGATATCGCACAATGACATGATGGCTGGGCGACCCGAGCAAGCGGCTCAATGCGCTCATCTGCGTCTGCGAATGGCGCTGGCAACGCACCCATCTGGAGTCAACGAGTCCGCCATACGGCATACGCACTCGGTAAGCAAGGCCCTCTCCCTCAGCATCAGCTTGCCGCATATTACATGAAGAGCCCTGGCTGCAAGTTCGGACGATGACGGAGGGTTTGCGAGCTTGGGATGAGGGGGATCCTCCTCAAGCGGATCTGTTCCGCTGCGAGCTGACGAGAGCTGGCATTCCGCATTCTGTATGCTGCCTCGTCCGGTAGATAGGTACTCTTGACTTGAACCTTTTGCGTGGTACATGCAGAATGCAGTATTCTTCACAACGACTGCCTACCTATGTCAGAGTAATGCACCAAGTTGATAAGAGACCGGACATAAGACCCCCAATCAGGCAATTCAGGAGCACACACCAGGACTGGCGCCTTGGCTCGCCGGATCCTCCCGCAGCTAACGTTCAGCCCAGTGGCGCCGCGCCAATCACTCACTGAACCCAACCCACTCAACCCACTAAACCCACAACACAACAGTGTCACCTCCATCATCCTCCCTCCAGGATGAATCGTCGGATTTGCTGCTCCGCCGCGGCAGAATTCCGAATGCAGACCAGCCTCGAATCGAGCCCGTCTCTGTTCGATCGCCCATTTTTCGATGTCTTGCTGTTTTGATTTTGGCTTGGGCGACCGGGCGAACCCGATCCTGCGGCGACCCCCGCTGGTCTCGCGGCTGTGCAGCCCGGGCTTGGGTGGCGCGTTTCGGAAACAGGTGCGGCCGGTGCGCGACCTGCAGTTCCAACAACTGCAGAACCCTCCAAGCCACACCCGCCCCGCCCGCGGCAGACACTTTCCCGACAGAAGCGCTTGCCGCAGACGACGCGCGCCGCATCCTTCGGGACCGTTTTTTTGTCAAGCATTTCGTTCCCTGTCACGCTGTCGGTTACCCGTACCGGACACAGTCCCCGAATCCCTCCTCCTTTGGGCTGCCTCGGGAATGCCAGCCAAAATCAAGGCTTGGCTTGTCGGGGACGAGCCAAACACACATCCCATGATCCCACCCCCAGACGGAGTCACAGAGCTCCAGGGTCGCTGTCTGGCCCATGCATGATCATGCACGATGATCGCCCTCCCGATTCTGTTTATAGGTGGGGCCGGGGGCCTTGGAGGTTGTGTGCCCCGCGGGAGGCGTTCAAACCCGCCAGTTTGAATCTCTGCCCCCCTGTCACTGTCTGTCTCTGTGCCGCACCTGCATCGGCGGCGGCTGGTCTTGACTCGAGTCCTAGACTACCTCGACCGGCTCCGCTCCAGAACATGACATGGGAGCCGGGGACTGGCCGCCCTCCCTGTCTGGTGCCTCGAGGACGCATTGTTGCTGTTGTTGAGGACGTCTTCGGCTCCGATGTCCGTTCGCATGACCGTTGTTCGCATCCCCGGTCGATCTCGACTTGCACCCAGGCCGAGGCTGCTCTAAATTTAGCTTTTATCACCGACCGGTCACAAGGATCTCAGGGACAAAAATCATCAAACTCGAATTTTCAGTCATCGCAAGGCAGTCTGATATCCCAATTCATCCAAAGCGCGCATTTCAAAAACAAAATCCACCACAACAAAAGATTTGCGAGTCCTCCTCCCTCCCGCCTGCGTCACCAACCTCCCTCCCTCCCTCACAGCCGCAACACATCCTCACCCAGCGCCTGCCCCACCTCGGCCTCGGACCCGGGCGTCGGCGGCGGCAGGTTCTCGACCTTGGTGCACACCCAGCAGCTGGCATACATGTTGACGCGGTCGATGCAGCGGCCCGGCTCGCGGTCGCCGACCTGCTTGCCCACGAAGCCGTGCGCCTCGAACTCGCGGATGTACCAGGGCTCGCGGGCCGAGCTGCGCAGCAGCACGCGCCCGCCCATGGTCAGCGCGCGGTTGAGCTTGCTGATCTGCCGCGCCGCGGGCGTGCCGGACCCGGAGCTCGGGTCGAACCAGTCCATGCTGTCCATGACGACCGCCACCGTCAGCGTGCCCGGCGAGATGCGCGCGATGACCTCGTCGATCTCGTCCGTGTGGATGCGCAGGCCGTCGAGCGCCCCCGGCTGCGAGAGCAGCGCGTGCGCCTCGCGCGAGAGGTAGTCCGGGTGGCACGCGGGCGAGAAGGCGCCCGTAAGGCACACGTAGTAGTACGGGTTGTCGGTGCCGATGTGCGTCGTCTCGATGACTGGGTCGAGCGTGTTGACCATGTAGTGCCAGATGGCGTGAGCGCGCGTGTTCTTGGCCGTCGGCGAGGGGCCGCGGACGGCCTGGCTGGTCGCGTGGTCCCCCTCGATCATGGCGAGCTGGTTCTTGGGAACGCCGAGCGCCGCCCAGAGGAAGGCCTCGGAGCTGACCACGATGTTGCTGACCAGCGGGCTGAGGAGCGCGGGACGGATCTTGGACTGCCAGACCTGCCGTTGCTGTGCCAGCGTCTTGGACTCGAGGAGCTCCGTGACTGCCTTGCGGCACCCAAAGATGCGCGAGATCCACCGGAACACGCGGATGGCGTGCTTGCTGCCGCCCGTGTCGTAGAGGCCGCGACCGTTGGCCTTGGTGAAGATGCCAGCGTTGTCGAGCCAATACTGGAACGCGCGGCTCGACAGGTGCGGGGACAGTTTGGACAGCAGCAGTGACCGGAACTCGGGGTGCTTGCCCTCGCCAAAGATCTTCCAGAAGTCCTCGTACGGCAGCGCCGTGTACGAGGCGACCTTGAGCTCTAGGAGATGATTCTGGCTCGGGTTGAGGTCGATGGCGTGGATCCGGGCGGGGCTCTGCATGGCGTACGAGAGGATGTTGTCGCCGGCGCTGGTGATGGCGAGCACCACGTCGTCGGGGCCGAGCTTGAGCAGGGACGCGTCGACCCGCGTGTCCTCCCACGTGAAGGCGTAGATGTACTCGTCGTTGAACTGGGTGTGCTTCTCAAGCTGGTCGTCGTAGTAGATGCGCCAGTGGTGATTCTGGTAAAAGAAGGACGGGAGGGGCAGGTTTGCCGCCAAGTTCCCGACGGCAGCATCGAACGCCTTGGACCGGATCTCTGGAGCGGTCCTCTCGATTGCCCGGGTCAGAGCATCCGTTCCCGTTGTCCCCGCCGGCTTGTTCGCCGGGAAGAGGTATGGGGACTCGGTTGCGAGCGCGTCGATGCGCTCGATGATCTCGTGGGGCAGGCTCGACGAGGAGAAGGGCTTCTTGTGGCAACCCAGCCAGATGTAGTACGGGATCGACCCCAGGGCGTTGTTACGGAGGTTGGCAGTCAGGACGGTTCCCAGACGGTACTCCAAGTAGTCTCGGCGGCCAGGCTCGAGAGAAACTCGGTCGAGATCAAACCATGCGCGCCAGAAGGTGCGTCCGATGTAGTTGACGTGGCGGCCAACGAAACCGCCTGTGTAGTTGCGGAAGCTCACGTCGACCTTGGACTGAACAAAGAAGTCGACGACGCCCATGATGCCATGCGGCGAAAGAAGCGACGTGAGCGAGTCGATGACCGAGTAGTAATCCGGCTGCTTCGTGGTTAGCCGTTGCTCCCAGCACCACCACTCTTGGACTACCCACAATCATCGACAGGCTGTACGACATGGTAACCAAGTCGGCCCCTCCGTGGTCGGGTCGGGGCTCGAAGTAGCTCGTCTGTCGACGGGTAGGGCTGGTCCGGCCGCCAGAAGGACCATTTTCATAGTCCTCGAGACGGAACTTCCTGGCGTCCTGGCAGATCACCTTGACATTGGTCCAGCCAAGCCTGGCAAACCGCTTCCGGGCCACTTCGCAGAGCGAGGGCGAGAAGTCAACCAGATACACGCTGGTGAAGAACTCGGGCACGTTGACGAAGTCGGACATGGCCTCGATATTGAAGCCCGTGCCGCCGCCCACCTGAGGCTGATGTTAGGCTCGATTGCAGAGAGAGTGTGGATGGATGGAAAGCCCCACGTCAACCCAAATTCGCTTCCTCCCCGCGCTCCCATCCTGCTTCTCGGCCTTGGATCGGAGCTGTGCGGCGGCGAGCGCCAGCATGTCCTCGCGGCCTTTGAGAAGCGCCTTCCTGGTTACATCGTACTGCTCGCCGTGTCAGCCGTCTCTTTTTTCTGGGCGCGGCGGCTGAGACGCGACGACGTACGGCACCAGCTTGGCCGGCGTAAAACGACTCCAGGGCATTCTGCTGGCTGCCAGCGGCAGCATGCGACTGCGGTTTCAGGAAGCACGAGTAGCAGAAGAGCAAGAACGACTTGACGAGGCTCGGTTCCTCATCATCGCTGCTGTCCTGGCCCGGCTTGCTTGAGAGCTGGTAGAAACCGATGGAAAAGAAGATGACACCGGCAAGGCCAGCGACAAAGATTTGTGGGCTGATGATGCTCTCAGGGGGCGAAATGTTACCACCAGGAGAAGCCATGGTATTCTCTCATGCTGGGAGAGAGAACGAGATGTGTTGAAACGGGTCACAGGTTGAATACACAGCCAATGGATGAGGGGAGAGGAAAGAGAAAGGTCCAAGAGAGGGGAGAACGGTGTCCATGACTTATATAGCGGGGGGGCATGTCCGACAGCAACAGTCTGAGAGAGGAGGGGGAGGGTGGCGGGCAGGCAAGCTCGGCTCTCACCAAGGATGGCAGATCGGGAACGTTGTCTCCTGGACCCTTCAACGGAACACACGTTGGCATAACGTTTGACCAGCAGCAGCCGCGCTGCACGGCGAGCCGCGACCCCACACTGCCCGGGGTACCATCTTGAGCCGGAAGTGGGCTCGTGGGTGGGAGGGATGGCGACTGCGGGCCAATCGCTCGCCCACATGGCATGGCGTATCGCACATTGGAGGTCGCGAGCGAGCCGTGTGTACAGATCTGGTATAAGAGTGACTCGGGAGAATTTGGCATCCAGCCCAGTTGTGGAGGCAGACTCGTCGAGGTGACTGGCTTCTTCAGCCGGGTTGGCTGTGATTTGGTGGGTATGCTGACTTGCTGAGATCCAACAACTACAGATGAGGGTGGCAACCTGTGCCCATGGCTGATGCTTCTCGGGTGGCCGCAGCACCAAGAGGTGTCCAGAGCCGGGACCAGAGCCGGGAACGGGACACAGCCGTGGAACACGATCTCACAGCGGGCTTGCTTCGGACTGCTCCTGAAGAATGCGGATTGGCCCCGGACGGACGTGCTATCCGTCACTCTGACACGCGTGCAGTTGTCACTTGCATCGCATTTGGGTGCAAATTGGCGCTCTGGGTTGCTCGTCGACAGCGAAGCTCTGGTGGGGTGCAGACTGGACGGGGCCAATCGGGAAATTGTCTGAGGCCACGGGAGGGCTGCAACGGCGTCATAGGGTCCTCTGCCCCTGGCAGCCTTTCTTCAAGCGACATCAGGCACACGCTGCGGCTGCAGTCGAGAAACAGTCGTCGGCACAAATCGCCGTCGCCTGGACTGCTCGTGCTGCAAGATCAAGATAACGCTGCTGGTCCCTTCCGACTCGTGCGCAGGTATCCCCGCGGGAACGGCCGAGAACAGCACAGCCGGCGCTGCCATTGGCGACACCAAAAGGACTGAGTGTCCGGTTCAACGGTCCGAAGTGACCCGAATTTTTGTTGCCTGCTTTGAGCGCCGTCTCTCCAAGCTCGGATCCGGCCTCGCGATAACACGGATGTGAAGGTGGATGAAGAAGAGACGTGATTCCGTGATTCTCTGGTCGCCTTGTCGTTGGTTGGTGCTTCAATGCATGTGCTGCAGCCTGCACCCACTGGCTCCACCAACCTCAGACCTCCAAGCCCAGGGAGGCTCAGGGAGGCCCCTTCGGCTCCGGAAAGAGACGACGAGACGACCTCTCGGAAAAACCACCCCACCCACGCTTGCCCCAGGCTCTGCTGAGTCATCAGGCATCCCTTTCAGGCTTCACCAGTCTCCGCTCCTCGACTCCTCCAATCCCCTCCAATCCCCGGCCCGGGATTCACAGGGATGTGGCGTCTCACAGGCAGCGCCATCATTGGATGTGACGTGCATGTACCGCGAGCCTCCGGCAACGACAAAAGCCTCGCGACGGCCCGGGTGCAAGTGCTAGTCGCCGGACAGGACGCGCCGGACGCCCCCGCTGTGTGCGCATGCGACAGACTGCCCTACACGCTGCCGACCGACTGCCGAGCCCGTGGAAGACGTCCATTTGACACGCGATACGATACGAGGAGACCCAGGATTGCGACTGATTGGCACTGATTCGGACTGACCGCCCAACATGGCTCCGTCATCGAGCCAGAAGGGGACAGGGAAGAAGGGGGGTGCCAGCGCCATCCGCCAGCAGCAGCAGCAGCAGCAGCAGCAGCGGAGCCGCAACACTACTCCAGGCCCTGCGGCCCCAGTCGCCATCGCCAGTCTGCCGCCCTTTGAGGCCGTCGAGACCGACACCATCGACCTGCGCTTCGACGTCTTCCGCAATCTCGCCTTCGAGGACATGGTGGATCCCCCCGCCTCCGGCACCCTGATCCCGGACTCCAAAAACCTCGACGGCATCCTCACCCGCCTGCAACGCCTCGGCGATGTCATTGAGAAGCGCGGCCTGTGCTGCGACCGCGGAATGAGGCTGCTCGCCCAGAACCGGAAGCAGAGGATGGACGAGCTGGCCCTCGAGCGGGGCCGCGAGGAAGAGCGGAGACAGCGCGAGGCCGACGGCGAGGAGCGCGAGAGAAAATCAAACAAGAAGAAGCGCAAGGGCGCAGACACCCTGGCGCCCCATGGTGGAAAAATAGGTCAGTCATGTCTCTTGTCTCGTGTGTCTTTCTGCAAGTCCAACCCGCCTTGCGCCTCAAAGCGGCAAGCCGCCTTGTTATTCGTGGGCAAATCGAGGGCGACCGACGGTATTCAACCAGAAGTCACGTCTGGCTGCTGGTGCTGCACCGTCATACCAACCATGCCGACCTTACCGACCATATCTACCATACCCCCCATACCGACCACACCCACTTCAAGAATTCGGCCTCGAAACACCACCACCCTGCCAATCCACCACAACTGACATTTTTGCCACCCAGAGCGCTCGTCTCCTCTTCGCGAATCGACCGGCAAAGCCAGGAAACTCTCTCGCGACAACGATTCCGCAAGCTCGTCGCTCTCCCCCGTTGCGCCGCGGACGCCGAGCAACATGGACGTCGACGACAAAGCCAAGACGGAGCAGAACGACGACGAGTCGAGCTCCGAAGACGACCGTCCACCGCCTCCCGCTCGCCCGCAAGCCAACACCTTTGGCGACGACCCGTCGACCTTCCCCGACCCGACCGTCTACGAGATTCTGCCCGTCACCCCGGGCATGAGCGAGGACGAAATCAAAGAGATTTACTCCGTCGCCGGCTACCCGAAAAGCGATCTCGCCGACCTCATTGCTGGCGACCCCCCAGACAAGGACTTCAGCAGCGCCAAGCCGAGCAACCAGATCAACTTCAGCACCTTCAGCACCTTCATCGAACCCTACTTCCGGCCCTTTACCGAGGAAGACCTCGCGTTTCTTAGGGAAAGAGGCGACCGTCTGACCCCGTTCGTCATGCCCAAGCGCGGCAAGAAACACTATACCGAGATCTGGGCCGAGGAGGATGGCGCCATGGCCATCGACTCGTCACCCGGTCGAGACAAACTACCACCCAACCAGGCTCGCGGCAGCATCGAGAACATGGACGACGAGGTGGCCGAGACGGACAAGCTTTCGGTCGGCCCGCTCCTTTCGCGGCTGCTCCAGGCCATGCGCCCCGAGCACCGCGCACCACCGGCCGAGGATAGACCGGGCGGTGCTAACGGCGTCAACAGCGATGGCGACAGCATGAACGGCATCGCAGCATTCGACTTCAGCTTCGGCGATAACGCCCCCGCGAGCCAAGCCAACGGCGTCAACGGCGTTAACGGCACCTCCTCCCAAAACGGTAATCCCGACCAGCTTCCATTCTCCCAGTCCCTCCCCGCCGCCACCTACATGCCCGAGTCCAACACCGAAGCCTGGAAAAAAGCCACCCACCCCAAACTCGACTACACCCAAGTCGACGAGCGCATTAAGCAAGAGCTCCGACACATCGGCTTCCTCCCCCTCCTCCCGCACCAAGACCCCTCCACCAACGGCGCCGCCTCCTCCGCCTCCAACCCCTCCGCCC